>Ga0213872_10001213_pt1 | contig 17450 bp, 7 predicted proteins | sample VelepicomBERX_R2_FD_160071 | JGI IMG/M metagenome (GOLD analysis project Ga0213872, IMG submission 160071) | Rhizosphere microbial communities from Vellozia epidendroides in rupestrian grasslands, the National Park of Serra do Cipo, Brazil - RX_R2 | ecosystem: Host-associated > Plants > Roots >...
AACCGTGCTGACCGGGGCCGCCGACGTGATCGCCCCGACCAAAAAGCAACGCTATGAACAGCGCGCTCTTCCCGAGCTCAAGCCGCACCGCTCGCACCAGATTTTCGAGACCCTGATCGAGCGCTGCAAGGGGCTGGAACCGGTCTCGATGGCGGTGTGCCATCCCTGCGACGACGCTTCGCTGGCCGGCCCCATCGCCGCCGCCGAGGCGGGGCTGATCGAGCCGGTGCTGGTCGGACCGCGCGCCAAGATCGAGGCGGTTGCCGCCGGTCTCGGCCTCGATATCGGCAAATACCGCATCTTGGATGCCGAACATAGCGCCGATTCGGCGGCCAAGTCGGTGGCCCTGTGCCGCAATGGCGAGACGGCCGGGCTGATGAAGGGCAGCCTGCACACCGACGAGATGATGCATGCGGTCGCCCAGCGCGATCTCGGCCTGCGTACCGCGCGGCGCATCAGCCATGTGTTCGTCATGGATGTGCCGGCCTATCCGCGCATGCTGATGGTGACCGACGCCGCCATCAACATCTACCCGACCTTGGAAGACAAGGTCGACATCGTGCAGAACGCGATCGATCTCGCCCATGAGCTCGGGGTGGAGCAGCCCAAAGTGGCGATCCTCTCGGCGGTCGAAACCGTCTATCCCAAGATCGCCTCGACCCTGGAGGCGGCGGCTCTGTGCAAGATGGCCGACCGCGGCCAGATTACCGGCGCCCTGCTGGAAGGCCCGCTGGCCTTCGACAACGCCATCAGCGAGGAGGCGGCGCGCATCAAGAAGATCGTCTCCCCGGTCGCCGGCAATGCCGATATCCTGCTGGTCCCGGATCTCGAAGCGGGCAACATGCTGGCCAAGCAATTGTCCTATCTGGCCGATGCCGAGGCGGCGGGCATCGTGCTTGGCGCCCGTGTGCCGATCGTGCTGACCAGCCGCGCCGACAGCGCCCGCGCCCGCCTTGCCTCCTGCGCGGTCGCGGTGCTGCATGCGCAGGGGCGCCTGCAGAAAACCAAGATCGCGGCGGAGTAGGCGCATGAGCGACGGGATTCTCGTGCTGAACGCAGGCTCTTCGAGCATCAAATATTCTCTTTACACGCTGGCGGCCGGCTCTCCCCGGCTGTCCTCGAAGGGGCAGATCGAAGGGATCGGGGTCGCCCCCCATTTCGTCGCCAAATCGCCGCAAGGGGCGTTGCTGGAGGAGCGGCGCTGGGGAAACGAGGCGGATTTCCACAGCCTGCTGGAGGCGCTGCTCGACTGGATCGAGCATCATCTCGGCGAGGCCGAGCTGCGGGTGATCGGGCACCGCGTCGTGCATGGCGGGATGCGCTACCGCCACCCCGTGCTGGTCGATGATGCGGTGCGCACCGAGCTCCGGCACCTGATCCCGCTGGCGCCGCTGCACCAGCCTCACAACATCGAGGTGATCGACGCCATTGCCGCCCTCGAGCCGGACGTGCCGCAGGTGGCCTGTTTCGACACCGCCTTCCACAGCGACAATGATCCGCTGGCCACCCTGTTCGCCCTGCCCCGCCGGCTCATCGCGGAGGGGGTTCGGCGATATGGATTCCACGGTCTGTCTTACGAATTCATCTCGCGCCGGCTCCGTGCCCTTGCCCCGTCGGTGGCGTCCGGGAAGGTGGTGGTCTGCCATCTCGGCAGCGGCGCCAGCATGTGCGCCATCGAAAATGGGCGCAGCGTGGCCTCGACCATGGGCTTCACCGCGCTGGACGGGCTGCCTATGGGGACGCGCACCGGCCAGCTCGATTGCGGGGTCGTGCTCTATCTGCTGCAGGAAAAGGGCATGACGGCACAGCAGATCGAGCACCTGCTCTATCATGAATCGGGCTTGCTCGGCCTGTCGGGCCTCAGCAACGACATGCGGGTCCTGATGGAGAGCGAGGACAGCAACGCCAAAGAGGCGGTCGATTATTTCATCTACCGCATCACCCGCGAACTGGGCTCGCTGGCGGCGGCGATGGGCGGTCTCGACGCGGTGGTGTTCACCGCCGGCATCGGCGAACATTCGCCCGCGCTGCGCGCCCGCGTGCTGCAGGCGGCGGGCTGGCTCGGTCTGGCGGTGGATTCCGAGGCCAATCGCGCCCGGGAGGAAGGCCGCATCTCGCCGCAGGGGGCCCGCTGCTCGGCCTGGGTCATTCCCACCGACGAAGAGCTGATGATCGCGCTGCAGGCCGGCGAGATCTTGCAAAAATCGCTGCGCGCGCCGGCGCCCGCCGATTGACCGGACCCTAGTCCCCCGGCATCACCCAGCACGCCACCGGCAGACCCTGGAAGATCGAGGCCAGCCGCAGCCCGCCGCCGGTCTCCAGATGAGCATCGGGGATCAGCAAATTCTTCCAAGGCCCGCGCCGCGCATGCAGCATGGTGCCTTCCCAGGCGGCGGCGGGAATCTCCGGTGTTGGCGAATCGCCGAGCAGCGGAACCGCAAGGCGGGCCACGGCGATCATCATGCGGTTGGGCCCCTCCTGACGGAGAAAAGCCAAGGCGCGGCCGGCCTGCGGGCCGGAGATTGTCAGCGGACGATAGGAGCCGGCGGCGAACAGCCGCGGCAGGCGGGTGCGCAGATGCAGCATGCGGGCGATCAACGCCTGCTTGATATGGCCGTTGCGCCAATCCCGCAGCAATTCCGGCAATGCAGCGCCGGCGTCGAGGGCCGCCATGCGCGAGGCGAAATCCACCGGCCGGCGATTGTCGGGATCGACCAGGCTTTCATCCCAGAACTCCGCGCCTTGATAAAGATCGGGCACGCCTGGAACACTGAGGCGGAGCATGGTCTGGGCCAGGCCGTTCGCCGCGCCGGCCGGGCCGATGCGGCCGGCAAAGCCGGCGATTTCCTGGCGCAGGATCGGGTCGGCCAGCGTGTCATAGAGAAAGGACCGGCAGGCCGCCTCATAGACTTCGTCGGGCGCCGCCCAATCCGAGCGCTGCTTGGCTTCGCGCAGCGCCTTTTCCTGCCAGGCGGCGACGCGACCGGCGAATTCCGCGACGCCTTTGCGGTCGGCCGGATCGAGCTGGGCCGGCCAGGCGGCGACCAGGATCTGGTAAAGCTTCAGTTCATCGTCCGGCAGCATGCGGGTGCGGATCGCGTTCCTTTGCATCCAGCGTTCCGCCAGCTCGGTCCATTCCTCAGGAATTTCGCTGAGCACCGCGAGACGCGCCCGCACATCCTCGCCCCGCTTATGGTCATGGGTGGCGGTCGCCAGCATGGCGTTGGGGAAGCGCCACAGCCTTGCCGTCACCGCCCGGTGAAAGGCGTCCGGCGCCAAGGAAAAGCGGTCGGGCGAGGCGCCGACCTCATTGCGCGACAGCAATCTGCCATAGCGGTAGAAGGCGGTGTCCTCTCCCGCCTTGGCCGCCAAGGGCGCGGTGAGCAGCTGAAAGCGGATCTGCGCCGGCCGCGCCCGCCGGTCGGACGACATCAGCACTTGGCGCACCCGGTCCAACCAAGGCCGCTCGATGCGCGGCAGAGCGATTTCCGCCGCGGTCAAAGCGCGCTGCAAGGGCTGGCTGTTCTCGGAAGGATAGACCCGGTAGGTGGGAAAGCGGGCGGCGATGGCGGCGATGCCGCGCCGCAGAGACGCGGCGGTCAGGTCCGGACCTTCGGCGGCGGCGGCGAAGGCTCGCGCTGTCCGGCCGAGCTCTGCCGCGAAGGAGCGGGACAGCAATTCGCCGCGGGCGCGCAATTCATGCTCGGGATAGGAATCGCCGCTGCCGGTGACCCTTGCCCAGAAACGGCTGAGCGGAAGTTCGCCCTCAGGGTCGTGCAGCAGCCCGCCGGCCTCGGCCATGAAGTCGTAGCCGGTGGTGCCATCGACCCCCCAGCCGGCCGGCAAGGCCTCGCCCGATGCCAGGATCTTCTCGACCAGAATATAAGGCCGCCGCCCTCCCGCCTTGGTCAGCAGCCGGCGCAGTCGGCGGCAATAATTGGCGGGATCGGCCAGCCCATCGACATGGTCCACCCTTACTCCATCGATCAACCCGGCGCCGAACAATTCGATCACCAATTTGTGGGTGGCTTCGAACACCGCGCTGCGTTCCGAGCGCAACGCCGCCAGCCCGTTGATGTCGAAAAAGCGCCGCCAATTGATCAGATCACCCGCGGTGCGCCACCAGGCCAGGCGGTAATGCTGCGCGTCAAGAAGATCGCCGATCTTGCCATTGGTCCGTCCGCCCGCCAGCGGAAAGCGCTGGTCGAAATAGCAGATCTCCTGGGCCTCCGCATCGAGACGGATCTCGCCCGCCGCCAGCGCTTCGGCATAGGGCCGTCCCAGCACCGGCAACAGGATTTTGCCGCGCAGCCAGGGTTCCGGCGGCGTCCAGTCGATGTCGAAAAACTCGGCATAGCGGCTGCGGCGGCCCTTCGCCAACAGATCGCGCCACCAGGGATTTTGCCGCGCATCGGCCGCCATATGATTGGGAACGATGTCGAGCAGCAGTCCCATGCCATGCAGCCTGAGCGTCGCCGCGAGCCGTTCCAGTCCCGGCCGCCCGCCAAGCTCCGGATTGATGGCGCCGTAATCCACCACGTCATAGCCGTGCGCGGATCCTCGCCGCGCCGTGAACAAGGGCGAGGCGTAGATATGGCTGATCCCCAGTCGGGCGAAATAGGGAACCATTTCGGCCGCGTCATCCAAGGTGAAGCCGGGATGGAATTGCAGACGCACGGTGGCTCGCGGCGGCTCGGATTTCTTCATCACGAGCCTCGTCCGGTTTGCATGGCGCCGAGCCGTGCCGCGACATCGGGCCGCTCCAGCATGGTGCCGACCTCGACCGGCAGGCGGCGGCGCCAATTCGGATGTTCGTAGACCGTGCCGGGCAAGTTCGGCTGCTCCTCGAGCGCAAGCGCATCTTCCAGCGGCAGCAAGGCCAGCTTCGAGGCACTGTGGCCGATGAAGGCGGCCGCTGCGTCGGCCACCGGAGCGGATTGGGCGGGCGGCGGACCCTCGGCGAGACCGGCCCGCTGGAAGCCGTGCCACAAGAGATGGCGCGCCCGTTCGCGCGCCGCGGACGTCTCGTGCTGCATCCCGAGATGGCGTCGCCAGGCCAGATCGCGGCCCTTCCACCAGCCGGCGACGGTCGGCAGATCGTGGGTCGAGGTCATCGCCGCCGCCTCCTGCGACCATTTTTCCGGCGGACGGAAACCGCGCGCGCGCCGCTCGAACCACAGCACGCGAAGGCCGGCGATGCCCGCCGCCGCCAATCGGTCCTGAAAGCCGGCCGGCACGGTGCCGAGATCTTCGGCCAGGATCACCGCGTGGTGACGCCGCGATTCCAGGGCGGCGAGGCGGATCAGATCTTGGCTGGGATAGGCCAGATAGACCCCGTCTTGCGCCGAGGCGCCGTCCGGGATCACCCAAAGCCGCGCCATCCCCATGGCGTGATCGATCCGCACGCCGCCGGCATGGGCGAGGGCGGCCCGCAACATGCCGATCCAGCCGGAAAATCCGGCATCGAGATGTCCGAATGGCGAAAAGGTGACCAATCCCCAGCTTTGTCCCTCCTTATTGAACAGATCCGGCGGCGCGCCGATGGTGAGGCCGCGCAGCATTTCTTCTGGCCGCATCCAGGCGTCCGAGCCGCCGGGATCGGCGCCGGCGGCCAGATCGGTGATCAGACCGATCCGCATGCCGTTCTGTTTCGCGGTCCGCTGCGCAGCGGCAAGGTCGCGGGCGGCGCGAAATTGCAGATAAAGATGAAAATTGATCTCGTCGGCGGCAGCGCGGGCGGTGGTGCGCACCGCGGTGGCCGCGGGCGACGCCAGATCGGGCGGCCAGCGCCGCCAATCGGTGGTGCCCTCCGCCGCGGCGATGGTCTCGAACAGAGCGTGCCAGTGGATCTCGGGCGGCGCAATGCGGCGGAATTCATCGAAGCCGGACTTCGCCGCGTCGTTCAGATAATCCTGGCGGAGCGCCGCCAGCCGCGCCGCCGCCACCGTCGGCCAATCGATCAGATCGTCCTTGATGCCCGGCAAATTGACGCCGGCATAGACCGGATTGAGCGCCATCCGGCTTGACGGCGCATAGGGCGCCGCCCGCCCGGGATCGGCGGTGAACAGGGCGTGGACCGGACTGATCGCCACGGCGTCGAGCCCTTTTGCCGCCGCCTTGGCCGCCAACTCGGCAAGCGCGGCGAAGTCGCCGCAGCCGCCATCCTCGCCCCGGCGCAAAGAGTAAAGCTGCGCCGCCAGTCCGGCCAAACGCCTACCGTCTCCGGCCTCCCGCAAGCTCCAGGCGCGGCGGGGCGTCACCGCCAGGGTGCCGTTCCATTCTTCGCTTTCGACCCGGTGATAGCCGAGCGGCAGGGTGGCGGGCGGCGCGCCGTCACCGGTCAGTTCGGCGCCGTCTTCGCGGATGATCCGCCAGCGTTCCGGCCGTCCCGGCAATTCGCAGGGCAAACCGGCCTCCGCCGTCACCAGAAGCTTCCGCTCATTGCGCCGGGTCAGCTCCGCCATGCTGTCGCGGCACTGCGCCGAGCTGGCGGCGGGCAGGCCGAGCGCGCCGAGGACGCCGCGCAGTACACCGGTTTCGACGGTTCGCCGCATATTGTTTTGACCGGTCCAACGCACCGCCAAGCCGGCGGCGCGGGCCAGCCGCAGCGTGGCGGCGTCGCTCATGGCAGGCTCAGCCAGGCCGCCGCGCCGGTGGCGGGAAGCCGGCGCGGCGGCAACGCTGGATCGGGAGTGGCGGCCAGCAATTCCCCCTTGCCCGCCCGGCAGGCGATCGCCTGGTCGCCGAAATTGACGGCGATGGTGAGTTCGGCGCCATTGCCCAACAGCCAGCTGGCGCGTACGCCGCGATCGCCCAGCGCCTCGGCGTCGATGGCGCGGGCTCCCACCAGGAAGGGGGTGATGCGCTCGGCGCGCAGCGCCAGAAGTTGGGCGTGGAAGGCCCGGATCTGCATCGCCGGCTCGGCGGCGGGCACCGGGATCGAGCGATGGAAGGTGGCGGGATCGTTGGGGTCGGGGATGCGCTGGCGGGATTTGGCGTCGGCGAAATCGGCGAAGCGGGCGAATTCGCTGCGCCGTCCCTCGCGCACCAGCACCGCCAGCTCGTCATGATGATCGGTGAAGAACAGGAACGGTTTGGTCTCGCCCCACTCATCGCCCATGAACAGCAGCGGAATTTGCGGCGATAGCAAAAGCAGCAAGGTGGCCGCCGCCACCGCTTTGCGCTCGGCGAGCAGCGCAATGCGCTCGCCGAAGGCGCGGTTGCCGATCTGGTCATGGTTTTGCAGGAACATGACGAAGGCGGTCGGCGGCAGATCGCCGCTCGGGCTGCCGCGCGGCTTGCCGTCGCGATAGGGCGAAGCCTCGCCCTGATAGACGAAGCCTTCCTTCAAGGCCCGCGCCAAGGCTTTGGCCGGTTCGGGATAGTCGGAATAATAGCCGCTTCGCTCGCCGGTCAACAGCACATGCAGCGCGTGATGCGCATCGTCCGACCATTGCGCGTCGAAGCCGTGGCGCAACAGTTCGGCGTCATTATTGTCGTTTTCCAGCACCAGATGCACATGCCGGCCGGGCTCCACCGCGCCCCGCACCGCAGCCGCCAGCTCGCGCAGGAAATCCCCGTCTTCGATGGCGTGCACCGCATCGAAGCGCAGCCCGTCGAAGCGATATTCCATCAGCCATAACAGCGCATTGTCGATGAAGTAGCGCCGCACTTCCGGCTGGCGGAAATCGATGGCCTCGCCCCACGGCGTCGCCCCATCGGAGCGGAAGAAGCGCTTGGCATAGGCACGCAGATAATTGCCGTCGGGTCCGAAATGATTATAGACCACGTCGAGCAGCACCATGAGGCGCAGCCCATGCGCGGTGTCGATCAGCTCCTTGAGCTGTTCCGGCGTGCCATAGACGGCGTCCGGCGCATAGGGCAGCACCCCGTCATATCCCCAATTGCGGCGACCGGCGAAATCGGCGATCGGCATCAGCTCGATGGCGGTGACGCCGAGTTCGGCCAGTCGCGGCAACAACCTGGTCACGCCGGCAAAGCCGCCCAATGCGCCGGCATGCAATTCATAGATTACCGCCTCATGCCAGGGGCGGCCGCGCCATTCGGCATGGTTCCAGCGATAGACTTTGGGATCGATCACCAGACTGGCGTCATGCACGTCGCCGGCCTGGGCGCGCGATGCCGGATCGGGTACGGCGAGATCCGGGCGCACCCGAAAGCGATAGGGGGTGCGGTCGCGGCAGGGGGCCTCCGCGATGAAACAGCCATTTTCCGCCCGCATCGGAATCGGCTCGCGACCCTCGATTTCCAGCGCCGCCCGCGGGCAATCCGGTCCCCACAGAACGAATCTCGCCTGACCCGGCGCGATGAAATTGGCGCCGAAACGCGGGGTGGAAGCGAAGTGGCCGTTCATGCTTTTGCCTCCGTTGCCGCCAGGACCAGCAGCGAGCGCGCGGCGGCCGTCACCTTGCCGTCGACGGCCTCTTCTTCCGGCCGATCGGGTTCGGCGCTGTCGAGCGCGATATGCCAGTGCAGTTTCGGCTCGGGCAGCAGGAATTCGCGGTCCTCGGCACTGGCGTTCAACAGCACCATGGTGACGTCGACGCCGTCCGCCACCTCCAAAGGCGCGGCGCGGCGCACCGCCAAAAGCTGGGCGATCGGATCCGTCCACGCCGCCTGGGTCAGCTCCCGGCCGGTCTCGTCGAACCAGGTCGTGTCCGGCAAACCGGGCAGGATTTCTTCTCTGCCATGGCGGAAATAGGCGCCGCGCAAGGTCGGATGGGCGCGGCGCAAGGTCACCAGGCGGCCGATGAATCGGCTGATATCTCGAGGGCCGCCATCTTCCCTCCAATCGATCCAGGAAATCTCATTGTCTTGGCAATAGGCGTTGTTGTTGCCACGCTGGCTGCGACCGATCTCGTCGCCGGCCAGCAGCATCGGGGTGCCTTGCGAGACGAACAAGGTGGCCAGCATGGCCCGCATCACCCGACCACGGATCAGAAGGATGTCCGGATCGTCGGTATCGCCCTCCACCCCCCAATTGGCGGCAAGATTGTCGGCCGCCCCGCCCTCTTCGCCATTCGCCTCGTTATGGACGCCGGCATAGCTGACCAGGTCGCGCAGCGGCGCCCCATCATGCGCGGTGATGAAATTGATCGAGGCCCATGGCCGTCTGCCGCGCTTCTCGAACAATTCGCTCGATCCCATCAGCCGTGCCGAGATCTCCGGACGCAGCATCAGATCGCCGCGCCAATAGCGCCGCACGGCATCGCGGAACTTGTCGTTCCATTCGGCGAAGCCGGGCGGGTGATTGCCGAGCTGATAGCCGCCGGGTCCGACATCCCAGGGTTCGGAAATCAGCTTCAAGCCGGACAGCACCGGGTCCTGGCGCAGCGCGTCGAAAAAGCCGCTGCCCGGATCGAAGCCGTAATCCTCGCGGCCGAGAGTGCTGCCGAGATCGAAGCGGAAGCCGTCGATGCAAAAGGTGGTGGCCCAGAAACGCAGACTGTCCATCACCATCTGCAGCACGCGCGGATGGCTGAGATTGAGGGTGTTGCCGGTTCCGGTATCGTTGATGAAATGCCGGGCCTGCCCCGGAATCAGCCGGTAATAGCTGGCATTGTCGAGTCCGCGCCAGCAGAGCGTGGGGCCGAACTCATTGCCTTCGCAGGTGTGGTTATAGACCACATCCATGAACACTTCGATGCCGGCGGCGTGCAGATGCCGCACCGTCGCCCGCATCTCATGGGCGAACTTCGCCGGGTCGGCGAAATAGCGGGGCTCGGGCAGGAAGAAGCTCAAGGTGGAATAGCCCCAGTAATTGCTGAGCTGGCGAGCCGTCAGAAAGCGATCCTGCAGAAAGGCGTGCAGCGGCATCAATTCGATGGCGGTGACGCCGATCTTGACCAGATGCTCGATCAGCCTGGGGTCCGACAGGGCCGCGACGGTGCCGCGCAGATCGGCGTCCAGATCCTCGCGCAGCTTGGAGAAACCGCGCACATGCGCCTCATAGATGACGGTCTCGTCCCAGCTTCGACGCGGCGGACGATGATCGCCCCACAGTGCGGCCTCTTCGACCGCGACCACCGATTTCGGCATGATCGCCGCATTGTCGCGTCGGTCGAACGACAGATCGCCGCGGGTCGAGCGGATGCGATAGCCGAACAGGCTGTCATGCCATTGCAGCCGTCCGGCCATGGCCCGTCCATAGGGATCGAGCAGCAATTTATGCGGATTGAAGCGATGCCCCTGCTCGGGCCGGTAGGGGCCGTAAGCGCGATAGCCGTAAAGCAGGCCGGGTCCGACGTCGGGCAGATAGCCGTGGAAGACTTCGTCGGTGCATTCCTGCAGATCGTAGCGCCCGATCTCGTGGCGGCCGGAATGATCGAACAGACAAAGCTGGATCCTGGTGGCATTGGCCGAGAACACCGCGAAATTGACGCCGAGCCCGTCCCACACGGCGCCGAGCGGCGTCGGCCGCCCCGGCTGGATCCGGTCCGGCAGATGCGACATCAGCTATCCTCCTTGAGAATGACGGCGGCCAGCGGCGGCAAGGTCAGGTTGAGCGCCTGGGAAAATCCGTGACTTTCGCAGGGAAAGGCGTCGGCGCCGCCCGCATTGCCCACGCCCGAGCCGCCATAAGGAGCGGCGTCGCTGTTGAGGATTTCGCTCCAGCGTCCGGGCTTCGGCACGCCCACCCGGTAGTCACGGCGCGGCACCGGGGTGAAATTGCAGACCACCAGGACCGGCGGCGCATCATCCGCCAGGCGCAGCCAGGCGAAGACGCTTTGCTCGCGATCGTCGCCGATCACCCAGCGGAAACCGTCCGCAGTGAAATCGCGCGCCGACAGGGCCGGTTCGCTCGCCAGCAGCCGATTGAGATCCCGCAGCAGATTGAGCATGCCGGCATGCATCGGGTCGCCGATCAGATGCCAGGCCAGCTGGCCGTCATGGTTCCACTCCTCGGGCTGGGCGAATTCGCTGCCCATGAACAGAAGCTTCTTACCCGGATGGGTCCACATGAAGGTCAGATAGGCCCGCATATTGGCGAATTTCCGCCAGGGATCGCCCGGCATCCGCCCGATCAGCGAGCCTTTTCCATAGACCACTTCATCGTGCGAGATCGGCAACACGAAGCGTTCGGAAAAGGCATAGATCAGGCCGAAGGTCAGATCGTCGTGATGGAAGGCGCGATGTACCGGATCGAGGCCGATATAGCGCAGCGTGTCGTGCATCCAGCCCATGTTCCATTTATGGCTGAAGCCCAGTCCGCCCTCCTGCGGGGCGCGGGTCACGCCCGGCCAGGCGGTGGATTCCTCGGCGATCAGCATGGCGCCGGGAACCGTCTCGGTGATGGCGGCGGAAAGCTCCTGCAAGAAGGCGATGGCTTCCAGATTTTCCCGACCGCCGAAGCGGTTGGGGATCCATTCGCCTTCGCGCCGCGAATAATCGCGATAAAGCATCGAGGCCACCGCATCGACCCGAAGCCCATCGGCATGGAAGCGTTCGAGCCAATAGAGCGCGGCGCCGATCAGGAAGCTCTTCACCTCGTTGCGCCCGAAATTATAGACGCAGGTATTCCAGTCGCGCTGCATGCCCTCGCGCGGGTCCAGATGCTCGTACAGGGCGGTGCCGTCGAACCGCGCCAGACCATGCGGGTCGGTGGGGAAATGCGCTGGCACCCAGTCCAGTATGACGCCGAGACCGGCCTGGTGGCAGCGATCGACGAAGGCGGCGAATTCTTCAGGAGAACCGAGCTCCGGCATCGGCGCGAACTGGCCGAGCGGCTGATAGCCCCAGGAGCCGCCGAACGGATGCAGCATCACCGGCAGCAATTCGACATGGGTGAAGCCTAGGTCTTTGACATGGGGAATCAACTGATTCGCCAGCTCGTTCCAGGACAAGGATCGGCCGTTTTCATGGCGGCGCCATGAAGGCGCATGCGCTTCATAGATGGCGAGCGGCGCCCTATCGTCGCGCCGCGGCCGTGCCGCCATCCATGCCTGGTCGGACCAGGCGAAGGGCCGATTGGCGGCGATCACCGACGCGGTCTTGGGCGGGAGTTCGGCGGCGCGCGCCACCGGGTCGGCACGCGCCGACAACCGCCCGTCGGCGCCGAGGATCTCGAATTTGTAGAGCTCGCCGGGACTGAGGCGCGGAATGAAAATCTCCCACACCCCGCATTCCATGCGCAGCCGCATCGGATGGCGCCGCCCGTCCCAATTGTTGAAGTCGCCGATCACCGAAACCCGCCTGGCATTCGGCGCCCAGACCGCGAAGCGCACGCCATGGACGCCGCTCACCTCCATCGGCTGGGCGCCCAGGCAATCGCCGATATTGCGGTGCCGGCCCTCGGCCAGCAGATGCACGTCGAGTTCGCCGAGCAGCGGCGGAAAAGCATAGGGATCTTCGGTTTCCTGCTTGACGCCATGCCAATCGATGCGCAGCCGATAGGGAACCGGCGCCGGCAGGCGGGCCTCGAACAGGCCTTCGGGATGGGTGCGGCGGAAGGCGGCCAGGCGTTTGCCGTCGAACCCGATGGCCGACACCGCGGAAGCGCCCGGCAGCAAGGCGCGGACCTCGGTGCCGAGACCGGATTCATGCGGGCCAAGAATGGCGAAAGGGTCGCCATGGCGTCCTTCGGTCAGGGCGGTGGCGGCGGAGTCCGAAAGAGAATTGTCATCTGGCATGGGCTGTCTCCTCGTCCGGCGCCAATAGCCGCTCGGCGATCGAGGCCAGGCCCGCCAGCGGCACACTGATCCAGCTCGGCCGGTTGGCGGCTTCGTAATTGACCTCGTAGGCGGCCTTCTGCAGCAGGAACAGATCGATCAGGGCGGTGGCGGCTTCATCGTCGGAATACCAGGGATGTCGGGCGGCGCGGGCCGGACCCCGATAGCCATCGAGGAAGCTGGCGGAAGCGTCGGTGACGAAGCGGCGCAACAGATCGGCGCGGCGTTCGGCGCTGGGCTCGGAGGCGGGGGCCGGCTCGCGCTCCAGGATGGCGGCGGCATAGGCGAAGGAGCGCAACAGACCGGCCACGTCGCGCAGGGGACTGTATTTTCCCCGCCGTTCGGCGACGCTTTTCGACGGCTCGCCTTCGAAATCGATCAGCACCGCGTCGCCCGGCGTGACCAGGACCTGGCCGAGATGGAAATCGCCGTGGATGCGGGTCCGGAGCGTTCCCGGCGCCGCCCGGGCCAGCTGGTGCAATTTGGCGTCGAGCTGGCCGCGGCGCTCGATCAGCCAATCCGCCTTGGCGCTTTGCTCCTGATCCTTCCAGCCGGCAAAGGCGGCCAGCGCCCGGCAAGCGGCGGCCAGTTCGGCGATCGCTGATGCCGCCAGCGCACCGCTTTCGGTCTGGCCGATGATCTCGGGCCGGAACGCGGGGTCGTCGGCGGGTTCCGCCAGCACGGCATGCAGTTCGCCCAGCCTTTTTCCGATCGCCGCCGCCAGGGTCAGGCAGGGAGCCAGCACATCTTCCTTGGCCTGATCGCCGGCGCCGGTGATGGCGACCGGGTCGATCGCTCTTTTCAGCGCTTCCACGGTCCATTGCCAGGCATCGCCCTGATTGCGCACGAAGCGCTCGGCGATCAGCAGGGTGTTCGGGTTGCCGTCCTTGTCGATCCGCACCAATTCGCCGAGCAAGGCCGGCACATTGGCGAAGCCGCGCTCAGTCAGATAGCCGGTCATCTCGGTCTGCGGATGGCGGCCCGCCGAGATGCGGCGCAGGATCTTCAGCACCGCCACGTCGTCGACGATCAAAGAAGTGTTGGATTGCTCCGCCGACAGGCGGTGGATCTCGGCCTCCTGGCGCAGTTCGGGGATCGCCTCGCAGGTGCGCAGCCAGCGGAATTCGCCATCGGGCAGCGGCATCACGCCGCCGGCGGCAAAGCTCTCGATCACCGCGCGCGGCATGGCGTCGATGGCGAAGGCGTCGGTCAGAAGGCCGGTGCGTTGGCGGCGTCTGACCCGGGCCAAGGCCAATTGGTGGGCGATGGCCGCCGGCCCCTCATCGTCCCAGACGATGCCCACCGGCATGAAATAGCGGTCGGCGCGGCCATCGGCCGCCACCTCGATCTCGAAGGCGAGGAATTCACGGGTCGGCCATTGGATCGGATCGATTCGGGCGATGCCGATCTTCGCCTCCTTGCGGTCCTTGGCGGCGAACCAGCGGCGGCGGGCGAGGTAAGGCGGCAGGATTTCGCGTTCGATCACGCCTCGTTGTTCGGGTTCGAACAATTCGGAGGTGTCATGGCGCAGCACCAGGGTCACCAATTCGGGCAGAGGCTGCGGCGTCGGCGCTCGCCAGCTCGGCATGGTCGGCTCCTTTTCCAGACTGAACCAATAGAAGGCGTGCGGCGGCAAGGTCAGCAGATAGGTCAGCTCGCCGATCGGCGGAAAGGCCGAGCCGCCATGCAGATCGACCGGCACCCGGCCGGCGAAGGCGGCGAGGTCGAGCTCCACCGCCTCGGCGGTGCGGGCCAGATTGCAGACGCAGAGGATGGTCTCATCCCTGTCGCCCTGATATTCCCGCAGAAAGGCCAGGATCTTGCGGTTGCCGGGATAGAGCAGGCGCAGCGTGCCGCGCCCGAACGCCTTGTGGCGGTGACGCACCGCCAGCATGCGGCGATGCCAGTTCAACAGCGAATAGGGATCGCGCGACTGGGCTTCGACATTGACCGCGCCATAGCCATAGACCGGATCCATGATTTGCGGCAGCACCAGGGACGCCGGATCGGCGCGGGAAAATCCGCCATTGCGGTCGGACGACCATTGCATCGGAGTCCTGACCCCGTCGCGGTCGCCGAGATAGATATTGTCGCCCATGCCGATCTCGTCGCCGTAATAGATCACCGGAGTGCCCGGCATCGAGAACAGCAGCCCGTTCATCAATTCGAAGCGGCGGCGGTCATGTTCCAGAAGCGGCGACAGCCGGCGGCGGATGCCGAGATTGAGCCGGGCGCGGCGGTCCGACGCATAGGTGTTCCACAGATAGTCGCGCTCGGCGTCGGTGACCATCTCCAAGGTCAGCTCGTCATGATTGCGCAGGAAGATCGCCCATTGGCAGGTTTCCGGGATTTCCGGGCTTTGCCGCAAGATGTCGGTGATCGGGAACCGGTCTTCCTGGGCGATCGCCATATACATGCGCGGCATCAGCGGGAAGTGGAACGCCATGTGGCATTCGTCGCCTTCGCCGAAATAATCCTTCACATCCTCGGGCCATTGATTGGCCTCGGCCAGCAGCACCAGTCCCGGCGCCGCCTGATCGAGGACGGCGCGGATCTTCTTGATGATGGCGTGGGTTTCGGGAAGATTTTCGCAATCGGTGCCGTCGCGTTCGACCAGATAGGGAACCGCGTCGAGCCGGAACCCGTCGACGCCGACATTGATCCAGAACCGCATCACCGCCAGCACGGCGTTGAGCACCTTGGGATTGTCGTAATTGAGATCCGGCTGATGCGCATAGAAGCGGTGCCAGTAATATTCGCCGGCGACCGGATCGAAGCTCCAATTCGACTTTTCGCTGTCGAGGAAGATGATGCGGGCGTCCTTGTAGCGGCCGTCATCCTTCGACCACACATAGAAGTCGCGCGATTGCGATCCCCGCTTGGCTTCGCGCGCCCGTTGAAACCACGGATGGGCGTCCGAAGTGTGATTGATCACCAGCTCGATGATGACGCGGATGCCGCGCTCATGCGCCGCCACGACGAAGCGCCGCATATCCTTCAGCGTGCCATAGTCCGGATGGACGCCGCGATAATCCGAGATGTCATAGCCGTCGTCGCGCATCGGCGATGGATAGAAGGGCAGCAGCCAGATGGCGCTGGCGCCGAGTTCGGCGATGTAGTCGAGCTTCTGGGTCAGCCCCGCCAGATCGCCGATCCCGTCATCATTGGCGTCGAAGAAGGATTTGACATGCACCTGATAGATCACCGCGTCCTTGAACCACAAGGGATCGTCGGCGACGGTGCGCAGTCTGGAATTCAGATGCGCTTTCATGACGCCGGCCGCCAGATGGCGAAGGGCAATTCGGGGTCGAGGCGGACGCGCTGGCGCTTGCCGTGCCAGGTGACGGGCTCGTCGCGCATCAGCTCTTCCGCCTCCAGCGAGGCATTGTCCGGCAGGCCGAAATGCCACAGCGGGATTTCGATCTCCGCCTCGATGACGCGGCGCGGATCGAGACTGACCGCCACCAGCAGGCGGTTGCGCCCGTCCTCGGAAGTCTTGGCGTAATAGAGCAGATCGCTGTCCGAGGCGTTGAGGAATTCCAGGCCGCGATGGCTGTGCAGGGCGCGATTGGCCTTGCGGATGCGGTTCAGCCGGGTGACCTCGGCGACTATGTTCCCGGGCTGTTGCCAGTCCCAGGCGCGGATCTCGTATTTCTCGGAATCCAGATATTCCTCGCGGCCAGGCAGACCCATCGCCTCGCACAGCTCGAAGCCGTTATACATGCCCCAAAGTCCGGACAGGGTGGCGGCCAGGGCGGCGCGGATCAGGAAGGCGGGGCGCCCGCCTTCCTGCAGGAATGTGGGATTGATGTCCGGCGTATTGACGAACAGATGCGGCCGGAAGAAATCGGCGATCGGCGGCTGCGACAGCTCGGTGAAATAGCTGGTCAGCTCCTGCTTGGTGTTGCGCCAGGTGAAGTAGCTGTAGGACTGGGAAAAGCCGGCCTTCGCCAGCTGATACATCATGGCCGGACGGGTGAAGGCTTCCGCCAGGAAGATCACGTCCGGCGAACGGGCGCGGACGTCTTCGATCAACCACTCCCAGAAGGGCAAAGGCTTGGTATGCGGATTGTCGACGCGGAAGGTCTTGATGCCTTGGTCGATCCAGAACCGCACCACGTCGCGCAGCGCGTTCCACAAGCCTGGAAAGGCCTTCGGCGCGAAGAAATCGACATTGACGATGTCCTCATAGCGTTTAGGCGGATTTTCCGCATAGCGGATGGTGCCGTCGGGCCGCCACTGAAACCATTCCGGATGTTCGACCACCCAGGGATGATCGGGGGCGCATTGGATGGCGAAGTCGAGCGCGATCTCCAGCCCCAGCCGCTCCGCCGCGTCGCGCAGATCGCGGAAATCCTCGAGCGTGCCGAGCAATGGATGGATGGCGTCATGTCCGCCTTCATAGGAGCCGATGGCATAGGGGCTGCCGGGATCGTCGGCGGTCGAAACCAGCGAATTGTTGCGGCCCTTGCGGTGGATGCGGCCGATCGGATGGATCGGCGGGAAGTAGACCACGTCGAAACCCATATCCCGGATCGCCGGAAGCCGCGCCGCCACGTCGGCAAAGGTGCCGTGCCGCGCCGGATCGCCGCTTTGGCTGCGCGGGAACAGCTCATACCAGCTGGCGAAGCCCGCGGCCGGCCGTTCCGCCTCGATGGGGATGGTGGGGGCCAGATGCACCACGCAGTCGCGGCGCTCGTCGCGCATGGCGGCGCCGGTCTCCGGCTTATACAGGATCGCGAGCCTGTCGCCCCCGCAGCC
>Ga0213872_10001214_pt1 | contig 17438 bp, 14 predicted proteins | sample VelepicomBERX_R2_FD_160071 | JGI IMG/M metagenome (GOLD analysis project Ga0213872, IMG submission 160071) | Rhizosphere microbial communities from Vellozia epidendroides in rupestrian grasslands, the National Park of Serra do Cipo, Brazil - RX_R2 | ecosystem: Host-associated > Plants > Roots >...
CTATCTCAACGCTGTTCTGCGCGGTTACAACGTTGAGATAGCTATCGATGCCAGCTTTGTAGCGGGTGAGCGCAAGGTCGAGGTAGTGCGCGGACGAGGTGATCGCCGTGCCGTATTCCGCCACTTCCTGCGCCAGAATTCGCAGGGAGGCCAGGTTGTCTTCTACCGCCTGGAAATCGCTGAGAATGGTCTGGCGGTACGCCGCGACCGCGCTATCGTATTGCGCCTCGGACTGCTCTACTGCCCCGCGGCGCGCGCCGAAGTCGAGAAGAGTCTGCGATAAGGCAGGTCCGATCGACCACACCCGGCTTGGCCAGGTAAACCAACTGGAGAAGACAGCGGTCTCGAAACCGCCGCTGGCGCTGAGATTGAGTGATGGGTAATAGGCCGCTCGTGATACGCCGATTTCCGCATTCTGTGCCGCCACCAATCGCTCCGCGGCAGCTATGTCGGGGCGTCTTTCCAACAATACGGAGGGTACGGCAACCGGCACGGGTGGGGGATGGGTTACGAAGGGTGCAACGGAGATGGAAAACTCAGCCGCCGGCTTGCCGATAAGCGTTGCGATGGCGTGCTCGTATTGTGCCCGCGCCACGCCAAGATCCGTTGCCTGAGCAGTTGCGGTATCCAGTTGGGTTTGCGCCTGCGATACATCTTCGTCCGAGTAGATGCCGGCGCGAAAGAGAATCGTGGTGAGATTCAGGTCTTGGCGATAATTACCGATAGTGTCCTGGAGAATGCCTTCTTCGGCATCGAGAGCGCGAACCTCGAAATAATCTTGCGCCAATTCCGCGTGCGTGGTGAGCAGTGCCGTGGCCACGTCCGCGGCACTCGCCTGTGCCGAGTAAGTATTAGCAGCGATCGTGTTACGAACTTTGTGCCACAGGTCGACACTGTACGAAATGTCCGCCGCGGCCGCGTAGTTATTCAGCGTTCTTCCACTGCTCGCCGCGCTATTTGTGGGATTGCTGCTCGGATAATGCGAGCGTGAGTAAGAGGCCGTACTGCCGATTGTCGGGAACAAGGAGGAACGGGCAGAAACAACAAGGGCGCGGGCTGCGCGGAAGTTTGCCTCGGCCTGAGCAACGGTCTGATTCGAAATCGCGACCTGCTCCTCCAGCGCGTTCAGGTGCGGATCATTGTACATTTCCCACCATTTCGGCCGAATCTTGTCGTCGCCGGGTTTGGCCACAACCCAGCCCGGTCCTTCCTTGAACCGGTCAGGAGTGGTCTCCTTATAGGCAGTTGGAACGGGAGTCGAGGGGGTGGAATATTTCGGCGCCGGATTGCAGGCGCAGAGTAGTGCCAGCCCCGCCGCAACTCCCAGGGGCGCAGCGCCGTTCAGGCTGCTTGGGCTTCGCTTACTTTTCCGCATCGTCACTCACCTGTGTAATCCAGCGCTTCAGATAAATGGGGCAGTTCACCAGCTTCACGTCCGCTGCTGCCCGCGCCGAGAAATATTGAATTGTTTTGCGATCCACCAGTGTGACCTCGCTGAGGTCGATATAGACCTCCTGATGGGCTCCGCGCGCCTCGGTGATCGATTGCTCCAGCTCGGGTATCGCGTCTTCGCCGAATTTGCCGTTGAGCAGGAGCGTGATCGAACGTCCGGCGGGATGCGGCTCGGTTGTGATGGTGTACTGCGTTTGCATGCGCGCGTCCTTCATTAAGCGGGTCCAACAGCTTCGGCAGGAGCCTCGGGTATGTGGCCTCCTCGCAAGCGTTGCAGCCAGAGGCTGAAGCGATCCATGTAGAGATAAATGACCGGCGTGGTGTAAAGCGTTAAGGCCTGGCTTACGATCAGGCCGCCGACGATGGTAATACCCAGAGGACGCCGCAGCTCCGAGCCCATGCCCGTGCCCAGGGCGAGCGGAAGCCCGCCAAGCATAGCCGCCATGGTCGTCATCATGATAGGGCGGAACCGCATCAGGCAGGCTTCAAAAACCGCCTCTTTCGGAGATTTGCGATCGCGCCGCTCTACTTCGAGCGCAAAATCGATCATCATGATGGCGTTCTTCTTTACGATGCCGATCAGCAGGATGATGCCGATGAGTGCGATAATGCTGAGCTCCGTCTTTGTAATAAGCAGCGCCAGAATTGCGCCTACTCCGGCGGACGGCAACGTGGAGAGGATGGTGATCGGGTGAATGTAGCTTTCGTAGAGAATCCCGAGCACGATGTAGACGGCCGCTAGCGCTGCCGCAATAAGAAAGGGTTCGGTTGCGAGCGAAGACTGGAATGCCTGGGCCGTGCCGCTGAAGTTTGTGTTGATGGTGGTCGGCATGCCTGCCTTCGTCTCGACCGCGTTAATCGCGTTGACAGCCTGGCCGAGCGCAATTCCTGGCGCGAGATTGAACGATATGGTCACGGATGGGAAAACACCGGAGTGATTCACCGTGAGTGGCGCGGTCTTTGGCTGGTAATGAGTAAATACAGATAGCGGAATCGGGGTGCCGGTGCTGGACGGAATGTAGACGTCGTTCAAGCCTCTCGGCGTTTGCCAGAACACCGGATCGACCTCCATGATCACGAAGTACTGGTTCATAGAAGTGTATGTTTTGGCGATTTCCTCCTCGCCGAACGCATCATAGAGAACGCGGTCGAGCGTCTGCGGAGTGACGCCGACCCGCATGGCGCTTTTCCGGTCGATGACAAGATTCGCTTCCAAACCGCTGTTCTGCTGGTCGGTATTGACGTCTGTGAGCTCCTTCATCCTTCGCATGAGGTTCAGCAGTTTCGGCGACCACGTCATCAGCTCATCGAGATTGTCGCTCTGCAGCGTGTATTGATATTGCGCTGCGGTCGTGCGGCCCCCTACGCGAATATCCTGAGCGGATTGCAGGTAAAGTGTTACACCGGGCACGCTGTTGGTTTTGGGTCGGAGCCGATTGATGATCTGATCAGCAGTTGCTTTCCGCTCATTCAAAGGTTTCAGGGTGATGAAGGCACGGCCGGTGTTCGTAGTGGTGCCGCCGCCTCCGCCGGTGAACGCCATAATGGTTGCGACGCCGGGATCGCGCTGGACGATAGCGCTGAGCTGGAGCATCTTCTTTTGCATCGACTGAAACGATGTATCCTGGTCCGCCATGAAGATGCCGATCATTCTCCCGGTGTCCTGCTGCGGGAAGAAACCCTTGGGGACCACGACATACAGGTAGACGTTGACCGCGAGAGTCGCAATTGTGAGCAGCAGCATTAGAAACGAATTCCGCAATACCCACGCAAGACTGTGTTCGTAAATCTTGAGAATGAAATCGAAGAACTTCTCGCTTAACTGATAAAGGCGGCCGCGGCGCCGCTCATCGGCCAGCAATCGCGAGCACATGGTGGGCGTTGTGGTAAGCGAGATCACCATGGAAACCAGGATGGTGACCGCCAGCGTAACCGCGAACTCGCGAAAGAGGCGTCCCACGATACCGCCCATCATCAGAATCGGGATGAATACGGCCACTAGCGAAACGCTAATGGAAAATACGGTGGAGCCGATCTCCGCCGCGCCTCGATACGCGGCCTCCGTCGCTGTCATGCCCCGCTCGCGATAACGCGTGATGTTCTCCACGACGACAATGGCGTCATCCACCACGAAGCCGGTGGCGATCGTAAGAGCCATTAGCGAAAGGTTGTCAACGCTGTAGCCGAGCAGGTACATGACTCCGCAAGTGCCGATGAGCGACACGGGAACCGCAACGCTCGGGATCAAAGTAGTCCGCCAGTCGCGCAGGAAGACGAATACGACAAGAACCACTAACACGACGGAGATCAACAGTGTTTTCTCTACGTCGCTCACCGAGGCGCGGATCGTCACGGTCTGATCCAGAGTGATCGTCATGTCGATGGCTGGGTTAATGGCCGCATGCAGTTCCGGAAGCGCCGCTTTGATGCCGTCCACCGTATCGATGATGTTGGCCCCCGGCTGCCGGAAGATAATGAGCAAAGCCGACCGCTGCCCGTTCGCAATACCCATAGACCGCACGGTTTGAACCGAGTCCGTCACCTTTGCGATGTTCGACAGCATAACCGGCGCGCCGTTGCGGTAGGCAACCACGAGCGGTTGATAGTCCACTGCATGCATCAACTGGTCATTCGCATTGATCAGCCACTGCTTATGGCCGTCGGCGAAAAAGCCTTTGGCCTGATTGGCGGTCTGGCCTGCAATCGCGGTGCGAATCGCATCGAGACTGAGGCCGTAGTGATTCGCCTGGGTCGGATTGACATCAATACGGACGGCCGGTGCGGAACTGCCGCCCACGACGACCTGCCCCACTCCGCGAATTTGCGATATGCGCTGCAGGAGGATGGTCGAACCGGCATCGTACAGCGCGGAAGGCGGCAATTTGTTGGACGTCAGCGCGATGATCATGATCGGCGAGTCCGACGGATTGACCTTACGGTAGGTGGGGTTGGAGGGTAAATTGGCCGGAAGATAACTACGCGCCGCGTTGATGGCCGCCTCCACATCACGAGCCGCGGCGTCGATGTTACGGTTGAGATCGAACTGCAGAGTGATTGCGGTCTGGCCTAGCGCACTCGCCGATGTCATCTCCGTCACCGATGCAATCCGCCCAAACTGTCGCTCGAGCGGAGTGGCGATGGAAGATGCCATGATTTCAGGGCTCGCGCCAGGTAGTGATGCGCCGACGGAGATGGTTGGGAAATCCACCTGAGGCAGCGGCGACACCGGCAGCAGCCTGAACGCGACTGCGCCTGCAAGGCCAACAGCCACTGTGAGGAGTGCCGTTGCAACAGGACGTTTGATGAAGGGCGACGAAAGACTCACGGCTGGGCCTCCGGCTGCGGAGTCGGTTGAACGCCCGGGCCCGCTTCATGGCCGTGCCGGTTGCGCCAGGCGGCAAACCTGGAGGCAATCTCGTCGAAAAAGAGATAGATGACCGGTGTGGTGTAAAGAGTGAGGAGCTGGCTCAGCAGCAGGCCGCCAATGATAGTGATCCCGAGAGGACGCCTCAATTCGGAGCCGACGCCGGTGCCGAATGCCAGGGGTACGGCACCAAGAAGAGCGGCCATGGTTGTCATCATGATGGGCCGGAAGCGAAGCAGGGAAGCCTGGAAGATCGAGTCGCGGGGCGTCTTACCTTCTTTTCGCTCGGCCTCCAGCGCGAAATCGATCATCATGATCGCGTTCTTCTTTACGATGCCGATCAGTAGCACGATGCCGATAATCGCGACCACGGTGAGTTGCTCGCGACATACCATCAACGCCAGCAGCGCACCCACGCCTGCTGACGGTAACGTCGATAGAATCGTCACCGGGTGGATGTAGCTTTCATACAGCACGCCCAAGACGATGTAGACCGTAACAAGCGCTGCCAGAATCAACAACGGTTCATTGGTCAGGGATGCGACAAAGGCTTCCGCCGTGCCTTGAAAAGAGTTTTGCATCGCAGGCGGCGCCGGCATTTCCTTCTGAACTTTTTGGATGGCCTGCACCGCCTCGCCGAGTGCGGCTCCGGGCGCCAGGTTGAACGATACGGTGGTAGCGGGGAACTGGCCGATGTGGCTGATCAGGATGGGCATCGACGAGTTCGAGTTGCTCGTGAAGGTACTCAATGGAGTCGACACCGAACCGTTTGCCGACTTTATGTAGAGATCGCTCAGGTTTCGTGGATTGACGCGGAATTGCGGCTGAACCTCGAGAATGACGTGGTACTGACTCAACTGCGTGAAGAGCGTTGAGACTTGCCGCTGCCCGTATGCGTCATAGAGTGCGTCATCGATATTTTGCGTGGTGATACCCAATCGCATGGCCGTCTGGCGATCAATGTTGACTGAAGACTCCAGCCCGTGCGTTGCCAGGTCGCTGGCGACATCGGCCAGTTCCGGAAGACCCTTCAGCCTGTTAACGAAGGCAGCGGTGTAGCGCGAGAGCTCATTCAGGTCGGGATCTTCGAGCGTGTACTGATACTGCGTCCGGCTCACGATGTCTTCTACCGTGAGATCCTGTATCGGCTGCATGTAGAGCGTGATACCGTCGATCTTCGCCAGGTCAGGCTGCAACCGGCGGATCACGTCCGACGCACTGCTCTTTCGCTGCTCGAGTGGCTTAAGGTTGATCTGAATGCGGCCGGAATTGAGCGTGGTGTTTGTGCCATCCACCCCGATGAACGAAGAAAGACTTTCTACTGCCGGATCTTTGAGCAGCACAGCGGCTGCGCGCTGCTGCAGCTTAGACATTTCCTCGAAGGAAACACTCTGGTCGGCTTCAGTGACGCCTTGAATCTCTCCCGTGTCCTGCACGGGGAAAAAGCCCTTCGGAATGACAATGTAAAGATAGATCGTCAGAACGAGCGTTGCCGCAGCTACCAGCAGCGTAATTGTGCGGTGCCGCAGGACCACTTCCAGGGTGCGGCCGTAAAAGGCGATGGTTTTTTCAAAGACCACTTCTGATGCCCGATAAAAGCGTCCCTGCTGCGCATCCGCTTTGTGCCGCAGCAACTTGGCACAGAGCATGGGAGTCAGAGTCAGCGACACGAAAGCCGAAATGATGATGGTTACGGCAAGAGTCACTGCAAACTCGCGGAACAGGCGGCCGGTTATGTCGCCCATGAATAGCAACGGAATCAGCACCGCTATGAGCGAGACGGTCAGCGAGACAATCGTGAAGCCGATCTGCTCGGCGCCTTTGAGCGCCGCTTCGAGGGGTGCTTCGCCTTCCTCGACATAGCGCATGATGTTTTCGATCATCACGATGGCGTCATCGACCACGAATCCGGTAGAGATCGTCAGCGCCATCAGCGTCAGGTTGTTCAGGCTGTAGCCAAGCATGTACATCGCCGCAAACGTGCCGACGAGAGACAGCGGCACTGCCACGCTCGGGATAAACGTAGCGGCAAGGTTGCGCAGAAAGAGAAAAATCACCAGTACAACGAGCGCGATGCACAGCAGCAGCTCAAATTCGACGTCCGCGACGGACGCGCGCACGGTAATGGTTCGATCGGTCAGCGTGGCGATGTCGATCGAAGAAGGAATCGTGGCACGCAGCTTTGGCAGCAGTGCCTTGATGCGGTCGACCACCTGAATGATATTGGCGCCGGGCTGGCGCTGGATATTGACGATTACCGCCGGGACCTGGTTCATCCAAGCGGCCTGATTCGCGTTCTCGACGCCATCGACAGCGTGCGCGACGTCTTTCAATAGTACTGGCGCACTATTCCTGTAGGCGACTATGACCTCGTTGTAATCTTTGGCGGCGAGCAATTGGTCATTGGCGTTGATCTGATAGCTCTGGTGGGGGCCGTCGAAGCTACCTTTTGCTGCATCAAGGCTGGTTTCGGTGACGGCTGTGTGCAAATCCTCGAGGTTCAAGCCATAGGCCGCCAGCTTGGTCGGGTTTGCCTGGATGCGAACAGCTTTCTTCTGACCGCCGCTGATGGTGACGGCTCCGACGCCCGAGAGCTGCGAAATCTTCTGCGCGAGCCGGGTGTCTGCATAATCCTCCACGTCCTGCAGGGCGATCGATTTCGATGTGAGCGCCAACGTCATGATCGGCGCATCTGCAGGGTTTGTCTTGCTATAAATCGGCGGCAGCGGCAGGTCGTTAGGGAGAAACGTCTGAGCGGCGTTGATGGCGGCCTGCACCTCTTGCTCGGCGACATCGATGTTCAGGCTCAGTACGAATTGCAGCGTGATGACGGACGCGCCCTGCGAGCTCGTCGAGAGCATCTGATTCAGGCCGGGGACTTCGCCGAGCTGCCGTTCGAGCGGCGCCGTAATGGCGGATGCGGTTACCGCGGGGCTGGCTCCCGGATAGAACGTGACAACCTGCATGGTGGGATAGTCCACTTCCGGCAGTGCAGAAACCGGCAGTTGCTTATACGCGACAATGCCGATGAGCAACACCGCTGCCATCAACAGCGAGGTGGCGATCGGCCGCAGGATGAAGGGCCGCGAAGGATTCATTTATGCTTTCCAGCCTGGGGATTCTGTGGCGTGGTGCCCGCGTTCGTGTTCGCTTCGCCGGGAGCCTGCCGTATCACCACTTTTGTGCCGTCCTGCAGCTTGTCGAAGCCATCCGTGACCAGCAGTTCGCCGGGTGCGACTCCGGTCACAGCCGAATTCACACCATCCGTCGTTGCGACGGTCACATTGCGCGACTGAACGGTCTTCGCCTGGGGGTTGATGACGTACACATACGCGACGTCATTGTTACGTTGGATCGCGGCGTTTGGAACGATGTTTACTCCCATCAGCGTTTTCACGAGAAGCTTGGCGTTTACGAATTCGTTCGGAAATAGCTTGTAATCGGGGTTTGCGAAGGTCGCGCGCACCTTTACGGTGCCGGTTGTGGTGTCGACCTGGTTGTCCAGCGTGAGGACGGTGCCCTGCGCTAGTTCCTTTTGGTTGTCGCGGTTGAGGGCGTCGACGCGCAGCTTGTGACCGGCGCGCATCTGCGTGGCGACGTCCGAAATGAAATCCTCCGACATGTTGAAAATAACGGTTATCGGCTGGAGTTGAGTGATGGTTACCAGCGGGGTGGTGCCATTTGCCGCGACGATGTTTCCGAGATCGGTTTGCCGCAAGCCCACGCGTCCGTCAATGGGCGAAGTAATTTGCGTGTAATCGACGTTGACCTTCGCCGCATCGAGATTGCCCTGGTCGAGCTTCACGACGCCCTCATCCTGCTGCACCGTTGCCTGTTGGGTGGCCAGCGTCTGCTCCGGCACGGCGTGCTGCGTGTAGGCCATCTTGTAGCGATCCAGATCAATCCGCGCGTTTGCGAGCGTCGCCTTATCACGGTCGAGCTGGCCCTGTGCCTGCAGGGCCGTCGCGGCGTAGGGCCGTGGATCGATCACCGCGAGCAACTGGCCTTTATGAACCATTTGTCCTTCGGTGTAATGAATTTCGGTGAGAGCGCCGGCAACGCGGCTGGTTACCGTGACGGTGTAGACGGGCGTGACAGTGCCGAGCGCCTCAATGTATACGCCCATATTGCCCTTTCGAACGGTTGCGGTCGAAACGGGTATAGCGCCGCCACCGCCGCGGCGATTTCCGGCAGGACTCTTTCCACCTCCGGCATTTTGCGCCGCCGTCCGCTGTGAAAGCAGAAATACTGCGGCCGCGATAACGAAGAAAGCTGCTATCCAGACGGCCCACCGTCTTTGCGGCCGGCGTGACGGTTGCTGAGGTGAAGTATGAGCCGCTTCGGCCTGTGGACTAGCTGGGGACGTCGGGTCGGTGTTCATGAGCTGGCACTTACTCGCTGCTCTAGAAATAAGCTTTGGGCGCCATCTGCCGCGACTGCCGAAAGATCTATCGTTCTCTATGCCATTCGGCATAGCAGAAGCATGCGAGAATGGCGCGGAACTGAGTGCAACTACGAGGAGAAGCGCACCGGCCGCGGCGCGGAGGCGCTCGATCTAAAACCGCTCCAGTTCCACGCGAAAGAGGGGCAGGCATTGATTTGGCTGCGAATCTCTGCATGGCGGAGCGGCATTGGCGCTCATGTGCCGAACATGCTGAATGGCGTGGAGATTTCGAAGAAGCAGATGGCGCACGCGGCTCCGGCGAACTTTGCGGTTCGCCCGACGAAGATTCCGCCAGGATTCGATAGAGCGACTTACTAAAGGCGAATCCGGATGTTGCGGCCAATACCGACCCGGTGAAGCACTGGCTGGAGTTTGGATATCTCGAGAACCGGCCGCTACGATAAAGCATCGCTGACGTTTTCGTCGTCTCTTCATTCTCAAAATTCTCCGCTCTTTAACACCAAGAATTTACCCCATCCGGCAAGAACAGACCCAAACCGGCTCCCTAGCGTTTCATCTGTCTGACTGAAGGCAGAACGAGGAGATTAGATGAAGACGATAGAAACGGTCATAGTAGGCGGAGGTCAGGGCAGGATTGGCCGCGAGCTACTTACTCGAGCACGAGAAGCATCCGCATGTGGTGCTGGAGCGAGCACCGCAAATTGCGAGCGCATGGCGAGAGGGCCGCTGGGATTCGTTCACACTAGTAACTCCCAACTGGCAACTGCAGCTTCCAGGCGCGGAATACAAAGGTAATGATCCGGACGGGTTCCTCTCACGCGGACAGGTCATTGACTATTTCGAAACTTATGCTTCTCGCTTTCACCTCCCCATCAAAACGGGTGTCGAGGTTCTAATGGTGAGTCAGAGCGAAACCGGCCGGGGCTATATCGTGAAAACGAATCGCGGCCAATACAAGGCCAGAAACGTCATCATCGCCTCGGGCGTTTATCAGCATCCGAAAATTCCGCCGCTCGCGCGCCAGTTGCCGGCCGATATTCGGCAAATCCACTCCAGTCAGTACCGTAACCCGAACCAGTTGCCGAATGGGGCCGTATTAGTGGTCGGAAGCGGCCAATCCGGCGCCCAGATTGCCGAGGAACTGTACCAGGCGGAGAGGAAGGTATTTCTTTCAGTAGGCCGCAATGTTCGAGCGCCCCGGCGATATCGCGGATGGGACATTCATCGCTGGTCTCAACTGCTTGGCGTGTTTGACCGCACGGAGGATCAGCTAGCTTCGAGTGCTGAAAAATTTGATCCGCATCCCACGATTTCCGGAAAGGCCGGCGGCCGCACGTTAAACCTGCATCAGTTCGCCCGCGATGGGGTTGTGCTGTTGGGCAGGCTGCGTGGGGTTGCCGGCGGGGTGCTCACCTTCGCTCCAGATCTGCGGGAGAACCTCGCCAAAGCAGATGCTTTCGAAGCCGCAACTGTTCAACGGATCGACGAGTACGTTTCCAGGAATCATCTGGATGCTCCGGAGGAGAAGTTAGTCCAACTTCGTGATGGCTTCGATGTCCCTTTGATCGATACATTGAGCTTCGAACAGGCAGACATTAGGACGGTAATCTGGGCCTCGGGCTACAGCTTCGATTTTGGGTTAGTACGGTTGCCTGTTTTGGATACGATGGGATACCCGATCCAAAAGAGAGGTGTGACTGAATTCCGTGGACTCTATTTCCTCGGCATGCCGTGGCTCCATACCAGAAAATCCGGAATCCTTTATGGCGCTGGAGAAGATGCGCGCTACGTAACATCCCACCTACTGGAACATTCATCGGAATCTCTTCTCTGCGAGGAAGCGTACCTTCGCGGTCTGCTTCCTGCCGGGGAAGTGCCGCGCGTTGCATGAGCCCGCGGTGGGAGAATCGAAGGGTGGGCTCTGCCGGCGCATTCAAGAACTAAAGGGTAAAGCAAATCAGTGGAACCCGACGCGCGAATAGAAGTACTACAGCACGGGACATCGCAGCCGCTGATTTCCGATCCGCCCTTGCTGACAAGTGCCGAAAATCGCTGGGAAGGTTTTCTGCTTGAAGAGTTCGCCGCGCCTGCGCTGTTTGAAGCTCCCTATCACGAGCACGACACTCACGTCATCCATGTCCACACGGGCCCGGCGGCTTCGGTGGAGTGGAAAACAGCCGGTCGGGTATCACACACGTATACAGCACCGGGCAGCGTGTCGATCGCACCGCAAGGTGTGCGCCATTCGATCCTGATGGAGCGGGATGAACCGGGTGGGCTCGTGGTCCTCGAGATCGAACCGGTTCATTTCGATCGAGTATTACAGGACGCAAAGCCGGGTTGGAGGCCGGAACTCATCGAGCAACTCGATGTGCGTGATCGGCAGATCGAGCTGTTGACGCTGGCCATGCAGGATGACATTCGAAGGGGTAACCCTGCGGGCAGGTTATATGGCGAGTCACTAGGAACGGCGCTCGCGATTTACGTTGCCCAGCGCTATGCGTCGGTTTCTCCCATCCTGGCAACGTACCGTGATGGCATGCCGCCCGCCCGTCTGAAACGAGTGCTGGAGTACATCGATGCAAATTTGGACGAGAACGTTAAGCTGTCGGATCTCAGCGAAGCCGCAGGGATGAGCCTTTACCATTTCGCCAAATTGTTCAAGCAGAGTACCGGAGAAAGTCCTCACCAATTCGTTCTGCGCCGCCGCATCGAGCGAGCCAAAGAATTATTGCGGAATCCTAAAATGAGCGTATTGGAGGCAAGCGTCAGAACCGGGTTCGTCGATCAGCGCCACTTTGCGAAAGTATTTCGGCGGATCGTTGGCGCTACTCCGACCGGGTATCGATTCTCCGTTTGAGCGCAGGTCACTTTGGAGTAGATCAATGGCGATCGCCCCAACGGCTAAGGGATCCTCCATAGGAGATACGCCGCCAGAACCGTTCCTAAGGCTGCTCCACCGTAGCAGAACGTGTTGATCAGTTCGTCCAGGTGCTTGATCTGCAAACCATCGTATAGCGTATACCTGAATCGGTGGGCCCAATGGAACAGCGAAAGAGTACATAGAACGAAGAAATATAGTCGTGTGAGCGGCTGCTTCAATAACTCCAGCAGGCTTTGGTAACTTGGACCGTGGAGCCATCCTAAGGGGAACGCCAACCCGAACAGGAAAACGTGGATGGGGATCAGGATCGCCGCAAGCATGCCGCCAGCGCTGAACAGCAGCCACAGAAACGGTTCGTTCGATCTCTTGCCCATTTAGCCTCGCAAAAGGAGCCACGCAACGGCCGCCGAAATCGCCAGCCACGCGAGATAGTTGGGTGCGGTGATGAGCAGATTGGAAACCGGTTTGCCGCGCACACGAATGGACATCGCCTTCGGCGCCAGGTTAAACCAGGTCACCGTGTGGAAGACTACGAAGAATAGGCTCAGCGCGTTGAGCGCCACAAGAATTGGTCTCCGCAACCATTCCTGCAACTGCACATAGTCTGCCGGTCCACGCTTCAGTGCGCTGATCTGGAGGAGAGTTAAAATCACGAACCAGGCAATGAAGATACTACTCAGTTCCCGGAGGATGAACTTCAAATAGGACCAGCGCCCGAGCCACCAGTAGGTGGAGACACGAGGGCGGAACGTCTTTGGCAAGTATTCGGTAGGGCCAGCCATTCAGACTCTTATCTCCCTCCCCACGGCATCAACAGGGACTTAATCCATTCCTTGGCGGCTGTCAGCTTGTATTGCTGGATAGCTCCGGCGGGGTCCACATGTTTGGGGCAAACCCGCGTGCAATCACCCACAAAGGTACAGCCCCAGATTCCATCGTGTTGGGAAAGAATGTCGAGGCGCTCATTCGTACCCTGGTCGCGTGAATCCGTGTTGTAGCGCTGCGCCAGAGCTATGGCAGCCGGTCCCGTGAAGAGCGGATCCAGTCCGTAGACCGGACAAGCGGCATAGCATAACAGGCAATTGATGCACATGCTGAATTGGCGGAACGTGTCCGCTTGCTCAGGTGTCTGGAGGTACTCACCATCCACCACGCGTCTCTCTTCTTCCCGAATCAGCCATGGTTTCACTTTGGTGAGTTTCTCCAGGAAATCTGAGATGTCGACGATAAGATCCCGGAGGATCGGGAAGTGCTTCAGCGGTTCCACGCTGACGGGGCCCGGCATATATTCTGACACGAACGTGGCGCAAGTCAGTTTCGGCTCTCCGTTCACCATCATTCCGCAACTTCCGCAGATTCCCATCCGGCAAGACCACCGGAATGACAAGGACCCGTCCACCTTGTCTTTCACATAATTCAGCGCGTCGAGAACAACCCAATCCTTTCGCAGCGGAACTTCGTAGGTCTGAAACCCGGGCTCGTGATCTCGCCCTGGATCGTAGCGGGTAACTTTGAGCGTGATGCGGTCCGCCATGTCTGATCATCTCCCGTACACTCGCTCCCCGGGTGGCCAACGCGTGATGGTTACCGGTAAGTATTCCGTTCTCGGCCGGCCGTCCGTCTGGCGGTAAACCAGCGAATGAGCCAGAAACCTCTCATCGTTCCGGGCCGGAAAATCAGTTCGCTGGTGGGCGCCGCGCGATTCAGTCCGCTGGAGGGCAGCGTGAGTTATGCATTCAGCGACATCGAGCATGAACGATAACTCCAATGCCGAAACTAATTCGGTATTGAATACGTGGCTGCGATCGTAGAGAGTCACGCTGCCCAATCGCTCCTGCAACTCAATGAGCTTACCTGCGGTATGTGTGAGCAAGTCGCCCCTGCGATAGATTCCGGCGCCCTTTTCCATGGTCGTCTGCATCTCATCGCGGAGAGTTGAAATACGCTCCCGGCCTCCGCTTTTCTGAAGAAACTGGTCATGCAGCCGCGTTTCCTCGTCGAGCGCCTGGGCCAGTATCTGCCGGCGGTTGGGTGCCTGCTGCCCGGCCGCGAATGCGGCTGCCGCGCGCCCGGCTCTCGCACCGAATACCAGAAGTTCGGGCAGTGAATTCGAACCTAGGCGGTTGGCGCCGTTAATGCTGACACAAGCAACTTCTCCAGCAGCGTAAAGACCCTTGAGAGGCGTAGCCCCGTTCAGATCGGTGTGGACCCCGCCCATCATGTAGTGAACTACCGGTCTGACTGGGATCAGCTCTTTCACCGGGTCGATATTCTCGTATTTGAGGCATAGCTCCCGAACAAAGGGGAGCCTCGCATTAATGACCTTTTCTCCCAGATGACGGAGATCGAGGTAAACCACCGGGCCGTATAGTCCTTCAGACGTGCGGCCTTGCTCCTGCTCTTTGACGAAAGCTTGCGACAGCCGGTCACGCGGCCCCAACTCCATGCTGCGAAGGACAGGTTTCGGTTGCGGCGTACCGAGGTTGTAGTCCTGCAAGTACCGATAGCCCTCCTTATTAAGCAGGTAGCCTCCTTCGGCGCGGGCCGCCTCGGTAATGAGGATGCCGGTAAATGGTAGGCCCGTGGGATGGTACTGGACGAATTCCATGTCCTTCAGCGGGGCGCCGGCCCGATACGCGAGCGCCATACCATCGCCAGTTTTGATGCTGGCGTTTGTCGTAAATCGGAAGACGCGCCCGCACCCCCCCGTGCATAAGATCACGGCTTTAGCGATGATCGCCTGAATGCGTCCGGTGGCAAGTTCGATAGCAACCACACCTTGAACGCAGCCGTCGTTGATCAGCAGTCTGGTAACGAAGTACTCGTCGTATCGGGTAATTGCGCTGAATTTGAGCGAGGTTTGAAACAAGGTGTGGAGCAAATGAAAGCCTGTCTTGTCCGCGGCAAACCAGGTTCGGGTTTTCTTCATCCCGCCAAAGGGGCGAACGGCGATGTGCCCGTCCTCCTGGCGGCTCCAGGGACAGCCCCAATGCTCCAGCCGCAGCAATTCTTCCGGAGCTTCTTTCACGAAGGTTTCCACGGCGTCCTGATCGCATAACCAGTCGCCCCCGGAGATGGTGTCGTAGATATGTTCCTCGAGACTGTCGTCCGGATGGATCACTCCGGCGGCGCCGCCTTCGGCTGACACAGTGTGGCTCCGCATCGGGTAAACCTTTGAGACGATTGCCACGCTAAGACCCGCATCCGCTTCTGAGATGGCGATGGCCGCGCGCAAACCAGCTCCACCGCCGCCCACCAGCAGAACATCATGTGAAGAGACGTCCAGCATAATGGCAGATAGGCTGAATGATACCTCTCGGATCGGACCTCAGGTCCCGATTTAGGCGCCTTCAATAGTCACTGAAGGAAGGGAGTCAAAGCTGAACTCTGACGACCTCACTCAAAATCCCTTCTCGCTTCGGCCCGGTGCTTTCCGAGCTTCAGAGTTGCTTCCTCCCTGGTATCGGCACTGTCCACGATCATCCACCCAGCAGCGGCCGGATACTTCTCGTTGAGTTCGGCAATGCCCTCAGCTCCGTCCGCACACTCAACAATTTCAAACCAATCTTGTGCGCTATCGGAAACGATCGTAAATTTCTTTGCGCGAGCGGTCCGCGCCCCTTGTGCTGTTCCCATGTCGTTCCTTTCTTTCTGCGTGCTCAAAGAACGCCACGAATTCAGCATCATTGTACGTCCGAAGCAGCGGCGCCGGGTCGTTGCGCGATTCCGGTGTGGGGAAGCTTTGCGTTGAGAAATGCCGTGATCCGGAAGTGGTTTAGAAATACTGAAGTATCCACTTGACAATTGCGGGACTTGGACTGATACTGAAGTTGCCACTTCACTAACAAGGGAGAGGACCCATGCAAGAGCCATCTGTTATTCACAGCACATTCGTCATCGAGCGTAGCTATCCGAAGCCGCCCGAACGCGTGTTCTCTGCTTTCGCCGAGGCGACCATGAAGCGCCGCTGGTTTGCAGAGGGGCAAAACCATGACGTCGAGCAATTCGAGATGGATTTTCGAGTCGGAGGCAGCGAGCGGGCGCGGTTTCGTTTCAAGGAAGGAACTCCATTCGAGGGCGTCGCGTTTACGAACGAGGGAAGATATCAGGACATTGTGCCAAACCGGCGCGTTGTAACCGCTTCCACGATGACCTTCGGTGATAAGCGCATCTCGGCCTCGCTGGTAACGTTTGAGCTTTTGCCAACGGACAAAGGAACCGACCTCATCTGCACATTTCAGGGAGCATTCTTTGAGGGTGCTGATGGCCCTCAAATACGCGAAGCGGGTTGGCGCAAGTTGCTCGATCAATTGGCGACAGAGCTTGCAGGCTAGCCAGTGAGATGCCCAGCCCCAAAGCAACAGTCGACCGGGTGTTTCATGCGCTCGGCGATCCCACCCGTCGCGCGATCGTGGAGAAGCTCAGCGAACGGCCTCTATCGGTCTCGCAGTTGGCGACACCTCTCGACATCACTCTGACAGCGGTGGTTCAGCACCTGCAGGTATTGGAGGAAAGCGGACTGGTGCACACCGAGAAGGTCGGGAGGGTACGCACTTGCCGGATCGAGACGGCAGGGCTTGCGGCCCTGGAGCAATGGATCGACGATCGGCGTTCGCTATGGGAACGAAGGCTTGATCGGCTGGGCGATTTGCTCGCAGAGTCCGACGAAAGTGAATAGGAGCGGCTCGCGGGGATGTGATTCACGCGCTGCGGGTGGAATGAGAGGAATCTTCCGACTTCGGCCTCGTTGTGCTCTCTGCGAGTCGGGCTGCCTGGGTGATGAGGTAATTCCGTTCGGGAAGGCTCGTCGTCCGACCGGCGGCAGTGCGGTAATGTGCGAGCGCGGCCTCATGATCTCCGGCCAGTTCCAGCAGATGAGCTCGAACGGCATCGAGGCGATGATTGCCGGCCAGTCGTCCATCGGCATCGAGTGCATTAAGGAGTTCGAGCCCCGCCGACGGGCCATGGACCATGGCAGCGGCAATTGCGTGATTGAGCATCACCATGGGATTGTCCGACATGCGCTTTAGAAGGTCATACAGCGCCAGGATCTGCGGCCAGTCGGTATCCTCGGCGCGGGCCGCTTCATCATGAACGGCGGCAATGGCGGCCTGTAGCTGATACGCGCCAATCGACCCCTGGGAGAGGCTCGCGGTGAGGAGTGCGATGCCTTCGGAGATCTGCTTCTGATTCCACAGACTTCGATTTTGTTTGGCGAGCGGGATCAACTCGCTGCCGGGTCCGGTTCGTGCAGCACGGCGCGCCTCGGTCAGCAGCATGAGCGCCAGCAATCCCGCGACCTCGGCGTTGTTCGGGAGCAACTTGTGAACGGC
>Ga0213872_10001215_pt1 | contig 17431 bp, 16 predicted proteins | sample VelepicomBERX_R2_FD_160071 | JGI IMG/M metagenome (GOLD analysis project Ga0213872, IMG submission 160071) | Rhizosphere microbial communities from Vellozia epidendroides in rupestrian grasslands, the National Park of Serra do Cipo, Brazil - RX_R2 | ecosystem: Host-associated > Plants > Roots >...
CGTCTCAGTCTGAGCCACGCACAGCGTCATATCATCGTCGATTATGTGAAGCTCGATCTGTCGGATGCTGGCCTGCACGCTTCGCCCGAAGGCGCGCGGTTCATCGACGCCATGTCGCACAACCCAACGTTGCTGAAGGCCGCGTCGCATCTGCCACAAGACCCGAAGTTCCTCGTCATCCGACAGGCCATGCTGCAAAATGCGCCGACCATCCTGCAAGACGAGACTGGGCTTGATTACACGCTTTTGGCGCAGAAATTCGACGTCAAGCTCTATGGTGATTACACCCACGCCAACAAGCTCTTCAAGACGCTCAATAATCCTTCCTTGGCCCAAGCCTACCGCAACGCCAAGAACGTCAAGCCCATGCCCTTCAAGGTCGGCTATGAAAAGGATTCCGGCTCGGCCGTGCAGGTAGCGACCCGTATGCATTAAACTACTGGTTTAACGCAGGCAGGGGTGTCGCCGATGCCTCTGCCAGGCAATCAGTCCCAGGGAAACGCCGTTGTTCACCGTTACCGATGCACAGATCAATGCCTGGCTCGCCACGCTGTTCTGGCCATTCTGCCGGATCATGGCAGTCTTCACGCTCGACCCGTTCTATTCCAGCCGCAATATTCCGATTCGTATCCGTGCGGTGTTGTCGCTGCTGATTTCCCTTTTGATCGTCAGCTCGATTCCGCCAATGCCGGCAATCGAGGTCGTGTCGCCCCTGGGCATCATGATCATGATTCAACAGATTGTGATCGGGCTCGCCATCGGCTACATCATGCGCATCGTGTTTACGTCGATCGAAATGGCCGGCAACCTGGCCGGCCTGCAGATGGGGCTAGGTTTCGCGAGCTTCTACGATCCGCAGCATAGCGCCAACACAGCCGTTGTCGCCCAGCTCGCCAGTTTGATGACCCTGCTGCTGTTCCTCGCGATGAATGGCCATCTGGTCGTGATCGAGATGGTTGTACGCAGTTTCATCGTGCTGCCCATCACCGCCGAGCCGCTCAAAGCGGCGCCGCTGCAGACGCTGGTGCTGGCGGGCGGGCAAGTGTTTGAACTGGGCCTGCTGCTCGCCTTGCCTGTGGTGGGGGCCTTGCTGGTAACCAACCTGTCGATTGGCGTCATGACGCGCGCCGCGCCGCAGTTCAACGTATTTGCGGTGGGCTTCCCCTTGACCCTCAGTATCGGTGTTGCGGCGCTTACGACGACGCTGCCGCAATTTGTGCCGCATGTGCAGCATCTGATCGACTGGGCGATACGCTTGTCCTTGCAGTTGGCCAAGGCGTTTTGAGCGCCTGTCTTCAATATTCCGGACGCGGCCTGGTCAGCTTGTGACCATGCCAATCTGAGGCAATCTCGAACAGGCACTGAACCATGAAAACAATCGGACTCATCGGCGGCATGAGTTGGGAATCCTCTGCCACCTACTATCGTCTCATTAATGAGGGCATGAAGCAGCGCCTGGGCGGCCATCACAACGCTCGCAGCGTTATGGTGACGGTCAGCTTTGAGGCGATCAAAGCCTTGCAGCATGATGCGCGCTGGGATGCGCTGGGCGAGCAGATGGCCGCAGCGGCAAGGCAGCTACAGGCAGGTGGTGCAGACTTCGTGGCGCTCTGTACCAATACCATGCACCAGGTCGCCGATCATATTGAACGGGCGATCGATATCCCGTTCCTGCATATCGTCGACCCCACCGGCGAAGCCCTGCAGCGCGCCCATATCCGTAAGGCGGCGCTGCTGGGCACGCGTTTCACGATGGAGCAAGATTTCTATCGTAGCCGTATGCAGATGCGCTACGGCATCGAATTGCTCACGCCCTCGGCGGAGGATCGAACTGTCGTACACGACGTGATCTATGAAGAGCTGTGTCATGGCATCGTGACGCAATCGTCGCGTGCGGCCTATCAACGCATCATTGCTTCACTGGCCGACCAGGGGGCAGAGGCCGTCATCCTGGGCTGTACCGAGATCATGCTGCTAATTGGGCCAGACGATGTGGCTCTACCGGTTTTCGATACCACGGGCCTGCACGCTGATGCAGCCGTTTCCTGGGCGCTGCGCAGCTGTTAGGCCGGCGCCGGGTTAAACGGCATCCGGACCGCTTTCGCCGGTGCGGATGCGGATCACTTGCTCAACCGGCGTCACAAAAATCTTGCCGTCGCCAATCTTGCCAGTACGTGCCGCTTTGACGATGGCATCGATGGCGGCTTCCACTAGCGCCGCGGTCGTCACGACTTCGATCTTCACCTTCGGCAAGAAATCGACGACGTACTCTGCGCCGCGGTACAGTTCGGTATGGCCTTTTTGCCGACCAAAGCCTTTTACCTCGGTCACGGTCAGGCCCGCCACGCCCACTTCAGCAAGCGCTTCGCGCACTTCATCCAGCTTGAACGGCTTGATGACCGCCTCGATTTTTTTCATTTCCATGCTTATCTCCTCAAAGCACGTGCTTATATATGGGACAGTCAAAAAAAGGGGCCATCTGGCCCCTTTTTCCACTCAAGATTCGATTACTCGACCTTGGCTTTGCTGCGCAGATCAGCAACCATCTTCTCGATCCGCTGGCCTTGTAGCATTTGCTCGATCCGACCCTTCACTTCCTCAAAGCTTGGGAAAGGACGGGTGCGCTTATCTTCCACCTGAATGATGTGGTAACCGTACTGCGTCTTCACAGGCGCCGAGCTGGTCTGGCCTTTGCCCAGCTTCATCATTGCAGTTGCAAATTCTGGTACGAGGTCAGTCGGTTGCATCCAGCCCAGGTCTCCACCTTGTGCCTTGCTAGGCTCATCCAGGGAGTTCTTCTTGGCCAGCTCTTCGAAGCTCTTACCCTTCTTCAGTTGAGCCAGGATTGCATTGGCTTCGGCTTCGGTCTTCACCAGAATGTGGCGAACATGGACCTGAGCCGACTTCGGGTCCGATGGCGACTGCTGGTCGTACTCGCCCTTGGCCTTATCGTACTCTGCATGCAGATCCGCGTCGGCGACAGGGTTCTTCTTCACGTAATTGGACACGAAAATACCGCCCAACAGATCCTTCTTCTGCATTTCCAGCGCGTTCAGGTACTCAGGGTCCTTATCCAAGCCTTGCTTTGTAGCTTCCTGTGCCAGCACTTCTTTTTGCACCAGGAAGTCGCGGATCTTGCCGCGCAGTTCCGGGGTGTCTTGGCCGCCTTGCTCAGCCTGGCGCTTCAGCACGAAGTCCATCTGGGTCTGAGGAATGGCCACGCCGTTGACTACTGCCACCGGTTTGTCTGCGGCAAAAGCGGCGCCAGCGATCAGCGCGGCGAGCACGGCAGGAGCAAAGCGAATCTGGTTATGCATCGAAAACGTCCTTTATAGGTGAGACAGGTTTGTCGAATCGTCTTGTAATGAAATGGTCAGCGCTCGACTTCATCGGGCGCCCGGGCATCAATGGCGAGCGCATGTACATCACGCTGCATCATCTCACCCAGGCAACCATAAATCAGCCGGTGTCGCGCCACCCGGTTCAGGCCGGAAAAGCGGGCAGACACAATCTCGAGTCGATAGTGCCCACCACCGCCCGCCGCGCCCGGATGCCCCGCGTGGCGGTCGCTGTCGTCTTTGATCGAGATCGACAGCGGGGACAAGTCCGCAAGTTTCTCACGGATTTGTTCAATTGTGTTCAAGCGGGAAGTACCTTCTTGAATGGTTTGACATCAACTGTCGTATACACGCCAGCTGTTTTGTAAGGGTCCGCAGCGGCCCAGGCTTCTGCCGTCGCCAAGTCTGCAAATTCGGCCACGATCAGGCTGCCCGAGAACCCCGCAGGGCCAGGATCAACCGAGTCAATGGCAGGGAAAGGACCGGCCAGGATCAATCGCCCCGCCTCTTGCAGCGCATTGAGACGCGCGAGATGAGCAGGGCGGTTTGCGAGGCGCTGCTCAAGCGAGCCCGGCGCGTCATGGCCGATGATTGCATACAGCATGGTCAGGCGCCTTCCTTCGGGGATTTGGTGGCAGGCAGGTGGCGCGCAAGCCAGATGCTCTGACCAATGATGAAGACCAGCGGGCCCGCAATCGAGGCGATCAACTTGTATTTCACCCACACGGCTTCAGGGTAGCTGAAGGCGACATACAGATTCGCCACGGCCTGCGCCACCAGGAACGCGATCCAGGCCCACATCATCTTGTCCCAGACTACATCAGGCAGCGTCAGTTCCTTACCCATCAAGGCCTTGAGCGGCAGCACGTTCATGCCAAAGCGCGAGACCAGCATGGCGATGGCCATTGCACACCACAGCGCCGTAGGTTTTACATAAATAAATACGGGGTTGTGGAAAAGCAAGGTCGCTCCGCCCATCACCACGATCAAGCCAAAGCTGATCCATTGCAGCACTTGGATGGGGTGACGGCGGACGAGCATCCAGCCCATCTGCAACACCGACACGACAATTGCGAGCGAGGTGGCGAATTCAATGGGCTTGTTGAGGCCGAGGGCGGGCAGCGTATGCCCTGATGCGTAGCCGGCGAAGAAGACAACGACCGGCAGCAGATCAAGCAGGAATTTCATAGTGGGGGGATTATGCCGATGTGATGGCGGCACGGCAATCGTCAAAGTTGCCTCTGGTCAGTTGATGGGTGACGTGCATCAGTAACCGCCCTGTAAACGCTTCATGGCGGCTTCGAGGCCAGCCGGCGTCAGCGGGAACATCCGACCGTCCATCAGTTCGCGCGTCATGCGCAGGCTCTCGGTGTAATCCCAATACGCTTCGTCGACCGGATTGAGCCATACCGCGTGCGGGAAGTGCGCCAACAGGCGCTGCAGCCACACCTTGCCCGGTTCCTCGTTCATATGCTCGACCGAACCGCCAGGGTAGGTGATCTCGTAGGGGCTCATCGTCGCATCGCCTACGAAGATAAGCTTGTAGTCGGACGGGTAGGTATGGATCAGATCGAGCGTGGCAAGCCGCTCCGCGTGGCGCCGGCGGTTATCGCGCCAGACCGATTCATAAATGAAATTGTGGAAGTACGCGTGCTCCAGATGCTTGAACTCGCTCCGCGCACCCGAAAACAAGCCCTCGCAGATCTCGATATGGTCATCCATCGAGCCCCCGACATCGAGGCACAGCAGCACCTTCACCGCGTTATGGCGTTCGTGCGCGTAGCGGATATCGAGCCAGCCTGCGTTGTCGGCTGTCGCGCGGATCGTATCGTCGAGGTCGAGCACGGCAGCTTCGGCCGAACGGGTGATTTGCCGCAGGCGGCGCAGCGCCACCTTGAAATTGCGCGTACCAAGCTCGCGCTGATCGTCAAAATCGCGAAATTCGCGCTGGTCCCACACTTTTACAGCACGACGGTGGCGCGAGCCATCCTGGCCAATGCGTACGCCCTCCGGGTTATAGCCATAGGCGCCAAAGGGGCTGGTGCCACCCGTGCCGATCCACTTGTTGCCGCCCTGGTGACGCTCCTTTTGCTCGGCCAGCCGCTCCTTGAGCGTCTGCATCAACTTGTCCCAGCCGAGGCCCTTCAGCTGCGCCTTTTCTTCATCTGACAATTGCTTTTCGATTAGCTTGGTCAGCCAGTCTTCAGGGATATCCGCCTCAATCTTCTCAAGCAGGCTGTCCACGCCCCTGAAATAGTGACCGAACACCTGGTCAAATCGATCGTAGTACTTCTCGTCTTTGATCAGCACTGCCCGCGACAGTACATAGAACTCGTCGAGGCTCGCGCTGGCAACCCGCTGGTCGAGTGCCTCCAACAGGGTCAAGAACTCTTTGACCGAGACCGGTAGCCGCGCGTCGCGCAATTGGTAAAAGAAATCGATCAGCATGGTGATGTTGCGGTATAGATACGGTGAATTCTAACGCTGTCGCAGGGTTTCGTCCGGTTGTGGGTTTTTCGCCCGAGCGCAAAGCAAGCGCTCGCCCAGCGTAACGGGCAGTAGCTTAGAATGCAGTGCAAATTTAGGGTCTTGCCGCCAAGCCTTGAGCAGCGCATGTTCCCATATAAGTAGGAGAGACAGATGCAACCCGGATTCCAGCCCCACGATACGCAGGCCGAGAAAGCACGCTTGGCCGAGTTGTTCGCCAAGCAGCGCGCCGCGTATACCGAGATGCCGTTTACGCCCGAAGCCTTACGCCGCGACCGGCTGCATCGCCTGCGCCGGGCGCTATTGGCTCATATGGACAATTTCGCCGCAGCGATCTCGGCCGATTTTGGCCATCGCTCGCCGCACGAAACACAGCTGCTTGAGGTCTTCCCGAGCCTTGGTGGCGTCGACCACAACCTGAAACACCTGCACCGCTGGATGAAGCCACAACGGCGTGGCGCCTCCATCTGGTTCAAGCCGGCGTCCAATACGGTGATTCCTCAGCCCTTGGGCGTCGTGGGCGTCATCGTGCCCTGGAACTACCCGATATTCCTGGCCGTCGGCCCGCTCACGTCTGCCTTGGCCGCAGGCAACCGCGTCATCATCAAGATGAGCGAGTACACACCGCGTTGCGGCGAAGCGCTGCGCGTTGCACTGGCCGAGGTGTTCGACGAAAGCGAAGTTGCTGTCATCAATGGGGGGGTCGAGGTTGCCCAAGCATTCTCAACCTATGCCTGGGATCACCTGTTGTTCACCGGCTCCACTTCGGTCGGTCGCCACGTCATGCGTGCGGCGGCCGACAACCTGACGCCGGTCACGCTGGAGCTTGGCGGCAAATCGCCGACCATCGTCCACGCCGACTACCCGATCCAGACCGCGGCGGAGCGCATTCTGTACGGCAAGTGCCTCAATGCCGGCCAAACCTGCGTCGCGCCAGACTATGTGCTGGTGCCGGAGGGTAAGGAGGCAGAATTCGCCGCGGCGGCCCGCGCTGCCGTTGGTGCCTGGTACCCGAATATGGCCAGCAACCCCGATTACAGCGGCGTGGTCAACGGCCGGCACTTGGCCCGATTGCAGGGTTATCTCGACGACGCAGCCAAGCAGGGGGCGCGCATCGAGGCGCTGGCTGAATGCGACCCCGCAAGCGGCAAGCTGGCCCCAACGCTGGTCTTCGGCACAACCGACGCGATGACGGTAATGCAGGACGAAATCTTCGGCCCTGTGCTGCCGGTGCTGACCTACAAGAAGCTCTCCGACGCCATCGACTTCGTCAACGCGCGGCCACGGCCCCTGGCGCTCTACTACTTCGACAACGATAACAGCCGTATTGCCGAGGTTATGACCCGAACGATCTCAGGTGGTGTCGGTATCAACGAAACCGTCATCCATGTGGGCCAAGATGACTTACCGTTCGGCGGTGTCGGCCCCTCCGGCATGGGCCACTACCATGGTCGTGAAGGCTTTGAGACCTTCTCGAAGATGAAGCCCGTCTTTGCGCAGGCGCGGCTCAATGGCACTTGGTTGCTGCGCCCTCCTTACGGCAAGCTGGTCGAGCGCATGCTGAGCTTTATGGTCCGGTAGGGCAATCATTCGGATACACACATGCTAACCAGACGACAACTCCTCAAGACCGGTGTTGCCGGCGTCGCCCTGCTGGGCGCTGCCCGCATGGTCTACGGCCCGATTACCCCCGACCCCCGCTTCGATAGCGGCGCCGGCCCCTTCCGTGTGCTCGACCCGAAAAGCGCAACTGCGCTTGCCGCCATCGCCCGTGTGATGTTGCATGGTGCCTTGCCGCGCGACGAAGCGAAGCGCCAAGCTGCGCTGCAGCAAGCTGTGCGCGGCTGCGATATTGCAATATCCGGCCTGCCCGGCACCGTGCAGGACGAGGTCAAGCAACTGCTCACACTGCTCAACAGCCGGCTAAGCCGCCGCTGGTTGGTCGGTGTCACGTCTCCATGGGCCGAGGCGAGCGATGATCAGATCGCGCATTTCCTCAGCCGCTGGCGCTATTCCTCGCTGCTCCTGATGCGGAGCGGCTACCAAGCCCTGCATCAGATCATCTTCGCCGCCTGGTATGGCAACCCGACTGCCTGGCCTGCCATCGGCTACGGCGGCCCACCCGAATTCATGAAAGCGTACTGGAATGCCTAAGGATCTGATTGCGGAAGGGCTGGCGAGTGGCCACTGGGACGTGCGCGATGCCGCGACCTTCGACAAGAACCAGGAGCTGGAAGCCGACGTCGTCATCGTCGGCACTGGCGCTGGGGGCGGCGTATCGGCCGAAATCCTTGCGCAGGCTGGGCTCAAGGTCGTAATGCTGGAGGAGGGCGCCTTGCGCTACGCCTCCAAGGATTTCAAGCTCAACGAGGCCGACGCCTACCCGACGCTCTATCAGGAATCAGCCGGCCGCCAAACGCGCGACAAGGCCATCACCATCTTGCAAGGCCGTACTGTAGGCGGTTCGACTGCGGTGAACTGGACATCTAGCTTCCGTACGCCTCATACCACGCTCGCCTACTGGCAGCGCCAATATGGGCTGAAAGACCTTACCGTCGACAGCATGCAGCCCTGGTTCGAGCGTGCCGAGCGCCGCCTGAACGTGATCGATTGGCAGACCGAGCCGAACATGAATAACCAGGTGCTGATGACGGGCGCCGACCGCATCGGCGTGCACTGGGCCAAGATTCGCCGCAATGTGAAGGGCTGCCTGAATCTTGGCTACTGCGGCATGGGCTGCCCGGCTAATGCCAAGCAATCGATGCTGGTCACCACCATTCCTACCGCGCTCGACAAAGGCGCGACGCTGATCACCCATGCGCGCGCCGAGCGCGTGCTGTTCGCGGGCGATAAGGCCGTGGGCGTGCAATGCCAAGCCATGGACGCAGGCGGCATCTACCCAACCGGCCATCGCGTCACCATCAAAGCCAAGACTGTGGTGCTGGCTGGCGGCGCGATCAATACGCCCGCGCTGCTGTTGCGCTCCAGTCTGCCCGACCCACGCGGCCTGGTGGGCCGCCGGACCTTCCTCCACCCAGTCAACGTCTCTGGCGCCATCATGCCGTTCAAGGTGGAAGGGTGGAGTGGTGCCCCGCAGAGTATCTATTCCGACCATTTCCTCGACAGTCAGCCGGTCGATGATGTCATCGGCTACAAGCTCGAAGTGCCGCCACTGCACCCGGTACTGACTGCCAGCACGATGAGCGGCTTCGGCGACAAGCACCGCTCCATCATGGCGCGTTTCGACAAATTGCAAGTGGTTCTGGCGCTGATGCGTGACGGCTTCCATGAAGAAAGTCGTGGCGGCACCGTGGGCCTCAAGAACGACGGCACGCCGCTACTGGATTACCCCATCACCCAGTTCGTGTGGGATGGCATGCGTCGCGCCTACCTGACCATGGCCGAGCTGCAATTCGCTGCGGGCGCCACGCGCGTCTTTCCTGTACATGAAGATGTTGGCGCCGAGGGCTACGCCAGCTGGGCCGAAGCGCGCGCCGCCATCCTGCAGCTTCCTATGGAGGCGCTACGCGCCAAGGTGGTCTCTGCCCATGTCATGGGCGGGTGCGGCATGAGCAGCTCGGCCGAAACGGGCGTGGTGGATGCCAACGGCAAGGCCTACCATGCCGATGGCCTCTATGTGATGGATGGTTCGGTCTTCCCGACATCCATTGGTGCCAACCCGCAGTTGTCGATCTACGGCATGACGGCCCGTAATGCAGCCCACCTCGCAAAGACCCTGACAGGGCACGATACGCGATGGGGTTTGGGTTGATTCGATTTGTCTGAGACAAACAGGAGGCATGACGCCTCCTGTTTGCGCTAGTGGCTAATTACGCGCGGCCAAAACTCGCTCGAAATGCCTCTGCAGCATCTTCCCGCGTATTGATCTCAACCAGGATACCGCCCGGCACCCTACAAAAGAATCGGGACCCGCGCGCATGGCGGATGAGATCCGTCTCAAAAACGACACCCGCCTCTTTGAAGCTTTGGTAGAGCGCCACGACGTCGGACGCGCTTTCCAGCTCAAAACCAATATGGAAATTACCCGGCCACTGCACCGCGCGGTCGGTGGCGTCCTCGATCACGATATCGAAATCGTGTCGCTTCAGAATCTGGCTGCTGCCGAACCTGGATGCCGTACAGCCCAGGTGTTGAACAAAGAAAGATGCCGTTGCCTCAACGTCGAGCGAAGGGAAGCTGACGTGGTTGAACTTCATGGTGCTGGTAATACGGGACATGGTTGGCTCCAATTAAGCGTTGGAGCCACTTCGATCCATAGGGATGAGGCCGGCGGCGGCTGGCGATGTTGCAGGGGTAGTCGGAGAAATACTGTTGAAAAGCGCCGTCTACGCACGAACACCCAGCAACCGCCTTCCCGCAGGGAAGTGGCTGTTTGGGCGTTGGCTGACGTAAACGCTTACGGCTGTATGAGCACAGCGAGGCAGATGCTATCAGAGTGGCGCAGGTCTTTCAAATGGCCGAATCGCAAGCAACTGCCTCGTCACAGGCTAGTTCGCCAAGCCGTTTGTTATGGCCTCGATCTGTGCCATCCGCTCCGGCGTCAGCTTCGCAATCACATCAAGCGCCTTCAGGTTCGATTGCAGTTGTGAGAGTTTCGACGCGCCGGTGATCACCGTGCTGACGCGCGGATTCTTGGCGGCCCAAGCAATCGCCAGCTGGGCAGTGTTCGCACCAAGTTCTTCCGCGATATTCGCCAGCTGAGCTACCGCCTCGTTCTTGGCTTTGTCGATGAGACCGTCGCGCAGGAACTCCATGCCCTTGAGCGTGCCCCGGCTATCAGCCGGAATGCCATCGCGGTATTTGCCCGTTAACAGGCCACTGGCCAGCGGGCTCCAGGTGGTCAGCCCAAGGCCGATGTCCTCGTAGAGGCGGGCGTATTCCACCTCAACACGCTTGCGCGCGAACAGGTTGTACTGCGGCTGCTCCATTACGGGCTTGTGCAGGTGGTGCCGCTCGGCAATCTCCCATGCGGCGCGAATATCGGCGGCGGACCATTCGCTCGTCCCCCAATACAGCGCCTTACCTTGGGTGATGATGTCGCTCATCGCCCACACGGTCTCTTCAATCGGTGTATGCGGGTCAGGCCGATGGCAGTAGATCAGATCGAGGTGCTCAAGCTGAAAGCGCTTGAGCGAGCCGTCGATGGCCTGCATCAGGTATTTGCGGTTCAGTGTATTACTGCGGTTCACCGGGTTGGGCGAGCGGTCCAGACCCCAGTAGTACTTGCTCGATACGATGTAGTTCATGCGCGGCCAGGCGAGCTTGCGTAGCGCTTCACCCATCACCGATTCGCTCTGACCCAGTGCATAGCCTTCAGCATTGTCGAAGAAATTGACGCCGGCATCGTAGGCTGCCGCGAGCATCTCTACCGCAGCGCCGACATCGACCTGATTGTGATACGTCACCCAGGAGCCAAGAGAGAGTGCGCTGACTTGCAGGCCGCTTCGGCCAAGACGCTTGTATTCCATTGATGTTTCCTGAAAAGGTGAAGGTTAAGCCACGCTTTGGAAAGCGTAGCAGCAAAGGGGATGTCGGTGCATGGACAGAACGAGACTTCGGTAGTTCATCCAAATCGGCGCCACGGCACCACGCCTATTGGTCAATACAAGATCACCAGTTTCAAATCCGGCGAATGTGCGATTCGCGTCGTGACCTGCCGATAGTGTAGCGCCCCTTTGCTGGGATGCATGAAGGCCCTGTCGCCGCCTTCGCGCGCCATTACGTCCTGGCTGCGCCATGCCATGTCGAAATCCGTACTTGCCACCCGTAGCCGGTCTACCAACTGGGCGACGGCAACGCTGTCGAGCCTCGCGCTGACATCTGCCCGAAACTCCGCCACCAAACGGCGCGCACGCGTCGGCCAATCCACAATCAAATGCCGAGCAGCAGGTGCCAAGAAGACGAAATCCAGCAGATTACGGCTTGGCGACGCCGTATCGAGCCAGCCGCCAAACAGCTTTGCTGCGCGCGTATTCCACGCGATTGCCTGCCAAAGGCCATCGAGTACATAGGCCGGCGCATGGATGCAGGCCAGCATCTCTTGCAAGGGTGCGCGCATTGCTTCTGATACGCCGGCCTCAGTCATATCCGGGTCGCGCAGGCCGGCAAGCTCAAACAGGTAGGCGCGCTCTGCTGGCAGCAGGAACAGCGCAATCGCAATCCGGCTCAGCGTCGCAGCCGATACACCGGCGGGTCGCCCTTGTTCGATCCAGGTCACCCAGGTGGGGCTGATATCGCAAAGCGCGGCGAGCTCCTCACGGCGCAGGCCCTTGGCGCGCCGACGCAGGCCAAACGGCAGGCCCGCCTGCTCAGGCGTAACACGCTCACGGTGGGCACGGATAAACGCGCCAAGTTGCAGGGCAGAAGATTGCGACATCCGACGGTTTCACGGTAGAGCTGGTAGCAAATAGTACTAGTATGAGTACTTATCTTGTACCAGTATTTCATATCGCGCATGATGGCCCGGAATCTCACCCCCAGGAGCCGCCATGAAATCGCACGACCAGCAAACACACAGCCAATTCGGCACCGTCGCATCGGCCTATCTCAGCAGCACTGTCCACGCTCAGGGCGCAGATCTGCAGCGTGCGGCACAGTGGGCGGCGCAAACGCCTGACGCCTGCGTCTTGGATATTGGTTGTGGGGCAGGGCACCTGAGCTTTGCAGTGGCTCCGCACGCAGCATCGGTCACAGCGGTCGATCTCTCGCCCGAGATGCTCGATGTGGTGCGTATAGAGACTGTGAAACGCGGCTTCAATCACCTTGCCGTGCAGCAAGCCTCTGCCGAGGCGCTGCCCTTCGCCGACGCGCATTTCGACTTGGTATGTACCCGCTTCAGTGCCCATCACTGGGGTGATATTCGGGCTGGTCTGCGCGAGGCTTATCGCGTATTGAAGCCCGGCGGACAGTTGGTGGTCATCGACATCGTCGCGCCCGAATCGGCGCTGTGCGATACCTATATGCAGTCCATCGAATTGCTGCGCGACGTTTCCCACGTGCGCGATTATTCACCGTCCGAGTGGCGTACTTTGCTGGCAGAGGCGGGGTTCGAGGTCACCGGACTCGATACCTGGCGCCTGCGTATGGCGTTTGCAACGTGGATCGCCCGCATGCGTACGCCAGAAGTCCAGGTTGCCGCGATCCGCGCACTCTTCGCTGCGGCCCCAGCGGAGGTTCGGGCTTATCTGAATGTCGACACCGAGCTGGATTTCGATCTCGAAGCGGGGTGGATCGCCGCGCAGCGATAGGTGTCGTACGTGAGTCTATGCGTGGCTCCCCGCAATCTTCATCCATACCGAGCTGAACCGCCATTCCTCGCACCAGGCGGGGAATTGTGCGGCCGGCATGGGGCGAGCGATGCCATAGCCCTGCGCGCGGCGGCACCCTAGCCGCTGCAGCATCGCGCCGTGCTCCAGGGTTTCTACGCCTTCGGCGATGACTTCCAGGTCAAAGGCTTTCGCCAGCTGGATCACGCCTGCGACGATGCCGCGGTCATCGGCATCGTTCAGCATATCGCGCACAAAGCTTTGATCGATCTTGATCGTATCGGCGGGCAGGCGGCGTAGGTGGGTCAGCGACGAGTACCCAGTGCCGAAATCATCCAGCGCACACCGTACGCCAAGCGTCTTGCACTGCTTCAGGGTATCGACTGCCTTCGGCAGGTCGCCGATCGCCGCCGACTCCAGCACTTCCAGCTCAAACAAATTGGGCGGCACGTCAGGGTGGCGGGTGAGGGCATCATGCAGCCGCTCGTAAAAGCCCGCGCTCATCAAATGATTGGCACTGATATTCACGCTAACCTTGATCCGCAATCCATCCCTGACCCAATTTGCAAGCTGAGCCATGGCCGTTCGGATGACCCAATCACCAAACTCCCCCTCCAGTTCGCTCCCCGATAAATGAGGCAGAAACTCTGCGGGCGCGATCAACCCTCGCTCTGGGTGCTGCCAACGGATCAACGCTTCCGCACCGATGATCTCGCCGCGCACCAGATCGACCTTGGGCTGGTAGTAGAGGACGAACTCATGTCGAGACAATGCCTCGTGCAGGTCCGTCAGGTATTGCTTGCGGGTCTGTACCTTGCGGTCGTTTTCTGGGTCGAAGAGCTGATAACGGTTCTGGCCTGCATCCTTGGCCATATACATTGCCTGGTCGGCGTGGCGCAAGAGCGTGTCGGCATCGACGTTGTCGTCGGGGAATAGACTGACCCCAATACTGGCCGTTACCTGGATACGTGCGCCGTCAAAATCGAAGATCTGATTGATGACCTGCAGCACCCGGTCCAGCGCAATCGTGCATTCCTCAGGCGTGGCGATCTCGCAGAGAATGAAGGCGAATTCATCGCCGCTCAGCCGGGCCAGCGTATCTTCCGCGCGCAGCACGCTCTTAATGTTGTCGGCCACGGCGATCAGCAGGCTATCGCCCACCGAATGGCCGTATTGGTCGTTGACCCGTCTGAAACCGTCGAGATCGAGTACGCAGATGGCGCTGGATTTTCCGGTACGCACACTGCGAAGAATGGCCTGGCTTAGCCGGTCTGATAGCAAGCGCCGGTTGGGTAAGCCGGTGAGCGGGTCGTAATGGGCTGCGCGATCGACTTCCGCAGCTCGCGTCTTATGTGCGCTGATGTCGGAGAACGCACCGATGTAGTACTGGATCTTGCCGCTACCGTCGCGCACAACCGAGATGCTGAGTTGCTCTACAAAGATTTCGCCGCTTTTGCGCCGGTTGCAGATTTCGCCTTTCCAGAAGTCATGGTTGCGGATGGATTGCCACATCGTGGCGTAGAAAGGCTCGCCATGCTGACCAGAAGCCAGCATCGCCGGCGAATGCCCGACGATGTCCGCCGCCGTATAGCCCGTGATGCGTGTAAAGGCCGGGTTGACCCGCGTGATACGCATATCCGGGTCGACGACCATAATGCCTTCATAGGTGCTTTCAAACACGATGCCGGCTTCGCGCAGCGCGATCTCCTGCCGCTTGATCTCCGTCACGTCGGCAATCGTCCCCGCAACGCGTTGTGCTGCCCCCTTGTCGTCGCGGGTAGTGGTGCGGCCCTTCACCCGCATCCAGCACTCGGTGTCGTGCGGGGTTGCCAGCCTGAAATCGAATTCCAACGCCGGAGTTTGGCCTTCAAGATGCGCGCTGATCTGCGCCAATACGCGATCGCGGTCATCGTGGTGGATCAGGCGGCGAAAGAAAGCGATGTCGCCGGTATCGTCCTCGGGCCGGGTACGCGTGATCGCGTAGTAGCGCGGCGAGCGAAAAACGCGGCCGGTTTCCACTTCCCAATCCCAAAAGCCATCGTTCGTCGCATCGACCACGCGCTGCAGGCGGGCTTCGCTGGCGTTCAGCTTCAGCGTAGAGAGCTTACGGTCGGTAATATCCTGCACGGTGCCATGCAGCGCGATGACCTTGCCCTCGGCGTCTCTTTCCGCTTTGCCGCGCGTAGTTACCCAGCGATGCGTGCCATCTTCACGGATGATCTCGGCGTCGCAGGCATACTCCAGTCCTTGTGCAATCGCCATTTCGACCGCCTGGGTCAGTTGCTCCCAGGTCTCGGCGGTGAAGTACTGCTTCACGTCGGGGTAAGTGGCGGGGGGCAGGGCTGGGTCACGGCCGTAGATACGATAGATCTCGGGTGACCAGAAGTGGGTATCGGTCTTCATATCCCACGACCAGTTCCCCATATTGGCCATGTGCTGGGCTTGCCTCAGCGCCGATTCATTGAAGCGCAGTTCCAGCTCGGCATGCTTTTGTTCCGTGATGTCGCGGGCTACGCCAAAGAGGCCGCATACGCGGTTTTGCGCGTCGACGATCGGCCCTTTGGTTACCAGAAAGATATGCTGCTTTCGGTCGGGTAAGGCCAGTGTTTCTTCGTGCGTCGAGACCTCACCGCGCCGAATAATCTCTTGATCCCGTACCGCGATCATGTCGGCAGAGTGCTTGTCGAATAGCGCGCTGTCGAGCTTACCCAGAATACGGTCCTTGGGCTGGCCGAGAAAAGCCGAAACCGCTTCATTCACGAGTACATACCGGCCATTGAGGTCTTTTACAAAGATCGCATCGGTCGTGCCCGATACCACTGCATCCATCAAGGCCCGGTTTCGTACAAGGCGGTTGAATGACTGCCGCGCCAACGCGCTCAACAAGGTGACGGCCACGCTATTGACGATGAGCACGGCCCAGCTGAATTGGTCGATGCTGGGCGAGTCCGGGCTATGTAGATGCGGCGTTGCCATCAGGTCCGCACCCAGTACGGCCGTTGCCGTTGACACCAGCCCAGGCCCAGGGCCGAGTAGCAGGGCGCAGAGCGAGACCGGCAACATCAACAGAATCAGCAGGGGCCGGTTGGCGAACGAAATCGGCACATGACTCCGCAAGAGCAGAACAATGGCGGTGATGGCGAAGGCGAACACATAGGCAATCCATCGCCACGTGCCCGGTGTATCCGAAAGCAGGGAAATTGACGACTCAACAGAGTCGGAAGGGGGGGCTTGACTTGCCGGAACGGCCCGGAGCGCAATCGCGAAGCCGACGGCGGAGGCCAAAATGAAGAAAATATCTTCCAGGGACGACAGCCCCCACCAGCGTAACGGTCTGTTAGGTTCGAGGAGTTGGGCCGTCAGAAAGGACCACGCCAGCGCCAGGAGAACGTATAGGGCCGTGGTCAGTACGATGAACTGGGTTCGACCCATTCTACGCATGGTTTCCTCATCCTCGCCGCAAGGTCTCTATGGACCGCCGAACCCGATGTGGCGCTTCAGGCCCACAGGCCGGGAGCCAGCTTCGTGCCGAACGTTTGCCGGCTCTGCATTCGTTATAGCTGACCGACGCATGCGCGATAGGCAAATGACGCGCTCATGGCGAAGGCAACGCGTCGAACAGCCAATTGCGGAACGTCGTGATCGCTGGATGCAAGGCCAGCTCGGTGCGATAGGCCAACCAGTAGGCCCTGCCGCTGTCTGCGTGCAGCTTCGGCAGGGCTTCAAGCGTGCCACGCGTGAGCGCATCGCGTGCCAAGCCCTCCCGCAGCCAGCCGACCCCCAACCCCTGCAGCGTGGCGTGTACCAGCAGTAAGGCGTCGTTGAACGCCATACCACTGGCCGACGGTAGTCGCACCCGGCGACGTCCCGGCCCGGGTAGATGGGCCGGCCAGGGGGTATCGGTATGGCGCAACATTTGCCCTGGCGGCCACTGGGTCGGGTCGCGGCCATAAATGGCGAGCCAGGCGGGCGCGGCGGCCACGATCATGCGTTCACTGAACAGCATATCCGTTGCCAATCCATCGCGGTCGAACACGCCATAGCGGAGCGCCATAGCGGGTGTATGCGGCGGCAGCGAAACCAGCTCGTAGTCGGTATGGATCGACAGCGTAATATTGGGGTACTGCGCTTGAAACCCTGAGAGGCGTGGGACTAGCCAACTCTGCGCGAGCGAAGGCAGGGTATGGATGCGCAAAGGCAACGGCGCCTCTGGGGTATCGGTTTGCCCGAGGGCGGTGTGCAAGGCTTCAAGCGGTTCCATCAACCGTCGTGCAAGCGCGTGGCCGGCGTCGGTCAACATCACTCGTGGGCCAGACCGCA
>Ga0213872_10001216_pt1 | contig 17421 bp, 13 predicted proteins | sample VelepicomBERX_R2_FD_160071 | JGI IMG/M metagenome (GOLD analysis project Ga0213872, IMG submission 160071) | Rhizosphere microbial communities from Vellozia epidendroides in rupestrian grasslands, the National Park of Serra do Cipo, Brazil - RX_R2 | ecosystem: Host-associated > Plants > Roots >...
GCGGCCATCAGCGTACCGACAACTACCGCGACAACAACGACTTCAAGCTGTCCAACTTCAGCGGCGGCCTGCAGTGGTTCGACGGTAGCTCGCGCATGGGCGTGCGTTACGACGGTTCGCGCCAGACCAGCGGCTTTGCCGGTTCGCTGACCCAGGCGCAGTTCCAGGCCAATCCGCGCCAGACCACGACGCCGCGCGACAACGGCTCGCTGGACACCGACCGCGTGAGTGCCTTCTACGACCGCCATATCGGCAGCTGGGAAGTGGCCGCCGAGCTGTCGCACCGCGAGAAGACTTCGCGCGCCAACTACTTCTCGTCCTATGGCGATTCCACCTCCAAGTACGACAGCAAGCAGACCCAGTTCTCGCCGCGCGTGCGCCAGGTGAGCGATGTGGCGGGCATGCTGAATGAAGTGGTGGCCGGCATCGACTTCATGCGCTGGAACCGCGTGACCGATGGCGTGTTCGCCGGTGCGCCGTTCTCGAAAGCCGATGCGACCCAGCGCTCCAAGGCGCTGTACCTGCGCGATGAAATCCGCTTCGACGCCGCCCACGAAGGCCGTCTGGCTGCCGGTGTGCGCCGCGAACTGTTCGAAAAGAATTCCTTCGACCCGGTGCCTTACACCACCGCCAACTACCGCATCAACCAGGGCCTGAACGCCTGGGACCTGCTGGGCAGCTACAAGCTGGTGCCTGAGATGAACGTCTATGCCAAGGCAGGCCAGAGCTACCGCGTGGCCAATTCGGATGAAAACGGCTACACGCCGAACGCCAACGTGCCGCTGCAGGCGCAGACTTCGCACGATCTGGAGCTGGGCGCGACCTACACCATCGCAGGCCAGCAGGTCACCGCGCGCCTGTTCCGCCACAAGCTGAGCAACGAGATCTTCTACGATCCGACCGCCAATGGCGGCTACGGCGCCAACACCAACCTGGACCCGACCCAGCGCAAGGGCATCGAGCTGGAAGGCCAGTTCAAGCTGGCGGCCGACTGGAGCCTGAACGCGCACTACCAGCACGTCAAGGCTGAATTCACCGGCGGTCCTAACAACGGCAAGGACATGGTACTGGTGCCTAACAACCTGCTGAACGCGCGCCTGAGCTGGACCCCCACCAGCGGCCAGAGCGCCGACTTTGGCGCGCAGTGGGTCGACCACCAGCGCTACGGTTCGGACTTCGACAACAGCTGCGGCGCCGAGATGCCCGGCTTTACCACCTTCGACGCGCGCTATGCCCGCAAGTTCGGACAGTGGGAAGTGGCCGTCAGCGGCTTGAACCTGGCCGACAAGCACTACACCTCGCAAGCCTTCGGCTGCAAGTCCGGCATCTATCCTGCCGATGGCCGCCAGCTGAAACTGTCGGCGCGCTACGACTTCTGATGAAGACGGGCCGCTTCCCTGCTGTGTTCATGGCCGCCGCGCTGACGGCAGCCCCTGCGTGGGCCGTCACCGTGCGCGACGACGCCGGCAACAGCGTCACGCTGGCGCATCCGGCGCAGCGCGTGATCTCGATGGCGCCGCACATCACCGAGCTGCTGTTTGCGGCCGGTGGCGGCGCCCGCGTGGTCGGCGCCATGAACTACAGCGACTATCCGGAAGCGGCCAAGCGCATTCCTCTCATTGGCAGCAACCAGCAGATCGACATGGAGCGCGTACTGTCGCTCAAGCCGGACCTGTTGGTGGTGTGGAAGAGCGGGAACACGGCGCGCCAGCTGGAGCAGCTGAAAAGCCTGGGCGTGCCAATGTATTACAGCGAGCCGCAAAAGCTCGACGACGTGGCCACCAGCCTGACCCGCCTGGGCCAGCTGATGGGCACCGAGGCCGCCGCCCAGGCCAGCGCCGCCGACTACCGCCAGAAGATCGCCGCCCTGACGGCGCGCTATGCGCAAAAAGCGCCGGTGCGGGTGTTCTATCAAATCTGGGAAAAGCCCATCTTCACGCTCAATGGCGAGCATATCGTCAGCGACGCTCTGCGCGTGTGCGGCGGTGTGAACGTGTTTGCGGGCCTGAAGGTGGTGGCGCCCTCGGTCAGCGCGGAAGCGGTGGTGCAGGCCAATCCGGAGGCCATCCTGGGCGGCGAGCGCCATGACGCCGAAGCCGGCATCAATATCTGGAAGCCGTACAGCGCCATGCTCGCTGTGCAGCGCAACAATCTCTTCATGCTGGACAGCGAACTGCTGACCCGCGCCAGCCCGCGCATCGCCGAGGGCACGGCGGTGCTGTGCGAAAAGCTGGAATCGGCGCGTAAGCGGCGTCCTTAATCCCAGCTTAATTTAGTGGCAAACTTGCCATTTTTAGGCCGCCCCCTCAAAAGCATGGCAAAAAAGTGGTAATCTCCCGGCGTTTGCCACTTGTTTGCCATTTTCTGAAAGAAGGATCACCATGCGTTTCCTGAGCTTCCTGCGCCCTGTGCTGGCCACCCTGGCCTTTGTCGCCGCCGCCAGCGGTGCTTCCGCCGCTGAATTCAAGAACGGCGTCGACTTCAACACCCTGGACCTGCCGAGCCGCCCGGACACCGGCAAGAAGGTCGAAGTGCTGGAAGTGTTCATGTACCACTGCCCGCACTGCAACGCGCTGGATCCCCACCTGGCGGACTGGGTCAAGAAGCAGGGCGACAAGATCGTGTTCCGCCGCATGCATATGGGCGAAGATGCCCAGGCCAAGGCCTTCTTCACGCTGGAATCGATGAACGCGCTGGGCAACGGCCTGCACGAGAAAATCTTCCACGAGATCCACGTCAACCGCAACCGCCTGAACACCGACCAGGCCCTGCTGGACTTCCTCGTCAAAAATGGCGTGGACAAGGCCAAGTACCAGGAGGCGTTCAACTCCTTCGGCGTGCAGACCAAGCTGAAACGCGGGCAGCAACTGGCCAATCAATATAAACTGGATAGTGCGCCCAGCATCGTGATCGACGGTCACTACACCACGTCGCCAGCGCAGGCTGGCCATGGCCTGTCGACCGAACCGGCGGCCTTTGCCGCCATGTTCAATGTGATGGATTCGCTGGTCGCCAAATCGGCTGCGGAGCGCGCAGCGAAGAAGTGAGCGAGGTGAGTATCATGAACGAGAAACAAGCCGAAGCTGAAGGCGAAGTGATGAAGATGTACAGCGAGTCGACTCCCGACGAGGGCAAGCTGTATAACAAGAGCTACGTCAACCACTTCGCTTGGAGCCTGTTCCTGGTGGCGTGCGCGGTGATTTTCTGGCTGCTGATCGCTCTGAATAACGCAGAGAATCAGCGCCAGGCCCTGGTCACCAAGAAGTGCCAGGACCGCGTCTTCAAGGAAGAAATCGACTTCAAGTGCCTGCGCACGGTGCAGGCGCGCGAGCATTGGTGGCAGAACGTCGGCTACGCGCTGACGCACACCAGCCCGGACCGCTGATACCGTGACGGCGCCAGCAGTCCTCCTGGTCACCGGCAGCGGCCGCGGCATCGGCGCCGCGACCGCGCTGTTGGCCAGCCGGCGCGGTTATGCCGTCTGCATCAACTACCGCAGCGATGCGGCGGCGGCCGAGGCGCTGCGCGCGCGCATCGTGGCCGAAGGCGGCCGCGCCATCGCGGTGCAGGCCGATGTGGCCGTGGAGGCCGATGTGCTGCGCCTGTTCGCCGCCATCGATGCGGAACTGGGGCCGCTCACGGCCCTGGTCAATAACGTGGGCGTGGTGGCGCCCCAGAGCCGGCTGGTGGATATGCCGCTGGAGCGCCTGCAGCGCATCTTCACCACCAATGTCATCAGCTATTTCCTGTGCTGCCGCGAGGCGGTCAAGCGCATGTCGACTGCGCGCGGTGGTCACGGCGGCGCGATCGTGAATGTGTCGTCCGGCGCGTCGCGGGTCGGCTCGCCGAATATGTACATGGACTATGCGGCCTCCAAGGGCGCGGTCGATGTGCTGACCCTGGGCCTGTCCAAGGAAGTGGCGGGCGAGGGCATCCGCGTCAACTGCGTGCGTCCGGGCCTGATCTTCACCGAGATCCATGCCGACAGCGGCGATGCGCAGCGCGTCTCCAAGATGGAAGCCAGTGTGCCGATGGGGCGCGGCGGGCAGCCGGAGGAGATCGCGGAAACCATCCTGTGGCTGCTGGGCCCTCAAGCCTCCTACGTCAGCGGCGCCATCGTGGACGCCGCCGGCGCGCGCTGATCAGCCTTTCTTCACCCCTGGCAGCACCACCGAGCAGGTGGTGCCCGCCACCAGTTCCAGTCCCTTGGGCGCCTCATCGATGTGAATCCGCACCGGCACGCGCTGGGCCAGGCGCACCCAGTTGAAGGTGGGGTTGACGTCGGCCAGCAGCTCGTGGCCGGTGGGGGCGTCGCGGTCGGTGATGCCGTGGGCGATGCTCTCGATATGGCCCTTCAGCAGCACGTCGCCGCTCATCAGGCGCACTTCCACCGCGTCGTTCGGTTTGAGCAGGGGCAGCTTGGTCTCTTCAAAATAACCCACGGCGTAGAAGGAGTCGCGGTTGATCAGGGCCAGCTTGGCGGAACCGACGGCGGCAAAGTCGCCGACATAGACATGCAGGTTGGTGACGTAGCCGGTGACGGGCGCGCGCACCACGGTGCGCTCCAGGTTCAGCTGCGCCAGGTTGCGCGCGGTGACGGCGGCCTGGTACTGGGCGGTGGCGGTGCCGACGGCGAATTCGGCGGTCTCGCGGCTTTCGGCCGAGACCACGCTGTTGTCCAGGCCCGCGCGGCGGCTGGCCTCCTTGCTGCGGCGGCCTTTTTCCACCTGGGTGGCGGCCAGCTGGGCGCTGGCTTGCGCCAGGGCGTTTTCGTAGCGCTCCTTGTCGACCACGAACAGGATGTCACCCTTTTGCACCAGCTGATTGTCATGCACCCGCACCTCGGTCACGATGCCCGACACGTCGGCGCTGATGTTGATGATGTCGGCCTTGATGCGGCCATCGCGGGTCCAGGCCGATTCCATGTAATGATCCCAGGCGCCGCGCCCCATCCACAGGGCCGCGCCCACCAGCAAGGCAGTGATCAGAAAACGAAAAATTTTTGAAAGGCTCACGTTTGTTTCCGTTGATTGAGTTATTGATAGTAGGCGCCGATCAGCGCGGCAAAGATGCAGACCAGCAGGCACAGACGCACCAGGGCCGGGTGCCATACGCGCCGGTACACGCCGGCCAGGCCGAGCACCCAGTCGAGCGCGCCCTGGATCAGCAGGCTGGCCAAAAATAGCGGCAGGATGGCGGGCAGCAGCACGCCAAAGACGGCGATTTCACGCGGCATGGTCGGGTTCTCCAAGCGGGGCGGCTGGCATCTGGTCCAGCAGCGAGGTGTAGATGGAATGCAGGTCAGTCAGCGCGGTTTGCAGGCGCAGCTTGCGGGTCGGGCTGGGTTCCTCGGCCAGGGCGGCGCGCACGTGCGGGCCGGCGTCCAGCACTGCCGACAGCACGGCGGCGCCGTGGCGCTGGTCCGGCGAACGGAAGTAGGCCGCCAGTTGCCGCACGCACAGCGCCAGGGCGGCGCGCGCGGGGCTGGGGGCGGAGGCGTCGATCAGCTGGCGCATTTCGATCACGGAGTGGCCCAGTTCCAGCAGGGTGAGGCCCTGGCGCACCACGGCGCGCGCTTCCTCGTTGGGCATCGGACCGGCGGCGGCGTTGAGTTGGTTGAGCAGGTCGCGCACGCGGTTGTCGAAGCGGTGCTTGAGGCGGAACAGCGGGGCCTTGGCGGCGCCCAGGGCCTCGCGCCACAGGGCGGAGGCGACGTGGTCCTTCTGGCCCATGGTGTGCTCGGGCAGGATCACGGAGAAAATCGCGAAGGGCAGCAGGATGCCGCTGATCAGGGCCAGTTCGGTGCTGAGGAAGGCTTCGCCGTCGTAATGCATCTGGTTGAGCGGCGCCACCACCTGGGCCCCAAACAGGGTCAGGCCGACGCCGATGGCGGCGCGCCTGGGATCGGTCATCAGGTAGCATCCCAGCGCAAAGATGGGCAGGGCGGCCAGTACCAGCTGGGGATAGTCGTCGGCGCGGATCACCCACCAGAATTCGGTGAGGAAGGCCAGCGGCGCGCCCAGCACGAAACCGATCAGCACGCCCTTGATCAGCAGCAGCGGCTTGGGCGAGGAGGAGGCCAGGGCGCTGAAGATGGAGGTCATCACCAGCGCGTTGCCGAGGTAGGGCCAGTCCAGCCAGTACCAGATGGCGGCGCCCGCCAGCAGGGCAGAGGCGGCCCGCACGCCGCTGGCCAGCACCAGGCCGGGCGGTGTCTTGGGATGGTAGGCCAGCGGATCGCTGACCTGCATTTTGCGCTGCTGGGCCAGGCCGTGGTACAGGGCCACGAAGGCGGCCATGTCGCGGGCAAAGCGTTCCAGCAGCTCGACGGCGGTGTCGAAGTCGATCCGCACCGGGCGCTCGACCGATCCCAGCGCGGCGCGGGCGGCGGCGATGCCTGCGGCCAGATCGGCCTGTACGCGCCGCCAGTCCGGCGCGGGCGCGCCAGGCGCCAGCTCGGCGCGCAGGGCGGCGGCCAGCATGCTGTCCAGCGGCTCGATCATGGCGACGACGGGTGAAATCCCGGCAGCGTGCAGCCGGTGCGTCAGGCGGTGCAGGGTGTAGAAGGTGGTCAGCGCCGTCATGAAGGCGTGGTTGAAGGCGTGCAGCTGGCGCGTGTGGGCGCGCGAGTGGGCGGCCTCGAAGAAGGCGGCGGCGCGGCCGGACTCCAGCGCGGCGATATCGGCGGCAAAGCGCAGGTGGTTCAGCTCCACCTCGGCCGGCGCCAGGCGCTGCTCCATCACTTCGCCGCAGAAGGTGAGGAAGCGCTGGTAGCGCGCCTGTACCGTCACCATCACCTGGCGGTTGGCGTGGCGCGGGAACAGCGCATCGTGCACCACCGAGGCGACGATGATGCCCAGCCCGACTTCGGTCAGGCGGGTCACGGCCAGGTTGAACACGGCGGTGGGATGGTCCAGCGAGGGAATGCCGATCATGCAGGCGGTATAGCCGGCCAGCACAAAGCTGTAGGACTGCTGGTTGCGGTACATGGCCGCGCCGCAGGTGCAGACACCGGTCCACAGGGCCAGCGCCAGGAACAGCAGCGGCGCCTGCTGCGGAAACAGCGCGACGAACAGCAGCGCCGCCGCGCAGCCCACCACGGTGCCCAGCATACGGTAGAAGGCCTTCTCCAGCACCATGCCGCTGCTGGGCAGGGCCAGGATGAAGGTGGTGGTCATGGCGGTATTGGGGGAATCGAGGCCGAGGCGGAAGGCCAGCCACAGGGCGGTGAATGCCGCCGCCATACATTTGGCCACGAAGATCAGACGCTCGCCTTCGCTGGCGGTCCAGCCGCGCCATTGCAGCGCGAGCCAGTGGACGCCCGTCTGGGCCGCGCTCCGGGGCTGCTTGTTGTGATGGGCGGGAGCGGGTTCGGGCGTCATGGTGTCAAAGCTCTAGGTCAGTGATTCGAAATTGTCCAACTGTCGTTTAAACAGGCTTTCCAGCTGCTTGATGTCTTCCGCGGTGTAGCCTTCGTAGGCGCGCGTGGTGGCGCCCCATACTTCCGGCAGCACCTGCTCGACCAGCTTGCGCCCGGCGTCGGTCAGCGTGATCATCACGCAGCGGCGGTCGCCGGGGCGGTTGCCGCGGGCGATCAGGCCCTGGGCTTCCAGGTCATTGCACACGCGCGTCAGGTTGGCCGGCTTTTCCATGCAGGCCTCGCCCAGGGTGGTGGCGGTGGAGGTCTCGTTGTCCGAGCCGTACAGCACCGCCAGCACCATGTAGCTGGCATCGACCAGGTCATATTTGCGCAACGCCGCATTGCTCAGGTCTTTCATCCGTTTCTGGATGTGGTAAGTCATGCGCAGCAGGCGCATCAGATCTTCTGGAAAATCCGGCATGCGGCTATGGATGTTTTTCAGGCGCTTCTTGGTCGCTTCAAAACTACTCATTGCCTGTCTCCTCTACTTATGCGAAAGGCTCGATTGTACTATCGACTACGTATAAATCACGGCAAATCCAGTTTCATACCACCACCCAGCGCAGCCATCAGCGTGGCGAAATTGTCCAATTGGCGGCCCGCCACCAGCACCATCTGCTGTTCCTCGTTCAGCACCTGCAGCTCGGCGTTGACCACGTTGACGGCATCGGTCAGGCCGGCCTTGTAGGCTTTTTCCGCCAGCTCCTGCGAGCGGTGCGCGGTGGCCAGCGCGCGCTGCGCCAGCTGTTCCTGCTGCCGCACCGAGTTGATGCGGGCGATGGCGTTGGCCACGTCGGCAAAGGCCTCGATCACCGCCGCGTTGTACTGCTCCACCGCGCCGTCGTAGGCGGCGGTTTGCGCGCCCAGCTGGCTGCGCAGGCGGCCGCCCTCGAACACCGGCAGGCTGATGGCCGGGGTGACGCCACGGAAGGCGGCGTCCGAGCGCAGGAAGTGGTCGAAACCGAACGACTGCAGGCCGGCGAACGCGGTCAGGTTGATATTCGGGTAGAACTCGGCCTTGGCCACGTTGATGCGGGCGGCCGCCGCTTCCACGCGCCAGCGCTGGGCGGCGATGTCGGGACGGTGGCCCAGCAGTTCGGCGGGCAGGTCGCGCGGCACGGACTGGCCTTCGCCGCGCTTGAGTGTCAGCGTAGGCCGGGCGATCGCATCGCCGTCGCCCGGACCCTTGCCGATCAGTGCTGCCAGCTGGTTGCGCAGCAGCGCGATCGATTCGCCGATCTGCTCATGCTCGCGGCGGCTGGCCGGCAGCGTGGTTTCAATGTTCTGCACGTCGATCTCGCTGGCCAGGCCGGCCTTCATGCGGCGGCGGGTGATCTCCAGCAGGCGCTGGCGGGTGGCCAGGTTCTCGACGATATGGTCCTGCAGCGCATACTCCAGCGACAGCTGGATGTAGCTGCGCACCACGGCGGTTTCCAGCGCCAGGTGGGACATTTGTTCTTCCGCCGAGGCGACGCGGGCTTCGTCCAATGCGCTGGCCAGGGCGTCGCGGTTGCGGCCCCACAGGTCCAGGTCGTAGGATCCGGACAGGGTGGCCGTGTTCAGCCAGGCGTAGTTGCCCGCCAATGGCGGCGGCGCGCTGCCGTGGGTGGGGTACAGCTCGCGCGTGCTGCTGGCGGAGGCGTCCACCCGTGGCAGGGTCGCCGCTTTGGCGACGCCGGCCAGGGCGGCGGCCTGGCGCACGCGCGCCTGGGCCACGTGCAGGCTGGGATTGTCGGCCAGGGCGGCGTTCACCAGCCGGTTGAGCTGATCGTCATGCAGGGCTTCCCACCAGCGTTCCTGCGGCCACTGCACCTCGGCGCTGGCGCCCTGGATGGCGGCGCCGGTCTTCAGCGCCGTCGGGCTGAGCTGCGAGGCTTGCGGCTTGATGTTGCCCATGTCGGCACATCCGGCCAGGGCCAGCAGGGCCAACAGGGCGGCGGCGGTGGAGCAAGGGATCAGCTTCATGCTGGTGCTGGTTCAGGGCCGATTACTTGGCGAAGTGCTTTTTGGTCTGGGCCACGTCCATATCGGCCTCGGTCTCGGGGATCAGGCCTTTTTTGAGGGCTTCGACGGTTTGCGCGATCACCTGGGCGCGGGTCAGGCCGGCGTTCTTGTCGGTGACGGTGCTGGTGACGGCGACAGCCGCAGCGGTGTTGGCGGCCGGGGCGGGGCTGGGCTCTGCGGCGAACGCAGTGCTAACAGTCAGGGCGGTGGCGGCTAAGGTAAAGGCAACGGTGGAGACAGCAGCGATCAGGGTCTTGGCAGTCATTTCAGTTCTCCTTGGGGTTGGTACTTCATTGCTGAGAACTATATCTGTGAATATTACATTTGTAAAGTAAAAGATTCCTATCGGAATGATCAATGCCATAGATCAAAAAAAGCACCAAAATAGAGCAAAAGTTGGCGGAAATTGGTAATTATTGGTGGCATGATATTTGCCTATCTGTCATGTTCTTTCTTATCGGAATCTACATGACCATGCTCTCTACCCCTAGTGAGGTCAGCCAGAAACTGCGTCGCCTGCTGCCCCATATGCTGCACGTGACGGAGAACCGCGAGACGCTCAAATCGCTGGAATCTGTCTGGGACGTATTGAATCTGCTGGGCCAGTTGTCCGGCACCACCACGGAAATGGGCGACACCAAGGCCGCCTTTTCCAGCCTGACCGGCAATCTGCTGCACCAGCTCACCCTCACCACCTTCAACAAGCGGGTGCAGGAGATCACCGCGCCGGCGCAGGTGGCGATCGACATTTTGGTGCGCAACCTGTTCGAGCGCACCGCCGATATCGGCTTTCTGGCGATGGACCATGCGCTGCGCGCCTTTGCCGGTGCGGCCTTGCGCGGCGAGCCGACCGACCGCGGCGCGATGGCGGCGCGCCTGCAAGCCTATGTGCGCAAATACTCGGTGTATCGCGACGTGATCCTGGTGGCGCCCTCCGGCGAGGTGCTGGCGCGCTTGCCGGGACGCCCGCAGGTACAGGCGATCCGTGACCAGCTGCTGGCCGAGGTGCTGGCCAGCGACGCGCCTTATACCGAGGCCACCGTCTGCAGCGACCTGTTCCCGGAAGAGTCGCGCAACCTGTTCTACGCCACCCGTGTGTGCGACGAGAACGGCGTGGTGCTCGGCGCACTGTTTCTGTGCTTCGATTTTGAAAACGAGGTGGGGCGCATCTTCCAGGGGCTGCGGCGCGCGGGCGACTGGAGCGTCATCACCTTGCTCGACCAGGAGGGCAGGGTCATTGCCAGCAGCGATCCTTACCAGATCATGCCGGGCGCGGTGCTGGAGGCGCCCTTTGGCAGCGGCCATCTGATGCGCTTTGCCGGCGCCAGCTACCTGTCGGCGCGCCATGCGGCGCAAGGCTTTCAGGGCTATATGGGCCCGCCCGGCTGGAGCGCGCTGGTGCTGGTGCCGCTGGAGATGGCGTTCGAGCAGCTGGAGCAGGAGCCGCACGGCGACGCCGAGGCACTGGTGCGCGCAGTGCTGCGCAGCGGCGCGGCCTTTCCGCCGGAGCTGAAGGCGATTCCGGCGCAGGCCGACGCCATCCAGCGCGAACTGAATCGTTCGGTGTGGAACGCCAATGTCCGCCAGGGCATGTCCAGCCATGCGGCGATGAATCCGGCCTTCTCCAAGGTGCTGCTGGGGGAGATCGTCCGCACCGGCATGCGCATGAAGGATGTGTTCACCCGCTCGATCCGCGAGCTGCAGACCATGGTGGTCAATTCGCAGCTGGACGATTGCCATTTTTTGGCCGCGCTGGCAATGGATATCCTGGACCGCAATCTGTACGAGCGGGCGGCGGACTGCCGCTGGTGGGCGCTCGATCCGGTGCTGCGCGGTCTGCTCGGGGATGGCGCCGCCGCGGACCGCGCCGGGCAGCTGTCGGCGCGCCTGGCTTCGATCAATGACTTGTACACGGTATACGACTCGCTGCTGCTGTTCGATGCGGAGGGCGTGGTGGTGGCGGCATCGCGGCCGCATGCGGCGCAGTGGATCGGGCAGGTGCTGGATGCGCCGTGGCGCGCCGCCGTTCCGGGTCTGCAGGAAGAGAACTATGTGGTGTCCGAATTCGCGGCGGATGCGCTGTATGGCGGGCGGCCGAGCTATGTCTACAGCGCCGCGCTGCGCAGCGATGATGGCAGGGTGATCGGCGGCATCGCCATCGTGTTCGACAGCGCGGTGCAGATTCCGGCCATACTGAGTGCCGCGCTGCCCGCAACCCCGGGCGCGTTTGCCCTGTTCGTCGATGCCGACAACAACGTGGTGGCGTCGACCGATGCGCGCCATGCGCCGGGCGACAAGCTGGCATTGCCGGCATCCCTGCGCGCGGCGGCGGCGGCCGGAGGCACGGCGCAGCTGGTGGTGATGGAGGGCGAGGTGCTGGCGGTGGGCGCACACGCGTCCTCCGGTTATCGCGAATATCGCGGCACCGAAGGGCGCGCGGGGCAGCGGCTGCTGGCGCTGGTGTGCGTGCCGCTGGGGGCGGCCAGCGATGATGAGGAGGCGGGGCTGCCTGGCGCTGCGGCGGTCACGGCCAACGCCGCCGCTGCCGGCGTGACGGCCAGCGCTGCGGCGCAGGGCGAGACGGTCGATATCGCCAGCTTCTACGTCGGCCACTACCTGCTGGGCGTGCCGTCGGCTTCCGTGGTGGAGGCGATTCCCTTTGGCGGCTTTGTGCGCCTGCCCAATGCCTCCGAAAAGCTGTGCGGCGCGATGGTCTACCAGGGCAGCACGATGCTGGTCTACGACCTGCATAAGGCCCTCGGCGTGTCCTCGCACATGGCGCGCGAAGACATGATCACGGTGGTGCTGCGCGGCCTCGATGGCCGGCCTTTCGGCGTGCTGGTGGAGCGCCTGGGCGATATCCCGGTGGTGCCGGTGGACGATATCGCCGCAGTCAGCAGCGTCTTCGTCGGCATCACGCCGGTGCTGGCCTCGGTGGTCAAGTCCAGCGGCCAGAATGGGCAGATGTTGACGCTGCTGGCGGTGGAGCACATGGCCGACATCCTGCGCCAGGAGGACGGCGCGGTGCCGCTCGGGCGCAAGGCCTGATCAGGACGCGGCGCTCATCACGTCGCTGAGCCAGTCCACGAAGGCGCGCACGCGCGGCGATAGCTGGCGCTGATACGGGTAGAGTACCGATACCTGCATCGGCGCGGGACGCCAGGCTTGCAGCACTTCGCGGAAGGCGCCGCTGTCCAGCTGGCGCGCCACATGGTAGCGCGGCAGCTGGATCAGGCCCAGATCATTGGCGCAGCAGCTGACATACGCCTCCGCGCTGCTGACCGAAACGGAGCCGGGCAGGGCCACGCTGTGCGGCGCGCCATCGAGCAGAAATTCAAACGGATAGTGCCGCCCGCTGGACGGCGAGAAGAAGTTCACGGCGCGATGTCCGGACAGCTGGTCGAGCGACTGTGGCTCGCCGTGTTTGTCCAGGTAGCTGGCGCTGGCGCAGGTCACCTGCTGCAGCATGGCGACGCGGCGCGCCACCATGCTGGAGTCGCGCAGCTCGCCCACCCGCAGCACGCAGTCGATACCGTCGCGGACCAGGTCGACCAGGCGGTCGCCCATGCCGATCTCCAGTTCCAGGTCCGGATAGCGGGCGAAGAATTCCGACAGCCGTGGCAGCACGTAATGCTGTGCCAGCGTGCCTTGCAAATCCACCCGCAGCTTGCCGCGCGGCGTCACGCCGCTGTTGCCGAAGCCGGCCTCGGTTTCCTCCACATCGGCCAGGATGCGCACGCAGCGCTGGTAGTAGGCCTGGCCATCCAGCGTGGTGCTGACGTGGCGCGTGGTCCGCTGCAGCAGCTGCACGCCGAGACGCGCTTCCAGCTGCTTGATGGTGTAGGTCGCCGTGGCGGCCGGGATATTCAAATCGTCGGCCGCCTTGCTGAAGCTGCCCAGCTCCACGATCCGGGTGAAGATGCGCATGGCGTTGAAGCGGTCCATTGCGGCAGTCTCATTTCCAGCTGATGATGCCGGCGCGCGCGAGCCGGTCGAAATGACTGGCGATCAGCGCTTGCGGAACGGCGGCGTAGCGGCCACTGAGCATGTCGCGGATGTCGGCGACGGAACGATGGCCGTCGGCCAGGTTCATGGCTTCCCACAGCATCAGTTCCGTGTCGCCGCGATATGCGGGCATAGCGGTGGCATCGTCGATGCCGCGCTGCTTGAGCATGGCCTCGACATGGTCGTAGTAGTAGACGCTGAGCGGGCCACGGATACTGGTGGCGGGCTGCGGCACGCGTAGATCACGCTGGTCTGCGGCGGTGGGCAGCTTGGGTTGCAGGGCGGCGATCTGCGTTGCCAGCGGCTTGACGGCGGCGGCCGCCGAGGGCCAGCGCTGCGCCAGCGTTTGCAGCCGCGCGGCGTTCATGTTCAAGGCCTCGCGCACGGTCAGGGCGCCATCGCGGGCGTTGTCGTCCAGCGCCGCGCGCAGACGGGCCTGCGCCAGTTCCTGCTCGCCGTTGAAGCGCGTTACCGCCAGCAGGCGCGGGGCTTCCGCATCGGGCAGCGCGGCCAGGGTGTAGGCGATGCCCGCGCCCAGGTAGGTCACGCGTCCCAGCTTGGTGGCGTCGAGATTTTCCGGCAGGTCCTTGCTGGTGTGGATGGTGACGTCCGGCCAGTCGTGGAAGTACAGCATCGGCACATTCCAGCCTGCGGCCTGGAACACTTCGTGGTCGCTGCCCAGTTCCATGTTGCGCATGTCGCCGATGAAGACGTCGCGCGAGCCGCCCGGGGTGGCGAATCCGGCATAGGCGTCGCCGCCACGTTCGGCGTAATGGGCCGAGGCGGCGGTGACCTCGTTGAAGAAGGCCTGGCCGATATCGTTCAGCACGTGCGGCTGCGATTGCGCGGTGCGCGACAGGTGGAAGGTGCTGTGGGTGGCGCCCAGCAGCGCGCCGACCATGTCCATGTGGATGCCGCCGACGATACGGCCTTGCAGTTCGGGATGGCGCGCCAGCCAGGCTTGCGAACCGGCGATCTCCGGCGTCCACAGGAAGCGGATGGTCAGGCGCGGACGTGGAATCGCGCCGGACTGGATGGCCTGGTTCAGGCTGCGCGCCACCTGCAGGATGGCGGCGCTGCCGGAAGCATTGTCGTTGGCGCCGGCCGACTGGTGGCACAGGTGGGCCGTCAGCACCACTTCGCCGGCGGCGGGATCGGTGCCGGGAATGGTGGCGGAGACCACGTCGAGCGAAGCGGGCTGCATGTGCGCGTGCACCACGGCGTGCAGCGACACTGCCTCGCCCGCTGCAAGCCGCATGCGGTAGGCGTTGGCCTGACGCCTGGACAGCATGAAGGCGAAGGTGTTTTTGGTCTGGTAGGGCGAGAGGTGGCCCCAGCGTACCAGGTCGGTGTCGTCGCCGGACCAGGCAGTCATCTGGTTGGGGTAGTCGGACACGATGCCCAGCGCGCCGCGCTCCTCCACGGCCAGGCGGTGCACCAGCGGCAGCGGACCGCTGGCCAGAACCAGCTTGCCATTGACGTCATGGCCTTCGTAGTCCTTCGCGCTGGAACCGGCGCCGACGCTGACCAGCGGCGCGGTCACATCGGCATCCTGGCTGTAGTCGGCCAGCGCCACCGGCAGTTCGGGAAAGCGCGCCACCGGGCGGGCTTGCGGCGCGACTTCGTCCAGCCGGGCATCCTGCGGCTGCCAGCCGTAGTAGCTGCGGAAGTGCGCATAACTTGTGCTGCCGTCGGCGGGGAAGTGTTCGACCCTGGCGTCGGCCAGCCCGGCCTTGCTGGCCTGCTCCCGCACCCACTGCGCCGCCGCCGCATAGCCGGGCGATCCGTGCACGCGGTGGAAGCGGCCCAGCGCCCGCACGCTTTCCAGCGCGGCCTGGCCGTCCACTGCGGCGTGGATGGCCTCGGGTACCGCATCGGGCCAGAAGGGGATGTGGCGTTCAACGGCGTTCGCGCCGAAGGCGGCGAGCAGGACGGCGAACAGCGGTAGCTTGGTCAACGGGGACTCCTGGGCGTGGTAAGTGAGTGACCGCTACATACTGTCACAGGGCCGCGCCGGGTGCAATGGCGGGCGCATTTCAGTCCCCGGATTCTGCATTCTGTCGCGCTGCCTGCCGTTTTGTCGCATTGCGGCGGCGCGCTGACGCGGGCTTGGACATTCTTGCATTTTTCCTCACACACGAAAAGATATGTTCAGAGTTTCGCTCCGCATGACGCTGCGCGACTGGCGCGCCGGTGAGCTGCGTTTTCTGATGGCGGCGCTGCTGCTGTCGGTGGCGGCGCTGTCGGCGGTGAACTTCTTCATCGCGCGCATGGAGGCGGGCTTTGCGCGCGACGCGCAGCAGATGCTGGCGGCAGACCTGGTGCTGTCCGCCGATATCCCTTTGTCCGACGACTGGCGCGCGGAAGCACGCCAGCGGGGACTTCTTAGCGCCGACACCGTCGCATTGCTGACCATGGCCAGCGTGGACGAGGAAGGCAAATCCGCCGCTGAGCAGCCATCCAGCATGGTGGCGCTGAAAAGCGTCAGCGATGCGTATCCGCTGCGCGGCCACCTCAGGCTCCGCGCCGAGGGCGGGGAGGTGCTGGCGGATGGCGCGCCGCTGCCTGGCACGGTCTGGGTGGACGCCGCGCTGATGGCCGGCCAGGACTTGAAAATCGGCTCGCTCCTGCAGATCGGCGAGCGCAGTTTTTCCGTGGCAGGCGTGATCGCTGCCGAGCCGGATGCCGGCGCGGCCTTTGCCGTGCTGGCGCCGCGTGTGATGATCGCGGCCTCGGACTTGCCTTCGACCCAGCTGTTGCAGCAGCATGCGCGGGCGACTTATCGCTGGCTGCTGGCGGGGGATGCGCAAAAGATCGCCGCCTTTGAACAATGGGTCAGGCAGCGCATCGCGGCGCAGCCGGGGCAGGCGGTGGAAGTCAGCACCGCCGCCAGCAAGCGCGATGGCGGCCGCGAGATGATCGATCAGGCGCAGCGCTTTCTGTCGATGGTGAGCCTGCTGACGGCCTTGCTGGCGGGTGTTGCCGTGGCCATGGCCTCGCGCCGCTTCATGCAGCGCCATGTGAATGCCAGCGCGATGCTGCGCTGCCTGGGCCTGACGCAGGCGCAGTTGACGCTGGTGTATCTGGTGGAGTTTTTACTGGCCGGTTTGCTGGCCAGCGCCGCTGGCGTGGTGCTGGGCTATGGCGCGCATTTCGCGCTGGTGGAATGGCTGGGCAAGCTGATGGCGTCCGATCTGCCGCAGGCGGGCTGGCTGCCCGCGCTGCAAGGGCTGGCCACCGGGCTGGTGCTGCTGATGGGGTTTGCGCTGCCGCCGGTTCTGCAGCTGCGCAATGTGTCGCAATTGGCTTTGCTGCGGCGGGAGCAGGGCAGCACCGAGCCGCGCGCCCTGATCGCTTACGGCGTGGCGCTGCTGGCGTTTATCGGACTGCTGGTTTGGCAGACGAGGGATGTGGTGGTGGGTTTGGGCATGGCGCTGGGCTCTGCGCTGTTTGGTGTGCTGTTCGGCGCGGTGGCGTGGCTGGCCTTGCTGGGATTGCGCCGCGCGCGTGGCCTGGGCGGTAGCGCGGCGTGGCGCTTTGCGGTGACGGATATGCTGCGTCGCCCTGTGGCTGCGGTCACGCAGGTGGTGGCGCTGGCGCTGGGGCTGACGGCGTTGCTGCTGTTGACAGTGGTGCGCGGCGATCTGCTGGCGGCGTGGCGGCATGATACGCCGGCCGAGGCGCCCAATCACGTGGTCATAAATATTCAGCCGGATCAGGCGGGCGCACTGAAGCAGAGGCTCGAACAGTACGGCGCACCCGCGCTGCACCCGCAGACCCGCGCGCGCATCACGCAGGTGAACGGCAAGCCGGCAATGGAGGGCCAGGGCACAGCCAAGGGCGATCCCCGCGCGCGTGACTTTATCGAGCATGAGGTGGAGATCGGCCAGGCGGACGCGCTGCCCAAGTCCGATACGCTGGTGAGCGGCGCGTGGTATGGCGCAACGACGCCGCAGGCCGCGCTGCCGCAGGTCTCGGTGGCCGAGGTGGTG
>Ga0213872_10001217_pt1 | contig 17405 bp, 16 predicted proteins | sample VelepicomBERX_R2_FD_160071 | JGI IMG/M metagenome (GOLD analysis project Ga0213872, IMG submission 160071) | Rhizosphere microbial communities from Vellozia epidendroides in rupestrian grasslands, the National Park of Serra do Cipo, Brazil - RX_R2 | ecosystem: Host-associated > Plants > Roots >...
TCGGAGGGGCCGTACGATGAAAAACGCGCTGTACCTGGCCGCCGCCCTGACGCTGGCCGGCTTCGCCCACCCGTCGTCCGCCCTGTCCATCGAGAAGGTGGTCAGTCCCTCGGGCATCGAGGCCTGGCTGGTCGAGGACCACCACAACCCGATCATCGCCGTCGATTTCGCCATCGCCGCTGGCAGCGCCACCGACCCCGCCGGCAAGGAAGGGCTGGCGCTGATGACCGCCAGCCTGCTCGACGAGGGCGCCGGCGACCTGGACGCCCAGGCCTTCCAGGGCCGGCTCGAGGATCTGGCGATCGGCCTGACCTTCAGCGCCGACGCCGACAATTTCCACGGCCGGCTCAAGACGCTGAGCGACAATCGCGACGAAGCCTTCAAGCTGCTGCATCTGGCCCTGACCAAGCCGCGCTTCGATGCCGACGCGGTCAGCAGAGTCCGCGCCCAGATGCTGGTGGCGCTGCAGCAGGAGGAACAGGACCCGCAAGCCCTGGTCGGACGCGCCTTCGCCGGCGCCATCTTCCCCAACCATCCCTATGGGCGGCTCAGCACCGAAGCCAGCCTCAAGGCGATCGCCGATGCCGATCTGAAAGCCTGGCCCGCCGGCCATCTGTCGCGCGACCGTCTGGTGATCAGCGTGGTGGGCGATCTCACCCCGGCGCAGCTTTCGGCGATCCTCGACGGCACCTTCGGCGATCTTCCCGCCAAGGTCGATCTGCCGGCGGTGGCGGACGTCGCCGCCCCGCAGACCGGGAGTCTCAAGATCATCCGCCGCCCGATCCCGCAGAGCACGGTGAATTTCGGCGAGCAGGGGGTGAAGCGCAACGATCCCGACTGGTACAGCGCCTATGTGATGAACTACATCCTGGGCGGCGGCAGCTTCTCGTCGCGCCTGATGACCGAGGTGCGCGTCAAGCGCGGCCTCGCCTATGGCGCCTACACGGCGCTGGAGCCCTACAGCCATGGCGCGCTGGTGGCCGGCGAGGTGGCGACCCGCAACGCCAAGGTCGCGGAATCCCTGTCGGTCATCAAGGACGAGTTCCGCAAGATGGCAGCCACCGACGTGCCGGCGGGCGAACTCAATTCGGCCAAGACCTATCTCAACGGCGCCTTCCCGCTGCAGATGGACAGCACCACGGCGATCGCCGGCCTGCTGTCGGTGGTGCAGCGCGACCATCTCGGCATCGATTATTTCGACCGCCGCTCGGGGCTGATCGGCAAGGTGACCGCCGCCGATGTGCGCCGTGTGGCGGGCAAGCTGCTCGATCCCGACAAACTGACGGTGGTGGTGGTCGGCGACCCGCAAGGGATGGCCGAGTGACGTTGATAAAGAGGCTGACGCGCTCGGATTCCGTGCGCGAAGGTCTGTGCTGGCTGGGCGCCCAGTTCATCCGCCTGGTGTGGGCGACAGGCTATTGGCAGGTCGAGGGCGGGCAGATCCCGGCCGCCTTCTGGCGTGACGACAAGCCTTTCATCCTGGCCTTCTGGCACGGGCGGATCATGATGATGCCCTATTGCTGGCGCCGCGACAAAGCCATCAACATGCTGATTTCGCAGCATAAGGACGGCCAGTTCATCGCCCGCACGGTCGCGCATTTCGGCATCGACACGGTGGCCGGTTCCTCCTCGAAAGGCGGCTCGGCGGCGCTGCGCTCGATGCTGCGCTCGCTGAAGCAGGGCCAGTCGGTCGGCATCACCCCGGACGGGCCGCGCGGGCCGCGCATGCGCGCCTCGGACGGCATCGTCCATGTCGCCCGCCTGTCGGGCGTGCCTGTCATCCCCTGCGGTTTCTCGGCGAAACGGCGCAAGCTGCTGGGCAGTTGGGATCGCTTTACCGTGGCCTTTCCTTTCTCACGCGGGATTTTCGTGTGGGGCGAGCCGGTGCGGGTGCCGTCCGACGCGACGCCGGAACAGCTCGAAGAAGCACGCCTCGCCATCGAGAGCGGGCTGACTGCCGTGACCCAGGCCGCCGACCGCGCCATGGGACATGCGCCGGTCGAGCCGGCCGATCCATGATTCTCGGCCTCTATCGCGGCCTGACCACCGTCGCCGGGCCGCTGATCGATCTCTATCTCGCCCGCCGCCTGAGGCGCGGCAAGGAGGACCCGGCGCGCTTCCCCGAGCGCAAGGGCATCCCCGGCCAGCCGCGCCCCGCTGGTCCGCTGGTCTGGCTGCATGCCGCCAGCGTCGGCGAGGCGGTCTCGATGCTGCCGGTGGTCGACGCCTTGCAGGGCAAGGGCGGCGTGACCGTCCTGGTCACCACCGGCACCGTGACCTCGGCGGCGATGATGGCGGACCGGCTGCCGCACGGCGCCATCCATCAATTCGTGCCGGTCGATCGTCCGGTGTGGGTGCGGCGCTTCCTCGATCACTGGCGGCCCGGCCTCGCCCTGTGGACCGAATCCGAGTTCTGGCCGAACCTGCTGACCGAGACGGCGGCGCGGCGCATCCCCCTGGTGCTGCTGAACGGGCGCGTCTCCGAGCGTTCCTTCCGCCGCTGGCAGCGCATGCCTGGCTTCATCCGCGCGCTGTTGTCGGGCTTTGTTCTCTGTCTCGGCCAGACCGAAGAGGATGCGCGCCGGCTGGCGACGCTGGGTGCCGCGAAGACCGCCTGCCACGGCAATCTCAAATTCGCCGCCCCGGCCTTGCCGGCCGATCCGGCGGCGCTGGCGGTCCTGACCGAAGCGCTGGGCGACCGGCCGCGCTGGCTGGCGGCCAGCACCCATGCCGGCGAGGAAGCGCTGGCCGGGCGGGTTCACAAGGCGCTCGGCATCCCCGGACTCATCACCATCATCGTGCCGCGTCATCCCGAACGCGGCGCCGCCATCGCCGAGGAAGTGCGGGCGCTGGGGTTGACCCCATCGCGCCGTTCGCAGGGCGATGCGATGTCCGAGATCCACATCGCCGATACGCTGGGCGAACTGGGTCTGTTCTACCGCGCCGCCCCCATGGTCTTCATGGGCAAGAGCATGATCGGCCAGGGCGGCCAGAACCCGCTGGAGCCGGCCCGTCTGGGCGCCGCGGTGCTGTTCGGGCCGCATATGGGCAATTTCGCCGACATCGCGGCGCGCATGACGGCGGCCGGCGCCGCCAAGGCGGTTGCGGATGAAGGGGAATTGATGGAAGCTTTAAGGGTGCGCCTTGCCGATCCATCCCTGGTCGAGGCGGAGGGGAAACGGGCCCTGTCCTTCGCTTCGGCGGAAGACGGCGTGCTGGCGGCGGTGATGGAGGCGATGGCGCCCTGGCTGCCGCGATAGGGGAGGAATGATGCGGGCGCCGACCTTCTGGTACAGGCACGGCCTGATTTCGACGCTGTTGGCGCCGTTCGGCTGGATTTGGGCGGTGGGAGCGCGCCGGCGCGCCGCCAAGCCACCGATGCACCGTTCGCCGATTCCGGTGGTCTGCATCGGCAACATCACCGCCGGCGGCGCCGGCAAGACCCCGATCGCCCTGTCCATCGCCCAACTGATCCCCGGCGCGCATTTCCTGTCCAAGGGCTATGGCGGCAGCGAGGTCGGGCCGCTCAGGGTCGATCCCCAGCGTCATTCCTATCAGCAGGTCGGCGACGAGCCGCTGCTGCTGGCGGAGATGGCGCCCTGCTGGGTGGCCAAGAACCGCATTGACGGGGCCGAGGCGGCGGCTGCCGCCGGCGCTTCCTGCCTCGTGATGGATGACGGGTTTCAGGATCCCAGCCTGGAAAAGGACATCTCGATCCTGGTAGTCGATGGCGGAAGCGGCTTCGGCAATGGCCACTGCATGCCGGCGGGGCCGCTGCGCGAACCGGTCGAAGTCGGATTGAAGCGCGCCGACGTGGTGGTGATCCTGGGCGAGGACCGGCATGGCATCGCTTCCCTGGTCGCGCCCAAGCCGGTGCTGCGCGCCTGGCTGGAACCCGAAGCCGAGGCCTCGGTGCTGAGCGGCCGCAAGGTGGTGGCCTTCGCCGGCATCGGCCGTCCGGCGAAATTCTTCCATACGCTCGACCATCTCGGCGCCAATCTGGTCGAGGCATACGCCTTTCCCGACCATTACCCGTTCCATCCGCAGGAAATTCACGAACTGACCGTGGCGGCGCAGAACCATGCCGCCTTCCTGGTGACCACCGGCAAGGATTTCGTCCGCGTCCCGGTCGGGCAGCGCGACCACATCGGGGTGGTGCAGATGGACGTCGCCTGGGAGGACGAAAAGGCATTGCTGGACGCGCTGGCGCCGGCTTTGGGTCACATGCCGCATCTTTAGGGGAAAATGACGAGATGGGGGGAATGACAAGACGGAGCCTTCTGACCGGAGCCGCCGCCGCGCTGGCGCTTGGCCATGCCCCAGCGCGCGCCGGGGCGGCGCGCAGCCGGCTGATCATCAACGGGCTCGGCGACATCTCGGACCCCAATCTCGACATCATCGCCAGGCTGCATCCGGAGCTCAAGCTGGCCGGCGAGGGCGACGCCCTGACCGAGCGCGTGTGGTCGGATCTGAAGAAGTCCGGGGTCAACGCCGTCAACGTGACCCTCGGCTATGTCGCCGGTCCCGGCGATCCGTTCGAGAGCACGGTCAAGGACATCGCCGATTGGGACCGCAAGATCCGCGCCAATCCGGGCAAGCTGGCCAAGGTGCTGACCGCGGCCGATATCGTGGCGGCCAAGAAAGCCGGCAAGGTCGGGCTGATCTACGGCTTCCAGAACTCGGTGCAGATCGGCGGCAAAGCCGAACGGGTCGATCTCTATGCCGATCTCGGCCTAAGGGTGCTGCAGCTGACCTACAATCCGGCCAACGAACTCGGCGGCGGCTCGCTGGCCGGCGACAAGGGATTGACCGATTTCGGCCGCGAGGTGATGACGCGGGCCGAGGCGAAGAAGGTGCTGGTCGATCTGTCGCACAGCGGCGAACGCATCTGCCTCGACGCCGCCCGCGCCGCCACCCGGCCGATCGGCATCAGCCACACCGGCTGCCGCGCCCTCAACGACGTGGCGCGCAACAAGACCGACGAGGAGTTGCGCGCGGTGGCCGATACCGGCGGTGTGGTGGGGATCTATTTCATGCCCTTCCTGGTCAAGGACGGCCGTCCCAGGGCGGCCGACGTGATCGCTCATATCGAGCATGCGGTGCAGGTGTGCGGCGAGGATCACGTCTCGCTGGGCACCGACGGCCCGGTGACGCAGATCGACGATCTGGACGCCTATCGCCAGGCCCTTCTGAAGGAAGTCGAGGAGCGCCGCGCCGCCGGAGTCAGCGCCGCCGGCGAGAACCCCGACGTCACCACCTTCGTCATTGATCTGCGCGGGGCGGACCAGTTCCACAAGCTAGCGGATCTGCTGGCGGCGCGGGGGCATTCCCAGGCGCGGATCGACAAGATCCTGGGCGGGAATCTGCTGCGGCTTTACCAGGACGTCTGGGGTTCCTGAAATCCGCCATGCCAGCGCAGGCGCTACGGGATGCACACATCTATCTCCGGCGGAGAGGTCCTCGTTCGTTTTAGAGCGTGCAGGCGGGCGGTCGTCAGAAGCGGTAGCGCAGTCCGATCGTCGGCACCGCATTGACGGCATGGTAGAAGCCGCTGGCGAGTCCGCCGACGACATGGGAATAGGCCACGCCGGCATAGCTGTCCAACTGGGCCGACAAGTGCCAGTCGGCCAGCGCCGACAGCACCGTCTCGTTCCCGGCGCAAGCGGGGGCGCGGCCGTCCGAGCATCCCGCTTCGGCTCCGACGGCATAGGAATTCTGCCGCAACCGATAGGCGGCCGCGCTGAGGTCGAGTAGCGGCAGCGGGGTATAGCGCAGTCCCAGCCACCCGATGGTCTGCCGGCGCGGATGCGAGAAGGCCGCATTGTTGACCGCCCCGGCGGCATATCCCCCGACGTCGACGAAGCCGAGCGCCAGCGGATGCTCGGGATTGGCCGAACGGATGATTTCGGCCCCGCCGGACAACTGGACCGACTGCCAATGCCAAGTGAGGCCCGCCGACCACGATTCCGCGTCGAACACCGTCGCGGCGAAGGAGCGCCCCGGGTCGAGGCCGAGAGACCGGGCGCCCAGCATCTGCGGCATCGTCAGCGGCGCGGCCGAGACCTCGTCCTGCTTGCGCGTATGGACCAGGTCGGCGGTCAGCCCTTTCCAATCCAGGCCGAGATCGGCGGCGTATCCCCCGTCGTCGCGGGCCACCGCGCCGCCGAACGAGGCCATGGCGGCGAAACGGAAGATGCCCGCCGAGCCGAGATATTTGACCGAATTGTCCCAGCGGGCGACCTCGCTCGAGCCGCTGCCCGACGGATAGCCGAAAAAGCCGAGGAAGGAAAAGGCGAAGGCCCCGGCCATCGGGTCGTGCTGGGCGATCATGTCGCCCTGCAGCGCGCTCTGCCGGCCGGCGGTCAGGGAGCCGTAGACCGGATGGCTGATCCCGGCCAAGGCGGCGCGGGCGAAGACCTGGCCGTTGGAGCTGGAATCGGCGAAGGCGTTGGTCTGGGCTTGCGGCAGCCCGTTATTGCGGATGATGGAGCCGATTCCGTCGGTCAGGTTCCCGCCGGCCGGATTGATCGCGCTTTCCAGCCGGAACAAGGCGCTCCAGTCGCCGCCCAGATCGGCGGAGCCCTTGGCGCCCAGCCGCGACTGCCCGAGACCGCTCTGCGACAGGGTCCAGGTGGCGTGGTTGCCGCCCTTCTGCACCAGATAGGCAGACCCGACCGACCCGGAATCGTTGCTGGGCATGCCATGCAACTCGTAAGAGACGCCGACATCGACCACGCCGTAAAGGACCAGGTCTGCGGCCGGCTGGGCGGCGGAAGCGACGGTCCAGGCGGCCGCCAGCGCGGCCGCGATGCAGCGGATGTGCACCCGAGCCCCCTCTCCGGTATTTTCCCCGCCTCACCTTAGCCGGATATTCCCCCGGGCGTCACGTGCCGCGCGGCTTGGCCCGCGCCGTCGGCTCGGCTTCGAGCGGATCGTCCGGCCAGTAATGCTTTGGATACTGCCCCTTCATATCGGACTTCACCGCCTTGTAGCTGCCGCTCCAGAAGCCCGCCAGGTCGCGGGTCACCTGCAGCGGCCGGCGGGCCGGCGACAAGAGATGCAGCAGCAGCGGCACCTTGCCGTCGAGCAGCGCGGGCGTCTCGGCGAGGCCGAACATCTCCTGCAGGCGGACCGCCAGGACCGGCTGCTCGTCATTCCCGTAATCGATCGGCAGGCGCGAGCCCGACGGCACCTCGATATGGGTCGGCGCCTGCCGGTCGAGCGCCTGACGCTGCTCCCAGCTCAGCGAATCGCGCAAGATGGCGCCGAGGTCCAGCTTCTGCCAATGGGCGGCACGGCTCATGCCGGCAAGGTAAGGGCCCAGCCACTCGGCCAGGGTCGCCAGCAGACGGGCGTCGGAGAAATCCGGCCAGTGCTCGGGCTGGTGCCGGCGCAGGAAGGCAATACGCTGGCGCAGATGCCGGGCGCCGTCGCTCCACGGCAGGGCGTCGAGGCCGAGATCGGCGATCGCCTGCAACTGCGCCGCCGCCACCAAATCGGCCGGCGGATCGTCGAGCTTGCTTTCCTCCAGCACCAGCGCGCCGAAGCGGGTCTGGCGGCGCGACAGGACGGCCTGCTCGCGTTTGTCCCACACCACGCTGTCGTGGCGGCCGATATGCGCCGCGAAATGCTCCTCCAGATCGCCGAGATCGAGCGGGGCGGCCAGGAAGATGCGCGCCTCCTTGCGCTCGCCGTCGAGATCGGCCACCGCCAGATAGGGACTGCCGGAAATCGCCTCGGGCTCGGCGAAGAAGGCGCCGCGGCCATTGGCCAGGCGGAAGGACAAACCGTCGCCGGGCCGGCGCTGCGCCACCCGGTCGGGATAGGCGAAGGCCAGCAGCAGGCCAGACTGATTGAGGGCGTCGGTCGTCTCGGGCACGCCGAGTTGACGGCGGAGCTGACGGGCAAGCTCGCGGACCCGCATCAGCCCGCCGCGATCGGCGTCCCGGTCGTGACCGCCCTGAATAACCTCGATTCGGCGTCGCAGATCGGCGTCGCGGATGCCGCCGCGCAGAATGTCGCGTTCGGACAGCAGGGCGGCGATGGCGCAGGCCAAGCCGCCCAGCCCCAGTTCGCGCCCCTTGATCATCATATGGGCGAGGCGGGGATGGACCGGCAAAGCGGCCATCGCCTTGCCATGGGCGGTGATACGACCGCCGGCGACGGCGTCCAGCTCCTCCAGCAGGGTGGTCGCCTGGGCGTAAGCGGCGGTCGGCGGCGGGTCCAGCCAGGGCAGGGAATTGGGATCCTGCGTCCCCCAGCGCGCCAGATCGAGCGCCAGCGGGGCGAGGTCGGCCTCGAGGATTTCCGGCGCGGCATAGCCGGGCAGGGCGCGGTTTTCGGCTTCCGACCACAGCCGGTAGCAAACGCCCGGCCCCAGGCGGCCGGCGCGGCCGCGCCGCTGCTCGGCCGAGGCCTTGGCCACCGGCAGGGTGACAAGGCGGGTCATGCCGCCATTGGGGTCGAAGCGGGGAGCCCGCATCTGGCCACCATCGACGACGATCGCCACGCCCTCGATGGTCAGGCTGGTCTCGGCGATGGCGGTGGACAGCACCACCTTGCGCCGTCCCGGCACCGGCAGCAGGGCGCGGTCCTGCTCGGCCGCAGGCAGATCGCCGAACAGCGGCACCACCAGCGCCGGGCAGCCCATCTCGGCCAAGTGCCGCTCGACGCGGCGGATCTCGCCTTGGCCGGGCAGGAAGGCGAGGATGTCGCCGCCCGGCACCTCGTCCAGGGCGCGCAGGATGGCCGAGGCCATGGCGGAGTCGAATTTGCGCGGCTCGGGCCGTTCCAGCCAGCGCAGCTCGACCGGGAAGGCGCGGCCCTGGCTGGTGACGACCGGCGCATCGCCCAGCAGAGCGGCTACCCGCTCGCCGTCCAGGGTGGCGGACATCACGAGAAGGCGCAGATCGTCGCGCAAGGAGGCCTGGATCTCCAGGCACAGGGCCAGGCCGAGATCGGCCGGCAGGCTGCGTTCGTGGAATTCGTCGAACAGCACGGCGCCGACTGTCTCCAGCCCGGGATCGTCCTGGATCATGCGGGTCAGGATGCCCTCGGTCACCACCTCGATGCGGGTTTTGGGGCCGATCTTGCTGTCCTGGCGGATGCGATAGCCCACCGTTTCGCCAACAGACTCGCCCAGCAGATCGGCCATGCGCTTCGCCGCGGCGCGGGCGGCCAGGCGGCGCGGTTCCAGCATGATGAGGCGCCGGCCCCGCAGCCAGGGCTGGTCGAGCAGGGCAAGCGGCACCAGCGTCGTCTTGCCGGCGCCGGGAGGGGCCTGCAGCACGGCGCAGGACCGTTCGGACAGCGCCGCCAGCAGCTCCGGCAGCGCTTCCGAGACGGGCAAATTTATTCGCTGTAGCTGGCCCGGCAATTGGGCGTTTCCCACACCACCAGTTCAGCCAGCTTGGCCTGGCCGCCCGACCGCTCGGCGACGCGCGGCGCCAGGCGGCGGTACCAATGGCGGCTGAGCTGCTCGGCGGTGGGGTTGGCGTCCAGCACGTAAAGCTTGGTGCCCAGCTTGGTGTCGGTGGTCATGCAATAGCCGTCGCGCGCCACGATGGTCTGCAGATCGGCCAGCCAGCGCAGGAAATCGTCGCGGTCGGGCTGGAACATGGCCAGCAGCTCGACATCGGCGATGGTGGCGAGGAAGCCGTGATCGCAAGGGGTGTCGATCTCGGCCATCATCTCGTCCTTCAGGAAGCCGAAATCGACCACCATGTCGGATTGTTCGCCCTTGTTCTGCAGGTGGTCGGCGACGCAGGTCGCCTCCACCACATAGCGGTGGCCATGCAGATTGCGACACTTCGAGCCGTGGGTCATGACCCGGTGTCCGGCGTCGATGGCGATCTGGCGGGTAACGGTGAAACGGTCCATCAGGGAATCCCCACGATCTTGTGAGTCTGCAGCCCGAGCCGCCATTGCGGATGGGCCAGGCAATAATCGGTGCAGGCCTGAGTGTTGGCGGCGCGCCGGGGGCCGTCCATCGGCTGCAGGACGAAATTCTCGAAGGCCAGCCCGGCGAATTTTTCGGGCGGGGCGTCGGCTTGCGGATAGACCAGCTTCAGCTCGTGCCCGCTGGTCTGGGCCAAAGCCGCGGTCGATTTCGGGCTGACGCAGATCCAGTCCACCCCGGCCGGTGCTGCGATGGTCGCGTTGGTCTCGACCGCGATCTCGAACCCTTCGGCGTGCATGGCGTCGCACAAGGGCTGGTCGAGCTGCAGCAGCGGCTCGCCGCCGGTGAAGACGACGTAGCGAACCCCGCCGGCATCCTTGGGCCATTCGGCGGCGATGCGGCGGGCCAGCTCCTGCGGCGCCTTGAATTTGCCGGCGTCGGCGCCGACGAAATCCGTATCACAGAATTGACACACCGCCGTCGCCCGGTCCTTCTCCAGCCCGGACCAAAGGTTGCAGCCGGCGAAGCGGCAGAACACCGCCGCCCGTCCGGTACGCATGCCTTCGCCCTGCAGGGTGAAGAAGATTTCTTTGATGGCATAAGTCATGGGCGGTGGTTAAAACGGTATGAGGCTTGGCGTCAATGCAAAAGCCGTCAGTTCAAGGGGACAATCGTGCATACCGGTATTCGCTCTGCCGTTTTCGCCGTGGCGATGATGGGGACCGCGGCTCAGGCCGCGCCCGCATGCTTCACCAAGACGGAGCTGCCGGCGGCGCATTTGCGCGCGCTGCAGCAGCAATTCAACGTGGCCGCTCTCAACTGCCAGACGCTGGGGTCGGACGCGCCGACCTTCGCCTCTCATTACAACAAGTTCGTCCAGCGTTTCGGCGCCCAGCTGGCGTCGAACGGCGAGGTGCTGAAGCGTCACTTCGGCCATCTCAACGCCCTGGATCACTGGATCACCCTGATCGCCAACGACGCCGGCAGCCAGGTGATCAACCAGCCGAATTTCTGCCAGCTGGCCTGGGACCGCCTGGACGACATGATCGCCCTGGAACCGGCCGCGATGGAAGTCTACGCCAGCAAGACCGAAGCGGCGGGCAATCTTGCCACCCCATGCCCGGAAAAGGCAGTGATCACCGCCTCCGCCAAAAAGAAAACCCCCTCGGCCAACTGACCGAGGGGGTGGTGGAAGCGTCTATCGTCCCGCTTACTGCAGAACGATGGTCACGCGACGGTTCTGAGCCTCGCGCACGCCGCCCTCGGTCGGCACCAGCGGGTCGCTCTTGCCCTTGCCGACGGTGGTGATCTGGTTGGCCGGGAAGCCCAGTCCGACCAGGAACTTCTTGGCGGCCTCGGCGCGACGCACCGAGAGCTTCAGATTGTACTCGGTGCCGCCGGCCAGATCGGTGTAGCCGGTCAGGGCGATCTCGTGCGAGTTCTGCTTCTTCGCCGCATCGGCCGCCTGGGTCAGGATCGCCTTGGCTTCCGGGGTCAGGTCCGACTTGTCGAAATCGAAGAAGATCATGAAGTTCTTCGGAATCGGCGCGGCCTGGACCGGCGCCGGGGCCGGGGCGGGGGCCGGAGCCGGCGGGGGCGGCGGCGGAGCCGCGGCGGCCTGCTGGGCGACCGGGGCCGGAGCCGGAGCGCCGAACTTGAAGGTGAAGCCGACCAGGACCGAGTGCGACTCGTACCGGCCGTTGCCGGTGCTGCCGCCATAGGTCGGGGCGATCACCAGATTGGCGTTCTCGGTGCGCAGATAGCGGTAATCGGCCTTCAGCGACAGCTGCTCGTTGACGGCGTACGAGACGCCGCCGATGCCCTGATAGGCGAAGACGAAATCGCTGTCGTCGGTGACCGGCTGGCCCGACTGCTTCAGATTGTCGAACTTGACGTTCACGCCGCCGATGCCGACGCCGACATACGGGGTCCACTTCGAGTCGTTGACGAAGTCGTAATAGACGTTGCCCATGACGGAGAGGGCGCTGATGTTGCCGTCGACCGGATGCTCGCCGAGCGAATCGCTGAACTTGCTGATTTCGTTCTGGCGCCAGCCGATTTCACCTTCGAGGCGGACCTTGCCGAAGCCGTAGCCGACCTGACCGAGGATGGCATAGCCCGGATCCTGCTGCTGCTTCCAGACATTGGCGGAAGCATCGAACTTGAGCGAGGGAACGAAGTTGGCACCCGCTTCGGCGCCGGCATACCAGCCTTGGGTCTGCGCCGAGGCCGCCGTGCAGAGACCGGCGGCGACGCCGGCAGCGATAACAGCGGAAGAAATTCGCATAGTGGCAACCCTTTGATCAGGTTTATGAGGGGATTTATCGCCGCACATTTATGCGACGATTAGGTGTAACTCAATCGGGAAGAGCCCTAATTTGCAAATTGTCACAAATATCTTGGCGAACCGTGATCAAAATATCACGCTTTTGGATGACTGTCGTCACTTTGCAACGCTTCGAGTGAGCGCATGCGATCGGTTTGTCGTTTCAGCCGAGAAAAACTGGCGGCGCTGATCGGAATGGTGGCCGCATAGAGCAGCGCCAGCCCGGTCACCGTGCTCCACGGCGCGGTCACCAGGAAGGCGGCCAACAGCGCCATCACCAGCATCATCGGCAGCACGTAATTGTGCGGCACGCGGAAGCGCTTGCCCGAATAGGTCGGGATCTTGCTGACCATCAGGAACGAGACGCCGATCAGCGCCACGCCGTTGATCAGCGGATGGTCGAACACCCCGTCGATCTCGATCTGGAAGCCCAGCATCATCGGCAGCAGCACCAGCACGGCGGCGGCCGGGGCGGGAACGCCGGTGAAGAAATTATAGGCCCAGGAGGGCAGGTCCGGCTGGCCCAGCATGGTGTTGAAGCGGGCCAGGCGCAGCGCCATGCACACCGCATAGAGCAGCACCAGCGCCCAACCGATGCCGGCGGCGCGCTGCATGCTCCAGAAATAGAGCAGCATGGCCGGCGCCACCCCGAAACTGACGAAATCGGACAGGCTGTCCAGCTCCGCGCCGAACTTGCTGGTGCCCTGCAGCAGGCGCGCCACCCGTCCGTCCAGCCCGTCCAGGACGCCGGCCAGCAGGATGGCCAGCACCGCATGTTCCCATTTCTGATGCAGTCCGAAGCGGATCGCGGTCAGGCCGGCGCACAGCGCCAGCAGCGTCAGGATATTGGGAATCAGCTTGTTGAAGGACAGGCCCGAAATGCGGCGCGGGCGGCGGCTCTTGAACATCAGGCGCGGATCCCCTCGCGCGCCGGTTCCGCGCCGGTCAGATCGGCCAGGATGGTCTCGCCCGCCGTCGTGGTCTGGCCGGTGATCACCAGCGGCGCCACGTCGGACGGCAGATAGACGTCGACCCGGCTGCCGAAGCGGATCAGGCCGAAGCGCTCGCCGGTGCGCACGGCGTCATTGCGCTCGACGTCGCAGCGGATGCGCCGCGCCACCAGCCCGGCGATCTGCACGAAGGCGATGTCGCGGCCGTCGGTCATCTTCAGGCGCACGGCGTTGCGCTCGTTGAACACGCTGGCCTTGTCGAGCGAGGCGTTGAGGAACTGGCCCGGGATATAGGCCTTGTCGACGATGGTGCCGGAAATCGGGATGCGGTTCACATGCACGTTGAAGACGTTCATGAACACCGAGATGCGGGTCATCGGCGCGTCGCCCATGTTGAGTTCGGGCGGCGGCGGGGCCTTGACGATCATCTGCACCACGCCGTCGGCGGGGCTGATCACCAGCCCTTCGCGGGTGGGGGTGACGCGCGGCGGGTCGCGGAAGAAGCAGGCGCACCACACGGTCGCCACCACGCCGATCCAGCCCAGGGGCGCCCACAGCCAGAACAGCACCAGGGTGCCCAGGGCGAACAGGGCGACGAAGCGCCAGCCCTCCGGGTGGAGCGGGACGAGGAACTGTTCGAGGGTGGACTTGTCCTGTGGCGGCACGGGCGATCTCCTTGTGACTGCGATGTTATTTTAGCGGCAATTCAACCGGGCGCCAGTTTTCCGGTTTCCGCTTGCGTGCTAGTCTGCGCGAAACCGAACCTCTAGTCCGAAATCCCGCCGAATGCCGAAATCCACCGAATTCTCGCTGTCGATCGGCGAATTGCAGCTGCCGCTGGACATCACCTCTATCGTCCAGGCGCAGGCCGGTCAATCGGGCAGCGCCGCCCAACGTCGATTCTCTTTCCGATTCCGCTACCGCGACATCCCCTTCGCGGCGCGCTGCGAGAGCGCCGAGGGCCAGGCCAAGGTGCATATTTCCGCCGCTCTGGGCGTGGTGCCGTTCAGCGCCGAATCCGCGGCCGGACGCGTTTACGTCAAGGATATCCATCGCGCCGCGGTAGACCATCTCGGACCGATCATCGCCCTGTCCCAGGGGCGGTTCCTGCTCGATACCGAGCTGACATTGGCCGCTCCGGTCACCGCCGTCGGGCTGATCACCGAGCTGTCCCGCTTCCTGATTCCGCTGAAGCCCTATATCGACCTGATGTCCATGGTCCGCCTGATGCCGTGAGGGTGTGTCAGGGTTTGGCGGTCGGCAGCTCGATCACCTGGCCGGGATAGATCAGGTTGGGATCGCGGATCTGTTCCTTGTTGGCCTGGTAGATCGCCATGTATTCGAAGCCGGTGCCATAGATGCGCCGGGCGATGCGCCACAGGCTGTTGCCGGATTCCACCGTGATCTTGCCCTCGCTGGGCACCTGGCCGGCGGGCGAGAAGCTGATCTCGACGCGGTGCGCCACCTTGCCGTCGCCACCCAGCTCGTCGGCGCGGATCTTGTGATCGCCGGGCGACAAGGCCAGCTTGGGCCCGACATGCCACTTGCCGTCATCGTCGGCGCGGGCGCGGCCGATCGGCTTGTCGTCGAGATAGACCAGCACGCGGGACTTGGGATCGGCGCGGCCGGTGACCGACAGGCGGTCGTTGCTGTCATAGCGCACGCCCTCGATGCGCAGCGGGCCGGCGCCTTCGCCGGCGGCCGGGCCCTGCAGCACCTCGATCGAGCCGTCGGGGCGGACCTTGACCGCCAGCGATTCGCCCTTGCCGTTCTGGCGCTCGGGCACCACCAGCACCACCGGAGCGTCGGTCTGGCTGTGGGTGCCGTCGGGATTGCTGGCCTGCAGGGTCAGCTCGCGCGTGCCGGGCGGCAGCGGATGATCGGGAACGAAGACCCATTCGCCGCGATTGTCGGCAATGACGCGGCCGATTTCTTTGCCGCCGTCGAGGATGACGATTTCCGAGCGCGGCATGCCGCGTCCGGCGATCACCGTTTCGCCCTGCGGATTGATCCGCACGACGTCGAAGCTGGGCTTGTTGCTCTGCTCGGCCGGCGCCTTCGCCGGCGCGGTCGTGGTCTGCGCGGTGGGAGCCGGAGTTTCCTGCCGCTTGACCCAGATGCTGAGGCCGATGGCGATGGCGATGGCTGCGGCGCCGGCGACGGCGATCAGCAGCGAGCGAGACGGACGGGGCAACGATCCTCACAGAGACTGATATTCGTTGTCGTGAAAGGTAATACGCGGGAGGAGGGGGTGCAACCGGCGTTCGTCGGTCTGGCGCAATCGCCGCAATCCGTGTATCTCGGAGGGTCCCCATGGCGGGGGAAGCGGGAGAAGGAATTGTCCGTGCGGTCGCTTTGCGTTTTTTGCGGTTCCGCCTTCGGTCACGACCGGAAATGGCGGGAAGCCGCGCGCCGGCTGGGCAGCGGCCTGGCCGCGTCCGGCATCACCCTGGTCTATGGCGGCAGCCGGTCCGGCCTGATGGGCCAGGTGGCCGAGGCGGCGCTGGAGGCCGGCGGCCGGGTCGAGGGCGTCATCCCGCGCTTCTTCCTGCCCAACGAGGATCCCTTCGCCGAGGTCTCGGAACTGACCGTGGTCGAGGACATGCATACCAGGAAGAAGCTGATGTTCGACAAGTCGGACGCCTTCTGCGTCCTGCCGGGCGGCCTCGGCACGCTCGACGAGACCTTCGAGATCCTGACCTGGAAACAGATCAAGCTGCACGACAAGCCGGTGCTGCTGCTCAATATGGACGATTACTGGACCGACTTCCTGACGCTGGTCGACAAGATCGTCGATCAGGGCTTCGCGAAGCCCGGCGTGAAACAATTCTACGAGGTAGTCGAGTCGGTGGACGACGTGCTCGCCCGCTTGAACTCGCTGAAACAGCCCCAACATTCGGATGTCAGCGGGATGTAGGTAATTGCCTTCTCCCGGTTCATTGCCTAATCTTCGGCCGTCCGTCGCCTTTTCTGGCAGAGCGCGGGGCGCACCCCAACGGACGCGGGCCGGTCCCTACACTCACTCGAAAGGATACCAATGATGGCGAAAATCAAGGTCGCGACGCCGGTCGTCGAACTCGACGGCGACGAGATGACCCGGATCATCTGGAAGTTCATCAAGGACAAGCTGATCCTTCCCTATCTCGACATCGACCTGAAGTATTACGACCTCGGGGTCGAGCATCGCGACGCCACCGACGACAAGGTCACGGTGGACAGCGCCAACGCCATCAAGCAGTACGGCGTCGGCGTCAAATGCGCCACCATCACCCCGGACGAGGCGCGCGTTAAGGAATTCAACCTCAAGAAGATGTGGAAGTCGCCCAACGGCACCATCCGCAACATCTTGGACGGCACCGTGTTCCGCGAGCCGATCATCTGCCGCAACGTGCCCCGCCTGGTTCCCAACTGGACCCAGCCGATCGTCATCGGCCGCCATGCCTTCGGCGACCAGTACCGCGCCACCGATTTCAAGGTGCCCGGCGCTGGCAAGCTGACCATGACCTTCACCCCCTCCGACGGTTCCGCCCCGATCCATCACGAAGTCTTCGACTTCCCGGGCAGCGGCGTCGCCATGGGCATGTACAATCTCGACGAATCGATCCGCGGCTTCGCGCGCGCCTGCTTCAATTACGGGCTGCAGAAGAAGTGGCCGGTCTATCTGTCGACCAAGAACACCATCCTCAAGGCCTATGACGGCCGCTTCAAGGACCTGTTCCAGGAAGTCTACGAGGCTGAGTTCAAGGCCAAGATGGACGCCGCCGGCACCACCTACGATCATCGCCTGATCGACGACATGGTCGCCTCGGCCCTCAAATGGTCGGGCGCCTTCGTGTGGGCGTGCAAGAACTATGACGGCGACGTGCAGTCGGACACCGTGGCGCAGGGCTTCGGCTCGCTGGGCCTGATGACCTCGGTGCTGCTCTCGCCCGACGGCAACACCGTCGAGGCCGAAGCCGCCCACGGCACGGTGACCCGCCATTTCCGCGAGCACCAGAAGGGCAAGGAGACCTCGACCAACCCGATCGCGTCGATCTTCGCCTGGACCCGCGGCCTGATCTATCGCGCCAAGTTCGACAACACCCCGGACGTCGCCAATTTCGCCGAGACCCTGGAAAAGGTCTGCGTCGAGACGGTCGAAGCCGGCTTCATGACCAAGGACCTGGCCATCCTGATCGGACCGGACCAGCCCTGGCTGACCACCACCCAGTTCCTCGACAAGCTCGACGAG
>Ga0213872_10001218_pt1 | contig 17399 bp, 19 predicted proteins | sample VelepicomBERX_R2_FD_160071 | JGI IMG/M metagenome (GOLD analysis project Ga0213872, IMG submission 160071) | Rhizosphere microbial communities from Vellozia epidendroides in rupestrian grasslands, the National Park of Serra do Cipo, Brazil - RX_R2 | ecosystem: Host-associated > Plants > Roots >...
CCTACCTGGGCATAGATTGCGCCGAAGCGCCGGATGGGCGCTTGCTGATCTTCGAGGTGGACAACGCCATGATCGTGCATGCCATGGACGACGAGGCGATGTACCCTTACAAGAAGCCAGCCATGCAAAAGGTGTTCAGTGCGTTCAGGCGGCTGCAGGCCCAGATGGCGCAGGCACGCCCGCCGGCAGGCGCGCCGCCGCCATAACCTGCAGGGCATCGAGCATCGCGTCGATGTCGCGGCGTTGCGTGCGGTGATTCACCACAGCCGCCCGGATCGCCAGCCGGCCCCGCACCGTCGTCAGCGACGGCGCCGCCACGCCCGACTCCTGCAGGTCCGCCACCAGCGCGGCATTCAGCTGGTCGTCCGCCGCCCCGGACTCACCGCGGTAGCGGAAGCAGACGATATTGAGCGACACCGGCGCCAGCAGTTCCAGCGCCGGCCGCAGCGCCACCTGATCCGCAAGGTAGCGGGCAATGGCGCAGGATTCGGCGATCGCCTCGCCCAGCCGTTCGCTGCCATATACCTTGATGGTGAACCACGCTTTCAGCGCGCGGAAGCCACGCGACAAATCGGGACCGAGGTCGCAAGGCCAGGGGGATCCGGCCGACAGTCCGCGCGCATCGCGGCGCAGATACGCCGCCGGCGCCGCAAACGCCGCTTGCTGCGCGGCGCCGTCGCGCACCAGCACGAAACCGGCGTCGTACGGCACCTGCCCCCATTTATGGAAATCGAACGCGATCGAGTCGGCCTGCTCGATGCCGGCCAGGCGCGGCGCCAGCTCCGCCGACAGCCTGGCCAGCGCGCCGTAAGCGCCATCGACATGGAACCATGCGCCATGGCGCCGCGCAATGGCGCCAATGGCGATCAGGTCGTCGACCGCGCCGACATCGACCGTTCCCGCTGTGGCCGCCACAAAAAACGGCCGCAGTCCCGCAGCCAGGTCGGCCTGAATCGCCAACTCCAGCGCCCCGGCGTCCATTTCGAAGCGCTCATTGAGCGCCACCATGCGCAGCGCGGCGCGGCCGAAACCGGCCAGCTCCATCGCCTGCGCCACGCAGCCGTGCGCCGCCTCGGAGGTATAGGCCACCAGCTGTGCACCGCCGCTAGCGGCCAATCCATGCTCGCGCACTGCGTCGCCCAGAGCGCGCGTGCGCGCTACCAGCAGGGCAATGAAGTTAGCCATCGAGGTTCCGGTAACGAACAGACCGCCGGCGCTGTCCGGAAAATCAAACAGTTCGGCCATCCAGCGCACCACTTGCCGCTCCACTTCGACCGGCATCTGGTCCCGTCCCCCCACATTGGCGTTCAGCCCAGCGGCCAGCATTTCCGCCAGCATGCCGACCGGGGTGCCGCCTCCCTGCACCCAGCCGAAGAAGCCAGGGTGCGCGTTCGCCGCGGTATAAGGCAGCACCGACTCCAGGAAACGCCGGTAGACCCCATCCAGATCCTCTCCCTGCGACGGCAATGGCTCCCGCATCGACTCCCTGACTTCTCCGGGGATGGGTTGCCAGACCGGACGCGCACGAATCGATTCCAGGTAATCCAGCATGCCATCCAGCATCCGGTGCCCCTGCACCCGGAACCCCTCCCAATCATCGGGATCAAGCGTCTTGCTAAATTTTTTACTCATCAGCAACCGTCATACCTTAAGAAATCGCCATTCAGGCCGTTAATCTACGCAGGCGGTTGTTCTATCATCGCCAAACACGGGCACAAACTCAGGACAAAAAGCAATGAATATTCCCTCGATAGGAGCTGGCAACACCACAACAGCCCACCCCGGCATCGACCGGCAGGCCGCTGTGACGGCGTCCCTGCCCCAATCGACAGCCGCAACGCCTGGCAGCCCGGATAAGCCAGCGGTCAACCCGTCGGAATTGAAGCGCTCGATAGAACAAATTAATAAATTTCTTAAAAACAATAGTGAAGTGCAATTCAGCATCGATGAGGCCAGCGGCTTTTCGGTTGTGAAGGTAATCGACACCGAAACGAAAAAAGTGCTGCGCCAATTTCCCTCCGAGCAAGCACTGGAGATTGGCAAAAGCCTGCAGGATTTCAAAGGACTGTTGATTAACAGCAAGGCCTGAGTCCGCCCGCTCCGCTGCATCCAGCTTACTTCGCACTGTCCGCCCGCATATATTAAGCGGCTTCGATTATTAAGTCCGCATTATTTTGTCCGCCGCGCTCCGGCATTTCACAGCGGGCTTGGCCCCTGCGTCAGGTCAGCAGCAGCGCGCGCAACGCGACGCGGTAGCCTTCCACCAGGCTTGGACGGTCCAGTTCCGGGCTATGCAGCGCGCGTACGGGCAGGCCCTGGAACAAAGCGATCAGCGTATCAATGCGGCCGTCCAGCAGATGATCGTCAACCGACAGATTGCGTCGTTCGCGCTCGCGCTTGATGATGGGGCGAAAACGCCGCATCGCCGTCACGTCGGCTGCGCGCAGCGCCGCTGCGATCTTCGGATTGCGTGCCGCCTCGGCGCACATCTCCATTGGCAGCTGGAAGAACTCCGGGGTCAGGCTCTCGTCGATATGCATCGGCGCTTCGTCGATCATGGCCTGCAACGGGTCCTGGTTGTTGTCCAGCTCCAGCAGCCGGCTCATCACCCGTTCGGACTCCAGGTCGACAAAGGCCATGATGATGGCGTCCTTGCTGTCGAAATAATTGTAGATATGGCCGGCACTCATGCCGGCTTCTTTCGAGATCTCCGCCATGCTGGCGCCGTGAAAACCGCTGCGGGCAAAGCACACGGCTGCCGCCCGCAATACCTGGTTGCGGCGGTTCTGCGCGCGTTCCGGGTCGGTGCGTCGTTTGGCGGGGCTGTTCATGGCTGGTCCTCGATGCTGTTTTGCTGAAGGCGGTACTATAGCAAAGGAAAAGCGGCGGGCGCGCAAGATGGCGCCCGCCGTTGCGGATCAGCCGCGCGGCGGCGCGATTTCAGGCTGCCAGCCGCCGCCAAGCACCTTGTACAAGGTGACGGCGTTGCTGGTCTTAGCCAGGCGCGTAGTGATCAGCCCTTGCTGCGCCGCATACAGCGCGCGCTGCGACACCAGCGCGTTGAGATAGGAGTCGGCGCCCTTGCGGTAGCGGGCTTCGTACAGCGTGAAGCTCTTTTGCGCCGCATCCACCAATAGCTGCTGCGACGCCATACGCTCGTCCAGCGTGCCGCGCTGGGCCAGTGCGTCAGACACCTCGCGGAACGCGACCTGGATCGCCTTTTCATACTGCGCCACGGAGATGTCGCGCTCCGTCCTGGCGATGTTCAGGTTGGCGCGGTTGACGCCAGCGTCGAACAGCGGCAGGTTGATTTGCGGCGCAAAGCTCCACGCTCCCGATCCCGCCTTGAACAGGCCGGACAGGCTGCCGCTGGCGCTGCCGCCCGACGCCGTCAGCGCAATGCTGGGGAAGAAGGCGGCGCGCGCCACGCCGATGTTGGCGTTGGCCGCCCGCAGCGCCCGCTCGGCCTCCTGCACGTCGGGACGCGACTGCAGCAGGTCCGACGGCAGGCCGGCCGGAATGGCCGCCAGCTGCGTCACTTCGGCCAGGTCGCCGGCCGGCAGCAGCGCCGGCGGTACGGTATTACCCACCAGCAGAGCCAGCGCGTTCTGGTCCAGCGCCACCTGCGCGGTGTAGACGGCAGCGTCGTTGCGCGCCGCTTCCACGCTGGTCTGCGCATCGTACACGTCAACGCCGGAAGTGACGCCGGAGGAAAAGCGCTTCTGGCTCAGCTCATAGGTAGTCTGCTGGCTTTTCAGCGTATCCTGCGCCAGTTTCAAGCGCTGCTGATCGGCGCTCAGCGTCAGGTAGGCATTGGCCACTTCAGACACCAGCGTGATCTGCTGCGCGCGCCGCGCTTCTTCCGTGCCAAGATAGCTTTGCAAGGCGGCTTCCGACAGGTTGCGCAGCTTGCCGAAGAAGTCCAGCTCATACGAAGCCAGGGCCAGCCCCCCGTTGTACTGGCGACTGACTGCGGCCTCGCCGCCATGAAGGGCGGCCGGCGTGCGCGCCGCGCTCTGGCTCACATTGGCCGAAAGCTTGGGCAGCAGCGCGGCGCTGTCAATGTTGTACTGGGCCTTGGCCTTTTCAATATTCAGGGTGGAGACGCGCAGGTCGCGATTATTGGCCAGCGCCAGCTCGATAAGCTTGCGCAGCCGCTCATCGGCGAAGAATTCGCGCCAATGGATTTCCGCCACCGGCCGCGCCGCCGCCGCCGCATCCGGCACGGCGTCGCCTGACTGCCATGCCTGCGGCACTGGCTGCGCCGGACGTTCATATACGGGCGCCAGGCTGCAACCGGCCAGCATGGCCAGCAACGTCGTAGTAAGCAGGGATTTTTTCATATCAGTGCACCTCCACGGAAGCCGGCGCCGGCTGCTTCGGAGCGAAGTAGCCGCGCACCAGCACAAAGAACAGCGGCACGAAGAAGATGCCGAGGAAAGTCGCCGACAGCATCCCGCCCAGCACACCCACGCCGATGGCGTTCTGGCTGCCGGAGCCGGCGCCGCTGCTGACTGCCAGCGGCAACACGCCCAGGCCGAAAGCAATCGACGTCATCAGGATCGGCCGCAGGCGCAGCCTGACCGCCTGCAGCGTGGCCTGCCTCAGCTCCATGCCCTGCTCCTGCAGCTCCTTGGCAAATTCCACGATCAGGATCGCATTCTTGGCCGACAGGCCGATCACGGTCAGCAGACCAACCTGGAAGTAGACGTCGTTCGACAGCTTGAACACGAAGGTCGACAGCACCGTGCCGATCACACCCAGCGGCACCACCAGCAGCACCGAGAACGGCACCGACCAGCTTTCATACAGCGCCGCCAGGCACAGGAACACGATCAGGATCGAGATCGCATACAGCTGCGTGGTCTGCGAGCCGGAATCGCGCTCCTCGGTCGAGAGGCCGGTCCATTCATAGCCGATCCCCGGCGGCAGCTGGGCTGCGAGCTTTTCTATCTCAGCCATCGCCGCGCCCGAGCTTTGGCCCGGCGCAGGCATGCCCAGGATTTCGGTCGCCGGCAGGCCGTTGTAGCGCTCGAGGCGTGGCGAGGCATAGATCCACTGGCCGCTGGCAAGGGCCGAGAAAGGCACCATCTGGCCATCGGCATTACGTACGAACCACTTGCCCAAATCTTCCGGCGTCATGCGCGTATCGGGCGCGCCTTGCAGATAGACCTTCTTCACCCGGCCGCGGTCGACGAAGTCGTTGACATAGGCGCTGCCCCAGGCGGTGCTGAGCACGCGATTCACGTCGGCCACGCTCAGGCCCAGCGCGGTCGCCTTTTGCTGGTCGACGATGATCTTGTACTGCGGCGTATCATCCTGGCCGTTTGGGCGCACCGCCACCAGCACCTTGCTCTTGGCGGCCATGCCCAGCATCTGGTTGCGCGCCGCCATCAGCGCGTCGTGGCCGACGCCGCCAATGTCCTGCAGCTGCAGGTCGAAGCCGCTGGCATTACCCAGTTCCAGCACGGCCGGCGGCGCAAAGGCGAACACCATCGCGTCCTTGATCTGCATGAAGCTGCCCATGGCGCGGCCCACGATGGCGTTGACGCGTTGCGTCGCATCCTTGCGCTCGGACCAGTCCTTCATGCGCACGAAGGCGATGCCGCTGTTCTGGCCATTACCGCTGAAGCTGAAGCCCGCCACCGTGAACACGGAAGCCACCGACTCCTTTTCGGCATTCATGAAGTGGTCTTCCACCTTTTCGATCACCTTCAGCGTGCGCTGCTGGGTGGCGCCGGTCGGCAGCTGAATCTGCGAGAACATCACGCCCTGGTCCTCCTCCGGCAGGAAAGAGGTGGGCAGGCGCAGGAACACCACGCCCAGCACCGCCAGCAGCACGCCATACAGCACCAGTGAGGGGCCACCCCGATTCAGGATCGCACCAACCATGCCCTGGCACTTCAAGCTGCCGCGGTCGAAGCTGCGGTTAAACCAGCCGAAGAAACCTGAGTCGCTCATGTGATGCCCCTTGGCCACCGGCTTCAGCACGGTCGCGCACAGCGCCGGCGTAAACACCATCGCCACCAGTACCGACAGCGCCATCGCCGACACGATGGTGACCGAGAACTGGCGGTAGATCACACCGGTGGAGCCGCTGAAGAAGGCCATGGGCACGAACACGGCGGACAGGACCAGCGCAATGCCCACCAGCGCACCACTGATCTGCTTCATGGATTTCCGGGTGGCCTCCAGCGGCGACAGCCCCTCTTCCGTCATCACGCGCTCGACGTTTTCCACCACGACGATGGCGTCATCCACCAGCAGGCCGATCGCCAGCACCACGGCGAACATGGTCAGCGTGTTGATCGAATAGCCCAGCGCGGACAGGATCGCGAATGTCCCCAGCAGCACCACCGGCACCGCCATGGTGGGGATCAGCGTGGCGCGGAAGTTTTGCAGGAACAGGTACATCACCAGGAACACCAGCGCGACCGCCTCGACCAGCGTCTTCACCACTTCCTCAATCGACAACTTGACGAAAGGCGTGGTGTCGAAGGCGACGACCGCCTTCATCCCCGGCGGGAACTGCTTTTCCAGCTGGGCGACCTTAGCCTTGACCGCATGCGCCGTGTCCAGCGCATTGGCGCCGGTGGCCAGCTTGATCGCCATGCCGGTCGCCGGCTTGCCGTTATAGCGCGCCAGGATGTTGTAGTTCTCGCTGCCCAACTCCATGCGCGCCACGTCGCTCAAATGCACGGTGGCGCCACTGGCGGAAGTCTTGAGCAGAATGGCGCCGAACTGCTCGGCCGTCTGCAGGCGGCTCTGCGCCGTTACGGTGGCATTCAGCTGCTGGCCCGGCACGGCGGGCAGGCCGCCCAGCTCACCGGCGGAGACTTCCGTGTTCTGCGCTGTGATGGCGGCGCTGACGTCGGCCGGCGTCAGCTGGTAGCTTTGCAGCTTGGCCGCGTCGAGCCAGATACGCATGGCGTACTGCGAGCCGAAGTTGGTCACATCGCCTACGCCCTCGACGCGGCTGACCGGGTCGATCACATTGGCGGCCACGTAGTCACCGAGGTCGGCCTGCTTCATGGAGCCGTCTTCAGACACGAAGCCCAGCACCATCAGGAAGTTCTTGGTCGACTTGGCCACCACCAGGCCTTGCTGTGTAACGGCGGCCGGCAGCAGCGGCGTGGCCAGCTGCAGCTTGTTCTGCACCTGGACCTGGGCGATGTCCGGGTTGGTGCCGCTATAGAAAGTCAGCGTGATGGTCACGCCGCCGGTCGAATCGCTGGACGAAGACATGTAGCGCAGGCCGTCAATGCCCTTCATCTTCTGTTCGATGATTTGGGTGACGGAATCTTCTACCGTCTTGGCGGAGGCGCCGGGATAGCTGCCAGTGATTGAAATGGACGGCGGCGCAATGCTCGGATACTGCGATATTGGCAGTCCGAGAATCGCGATCACGCCGGCGAGCATGATCACGATTGCCACCACCCAGGCGAAGATCGGGCGGTCAATGAAAAAACGGGACATGGTCGATCTCCTGAATTATTGGGCGCGCCTGGAGTCCGCCGCGGCGACGGTAGCCACAGGAGCCGCAGCTGCGCGGGCCGGTGCGCCCGGCTTGACCTTCTGCACACCTTCCACGATCAGCATCTCGCCTTCGTTCAGGCCTGATTTGACCAGCCATTTGTCGCCCAGCGTACCGTCCGTGACCAAGGTGCGCTGCTCGACCTTGCCCTGCGGGTTGAGCACCAACGCAGTCGCCTCGCCTTTCGGGTTGCGGGTCACACCCTGCTGTGGCACGGCGATGGCGTGCTCGTTGACACCCGACTCGATCACGGCGCGCACGAACATGCCGGGCAGCAGATCGTGCCTGGGGTTCGGGAACAGCGCGCGCAGCGTGACGTTGCCAGTGCCCGGATCGACCGTCACCTCGGAAAATTGCAGCTTGCCCGCTTGCGCGTACTTGCTGCCGTCAGACAGCAGCAGCGTCACCCGGGGCTGTCCGCCCGATTGTTTCAGGCCACCGCTTTCCATCGCGCGCTTCAGACGCAGCAGGTCTTCGCTGGACTGCGTGAGGTCGACGTAAATCGGATCGAGCTGCTGCACGGTGGTCAGCGCGGTGGCCTGGCTGGCGGTGACCAGCGCGCCCGGCGTCACCGCCGAACGTGCGATACGGCCGCTGATGGGCGCGTCGACGCGGGTGTACTGCAGGTTGATGCGCGCCTGCTCCAATGCCGCCGCGGCAGCCTGCACCTCGGCCTTGGCCTGCTCGTTGACGGCCACGGCATCTTCGTACTCCTGGCGGCTGACGCCGTCGATGGCGACCAGGTCCTTATAGCGGGCCACTTTCGGCGCACTGGTCATCAGGTTGGCATTGGCCTTGGACAGGGCAGCCCTGGCCGAATTGAAGGCTGCCTGATAGCTGGCAGGATCGATCTGATATAGCGCGGCGCCAGCCTTGACGTCGGCGCCTTCCACGTACAGGCGTTTCTGGATCAGACCGTTGACCTGCGGACGCACCTCAGCCACCTGGTAGGCTGCGGTGCGACCCGGCAATTCGGTCGTGATGGGCAGCGCTTGCTGCACCACCTTGAAAACGCCCACTTCCGCCACCTGCGCATGAGGTGATTCGGCGGTGGTCTTGGAGCAACCGGCCATCAGGGCGGTTGCCGAAATCAGGGCCATTGCCCCAGCCGTGCTCAGCGACGGCTTCGATTGAAAGAGAAATTCCATATTTGAGAACCAGTTGAGTCGATAATGAACGCAAATATAGAATGAACGATCATTCTAATTAAGTCAAGCAACTTTCCTGCGTAACTTCTGGGTACATGACGAGTTAAGGTCAGGGCTGAAGAAGGAAAAACGGGGAAGCGGCGGCGTAGCGGTCTTTGCCCGGTGCTGGCAGGACTGTGGGCATGGCATTCAGGAATAAAAAAAGCCCTTGAAAATCAAGGGCTTTTTAAAAGTGACGGTGGGAGTCGAACAACACCCCACAGCCCGCATGAAATAAGGCCACTTGCCGCCCTACCCTACAACTTGGATGCATCCATGGATGCAAACTCGCCACCTGCATCACCGTAACCGAAAATGTCCGTACCAGCGAGGCTTCGACTCCCAGTTTCTCAGTCAAGCTGGCTTGACCACTCCCAAGATATTGGCTCGTGACACGCTGTACTGACGGGCCAGAGCGCTGACGCTCTCTCCAGCGGCATACTTGGCGACGATGTCGGCGCGCTGTTCGGCAGTGGTCTTGGACGGACGGCCCAGCGTTTTGCCTTCGTTCTTCGCCCGGGCCAGGCCGGCTTGCGTGCGCTCCACCAGCAAGTCACGCTCCATCTCGGCGACGGCGGCTAGCATGGTCAGCATCATCTTCCCTGCCGGAGAGATCAGATCCAGTTTGCCAAGCTGGAGCACGATGACCGAGATTTTGCGGCTGGCCAGCAGCTTGACGGTGGCGCCGACATCTTGCGCGTCGCGGCCCAGGCGGTCCAACTTGGAGACCACCAGCGTTTCGCCGTCGCGGATCTGGCCAAGCAGCGCAGAAAACTGAGGGCGCTGAGCTGCGCTCGTCTTGCCGCTGATGGTATCGGCAAACCAGTAATCGACCACATGGCCAGCGGCTTCGATTTCCAGCTTCTGATTGGCGGCGCTCTGTTCAGTGGTGCTGACGCGGCCGTATGCGAAGGTTGCCATGGTGCTCTCCCGGTCAAGACTGTTAGAAAACACTGTTAGAATACACTCACCTGTTAGAAACTTCAAGCCCTAATTTTCAAACATGGTCATAGATGGGCAAACATAGGTGTTAGTAATCGTTCGTTTTCTAACAGGTCAACATTGCCGAACGGTAATGCCTCCGCTTTCCAGTTTGCAGTACAGTACTTTCCGTGGCGCTAGGCCTCCTGTTGCTGGAAATATGGCATGCTTCCCTCTCTACTACAATTTGCTCCCCTGACGAGACCACCAAGCCGAAAGGCCCTGCTCGACTGGCACAAAGATGCCGGTTGGTCTACCCCGACCACTCAAGGCTTATATCGACATCCAGGCGCAGAAGTACTTTGGGTCAGCGTCAAGACTGGAAAGGAGCGCGTCGGTATTGCAAGGCTAGAACTGGCCGCACCTGAATTTTGTTACGTTGCCGACCTAATCATCTCCAGCAAGTATCGGCGCCATGGCATCGGCACTTGGTTTCTACAGGCGATTGAACAGTTTTGCATTGCCCGTGGCATCAGACGGCTCGTGCTGCAGCCTCGAGCGGGAACGGAGACCTTTTACAAGGCGCGCCATTTTGTTGTTGACCCATATGTGCCAGCGTTTCTGAAAAAGGACTTGAACCCATTCCTTCGGAAACGATTTATGCCGCTGACTGAATGACGGATGACCTTAAGACTGGGAGGAGGGGCTGCTGAGAGAGTCCAAAGGGTATCGCGTTTCACGATGCCCATGTTTGACTGAGAGGGGCGTTTCAGCCCCCCCTTGCATTCCAGCGCCAGCAACAAAAAGCCCGGCGCGCGGCCGGGCTGGGTGATTCACACTACGGCGCCACCGGCGGCGAGGCCGTCGACACGAGGCGCAGCGTCGGCCGTTTGCGCTCCGGCCACTTCTCCGCAGTCCATTCCACCCGAATGAGGCATTCACGTTTGCCCTGAGCATCCATAGTGCGGAAGGCGGCCAGGATGCGCTGCTCATCGGCAGTGAGACTCAGCGATGCCGGTGTGGCGACCGGCTTGATGTCGGTGGGCGCGCTCATACCGCCGCTCCTTCGGTCTGGTTGATGTTCTTGGGGTGCCGGCCGCGCTTAGGCTTGATGAGACCAGGAATTAGTGCCTTGAATGCTTGGAATTTCTTGTCCTCGCAAGCCGCCATGTAGGAGTTATATCTCCTAACGGTCTCCACTCGCCCTTTGGCGCTGTTGATATAGACGTACTCGGCCACTTCGCGTTCTTTGCGTTTCAGTTCGCGAGTGAAGTGGTCTTCCGCAATAAAAAGCTGGCGCACTGACCACCAATCGACGGCAACGAACAGCTTGCGTGGGCCTTTAGCGCCATCTGGCCGCTTGCGCCTGATAAAGTAACGAAATTTTCCATCGTCCCACCACAAGTCATCATAACCATCTGGCCACTTGATGTTCGCCGGGACGATGCCTTCAGCCTCCAGCATGGCGCGCGTTCCTTGAAACGTAGCGAGGTCAGGGTAAATCATGCTGATGGTCAGTTCAGTTGGGGTAACAATGAGGGGGCTCATGCTGCATCTCCTTTCGTTACTAGAGCGACGATGTTGTCGGCCGCCTCACGCATCAGCGCCACGGCGCGCGCGGCGCAGGTGGCGAAGCAGTTGATGGTGGCCACAGTGGGGCTCGCGCTGCTCATCTGATCGAGCTTGGCGAACAGTTCGCGCAACAGGATGTCTGCGTAGTCGGCCTGCGTTATCACGTCGACCGCGTGTCCTTCGATCTCGTGCACCTGTTCGGCAGCGCCGGCACCGCTGGCGATGGACGGCGCAATGACGTGTGCGCTTTCTGTGCCTTTTATGTGAGCTTCACCGCTGGCGATATAGGGCGCAGCATTGGCTGCCTGGATGACGGCGGCGCGCTCGTGCGCCCGGGTCATACCGTCGGGAGAGACGCCATCGGCTTCCAACTGCGTGGCGCACTTGGATTTCTGCGCCAGCGTCATGGCGTTGAGCATGACCTTGATGATGTGGTCGGCGTGATGCAGCTCGGCCAGCAGTGCGGAGGAGGTGTTCATTTCGCACCTCCTACCAGAAGGCGCAGCTCTGGCCGGATATGGCGCGGGTGCGTGGCGGCGATGCGCGTCATGCGTACCAGGGCCTCCTGCTGGCGCCGGTCGTCCATGGCAGAGAACAACTGAGCGATGCGCAACTGGGCGGCGGTCAGCGGTGCCGATGCTGGAGCGACGGGTTTCATGCTGCCACCTCCGCCACCAGGCTCGCGATATTGTCAGCGGCCTCGCGCATCAACACCGCGTTTCGCAGCGCGCAGGTGGCGAAGCAGTGGATGGCGACTACCTCGCGTTCACCACCAGGCCGGAGGAGGTCATCCAGCTTTTCAAGCAACGCACCGAGCAAAACCTCGATATGCCCTCCTTGGTCACCAATATCGAATGCGAACGCTTTGACTTTCGGCAGATGGGGGCGAACTGACTTACCCAATGCGAAAATGGCAAGCCCATCCTTAACTGCCTTCGTTGCCGCCGCAATGGCCGCAGCGCGCTCGTCTCGGCGCGCGACGTCGTCACCAGTGACGCCTGCGGCTTTCAGCTTATTCTGTGCGTGCGCTTTCTGCTTGATGGACAAGGCATCGTCCATCACTTTGATGATGCGATCGGCGTAGTGAAGCTCAGTGAGCAGGCCAGTGATGATGAGGGATGGTGCGGGCGCCGTGTTGGCGCTGGGAGTGGCAGTGCTATTGACCATGATGGCCTCCGTGTGTGGTGTTGAACCGCACACCCCGCTTCCCAACGAGGTGAGCAGCAAATGGTGGAGTGGGAAGTACCGGCACACACGGAAACCGGCAGGCCGAGGCCTCACCACCATCGCTGCTCGTAGAGACGTGATGGTACGGACGAAAAAAAGCCGCCTGTCGGCGGTAGTCCGCCATGTGTATTCGGGCTTCCCAACCCGGCACCGTCTTTGTCCGGTGCTTTTTTAGGATAGGCCTGTACAGGATGCGCGTCAAGCGGTTTCGTCGATGCGAAGTCTGCTAGCGATAGCGGCTCGGCCATTGGCGCAGACGAGGCTGTAGCGCGATGTCATCAAAATTTCACTGTTATTAGCACGTTGCTTACATCAGAATGCTGCCGCATTGACAATTCAAGGGTGAGCCAATATGCACCGGTTTTTCAGTTTGTTTTTGGAGAAGATGAAAAGCAGTTTCCGCAGCATCGCTAGGGCGGCGCGCCACGAAGTCACGGAAGGCGATTTACAAAGCGACGCCTGGGTGGTGGCGCATGAAATCAGCGAGCGGCGTGGCCGGGCCGTCGATTTCTCCGACCCCGCTGATCAGGATCTAGTGATCCGGGCGGTGAACCTGAATAACGTGCGCCGGGGTGATTGGCACATGCGGAAGTCGGTCCGGATCGACGAGGAGCGCGAGGGCGATGACGGGCCAGTCAACTGGTCGGAGCGCCTGGCCGCGCCCAGCACCGCCGATCCGTTGAGGTTTCTGCTGCAGCGCGAGGCCGCGCACGAGAACGAAGAGAAGTTCGCGGCCAGTTACTCACAGGCGGCTGCCTATGTGCGTATCTTCGCGCACTTCAAGCATGACCGGCGAGAGGTCTGCGCGTATCTGGTGCTCACCAATTCCACCCTCAAGCACCGCGTTGCGGCGGCTGCTGCCGTGGTCGAGGTTCAGCCCTCGCTGTTTGACGGTATCCATCGGATCGGGGCGAAATTCTTGCCGCCACCTGGTCGCACCTACGCCGCGCAGCCCGTCCACCATCTGGGCTCGGTCCAATGGGCGTGGTGCTTCGACGATGCTGCGGTCGCGCCCACCAACGCCAGCGACCGGCTGGTCGCGCCAGCCTGACGCGCAATTACAGCCAGGTCGCCACGCCGCCGTGATGTGAGCATGTACCGCTGCGGTGCTGGCTGAAGCTGTAGCTGCCGTCCCTGCATTTAGCGCTGGCGCCGGACGGCACCTTGTCGTCGACGCTCTTCGCCGGTGAATGCACTTCCTGGCCACCCCTATTCACGTAGTGACTGTGGGATTGGAGCTTGGACTCATCAGGCTCAGCTTTAGGCGCTGGCTGCTGCTGGGCTGGAGCGGAAGATGGAGGCGCCAGCTGGGCCTGAGCCGGCCCCAGGCTGACCGCCAGCAGTAACGAAAATAGGAGTGTGCGGACCATGATTATTTACTTCGTGGCTTGCCGGTTTTAGGGTTCACATTTCCCTTTGAGAACCAGTTATGGAAGTCAGCAGTTTGTTTACCTCGGATTGGGGACGGAAGGTGAGGTAAAAATACCGCTTACGGTTTTTAAGGATTTATCATTTGGAGGATCTGGCATTTTCTGAAGCTCACACCACACAATTTGCCACAACGTCATATTGAGGGAATCTCCGGCAGAATCAAGCCAAATAAGTCTATCATTGGAAATGGTCGGCGATTGTGATGCTCTTTGCTTATAGGTGTATCGAACTAACTGTCTTGTCAAAAAATTTACCCCTTGCATCGTGTTTGAGGCCCAAAAAATCCTATTTTTCGAAATACTTTTCGTAGGATGTACCATGTCTGCTGCATCACTTTTTTTCACCAAGTTCAGCCCATCAATAACACTGGATAGGGCTTTCCTGACTTCCCATTCAGCATAGAACGGCTGCCGCTCCAACATTGCGAATCTGTTTTCAGAGCCAGAATGTAAGCTTGGCCAATATTCCTTTTCAAAATATTCTTGGGAAGTTGGCGGAACATTGGGGATTGTAGCCTCAGTGTTTTTTAAAACCAGCTCAAGGTTTGCAATTTTTCCATCAAAGCCTTCTCGGCAAAATCCTCCATATTCGTCAACCGACTCAGCAAATGAAGTGCTTAATGTAAGTAAGAAACACCAAAAGAAGGAGATTTTTGCAAATCCGGTTGCCGACATTTTTTATCTCCGGGGATAGTTCATGAGTCTAGACCAGGCTGGTCAAGGAAGGCCCACTTAGTCCGATCTGAATAAATCAAAATTAGCGGAACGCCAGCCGCAAAAGCAGGGGCACCCGCATACCGTTGAGCTAAATCATTGTATGCAATATTGACATGCGGAATATCTCGAATTGTCACTGCAGAGCGACGGCGTTGTGCTGTCCATTTGACGCGGAGACCAGTGCATGGCTCCGCCAAGTCGATGCATATCGAACCCTAAGAAAACCCCTAGTTGCCGTCTATGTCGAAAGGCTCCCAAAAGAGTTGCACGCGAAAACAGGGGATCATGCAAGCGTTAGGTCAGTTCCGCGCGTTACTGGCACTGGCACGCGCAGGCAATGCTTGTCGAGCGAGGGACCGCGCCCCGAGCGATGCCGAATTTCGGCTTTGAACTGCAGTACATCACTCCACGCTTGCCGATGGCACGACCATGCGCCGCGCCCCAGCCTTCGCCGCATTCCGCCGCTCCAGCCATTCCCGGCCGCCAGCATCGAGCGCAGCAGCAATGACTGCTGGCGGCAAGCTATACACCATTGCCCAGGTCGAGCGGCCGTCGGCGGCATTGGCTGGGAAGCTGCTGACCTCGACCGGCCAGTGGTACTTGCGCTTCAGGGCACGGATGATGACTGGCAGCGTGGTTTTGCCCTGTAGCGGCTCAGCGCCTGCCTGGTCGCTATCGGATAGGAGAACGGCCAGCACTGCGCCTCTTGCGGTCAGCGGACCGGGGAATTGTGGGAGTTTTTGCATCGCTGCATTTTAGCCCGACCTGCCGAGCCAAACATCCATTTCCGTCGGTGCTATTGCGATCAATTGGGGATTTCCTGACTTTGAACACTGCAGGCGTTTCCGTGTAACAGTAGCTGTAACAGTAGGAGCTGTAACAGCTACGTGCGTTACACGACCTGCCCCGCTGGTTTCCGTGGCAACCACAGTGGCAACCTGCGATTTGGCCTGTACCAGACCGAGCCAACGACTGCTCCAAGCAGGCCCAGGTAGGCCACCAGTACCCATGGTTCGCACTCGCCCGACAGGTTTGCGGTGCGAACCTCGGTGCGAACCTGTATGCCAGACCGGGGCGGCCTGCGGCAGTTTTCGAGGTCCGCAGGTGCGGACTCGGTGCGGACTTGTCTGGTGCGGACTGGCGAACTGCGTGCGCGTTACCTTTGGTGATTATTTACCATCGTCCATTTGGCTAAGATAAAACGCGCCCTCAGCTTCCCGGCCCGGGCGCGTTCCTCAACTACGAAAGCTAAAAATGATCCATAACTCCAGCTCGATGCCACTACTTGAACTATTGAAGGCCGCACGAGAAGCCGAGAGGTTGGCCGAAAAAGACCTGATCGCCGCCATACAAAGCCACAGGAAAGGCGATCAGTCTGTGGACGCCGCGTTGCTTCGCATGAACACCGCGCACAGTCGCGTCATGGACATTTGGGACCAGTTGCGGGAATCTGCGCTAGGCGAATAATCTCGTCCAGATTTGCCAGAATTTCGGTTGTCATCGGACGAAGATCAAACACCATCCCATCTGGCATCCTTATTGAAGGGGGAAGCGCAGTATTTGCAGCGCGATGCGCTTGAGCGCTTCCCACGACCATTTTTAACAATGCGGCCTCGTCCGCATCGAGCTGTGGTCGTCCCCCTGCGGGATTGAACCATACGACGTCGGCATCGACCTTCGATAGACTCGCATCGCACCAGATGAAATCACCCTGGTCGTTTTTTATCCGCATGCAAAACGACTTCCCGGTGGTCTCTTTGGCGAGGCTGGCAACAACCTTGAGCAGCGCCTGCAGATAATCATTTTCGGTGAACAGTGGTGTCTGCTCGACAGTGACGGTTTCCATCTAACCTCCGTGCCCCGCTCGTCGGGGCTTTTTTACGCCTGAAGCCGGCGCGGCTTTCGCCTGAAATCTGGCGGTGAAAATTTGTCAGCTGATGCGCCAAATCAGCACCAAGGTGCTTTCCAACCTGGACGACATGGCGTATCGTTTTCAATATCGAACTTGCAATGATCGGAGACCATATGAGTGCCGCAATCGGATTATCGCGACTGGGATCTGTCCTCAAGGGCGCCGGGTACGCCTTCGGTGCCTTGTCCATTGCCAGCGCCATGGACAACAAACCAAGTAGCCCAGGCTTTGCAGTGCTCTGTGCGGTTCCTGCCATTGGGCTTTGGGTCGTCGGCTGGATCGTGCAAGGATTTGCCAAGCGGTGATTGCGCGGCAGCACTGACCCGATGCCGCGCAATGTGCCAACACTAGCCGCCTGTTCGTTTTCCGGTCGAAGCCTCAGCACCAACCAAGTAAGGCGCCGCCTTTCGCGCGCCATTGATGATGCCGAGTTTTGTACTGCTACCTGGGGCCACCGTAAGGACTGGCGCGGCGGCGGGCGTCCGATAGTTATCCATGCTTGGCAAACTGTGTAGTGGCCTTGCGCCGGCGCCAGGCTCAAGGATCTTCTTGGTGGTCTGGGCATCTCTTCTACTCTCCAGAGCCGATTTCACGCGAGTGCCAATGTTAAAGAAGGGAACCTTCGCGTTTGCAGCCCCCTCAAGGGCACTCCCTACAATTCCCGTCACCCCTCTGGCTAGGCTACCCACCAGGGTATTTTCGTTGCTGACGTAGGAGCCGCGTGGCTGCTGTTGGGTATAGCGCGCGACGTTGCCCAGGGTGTCGATGTGCCGGGCTGATTCTGGATCGAGCACGATGCCCTTTTTCTCGCCCAGTGCCGTGATGGCCTTGTTTAGGCCAGCCTGGCTGACGTTGCCGGTGTTCGTGCGCAGGTCGATGCCGGCGGCCTGCTTGAAGTG
>Ga0213872_10001219_pt1 | contig 17396 bp, 10 predicted proteins | sample VelepicomBERX_R2_FD_160071 | JGI IMG/M metagenome (GOLD analysis project Ga0213872, IMG submission 160071) | Rhizosphere microbial communities from Vellozia epidendroides in rupestrian grasslands, the National Park of Serra do Cipo, Brazil - RX_R2 | ecosystem: Host-associated > Plants > Roots >...
GCGCGACATGGCGAAGATGATGCGGGTCTGGCCATACGACATCACCAGGATCACGGTGGTCATGCCCAGGATCGCGCCCAGCGACACAAAGCCGGAGAACCAGTCTTCCTTGGCCACCTGCAGCACCATGGCGACCGGGTGGTCGAGCGCGGTGGCGAACTGCTGGAACGGCACGATGCCGGTCATGATGGCCGAGACGATCACGTACAGGATGGTGCAGACGCCCAGCGAACCGATGATGCCGATCGGCAGATCGCGCGCCGGATTCTTGACTTCTTCGGCCGCCGAGGTGACCGCGTCAAAGCCGATGAAGGCGAAGAACACGATGGCGCCGGCGCTCATCACGCCCGACATCCCGAAGGGCATGAAGGGATGCCAGTTGCCCGGATTGACGTGCTTGATGCCGGTGACGATGAACAGCAGCACCACGGCGACCTTGATCACCACCATGATGCCGTTGACGCGCGCCGATTCGCGCACGCCCCAGCTCAGCATGGCCGTGATCAGGAACATGATCACGAAGGCCGGCAGGTTGAAATAGGTGGTCACGCCCGGCACGGTGCCCGGCGCGCCGGACAGGGCGGCCGGTATGTGCAGCCCGAAGCCGCCCAGCAAATGCTGGAAGTAGCCCGACCAGCCGACCGACACGGCCGACGTGGCCAGGCCGTATTCCAGCAGCAGGTCCCAGCCGATCATCCAGGCCACCAGCTCGCCCAGCACGGCGTAGCTGTAGGTGTAAATCGAACCGGCCACCGGCACGGTGGAGGCGAATTCGGCGTAGCACATGGCGGCAAAGCCGCAGGCAAAGGCGGCCACCACGAAGGCCAGCGGCAGGGCCGGACCGGCCTTCAGCGCGCCGGTGCCGGTCAGCACGAAGATGCCGGTGCCGATAATGGCGCCAATCCCCATCAAGATCAGGTCAAACGGGCCCAGTACTTTCGACAGGCCACCGCCCTTGTGGCTGCCAGCGATCATTTCGTCCAGATTCTTGGTTCTAAAAATACTCAAAACAGTCTCCAATTGGCTCGTGGGTATTGGCACTCACAGGGTCGAGCGGATAGCTCGTTGATTTGGGGAAATAAGCCCATTGCCTGCAACACGCTGCACGCATTCTACTGAGAATGCCTGGCTTGGTGTGCTGTTTTTGGTAATTTATTCCCAATACATATCCGTGCTACAACGGTTCATGCCGCAGCGCCATTCCGGCGCCCTGTCTATACGGTTTATACTAGTCCCAAAAACCGCCTTTGGATCATGCAAAACTTCGAGCTGCGCCGCGACCGTTTCGAGATTTTCAACTCGTTCGAGAATCCCCTGATCAACCTCAGCTTTGCCCTGGAGGTGCCGGATTTCCGGCCATGGTGCAAGGCACAAAAGCTGCCGCCTTTCCACGTCTTCCTGTACTGCGTGCTGCAGGCGATCCAGCGCATCGACAACTTCATGTACCGCATCCTGGACGGCCAGGTGATCCGCATTGACAGCGTGTTCGCCTCCTACACCGTGCTGAATGGCGACAACAATCTGAACTTCGCCCGCTTCGACATGAGCGACGACCTGGGCGAATTCGTGGCCCGCAGCCTGCGCGCCAAGGCCGAGGCGGAAGCGGCCAGGCAGCTGATCAACACGGGGCGCGAGCAGTCGCCGCTGGACCAGCGCCGCCACCTGCATGTGACCTGCATGCCGTGGCTGCGGATGACGGCCATCGAGCATCCGGTGTACCGCCACCAGACGGCCGATATCCCCTCGCTGGCCTGGGGCCGTTTCAGCGAGGCGAAGGATGGGATGATGACGGTGCCGTTTGCGGTGCAGGCGCACCATGGCTTTGTGGACGGCTACCACATCCACTTGCTGGGACAGGCGGTGGCGCAGCGCCTGCGGGAGCTGACCGGCCAGTAAAGGAGGGCGCAGGCGGCGTGCGCTTCAGGGCGCGCGCCAGATCACGCGGTTGCGGCCTTCGCGCTTGGCGCGGTAAAGGTGGGCGTCGGCCGCTTCAAACAGGGCGGCCGCCAGCTCGCCGCTGCCCGGCGCCAGCGTGGCGCCGCCCACGCTCACCGTCAGCATGCTGCAGGCCGCCGAGGCCGAGTGCTCGATCGCCAGCTGGCGCAGGGCGTCGCGGATGGCGCTGATGACGTGCTGCGCCTGGGTGGCGTCGGTGTCCGGCATCAGCAGCACCAGTTCCTCGCCGCCGTAGCGCGCCGCCAGGTCGCAGGGCCGGCGCATGCAGGAGGAGGCGGCGCGGGCCACCGCGCGCAAGGCACGGTCGCCGGCCGGATGGCCGTAATAGTCGTTGTACTGCTTGAAGCAGTCGATATCCAGGATCGCCAGCGACAGCGGGGTGCGGTTGCGCTGGGCGCGCTGCCATTCGGTGGCGTACATCTCGTCAAAGCGGCGCCGGTTGGCCAGCTCGGTCAGGCCGTCGACGTGGGCCAGGTGCTCCAGCATGCGGCGCTGGCGCACAAACTGCAGGTGCAGCGCCACCCGCGCCATCACCACGGTGTCGTTGAAGGGTTTGGAGATGTAGTCGGCCGCGCCCATTTTCAGGCCGGTGGCTTCGTCTTCGGGCCGGTCCAGCGCGGAGATGAAGATCACCGCGATGCTGGCTGTGGCCGGATCGGCGCGCAGGCGGCGCAGCACTTCGTAGCCGTCCATGTCCGGCATCATGACGTCCAGCAGGATCAGGTCCGGCGTGTGGCGCACGGCGCGTTCCAGCACCTGCGCGCCGTTCTTGGCCAGCAGTACCGTGTATTCCGGCTTGAGCAGGTCCGACAGCACTTGACGATTCATGGCGTCGTCATCGGCCAGCAGGACTTTCTGCATGTCTCCCAGGTTCATGCGTTTTCTTCTTCCAGCGTGATCTGCAAAGCCTGCGCCAGTTCGTCCAGCGCGGCGAGCGCCACCTCGTATTCAATCTCGCCGACCGCGTGCGCCAGCGCGTTCAGCGGCCCGGCATGCGCTTCGCCGGGCAGGGCGGCGCGCAGCTCCTGCAGCACGTCCTCGGCGCGGGCGTCGTCGCTGCGCAGATAGGCGTGCAGCTGGCGCAGCAGCGTGGCCAGGACAGCATGCGCCGCCGGCGCCGCCATCGGGGCCGCCACTGGCGCCAGGCCGGCCAGCACCAGTTCCAGCTGCGCCAGCAGCTCCAGCGTCAGGCGGCTGATCGGCGCCTGCTGGCCGTCGCGCAGGGCCTGTTCCAGCTGGTGCGCCAGCGTTGCCAGTGTGGTCGCGCCGACGTAGGTGGCGCTTGATTTCAGATTATGCGCCAGGCTTTGCAGCAGCTCGCTCTGCCCGCTGGCGATGGCGTTGCGCGCCGTCTGCGGCATGTTACGGTATTCCTCCACGAAGCCGCGCACGCGCCGCTGCAGGCGTGCCTGCTGGCCATCGACGCTGGCCAGCGCCATCTGCCAGTCGATGCCCGGGGTTGCGGGCAGCGCTTCAGGGGCGGTGGCGGCCGCCGTCGCCGCCACCGTGGCGGCAGGTGCGGCAGGTGCGGCCGCCGCCGGGCTGGCATGTCCCTGCACCCGCCCGGCCAGGCGCGCAGGCGCGATCCACTTCAGCAGGGCGCCGAACAACAGATCCGGATCGATCGGCTTGGTCACGTGGTCGTTCATGCCCGCCGCCAGGCTCTTTTCGCGGTCGCCCGCCATGGCGTAGGCGGTCATGGCGATGATCGGCAGGTCCGGATGGCGGCCGTCGGCGCGAATCTGGCGGGTGGCGCTCAGGCCATCCATGTCGCGCATCTGGATATCCATCAGCACCAGGTCGTAGTCGTTGGCCAGCGCCATCTGGACCGCTTCGCGGCCGTTGGTGGCCAGGTCCACCTGGATGCGGATGGTCGAAAGGAAGTCCAGCGCCACCTCGCGGTTGTTGGCGTTGTCGTCCACCAGCAGCACGCGCGCACCGGCCAGCGCGGCCAGCTCGCTCATGCGCAGGGCGGCGACGGGCGCTGCGCCAGACGGGGAGGCGGCCGCCTCATCCGCGTCCGGCTGCAGCGCCTGCAGCAGGCTGTGATACAGCAGCGCCGGGCCGACCGGCTTGGTCAGGAAGCCTTGCAGCGGCACCGCGCCTTCCTGCTGCACCACCGTGTCGCGCGTGCACACGCTGACCATCAGGATGGCCGGCGGCGCCGACAGGCGCGGATCGGCATGCAGGCGGCGGATGGTCTCGACGCCATCCCAGCCCGGCATCATGTAATCCATCAGCAGCACCTGATACGGCTCGCCCGCCTCCTCGGCCTTGGCCAGCATGGTCAGCGACTGCTCGCCCGAGCTGGCCGCGTGGGCGGTCACGCCGAAGGAGCCCAGCATCTCCACCAGCGCGTCGCGCGCGGTGGCGCTGTCGTCCACCACCATCACGCGCACCTGGTGCAGCAGGGCGGCGGGCGAGGACAGCGCCACGGCGTCGTCGCTGCCCACCCCCAGCTTGATCGTGAAGCTGAAGCGGCTGCCCACGCCCGGCGTGCTGCTGACCTGGATGGCGCCGCCCATCAGTTCGACCAGCTGCCGGGTGATCGACAGGCCCAGGCCGGTGCCGCCGTACTTGCGGGTGATCGAGCCGTCGGCCTGGGTAAAGGAGTCGAACAGGCGCTTGAGCTGATCCTGGTTCATGCCGATGCCGGTGTCGCTGACGCTGAAGCGCAGCGCCACCTGGCCGTCCAGCTGCTCGAGCAGCTTGACCGCCACCACGATCTCGCCCTGTTCGGTGAACTTGACGGCGTTGCCGGTCAGGTTGATCAGGATCTGCCCCAGGCGCAGCGGGTCGCCCACCAGCCGTGCCGGCACGCCCGCGCCGACGCGGAACACCAGCTCGACACGCTTGGCGTCGGTCTTGATGGCGGTCAGGCTGGCCAGGTGTTCCAGCATTTCGTTCAGGTCGAAGGGCACCGCTTCCAGCGTCAGCTTGCCGGCCTCGATGCGCGAGAAGTCGAGGATGTCGTTGATGATACCCAGCAGGTGCTCGCCCGCGCCCTGGATCTTGCTCAGGTAGTTGCGCAGCCGGGGATTGGGTTCGGCCATCAGCGCCAGCCGGCTCATGCCGATGATGGCGTTCATCGGCGTGCGGATTTCGTGGCTCATATTGGCCAGGAAGTCCGACTTCATCCGGGTCGACGCTTCCGCGCGCAGCATGGCGGTCTGGATCGCCTTGGTGCGCAGGCCGAGGATGCGCATGAACACCAGCTGGTCGATCACATGGCCGAACTGCAGCACGTGCATGCTCCAGAAATTGGCGCCGATTTCGCTGGCGATCACGCGGCTCAGGATCACCGAGCTGGCAAAGCTGACCGCCCAGCCGCACAGGAAGTAGATCCCGACCACGTCGCCGCGCCGCGCCCGGTGGTAGGCGCCGGGCAGGCCAAACAGCATGGGCAGCAGGCCCAGGGTGCTGACGATGGCGACCAGGATATCGACGCTGAACAGGTCGGCGGCAAAGGCGGCGGCGCTCACGACGCACAGCAGCGCGCCGCCGCGCATCAGGCGGGTAAAGGTGCGGTCCATGCCGGGGCGGGCCAGCGCCTGCTGCACGAACAGGTAGGCGCCGCAGGAGGCCATCAGCGCGAACAGGCCGCCCGAGTGGATGCTCATCCAGGCGTTGTTGTGCCAGATGTACTGCGCGCCCAGGCCGAAGAATTCAAACGAGAACAGGAAGGAGCCCGCCACCAGCAGGGCGTAGCTGGCGAACAGCGGTTCCTTCAGGTTGATCCATTGGGCCAGGCTGTAGAGCAGCAGGCAGATGCTCAAGCCGGTCAGCATGCCCTGCAGCATCTGCTCATTCAGCGCGCGGCCTTGGAAGGTGGCGGCGCGCGAGAAGCGGATCGGCAGGATCATGGCGCCGATGTTCTCCACCCGCAGCAGCACTTCGTAGTCGGCGCCGGGCGCGAGGTGGATGGCGGTCGCGGGCACGCGCGCGGGCTGGGCGTCGGCCGCTTGCGGTTCCAGGTTGCCGGTGCGGTAGTGGTCCAGCACTATGCCGGCGCTGGTGATGTAGATGTCGATGTGGTTGATGACGGCGAAATTGACGTCGACAATCCAGGCGCCATCGCTGCCGGCGGCTTGATGGACGGGGATGCGCAGCCACATGGGCTCCTTGTGCACGCCCAGCGTGGCATAGGCCGATTGCGGCACGGTGAACTGCGCGCGGGCCGCCAGCGCGGCTTCGGGCGTCAGCTTGCGGCCAGGGTCGGGCAGGATGGTGACGGCGGGCCAGGCGTCCACCTGCGCGGTGTCCGCGCCCAGCAGGAGCGGGGCGGCCGCGTGCGCGTGGGGCGACAGCATCAGCATGGCCAGCATGGCCAGCGTTGCCAGCATGCCTGGCACGCGCCGAACAGCGCGTTGCAGCTTAATTGAAGCGCAGGCCATCAGCGCGCCTCCTTGCCCTTGGCTTGGCGGCGGCCGGTCAGGCGCTGTTCCAGCCAGTTGACCCAGCCGGGCGCCTTGGGGTCGTCGTGCCAGCCACGCGTGGCGGTGTCGACCTGATTCAGCAGTTCGGTCGGCAGCTTGAGCGGGCGGGTCTGGTCCATCAGCAGCTTGACGGTCAGGTTGTAGCCCACCACCCGTCCGATCATGCGCGACAGGGAGAACTCTGGCAGCACCAGGCGCGCCAGCGTGTCGATGGCGCGCGTGAGGCCCATGAAGGCGGCGAACAGGGCGCGCGACAGCAGCGAGACCTGGCCATCCAGCGCCAGATCGGCCGAGGTGGCGGGGCCGCACAGGTAGCGCGTCATCAGCAGCGGCAAGGGTTTGAGGATGCGCAGCGGCAGTTCGTCGGCCATGGCCTGCATCAGCGCCGCGCCCAGGGCGGGGCGGGGATCGGGCAGGTAGGGGCGCGCGCGGCCACGGGCCTGGATGCGGCTGAACAGCGCGCTGGCCTGCTCCATGGTGTCGGCCATCAGCGCGCGCTCGATGCCGAGCACGTGGCCCATCACGTTCCAGGCATGCAGGTAGGCCTCCTCGTCGGCGGGCAGGAGGCCGATACCCTGCTTGCGCAGGCCCATCAGGAAAATGTAGTGGAAGGTCAACAGGGTGTAGGCCAGCTCCTCCTGGTTGCAGGGCAGGCCATGCTGGGCCACGTCCCAGCCCTGCGTGTACAGGGCCTGGTGCAGCCCGGGCGCGCCGGGTGGCGAAATCGGCGGCGAAATCGGCGGCACCACGGCCGGCGCATCGTCGCGCGCCGCGTCGGAGGGATTGCCGCGCAAGATCAGGTGGCGGATGGTGGCGTGAATCAGGCGCACCTTGAGCGTCTGCGCCACGCCAAAGCCAGCGGCATCGGTCAGGCCGCCGCGCATCATCACGGGGAACAGCATGGCGGCGGTGGAGCGGATGCGGTAGTCGGTATGTTCGGTCAGCTGGCCTGCGAGCTGCAGCACGCCCGCCAGGTCTGGCACCACGTAGCACTGCGGCAGGCTGGCGCAGAACAGCAAGGTGCAGGACATCATGCTCATTTCCATGAACAGTGCCTCGGCACGGGCGATTTTGGCGGCGTCGGCCCACTCGGGCAGGGTGCGCTGGCTGCGCACGTAGGCTTGCAGGGCGATGGCGATGTGCGGCGGTACGCTGGCCGGCCCGCTTGCGCCAGCCTGCCAGTCCGCCAGCATGCCGTTGCTGTTCCACTGCGCGATCTGGCTGTTGACGATGCCGATGGCGGCGCTGATGGCATCGAAGTCCTGCGCGCCCGCCAGTACGGCGGCGATGGTATCGTCCGCGGCCGGATCGGCGCGCAGGTTCCAGACGGCGCCGCTGGCGGGATTCAGGGCATCGCGCATTATGCCTGCTCCTGCTGCCAGCGCGACCAGCCGCACAACGCGGTCAGCAGCGGAATCCCCATCGCGAAGACGGCGATGGTACGGGTCTCGACTGGCGTGCCAAGGCAGGCCTGGAACAGCATGTTGCTGCCGTAGATCGCCAGCGGTACCAGCATATGCCAGCGCGTGGCGGGCAAGGCCGGCACCGGCGGCAGCTTGCGCACGCTGAGGCGGAACAGCAGCACGATGGTAAAGGAAACGATCATCCAGCCGACAAAGCCTTCCAGCGTCTCACCGAACCACCAGCCGTCGGTCTTGGCCATGATCCAGGCCTTGAGCTTGTAGACCATGTAGGGATCGGCGCCCAGGTCATAGGCCGTCACCACCATCGCCGCCAGCAGCGACATGGTGATCTGCTGGTGCGGCGCGGGCGCGCCATCGGCCGGCGTCTGCCACACGATCAGGTTGGAGATCACGTAGGCGATGTAGCACAGCGCAAACCACATCAGCGGAATGATCACAGGCACGGCGCCCAGGCGCGGTCCCAGCACGTCGGTATAGGTATAGCTGCCGAACAGCCAGCCGCGCGTCGCGCCCATTTCCTCCGCGATCCAGCCCAGCACCACGCCGATCACCACAAAGCGCAGCGCGGCGCGGCCACCCAGCAGATGGATGGCGCCGGCCCAGCAGCAGGCGAACATCACCAGCGCGCCCCAGATCAGCAGCGCGGTCGTTTCGCCCTGGCCGCGCGCCAGCATCAGTGCGAGGAAGGCGATCAGCAAGGCCCCGGTGATCCTGGGCAGATTGGTCAGCAAAGAGTTCATGGGCAGCGAGGTTGGGGCTGTTATCGAACGGTTTAGTAAGGACTAGCGAAGTTTAGAACCGGTAGTCCGCCCGCAGGTCCACGGTCCGTGGCGCGCTTGGCACCACCATGCCGAAGCTGTCGATGCTGAGCGGCTGCACCTTGTTCTCGAGATTCTTCACGCGCGCCAGCACCGTCCACGTGCCGTGCACGGGACGATAGCTCAGCAAGGCATCGCTGATGGTGCGGGCCGGGATCGGGTACTCCAGCTGCTGCGTCGGCACGCCGATGCTGTAGCTGCTGCTCTTGCGCGCTTGCAGGCCTGCCCTGAGCGTGCCCGCGTCCATGCGGAAGGCATGCTCATAGCCCAGCGTCAGCGTATTGGCGGGCGCGTTATCCAGCTTGCGGCCAGCCCACGAGTGGATGCCATCCGGCGTGTAAGACACGTAATGCGCATCCAGCAGCGCCAGCGCGTAGGTGATCTGGTCGGCGTTGCTCAGCTGCGCCGCGCCTTCCGCTTCCAGGCCCTTGACGCTGGCCATGCCCGCATTGCTGGTCACAAAGCGCGGCGCGCCATGGAGTATGGCCACGCTGGACAGCTGCAGGTTCTTGTAGTCGTACTTGAAGGCCGACAGGTTCAGGGTCGCCTTGTTTTGCCAGAAGCGGGTTTTCAGCCCGGCTTCATAGGAGCGCAGCGTCTCCGGCTGGTAGTACAGCGAGCTGGCGCTGACCGCCAGCGACGCCGGACAGTCGATGCCCAGGGCGCGGGTGCCCGCCAGGCAGCCATCGTTAAAACCGCCCGACTTGTAGCCGGTGGCGACGGCGCCATACAGCAGCGTCGACGGCGCCGCATCGTATTCGAGCCCCAGGCGCCAGGTGGTCTGGTGGGTGGACAGTTCGGCCGCGTTGAGCAGCTTGTAGTCGGTGGCCGGATTGAACTCCGGACCCTGCTGGTAATTGGTCGCCCCGATGCGCGACTTGCTGTCGTCCGTGTAGCGCGCGCCGGCGGTGGCGCGCAGCGCTGGCGCGAGCGCGTAGGTGGCCTGGCCGAACAGCGCCTTGCTGGTCGAGATGGTCGGGCCGTGCGGGAACACGTAGTAGGGCGGCAGGCCAAGCGGTTGCAGGTCGCGGAACACGTACAGCTGGCCGGACGATTCACGGAAGTAGTACAGGCCACCCTGCGCCACCAGCGCACCACTGTCCCTGGTCGCCACGCGCAGCTCGTGCGAGTTCTGCGTGTACGAGCCGTTGAAGTTCTGGCGCGAGCCCAGCGCAAAGCCGGGCTTCACGCGGAAGTAATAGTTCAGCAGATAGTCGTGGTCGAAGCTGCGGTGCGAGCCGAGATAGGACAGGGTCGCGGCGCCCAGATTCCAGTTCAGCTCCGCGCCCAGGCCGGAGTTGGTCTTGTGGCTGTAGCCCTGTTCCGGCAAGCCGTTGGGCGGTACAAAGCCATTGGTCAGGCGCTGGTCGGTGCTGGCGTCGTACCAGGCCGGCGCGCCGGCGGCCACGCCGTGGTAGAAATTGGTGTCCGGGACAAAGCTGTCGTTATCGTCGCGCGCCGTGCTGTGGTCGTACCGCAACAGCAGCGACAGCGCGTCATTGATGGCCCACTTGGCCGACAGGCGCGCCGACTTTTCATCGCGGTCCTGGCCCAGATGCCACGGCGTGCCCTGGCCGTTGATCAGATACGAATCGTGGGTGTCGTAGTTCAGCGCCGCGCGCAGGGCGAGGGCAGGGCTGAGCGGCACGTTCAGCATCGCGCTGCCCTGGTGGCTGGCGTAGTTGCCCACGCCGACGCTGACGGCGCCTTCGCGCTGCTGCGTCGGCGTGTTGGTGATGATATTGACCGCGCCCGCCGTGGTGTTGCGGCCGTACAGCGTCCCCTGCGGACCGCGCAGCACTTCCACCCGCGCGATGTCGTAGAAGCCCAGGTTCTGCGCCTGCGGCCGGGCGATATAAATCCCGTCCATCATCAGCGCGGCGGATGGATCGCCTTTTTCGGTGGTGTCGGCATTGGAGACGCCGCGCATGGTGATGCGCAGGCCGTCGTAGTTGTTGTCCAGGCGGACGTTGGGCAGGCGTGCGCCAATGTCGGCCGGCGTCGACACCCCCAGCGCGGCCAGCTGCTCGCCGGTCAGCACGCTGAGCGACACCGGCGTGCGTGATTCCGGCGCCGCGATGCGCTGGGCGGTTACCACGATTTCCTGCAATGGTCCCTCGGGAGTTTGAGCAAAAGCCGTTGTGCTAAATACGGCGGAGATGGCGACAGCCAGCAATGTGCGGGTCAACTTGACCCCGTGGTCGATCATGCAACCGCTCCCAATTCCTTAACTGGCACACAAGGTATTGTATAAAACAACAACATTCCTCGCGCTGCCGATGCAAAAGGCTTGAGTCTAGCAGGTCATGCAAATAGGCAATAGATAAAATGGCCCGGAGTGTGGAAAAACTACAAAGAATGAAGTCGCTTTGCCAATTTTTTGGCGTAGTGGACGGCTCAAATCCGTCCACTTATCCATACCAATTCACTTTTTCAGTAGTACTACGTAGCCCACGCCCAGCACCGCCAGCCAGACCGGAATCAGGTACACCGACAGGCGCAGGTCCGGGGTCAGGTACATCACCACCGAGATCCCGGCCAGGAAGGCCAGGCACAGGTAGTTGGTCAGCGGGTAGCCCAGGCTCCGGAAGGCGGTGCTCTGGCCGGCGGCGCGCTTGTGGGCGCGGAAGCGCAGGTGGATCCAGCTGATCATGCCCCAGTTGATCACCAGCGCCGACACCACGAGGCCCATCAGGAAGCCGAAGGCCTTGCCGGGCATGAAGTAGTTCACCAGCACGCAGACGCCGGTGGCCACGGCCGATACGCCCAGCGCCACCAGCGGCACGCCGCGCCCGTTCACCTTCAGCAGCGCTTTCGGTGCATTGCCTTGTTTGGCCAGGCCGTACAGCATGCGGGTGTTGGAATACACGCCGCTGTTATACACCGACAGCGCCGCCGTCAGCACCACCACGTTCAGCGCATTGGCTACCAGGTTGCTGTTCAGCGCATGGAAGATCAGCACGAAGGGGCTGCCGCTGGTGACCACTTTCTCCCATGGGTAGAGCGACAGCAGGATGCCCAGCGCGCCGATGTAGAAGAGCAGGATGCGGTAGATGGCCTGGTTGGTGGCCTTGGGGATGGTCTCGGAAGGGTTGTCCGCTTCCGCCGCCGTGATGCCGATCAGTTCCAGCCCGCCGAAGGAGAACATGATGGCCGCCAGCGACATCACCAGCCCGCCCACGCCGTTGGGGAAGAAGCCGCCGTGCGCCCACAGATTGGTCACGCTGGCCTGCGGACCGGCGTCGCCGGAGAACAGCAGGTAAGCGCCAAAGGCGATCATGCCGATGATGGCCACCACCTTGATGATGGCGAACCAGAATTCCATCTCGCCGAAGGCCTTGACATTGGCCAGGCTGATGGAATTGATGACGGCGAAGAAGGCCAGCGCCGAGACCCAGGTGGGCAGCTCCGGCCACCAGTACTGCACGTAGATGCCGACCGCCGACAGTTCGGCCATGCTGACCAGTACATACAGCACCCAGTAGTTCCAGCCGGCGGTAAAGCCGGCCCAGTGGCCGCAGTATTTGTCGGCGAAGTAGCTGAAGGAGCCGGCCACCGGTTCATCCACCACCATCTCGCCCAGCTGGCGCATGATCAGGAAGGCGATGAAGCCCGCCACCGCATAACCCAGCAGCACCGAGGGGCCGGCCATCTGGATGGTCTGGGCGATGCCGAGGAACAGGCCGGTGCCAATCGCGCCACCCAGCGCGATCAGCTGGATATGGCGGCTTTTCAGGCCGCGTTTGAGTTCGTTACTGCCAGCTGCCGCATCAGACATCGCCGCTCCTGTAGGGGAAACGGCAAGAATAGCCGCATCCTCCCCGTGCCGTCAACGGCGCTGCCACCAGCGACGGCGCGGGCGCAGGTAGGCCAGGCGGGCCGGGATGGCCACGCTCACGCGGGTGCCGCCGCCGGGCCGGCTGTCGATCTCGACCCGGCCGCCGACGCGGCGCGCCCGTTCATGCATGCCGACCAGACCCCAATGGCGTTGCTGCTGCGCTTCCTGTTCGGCCAGCGCGGCCAGGTCGATGCCCTTGCCGTTGTCGGACACCTGCAGGGTGAACTGCTCGGCGCCGTAGCTCAGGGTTGCCTCGATGCGGCTGGCCTGCGCGTGGCTGTAGGCGTTGCGCAGCGCCTCGCGCACGATCTCGCATAATTCTTCCGCCGCCAGCGGCTGCAGGGCCTTGCGCGCGCCTTGCACCACCAGCTGGAAGGCGATGCCGGGATGGCTTTCGGCCTGCTGCGCCGCCGCTTCACGCACCGAGGTCTCGACATCGTCGACCCGCCCGGAACGCAGCTCGTGCACCTGGTCGCGGCCTTCGATGATGGTGGCGTCGGCATGCTCCAGCACCGGCATCAGCTTGCCGCGCGCCGGGCTGTCTTCCGGCATCGTGGCCACCACCGTGCCAAGGCGCAGGCTGAGCGCCTGCACGCTTTGCAGGAAGCTGTCGTGCAGCGTGCGGGCGATGCGCTCGCGCTCCGCCATGCGGATATGCAGCTCGCGCGCCACGCGCGCCGTCACCACGCGCATGCGGTAGCGGTAGGCTTGCGCCGCCGCGCCGGTCAGCACCAGCAGGCACAAGGCCTTGAACCACAGCGTTTGCGCAATGGTGGGTGCGATCTGCAGGCCCATTTCGGCGGTGTTGGCGCTGGCGACGCCGTCTTCATTGAAGACGCGCACGCGGAAGCGGTATTTGCCCGGCGCGATATTGGTGTAGTAGGCCGCGCGACGCGTGCCGGCATCCTGCCAGTCCTCATCCACGCCCACTAGCTGGTACTGGAAGCGTACCCCTTCCGGCTTGGTCAGGCTGGGCGCGGTGAACTGGATGCTGAAGTTCTGCGAGGCTGGCGGCAGCGTCAGCGCGGCTTGCGCCGGTACGCTGGCCTTGTCGGTCTGCACCCGCAGAAGCGCGACCTGCGGCGCCACCGTGTTGCGGCGCATTCTGGCGGGATCCATGCGCAGCACGCCGGTGGTGGTAAGGAACCACAGCTCCCCGTCCGGCGCAGTGTAGGCGCTGTGGATGCGGTTTTCCAGCGCGGCCCGGCCCGAAAAGCCTTCCGAGGCGTCCAGCAGCTCGTAGCGCAGCGCGTGGTCCGGCTGCGCGATGGCGTCGCGCCAGTCGGCGGCGCGCACGTGCACTACGCCGTTGTTCCCGTTCAGCCAGCGGTCGCCGTCAGGGGTGACCGCAATGCCGGAGATGTTGGTCAGCACCTCGGCATCCCGGGTGTGCAGCATGCGGAAGGCGCCGTTCTGCAGCACGCTGATGCCACGGTCGCCCGCCACCAGCACGTTTTCGCCAACATGCAGGGCGGAGGGGAAGCCGATGGCGGGGCCCTTGTAGCTGGTCAGCTTGCCGTTGTCGAAGAAGGCGATGCTTTCGTCGGCATTGGACAGCCAGAGCTGGCCCGGCTCCCGCCCCGCCGCGCCCAGGACGATCATGGGCGGCAGGTTCATGCGGCTGCGGTTGGTCCAGACGCCGTCGGCGTAGGCGAACATGCCTTGCTCGCGGGTGGCGACCCACAGGTACTTGCCGTCGTCCAGAATGCCTAGCACGAACTGCTTGAGCGGCTTGCCGTCCGGGCCGGGCGGCAGCGGGATCAGCGTGGTCTGGCCCCGGTAGCGCCGTTCGATCGCCTGGTCGGTGGCCAGCAGCAGGGCACCGTCGCGGCCATTGGCGGCCGCCACGTAAGGATGGCTGATGTCTGCCACCGGGTCGTCCTTGCGGAGGAAGCGCCAGGCGCTGGCGGTCGGCGTGTCAACCACCCAGGTCTGGCCTTCGGTGTCGTGGGCGATGCTGGAAAAGCCGCGCGCAACGTCCAGATGCGCCGATGTCAGGCGATTCTCGCGCAGTCGTTCCAGGCCGGACTGGGTGGCGATCCAGATATTGCCCTCGCGGTCCTCCAGCACGCCGTTGACCAGGCGCGAGGACAGCTGCCAGGGCTGGTCGAAACGGTCGGTGGCCTGCCGCGCCGGATTGAGTGCGGCGGCGCCGCCCTTGAGCGCGCCGCGCACCAGTAGCAGTCCGTGCGGCCGGTCCGGCATCCACAGGTTGCCGTCGCGGTCGAACTGCCCTGCGTAGGGGGATGCCGTCTGGTTGTAGCCGGGCGCGCGCGGCCGCGCGGGCAGGCCGGGCGGCTGCGGCACCAGCTGCACCTGGTCCCTGGTGGCCTGCCACAGGCGGCCGTCGGGTGATTCCAAAAGGCTGGCCTTGTCACTCAGGCCGAGTACCTTGTGGAAGCGCAGGCCGGGGCGTTCGCGCAGGTACAGGCTGTCCAGCGTCTGCGCCCACATCTGGCCATGCTGGTCCAGCAGCAGCTTGGTGACGATGCCGTCCGGGATGCCGGTTTCTCCCTGCGACAGTAGCTTGCTGACGCCCTGATGGTAGCGGGTGATGCCGTTGCCGGCGCCTATCCAAGCGCTGCCGTCGGTATCGATGGCGACGCTATTGGGCGAGCTACGGCGGCTGATTTCATGCGGCACCTGCTCGGTGCGGCCGTCCGGATGCAGCACGCTGATAGGGCCGCCCATGTACAGCACCCACAGGTCGCCATTGGCGGATGCGTACAGGTTGTTGATGCGGTGGTGGGCGGCATCGCCGGGCGCCAGGTCGTAGCGCTCGAAGCGCACGCCGTCAAAGCGGTACAAGCCGCTGATGCTGGCCAGCCACAGCCAGCCATCCGGCGTCTGCGCCATCGCCACCACCTCGCTGGGGGCGCCATCCTTGGCGGTCCAGATGGTGTGGTGGTAGTCATCCAGGCGCACCGAGGGATCGAGCGCGTAGGCCGTGGGTGCGGCCAGCAGCGCGCAGGCGGCGGCCGCGCGCGCCAGCAGGCTGCGCGTGTAGCGGGGCAGGTGAAGCATGGTGAAAACCTTGTGGTCCATAGCCTGATCTTGTTAGGGTAGCAGCGCACCGCGCCAGTATTCGGCCAGGGCTTCCGTCAGCTCGCCGCGGAAGTCCGGCCGGATCGGCGCAAACACAGGATCGGCCAGCACGGCGCGCATGGCGGGTGGATAGTCGAGCGACTGCCACAGTCCGCGCGTGAGCGCATAAGTACGCATCAGCAGCGTGGTGCCGCGCCCTGGCGGCAGACCAAGCGCCTGATCAAGCAGCGCGCCAGCGGCCACCAGACCCTGGGTCAATCCCAGCTTGAATGCGCGCAGTTGCGCCTCGCCCATGTTTTGTTCGAGGACGCTGTAGGCCATCGAGTCGAGCCGCAGCAGCTCGGGATGGCGGTCCAGGTGCGCGACATAGCGCGCCAGATATTCGGACGGCGGCGGCACCGGCGTGCTGGTAAAAACGTCCTGCACCAGTTGCAGTAGACTGGAAAATTCTTGCGCCAGCAGCGCCAGGAAAATCTCCTCCTTGGTGCGGAAGTAGAGATACAGCGTGCCCTTGGCCAGACCGACGGCTTCCGCGATGCGCGCGGCGGAAGGCAACTGGCGGCTGTCCTCCAGGTAGAGCTTGCGCGCCGCGTCCAGGATGGCGCTGCGGCGCGCGGCTTTTTCGGTATCGTCGGTGGCGCGTTGTTTCATGGTGGCGCCATTGTAGTGGGCCACCGGCCGCGCGCCAAGCGTATGGCTTATTGCTTCATCAGCTGATGCGCGATACGCGACTGCAGCGAGCGTGGCGCAAAGCGCGACATGAACACCGTCAGTTTGTTGCCTACACCCGCCAGAACGCTGGCGCGGCCCGCCGCCAGCGCCTTCAGGCCCGTTTGTGCGACAGGGCGAGGGCGCATCATCATCAAGCGCTGGTAGAAGGTGTCCGGCTGGCCGGAGACCTTGAGAAATTCGGTGGCCGTGATGCCGGGAGCGAGCACGCTGACCTTGACGTTGTGCGGCGCCAGCTCCACGTTGAGCGATTCGCCCAGCAGCAGCACGTAAGCCTTGCTGGCGGAGTAGGCCGCGTAGGTCGGCGTCGCCTGGAAGCCGACCAGTGAACCGACCAGCAGAATATGGCCGCCGCCGCGCTGGACCATCCCTTGCGCGAACACGTGGGTCAGCTCGGTCAGGCTGGCGACGTTCAGCTGCACCATCTCCATGATGCGGTCCAGCGGCTGCCCGGCGAAATCGCCATAGACGCCGCAGCCGGCGTTGTTGACCAGGATATCGATGGCGATGCCGCGATCATTCATCCGCCCCAGCAGCTCGGCGCCAACGCCGGGGCGGGCCAGATCGATGGCTTCCACCACGACCTGCACGCCATGCTTGCTGCGCAGTGATTCCGCCAGCTCTTCCATCGGCTTGGTGCGGCGGGCGGCCAGCACCAGGTTGGCGCCGCTCTCCGCCAGCAGGCTGGCAAAGTCCAGCCCAAAGCCGCTGGAGGCGCCCGTCACCAGCGCCCATTTGTTCTTGAAATCCTTCATGTCCCCTCCGGTTGAGTAAAATGACTCGTCGGTCATTAAGTTTAAAATTTAAATGACCAACGGTCATTTGTCAACAAGGTATGATGTTGCCAACACAACATTGAGGATGCATATGCTGCGTTGGACGATGGTTTGCAGGATGGGGCTGGCGCTGTGCCTGGCCGTGGTGATGGGACAGGCAAGGACGGCTGCGGCGGCCGACGCCGCGCCAAAGGGCTCGCTGCTCATCATTGGCGGCGCGCTGCGGGCGGACAACGCCGAGGTATGGGACCGCATGGTGCAGCTGGCGGGCGGCAAGGGCGCACGCATTGCCGTGGTGCCGACGGCGGCGGGCAATCCCGAGCGCTCCGGCCGCACCTTGGCTGCGCGCCTGAACCAGCACGGCGCGGAAGCTT
>Ga0213872_10001220_pt1 | contig 17390 bp, 16 predicted proteins | sample VelepicomBERX_R2_FD_160071 | JGI IMG/M metagenome (GOLD analysis project Ga0213872, IMG submission 160071) | Rhizosphere microbial communities from Vellozia epidendroides in rupestrian grasslands, the National Park of Serra do Cipo, Brazil - RX_R2 | ecosystem: Host-associated > Plants > Roots >...
CGCCAAGCTCAACAAGGATCTTGAGCCCAATGTCCATGTGATCTACGGCATCAGCAACCGCGCGCCGCAATTCCAGGACCGCATCATCAGCATGGAGCCGGGCAATCCGGACGAGGTGCTGATGGCCGTCACGCCGATCTCCGACTGGGTGCATCCCGAGGTGGAACGGGTCAACATCCATACCGGCGTGGCCCACACCGTGCTGCACGAACCGGATGTCACGCGGTGGTGGGCGGATTCCAAGGGCGAGGTGCGCGCCGCGATCAAGATCAAGCGCGAACATTGGCGCGACAAGGAAACCCACCGCGTGGTGATCGCCCGCCTGCATGACGGCGACGACTGGCAGACCATCGACGAGGGCGATCAGGTTCAGGGGCATCGCTTCACCCCCGTCGGTTTTGCCAAGGACCGGCCGCAGATCCTCTATGTGCTGGCCGACAATGAGGGAGGCCGGCTGGAGGCGCGCGAATATGACATTTCCACCCGGTCGTTCGGCGCGATGCTGGCCTCGGGCCCGGTCTGCGATGCGGCCGCGTTCGGCAATGAGCAGGAGACCCTGGGCTTCGAAGTCCCCTGCATGCCGGACTCCACGCATTATATCGACGCCGACTGGCAGCATGATTATCTGGCCATCAAAGGAGCGTTGCATGCCGCCGATGTCCGGCTGATCGACCGCAGCAAGGACGGCAAGCGGGTGCTGGCGGTGGCCCATCGTAGCATCAGCGAGCCGGCCACTTTCTGGATCCTCGACCGCCATGGCGAAAAAGCCCAACTCAGCCTGCTGTCCGAGGCCTATCCGACACTCGCTCCCGAGACCATCCAGACCACCACCCGCGTCAATTATCCCTCGCGCGACGGTCAGGTGATTCCGGGCTTCATCACCACGCCGGCAAATCATTCGGGGCCGCTACCCTTTGTCGTGCTGGTGCATGGCGGCCCCAGCGGCCGGGACGGTCCCGGCTTCAACTGGATCGTCCAATTCCTGGTCAGCCGCGGCTATGGGGTGTTCCAGCCGCAGTTCCGCGGCTCTTCCGGCTTCGGCGAGGCGTTCCAGGAAGCCGGCCACCAGCAATGGGGCGGGCGCATGCAGGATGACGTCACCGACGGCACGCGCTGGCTGATCTCGCAGAAACTGGCCGATCCGACGCGCATCTGCGTCGCCGGATCCGGTTATGGCGGTTATTCGGCGCTGATGGGCGCGATCAAGGAGCCTTCGCTCTACGCCTGCGCCGCCGGTTATGGCGCGATCACCGACCTCAATATGCTGCTGCGCCGGATGAAGGCTTTCGCCTTCTCCGACATCAACCGGCCGCTGGTGAAGAATGACGAGCAGGATGCCGACGACATCTCGCCGGTCGAGCATGCCGCCGAAATCAATATTCCGGTGCTGCTGGTGCATGGCCAGAACGATATCCTCGTGCCCTATGACCACAGCAAGGATATGGAACGGGCGCTGAAGCGCGCCGGCAAAACGGTGACGGCGGTCTATCCCGAACTGGCTGATGCCGGCATGAGCCACGTCGCCGACCGCACGATCTGGCTGAGCGAGTTGGAGAAGTTCCTCGCCGCCAATCTGCGGATCTCGCAGACGGCGGCGGGAACCGGACAGAATTAACCCGCTCAGCCCTTGGTCTTGCGCGTCTGGTCGATCAGCTGCTTGAGATTCTGCGCGGGGATCGCCCCGGTGACGATCTGATCGCCGACCACGAAGGTGGGGGTGGCGTCGATATTGAGATCGTGAGCCAACTTGAGATTGTTCTTGAGGATGGCGTCGATCTTGGGATCTTCCATGTCCCTTTTGAGCTTGTCGGCATTGATCCCGACCTCGGCCGCCGTCTTCATCAGGGTCTTTTCGGTCAAAGGTTCCTTCAAGCGCATCAAGGCGCGATGGAATTCCTCATATTTCTTCTGCTCGCGCGCAGCCAGAGCAGCCTTGGCGGCGGTCACCGATTCCGGGCCCAGAACGGCGAATTCCTTCATCACCAGCTTGGTCTTGCCGTCGGCCTTGACCACTTCGGCGATCTGGTCGGCCATCGCCTTGCAATAGGGGCAGCGATAGTCGAAGAATTCGACCAGGGTCACATCGCCCTTGGGATTGCCGAGCACCGGCGCGTCCGGATCGTTGAACACCTCGTCCTTGCGCTCGACAAGGGCCTTCTTGGCGGCGGCTTCGGCGGCCAGATCCTCTTTCTGGCGCAAGGCTTCGATGGCGTCGGCGATGATGCCCGGATTCTCCATGATGTAGTCATGGACCAGCTTCTTGACCGCGTCCTGCTGCTTGGGGGTGAGGTCGTCCTGGGCGCGCGCCACGGGCGCCGCGGCCAGCGCGGCGGCGATCAGCAAGGCGGAAAGCAAGCGGGGAAAACGGAATTTCATCGGGTCGAAACCTCAATGGAGGGAAAATCGGCGCGCATCATGGACCGGGAAAGCGAGTCGGGCAAGCCTCAGCGGTTGTTGCGTTGCTTCTCCTGGTGCTGTTCGGCCTGAGCGCGGACATCCTCCATGCGCAGCGCCATCGGCGAGCCGTGCTTCAAGCCCTGCAGCGCCTTGTTGGCATGATAGAGGGCTTCGGAGTAGCGGCCGACCAGCAGGGCGTATTCGGCCATGCCGACCGACGCCATCGCCTCGTCGCCGTCGCGGCCATAGGCGATCGCCAGCAGGCGCCAGGTGCCGGCATCGTCGCCTTCCTTGCGGATGGCGGCGTTGAGCTGAACCTTGGCGTCGGCAAGCTGGGCCGGATCGTCCGACTCCACCTCGACCATGCCCAGCTCCTGATGCAAGAGCGCATTGTCGGGCAGGATCTTCACGGCCTCCTTATATTCCGGGATGGCCTCCAGCGGCTTGCCGTTCTCATAGAGGATCTGGCCGCGCAGCTCGTGGAAATAGGGATCGTTGGGGCGCTCGGCGATCAGCCCGTCGATCAGCGGCATGGCGTGCGCGAGATCGGGGATGCGGTAATAGGCGATGGCGCGGGCATAGCGCGAGGAGATGCTCTGATCGTCGGCCTTATATTTATAAAGGGTCGACATCGGTGGGTTGATGAAGGCCGCCAGCTTGGCGCGCATGCGCTGATGCGGTTCGTCGAACTCCGGGGGCGGGGGCACGTCCGACCAGGGCGAATGCTCCACATGGTTGCGGATCTCGTCGATGCGGTCGGTGGTCAGCGGGTGGGTGCGGACGTAAGGATCCTGGCGGTCCGTGACCAGCAGTTCCTCGCCCTCCAGCTTCTCCATGAAGGCCAGCATGCCGCGCGCCGACATGTGCAGATTGTCGAGGAATTTCAGGCCAGCCGTGTCGGCCGAACCTTCGATCGTGCGCGAGAAGGAAGCGTATTTCTTATAGGCGACCTCGCCGGCGGCGCCGATCACGGCGGGCAGCATCATGCTGTTCTGGGCGGCACTGCGATAGGCCTCGGGATTTCCCTGTTCGCGGGCCGACTGGTCCTGCCGCTGCGCCACGACGGCGGCGGCGACGCCCAGGATCATGGCGGCGAGGCCGGTGGTCATGGCGTCGCCCATCGCCTGCTCGCCTCGCACCAGATGGCCGCCGGCGATATGGCCGCTCTCATGGGCGATGACGCCGATCAGCTGGCCGGCATCGTCGGATTGGATGATGGTGCCGGTATTGATGAAGAGATTCAGGCCCTCTGCGACGAAGGCGTTGAGGCTCTGATCCTTGACCAGATGGATTTCGACCGCGTTGGGATCGACACCGGCCTGGGCGAACAGGGGATTGGCATAGAGGCGCAGGGTGTTCTCGATTTCCGCGTCGCGGAGTAATTCCAGTCCTTGCGCGGAGGCCCGCTCAGGCTCCAGGATGGCGAAAGAGAAGGTCGCCAATGCAGAGATGGCGAGTCCCGTGAAACGTTTGAAATGCAAGATGTACTCTCCGGTAAGCCTTAAACCTAATCCATGACCCTCAAGATCGCCAAGCGGGGCGTAGTGCCGCCTTTCATCGTGATGGATGTGATGCGCGCCGCCGCCAGGCGCGCCGGGACCCATGGCGACGTGCTCCATCTCGAAGTCGGCCAGCCCAGCAGCGGCGCCCCTCGCGGCGCCATCGAGGCCGCGAAACGAGCGATGGACAACGACCCTCTCGGTTACACTCTGGCGCTCGGCATAGACCCGCTCAGAGAGCGTATCGCCCGGCATTATAGCGAGGATTACGGCATTAGAGTGTCGCCCGAACGGGTGGTGGTGACCACCGGTTCCTCGGGCGCCTTCCTCCTGGCTTTCCTGACCGCCTTCGAAGCGGGCGACCGCGTCGGCGTGGCCGCGCCGAGCTATCCGGCCTACCGCAATATCCTGACCGCGCTGGGCGTCGAGCCGGTGCTGATCCCGGTTGGGCCCGAAAGCCATTTCCAGACGACGCTTCCCGTGCTGCAGGAAAAAGCGAGGGGACTCGACGGGCTGATTCTGGCCAGCCCCTCCAACCCGACCGGCTCGATGCTGGAACAGCCGGCTTTGCACGCCATCGCCGACTGGTGTTTCGAGCAGGGAATCCGCCTGATCTCGGACGAGATCTATCACGGCGTCGCCTATGGCGTGCGGGCGGCCAGCGCCGCCTGCCGAAAGGGCGCCATCGTCGTCAACAGCTTCTCGAAATATTATGCCATGACAGGCTGGCGCCTGGGCTGGCTGGTGCTGCCCGAGGATATGGTCCGCGCGGTTGAATGCCTGGCGCAGAACCTGTTCATCGCGCCGCCTTCGGTGTCGCAGCACGCCGCCTTGGCCTCGTTCGACTGCCGGGAAGAGCTCGACGCCAATGTCGCGCGTTATGCCCGCAACCGCGATATTCTGCTGAACGAATTGCCGGCCGCCGGCTTCAAGGAAATGGCCCCGGCCGACGGGGCTTTCTACATCTATGCCCATATCGCCCATTGGACGGATGATTCCTTGGATTTCTGCCGGCGCATGCTGGACGAGACGGGGGTTGCGGCCACGCCGGGGGTTGATTTCGACCCGCTGGACGGGCGGCATTTCATGCGCTTCTCCTTCGCCGGCTCGACCGAGGATATGATCGAGGCGGCAAAAAGGCTGAAAGCCTGGACGAAATAACCTGTCAATAAAGGTTGTTCGACTTAGTTTCCCTAATCACAGCTAAGTCACAACCCTTTTTCGATCAGATAATCAATATAGGACCGGCTCTACGGCGCATCGTGAGAAGGACTGATCTCCTTTTTACTTCGATGTGATTGAGAGAAAACAAAAGCGTATCAGCGTCAGGAGACGTACATGATTAATAAATCCGCCCTTGCCGCCCTCGGCCTCGTGCTGGTTGTTGGCGCCTGTGCCTCGAACGACTCGGTGCAGCAGGCTCAGTCCTCCGCCGATGCCGCCAAGGCTCAAGCCCAGGCGGCGCAGAGCGCGGCCAATCAGGCGATGCAGGCCGCCCAGCAGGCCAACCAGGCCGCACAAGCGGCCAACCAGTCGGCGCAGACGGCGGCGGCGAAGGCCGACAAGGCCGACCAGGACGTCCAGGCGCTCAGCCAGAAAGTCGATCAGGCCTTCCAGAAGAGCCTGCGGAAGTCCGGCAGCAGCAGCTGATCGTTTTTACTTCGTCCTAGCCTTAGCCTCCCGGACCAGCCGATGCCCCTCAGCCCCCGAAACGGCTTGTTCCTGGCGGCTACGGTCCTGGTCCTCGCCGGTTGCACGACCGGCGGGGACCAGGCGCTACTCGATCCCCCCGCCATTTCTCAACCCCGTCTTTCCGTCCTCGAGCCCGACCATGTTCCGCCGGTCTACCGGGTCCAGGTGCAGGACCGCGTGATCGGCGGCACCGAGACCTATGTGGTTCAGGAAAAGGACACGCTGCTCGACGTCGCCCGCGACTATGATCTGGGCTATACCCAGCTCATCACGGCCAATCGGGGGGTCGACCCCTGGGTGCCTCCCGTCGGCCACCCGGTGACCCTGCCGGGACGCTATCTGCTGCCCGACGTGCCCCGGCGCGGCATCGTCATCAATCTGGTGCAGCACCGTCTGTTCTATTTCCGCGATGACGGGACGGTCGAGACCTTCCCGATCGGTGTCGGCGTGATCGACCACAACACGCCGCTCGGCGTGGTGAGGATCACCCGGAAGGAAGTCCACCCGGTCTGGCATGTGCCGGCCTCGATCCGCGCCGAGGATCCTGACCTTCCCGCCAATGTGCCGCCCGGTCCCGACAATCCTCTGGGCGATTACGCCATGCAGATGGGCGCCTCTTCCTTCCTGATCCATGGCACCAACAAGCCCTACGGGGTGGGGCGCAATGTCAGCCATGGCTGCATTCATCTCTATCCCGAGGATATCGAGAAGCTGTTCAAGGAAGTGAAGCTCGGCACCCAGGTGCGGATCATCGACCAGGAAGTGCTGACCGCCTGGATCAATGGCGACCTCTATATCGCCGTCTTTCCCAATAAGGAGCAGGCCGAGGCGCTCGACGTCAATATGCCGGTCTCCAACGAGCTGCCGCCCCATCTCAAGGATCAGGTGACCAAGGCTCTCGCCGGCCATAACGCTAAGATCAGTTGGCAGGAAGTCGAGCAGGCCGGCCGCGAGCGGACGGGGATTCCAGTGCGGGTGACCTATCCGGATCGGGGTGAAAACCTCGCCACCAGCCTGCGCCCGTGAAGACTGTTTCCTCGTCCTATACTTAGGGATAGGATGTCGCCCTCTCTCTGAAGTGAGGAGGCTGGCATGGTTGGAAAAGGATTGATCGTGATCCTCGGTCTGGCTGCTGGGGCCGCCGCCTTGGCGGACGAAACGCCTGCGAAGCCGGCGGGTGGCGACGCCGAGGTAAAGAAATTGCTCCTGCTGATGGACAAGGACCAGAACGGCAAGGTGTCCCGCGAGGAATTCATGAATTTCATGGGCGCGGAATTTGACCGTCTCGACGTCAACAAGGATGGCGAGCTGGACGTCAATGAACTGTCCAGCTTGCGGGTCAGGTCGGCGAAAAAGACCGGCGGGGCCGGGTCAAAATAGTCCGTTTCATGCTGTAAGCCTGAGATCAGATCGATGTGGTCAGTGCCGACAACCAGGAAGGCATTGCCGCGACGAGCCAGGTTTCGATCTGGTGATCCCATCCGGTCATCGCCAATATCCCGACGAGGGCGAGCGTGGCTCCCAGCACCTTTTTGCCCTGAATGCCCGCAGCCGCTGCCGCGCGCCGGTTCATCCGGGGAAGAAAACCCGCGCCGTAGGCGATGGCCAGCAAGGGCGCCACCGCTCCCGCGCTGAATGCCGCCAATGTCTGGACGGCGCCGAAGAGATCCTTGCGCTCTGCCGCCAGCGCCACGGCGCCGCCCAGAGTCGGTCCGACACAGGGCGACCAGACCAGCCCGAGCAATGCCCCCACCGCGAACTGGCCGGCAAGGCTTTGCCCCGATATGCGGGCGAGCAGCGTGGACGCTCCCGAACCGACGCCCGCCATGAGCGAGGAAAAGCCGGACTGCAGGCGCGTGCTGGCGAGAACCAGCCCGGCCAGGATGAGGAGGGCGGCGGCTCCCCACCGCAGCCAGCGGGGATCGAACGCGAGTTCCCACCCGACCAGGGCGAGCGTCATGCCCGCCGCGGTATAGGCGGCGGCAAGGCCGCCGGCCAGAGCCAGCGGCCCATATCTGCTCTCCCGCCCGGCGGTCGCCGCAACGACCGGCAGTAGGGGCAGCACGCATGGCGACAGCGCCGAGAGCCCGCCCGCCAGAAAAGCCAGCGCTATCTTGGCGAGCATGGGGTCAGAGCCCTTTTTCCACGAGGCCCTTGATGGAGTCGGGCTGAGTCTGGCCGACCGAGCGCGCGGTCTCGGTGGCTCCTCTGAACATGATCAGGGTGCTTTGCTGAACCACCTTGAACCGGCGCAGCACGTCCTTGGCGGAATCGAAATCCACCTCGAAGACGATCAGATCGGGATGCTTCGCTTCGAGGTCTGAAATCGTCGGCTTCTGCTTGGCGCAGATCGGGCACCAGGGGGCGGTGACGTCGATCAGGACGGAACGGCCGGCGGCCTGAGCCTTCTCGAAGGACACCGCATCGAAGGGAGTCGCGGCCTCGATCGCGCCGGCACCCAGTAGCGCCGCGCAAAGAGCGATGGTTTTGGTGAGTCGTCCATACATGGGTTCGGTCTCCGGATTGCTCTGGCACCTTGATACGCCCAAACCATAGCGAGGCGGGGGTATCGAATCGATAGGCTGCGGGTATCTTGCCGTGGAAGCTCGCCTGCCGGCTACTCCCGGGCGAGCGGATCGCGTTTGCCGTCGTGCCACCGATACCACACCCAGTCGGAGGCCGGGGGAGCCAGATCGCCCTTGGTATCAAAGGCGATCTCGCCGATCACCGTGCGGAATTTCCTTTGGTGGAGGATCTGCGCTACGGTTTGGGCGTCGACGCTGTTGGCTTCGCGTACAGCCTGGGCCCAGGCTTCGATCCCGGCATAAGCCAGCAGCGAGACGCGGTTGAGCGTGATGGCTCTCTCTTTCGCCTGCCAGAGCACGGAGGCGGCGGACGGGCTTTGCAGCGGATCCTTGAGAAAAGTGAAGAACAGGGGGATCCGTTGGGTCTTGCCGGCGGCCCAGCTGCCGATATTGTTGGCCGAATCAGCCGACAGCATCTCTACATTCAGACCGGCGCCCTGCATTTCGCGCAGAATCATGCCGATATCCTGACTCCAAGCCGCGGCGACATAGACGATTTCGATCCTATTGTCCCGCAATTTCGCGATCATCTCGGAGTGATCGGTGGTGCGGGACCGGAAGGCGGTGTTCAGGGCAACTGGAATCTGTCGTTTTGCCAGTTCCGCGGCGAGCGCCTTCGTCAAATCCTGTCCATAGACGCTCCGATCGTCCAGCAGTGCGATGCGCGACCGCGCCCATCGCTGGGCGATCAGGCTTGCCGCAGCCTCGGCCTGGCGGTCGTCGCGGCCGGTTACCCGGAAGACCGATCCGAGACCCAAATCCGTCACTTTCGTATTGGTCGCCGTCGGGGCGAGCAGAAGGGTGCCTGCCGCGTCATAGATCGGTGCCGCGACGACGGTCGAGGCGGAACAGCCATGCCCGACCACCAGCGCAGGGTGGTGACGGGTCACCAGATGGGCGACCATGACCGCCTGCTTTTCCTGGCAGCCATCGTCGAATTCAGCGATCCGCAAGGATTGGCCCAGCAATCCGCCTGACCGGTTGATCCACTCGACGGCCAGATTGACACCTTGTACGGGACCCGTCCCGGGCGTGTCCCACGCCAGGGCGACCAGGATTTCGGCGCGCGCGGGGAGTGCGGCGAGGAACGCGAGAAGGAACGCCAGCGGGATCCTTCCCCGCACGATCAGATATCCAGATCCTGTGCGAACCGCGCGCGTTCCTGGATGAACTGGAACCTGAGCTCCGGCCGTTTACCCATCAGATTTTCGACCAGGCGGGCGGTTTCCTTGGCTTCCTCATGCTCTTCCTCGGTCCGCCCAGTCGGCACCTTCACCCGCAGAAGCGTGCGGGTCTTGGGATCCATGGTGGTTTCCTTGAGTTGATGCGGCGGCATCTCGCCCAGGCCTTTGAAGCGGCTGATCTCGACCTTCTTGCCGGCGAAGGGCGGTTTACCCATCAGCTCGTCCTTATGTGCGTCGTCGCGCGCATAGATGCTGTGCTGGCCCTGGGTCAGGCGGTAAAGCGGCGGGCAGGCGAGGAACAGGTGCCCCTTTTCGATCAGACCCGGCATTTCCTGATAGAAGAAGGTCATCAGCAGCGAGGCGATATGGGCGCCATCGACATCGGCGTCGGTCATGATGATGACCTTCTCGTAGCGCAGCTTTTCTTCGTCGAAGGAATCGCGGATGCCGCAGCCCAGGGCCTCGATCAGGTCGCGGATTTCCTGATTGGCGCGCATCTTGTCGATGCTGGCCGAGGCGACATTGAGGATCTTGCCGCGCAAGGGCAGGATCGCTTGGGTCTCGCGGTTGCGGCCCTGCTTGGCCGAGCCGCCGGCCGAATCGCCCTCGACCAGGAACAGTTCCGAACCCTGGGCTATCCCACGCGAACAATCGGCCAGCTTGCCGGGCAGGCGCAGGCGCTTGGTGGCGCTCTTGCGCGACAATTCCTTGGTCTGCTTGCGGCGCGCGCGGTCCTCGGCGCGCTCGATCATGCGGTCCAGCAAAGCCTTGGCGGCCGTGGGGTCGGCCGAGAGCCAATGATCGAAATGATCCTTCACCGCATTCTCGACCAGGCGGGTCGCCTCCGCCGTGGCCAGCTTTTCCTTGGTCTGGCCCTGGAATTGCGGTTCGCGGATGAAGATCGACAGCAGCAGGCAGGCGCCGCCGGTCAGATCCTCGGCCGAAATGTTCGCCGCTTTGCGGTTATTGACCATTTCCCCATATTGGCGAAGGCCGCGTACCAGCGCGTTCCTGAGGCCCGATTCATGGGTGCCGCCTTCCGGCGTGGGGATAGTATTGCAATAGGAATTGCAGAAACCTTCCTCATCCTCGGGCCAGGCCACAGCCCATTCGGCCGATCCCATATCGTCGGGGAACTCGCCCTTGCCGGCGAAAACCTGCCCGCCAAATACCGTGCGCCCCTCCAGCATTGAATCCAGAAAATCCTGCAAGCCATTGGGGAACTTGAGGACTTCTTCTTGCGGTGTCGGGTCGCCTTCCTTGATCAGGGAAGGCGCGCAGGACCAGCGGATCTCGACGCCGCGGAACAAATAGGCCTTGGAGCGGGCCATGCGGTAGAGCGGCGCCGGTCTTAACTGCGCACGCGGGCCGAAGATTTCGGCGTCAGGATGAAAGAGTATGGTGGTGCCGCGCCGGTTCTGCACCGGCCCGACCAGTTGCAGCGGTCCGAGGGGTGCTCCTCGCGAATAGGATTGCGTCCAAAGCTGGCGGTCGCGGGCGACCTCGACGCTGAAATGATCGGACAGGGCGTTCACCACCGAACTGCCGACGCCATGCAAACCGCCCGACACTTTGTAGGCGTCGCCGCCGAATTTGCCGCCTGAATGGAGGGTGGTGAAAATGACTTCGAGCGCCGATTTCCCGGGAAATTTCGGATGCGGATCGACGGGAATGCCGCGGCCATTGTCGCGCACGATGGCGGTGCCGTCCTCGCGCAGCTCGAGCTCGATCCAGCTGGCGTGGCCGGCCACCGCCTCATCCATCGCATTGTCGAGGATTTCGGCGACCAGATGGTGCATCGCCTTGTCGTCGGTGCCGCCGATATACATGCCGGGGCGGCGCCGGACCGGCTCCAACCCTTCGAGGACTTCGATATCTTTGGCGGAATAGCCGTTCGGCTTGGCGGGGGTGGTCGTTTGGAAAAGATCGTCGGACATGGGGGCATTATGAAAGCGGTCCCGGCCACGGGCAACCCCCCAGGCGCGCCCGTTCATATACCTTGATTGGTATGGCAAATCTCGTGACTGTCTGACTTAATGGTAAGGTCAATTAAGAAATAAATGTCAGGAAGGTGATGGCCATGAAAATCCTCGGGGCTTTGGCGGTTCTTCTCGTTCTGGGCGGCGCGGCGGAGGCGGGGGAGAGGGCCGTCTTGCCGCTCGATCAGGGGTGGCGCTTCTCTTTCGGCGCGGCCAACGGCGCTGAGGCGCCCGCCTTCGACGATCATGGCTGGGCCTCGGTCTCGCTGCCGCACACCTGGAATCATGTGGGCGGCACCAAGGAACGCGAGCCGAGCTACAATCACGAGCGCGGCGCCGGCTGGTACCGGCTGAATTTCACGCCGCCCGCCGACTATGCCGGCAAGAAGCTTTGGCTGCAGTTCGATGGCGCTTCCATCGTCACCGACGTCTGGCTGAACGGGGTCAAGCTCGGCACGCATAAGGGCGCTTTCGGCCGCTTCCGCTTCGACGCCACCGCGGCGCTGAAACCCGGCCAAGCCAATCTGCTGGCGGTCCGCACCGACAATTCCAGCCCTGAGGCGGCCAATTCGCCGACCGCCGAGATTCCGCCCATGTCGGGCGACTTCTTCATGTTCGGCGGGCTCTATCGCAAGGTTTCGCTGATCGCTACCGATCCTGTCCATCTCGACATGCTCGATGATGGCGGTCCCGGCATCTACGCCCGCGCTAAATCGATCGACGGCAAGGAAGCCGCCATCGAGGTGGCGGAGCGCATCGCCAATGACGGCGCACATCCGCAGGCGGTGACGGTCAAGACGGCGATCCTCGATGAGTCCGGCAAGGAGGTCGCCGCCAGCAGCGAAACTCTGACCGTGGCTGCCGGCCAAACCGCCATGGCTTCGCCGAACCTGTCGGTCGCCCGCCCGCATCTGTGGAATGGCAAGGCGGATCCCTACCTCTATCAGGTCGCCGTCACCGTCAGCTCGGACCAGGGTGCGGTGTTGGACGAGATGCGCCAGCCGCTCGGCGTGCGCAGCTACAGGATCGATCCGGACAAGGGCTTCTTTCTGAATGGCCAGCATCTGGGCTTGCATGGCGTCTCGCGCCATCAGGACCGCCCCGGCAAAGGCTGGGCGATTTCGGACGCGGATCAGCGCCAAGACATGGACATCATGCTGGAGCTTGGCGTCAACACGCTGCGGCTGGCCCATTACCAGCATGACCAGACCATCTATGACTTGTCCGACCGGGCCGGTCTGGTGGTGTGGGCGGAAATTCCGCTGGTCGACCGCACCTCGCCGAAGGGCATGGCCGACACGCCGCCCGGTTTCCAGGCCAATGCCGAGAGCCAGCTGCGCGAGTTGATCAAGCAGAACTACAATCACCCCTCCATCTTTGTCTGGTCGATCGGCAATGAGGTCAATCTGCGCGCTTTGAAGCCGGGCGAGGGCGAACATGCCAAGCCTCTCCTGACCGATCTGAACGCTCTTGCCAAACGGCTCGATCCTTCACGCCTGACCACCATGGCCGATTGCTGCGAGCCGGGGCAGGGTGTGACGAACCAGGAAGCCGAAGTGCTGGCCGGCATTACCGATGTATTCGGCTATAACCGCTATCAGGGCTGGTACTATCAGACGCCTCAGGATCTCGGCCCGGTTCTTGACCTCTATCACAAGCTGCACGGGTCGGTGCCGATCTCGGTCAGCGAATATGGCGCCGGCGGCGCACTGTCGCAGCACAGCGACAATGCGCTGGACGGGGTCGTATTTCCCAAGGGCCATTTCCATCCCGAGGAATATGAAAGCCGCCTGCATGAGATCTGGTACCGCCAATTGAAGGCGCGGCCCTATCTGTGGGCCACCTGGGTGTGGAACATGTTCGACTTCACCAGCGATAGCCGCAATGAAGGCGACATGCTGGACACCAACGACAAAGGGCTGGTGTCTTTCGACCGCGCGACCCGCAAGGACGTGTTCTATTATTATCAGGCGCAATGGAGCGATAAGCCGGTGGTCCATCTGAACGGACGCCGCTACCCCGACCGCGCCTATGAGGTGAACGACGTCGAGGTCTACAGCAACGCCCCCGCCGTCCGCCTCTCGGCCGGCGGCAAGGATCTGGGCGAGGCGAAATGCGCCGATTATCTGTGCGTTTGGCGAAATGTCCGCCTGTCCCCGGGCGAGACGGTCCTGACGGCTTCGGCCAGCTTTTCCGGCCAGCCGGTCAGCGACAGCGTGACCTGGCGCTATTCCGGCCAGCCCGGCGTGATCGATATGCGCGCCGGTTCGCCGGCCGGAGTCCAACTCGGCGCGATTCGCTACGGCTCGGACGATTTCGTCAGTGGCGGCACGGCGGTCGACCGCCATCCGCAGCCCAGCCCGGAAAACCCCTATCCCGCCGTGCCGGCGGTGGGCGAGGGGGACCGCGCGGTTCTGTTCGAGACCTATCGCGAGGGAAAATTCTCCTACGCGATCCCGCTCGCCCCCGGCCGCTATCAGGTGACCTTGCGCTTCTTCGAACCCAACGCAGAAACCTCCGCCAAGCAGCGTCTGTTCGATGTGACGGTGGATGGCGTCGCCAAGTTGAAGGGTGTCGATCCCTTCGCCGAGGCGGGCGGAGCGCTGAAGCCGGTCGAGAAAAACTTTACCGCCGAGGCGAAGAAGGGCGGACTGAATCTCGATTTCATGCCGACGGCCGGTCAGGCCATCGTCTCGGCGATAGAGATTCAGCCGGCGCGGTAGGCCGCGACCAGGGCGGCGGCGCGTTCGGCGATCTCGAAGGGGCGGCGTCCCGGTTTGTAGAGTTCGCCGCCGATGCCGAAACCCTTGGCCCCGACGGCGATCCATTCGCCCATATTGGAGGTGCTGACGCCGCCGACGGCCAACACCGAGACGTCGGGCGGCAGGACCTGCCCCAAGGCCGACAGATAGCGTGGGCCGTAGGCGTCCGCCGGAAACAGCTTCAGCACCTTGGCGCCAGCCTCGATGGCGGAGAAAGCCTCGGTTGGCGTGGCGAAGCCGGGGGCCGCGATCAGGTCGTGCGCCACCGCATGGCGGATTACCGCCGGATTGCAATTGGGCGAGACGATCAGCTTCCCGCCCGCCGAGCGCACTGCGTCCACCTGGCCCACCGTAAGCACCGTTCCGGCGCCGCACAGGCAACGATTGCCGAAGGCCGAGGCGAGGCGGGCTATGCTGATCAGCGGATCGGGGGAATTCAGCGGCACTTCGATGGCGCGGATGCCGGCTGCGATCAAAGCTTCGCCTACATCGAGAATCTCATCGGGCGTTATGCCTCGCAAAATTGCAACAATCGGGATTTCCTGGAGAAAATCAGTCATTATCGTCAACTTGTTTTCTTGCTGGGACAATTATAGTATAAATAAAACAAGTTTTGTTAAAGGGGTAGTAAGCGGTGAGAAAGGCGAGAGGTGGCACCAACCTGACCTACAGTCTGGTTGAGGCACTGGGGCAATCGATCGTTTCCGGCGAGTACAATGCCGAAAAGCGTTTTCCGACCGAGGCGGAGCTTTCGCAGATCTATGGTGCCAGCCATTCGATCACCCGCGAAGCCGTCAAGATGCTGACCGCCAAGGGTTTGCTGCGGGCCCGCCCGCGCCAAGGCACCGCGGTCGAGCCGGAAAGCCAGTGGAATCTGTTCGACCCCGACGTGCTGCGCTGGCATCTCGAACGCAAATTCTCCGCCAAGCTGCTGCTGCATTTCACCGAGATGCGCCTGGCGGTCGAACCCAACGCCGCCGCCCTTGCCGCCAAGAACGCCACCGAGGAGGAGATCGCCGAAATCCGCCGCGGCATCGACCGCATGAAGCTGGCTGAAGCCGGCGCCGATGACGCGGTGGCGGCCGACGTGGCGTTCCATGTCGCCATCCTCAAGGCTACCGGCAATCCCTTCTATCGCCATCTCGATGAGATGGTGAACACCGCGCTCCGGATTTCGATCCGCTTCACGAATATGATCAAGGGACACGAAGCCAATATCGGCGCCCATGAAGAAGTACTCGACGCGATCGTTGCCCATGATTCCGAGCGGGCTTTCTCGCTGATGCGGACCATCATCCGCGACGTCATCGATCTGATCGGAGCCGGAATGGCGGGCAAATTGGGGATCAAGCCCGCCTTGCTGGGCGAACAGGGCCTCGACGCGAACAGGTAATGGCGCTGTTGACCTGGGCAATTGCTGTTGTTACCTATCAAACATAAGGGGCTGCGCGAACTTTTTGAGCGCGGGACCAGCGCCAAGGTTGCCCCGAAGCTGCATGCCAATGCGATCCTGATCCTCGACCATCTTGATGCCATAGTCAGTCTTGAGGATTGCGAAGGGGTCAAGGATTTCCATCCTTTGAAGGGTGAGCGTGCAGGCGAGTACAGCATGCATGTGTCCGGTAATTGGTGCATCACCTTCACTTTCGAGGATGGCGGCGTGGAAGTGCTGGATTTGGAGGACTATCACTGATGAGTGAGCTGATCAGGCGGCGCCGGCCGAGCCATCCAGGCGCGATATTGAGGGCGCATTATGTCGAGCCGCGCAAGATCGGTGTCGGCGAATTGGCGGCCGCCCTCGATGTGAGTCGCAAGCATATGAGCCAGGTTCTCAATGGGCATAAGCGCGTCGAGCCGACGCTTGCCGCTCGGCTTTCGAAGGCGCTCGGCACCACGACGCAGTTCTGGCTCAATCTGCAGGCGGCCGTCGACGCCTGGGACGCGACGGAAGCTTCAGGCGATTGGCAACCGCGTCAAAAATTTCCACCGCCGAGTGTTGAAGCAGCTTGATGCGGGTAAGAGTCATGCTTCCTGAAGCTGATTCCGTAAGCAATTGCTCGATGCCCCAAATTCGCTATATCCCTCTGGCAGACCACAGATGAATTGACCTTGTCCACCGCTGTCGTCATCCTGCGGGGCCATATTGTCGAGCTGTGAGTCTTCATGAAGGTCGCCGTCCTCATTCCTTGCTACAACGAGGAAAAGGCCATTCCGTCGGTGGTGCGGGACTTCCGCGCCGCTCTGCCCGATGCCGCCATCTATGTCTATGACAATAATTCCAAGGACCGCACCGCCGAGATGGCCCGCGAAGCCGGCGCCTTCGTGCGGTCCGAACCTTTGCAGGGCAAGGGCAACGTGGTGCGGCGCATGTTCGCCGATATCGAAGCCGATATTTTCGTCATGGTCGATGGCGATGGCACCTATGACGCGGCGTCCGCGCCCCGAATGATCGATCGGCTGCTGTCCGGCCACCTCGACATGGTGGTGGGCAGCCGCCTGCAGACCGAGGCGACGGGCGCCTTCCGCGCCGGCCATCACTTCGGCAACAAGCTGCTGACCGGCACCGTCTCCTGGATCTTCGGCGACCGTTTCGACGACATGCTGTCGGGTTATCGAATCTTTTCGCGGCGCTTCGTCAAATCCTTTCCTGCCGTTTCGGCCGGCTTCGAGACCGAGACGGAATTGGCCGTCCATGCGCTGTCCCTGCGCCTGCCGGTGGCCGAGATCGAGACGCCCTACGGCGCGCGCCCCGAAGGATCGGTCAGCAAGCTCAACACCTATCGCGACGGCATCCGCATCTCCTGGATGATCCTGCAGCTGACCCGCGAAGAGAGGCCGATGGCCTTCTTCGGGCTGGTCTCGGCGGCGTTATTCCTGCTCAGTGTCGGGTTGGGCCTGCCGGTGCTCGTCGAGTTCATGCGGACCGGTCTGGTGCCGCGCCTGCCGACCGCCTTGCTGGCGACCGGGATCATGCTGCTGGCCTTCCTCAGCCTGGTGTCCGGCTTCAATCTGGACAATGTCACGCGGGGCCGGCGTGAAATCAAACGTCTGGCCTATCTCGCCCTGCCGCCTCTCGATAATCCGGCGGAGAAACGATGAGCACGAAGGCCGATCGCCGCTGGGGACTGGTCTTCGACGATCTGGCGCGGATCGCCTTGCTGGCGGTCGCGGTGATGGTGCTGCTGACCTATCAGGATTATGGCATCACCAATGACGAGGAAGTGCAGAACGTCTACGGCATCAAGCTGCTGGCCTTCTACACAACCTTTTTCCAGGACCAGTCGGCGCTCGA
>Ga0213872_10001221_pt1 | contig 17370 bp, 16 predicted proteins | sample VelepicomBERX_R2_FD_160071 | JGI IMG/M metagenome (GOLD analysis project Ga0213872, IMG submission 160071) | Rhizosphere microbial communities from Vellozia epidendroides in rupestrian grasslands, the National Park of Serra do Cipo, Brazil - RX_R2 | ecosystem: Host-associated > Plants > Roots >...
GAGGCGAAAGTGACCCCGTCCCTGGATGCCTTGGCAAAGCGCTGGAAATCCGCCACCGAGCGGATCGGCAGGGACGGATTGACCACCAGCAGATTGGGGATCGAGGCGATCAACCCGACCGGCTCGAAATCCTTCTGCGGGTCATAGCCCAGGCGGGGGTACAGCGACGCGTTGATGGTGTTGGCGATCGTGTAGACATAGAGGGTGTAGCCGTCCGGAGCCGCCCGCGCCACCAGTTCGGCCGCGACATTGCTGTTGGCGCCGGTGCGGTTGTCGACCGTGAAGGCCTGCCCCAGCGCCTCCCCCAATCGCATCGCCGTCAGGCGGGCGATGAGGTCGGTGGCGCCCCCCGCGGCATAGCCGACCACGAGCCGGATGGGTTTGCTGGGCCAATCGGCACCACCGGCCGGCTGGGCCAGTGCCGGCGGGGCCATGGCCGGCACGAGCGCGGCCAGCGCGGACTGCAGAAGAAGCCAGCCGACGAAGCGGCGCCTGGACGGGGCGGGATGAAGCATGGTCTTGTCTCCTGTGTGGGGGCATGGGCATTGCCAGGCGGTGCCGTCTTGTGGACGCTTGCGGCACACTGAATGGAATTCAACGCTGACCGGATTCTTCGCCATGGCGGCAAGCCAAGCCACCCAAAACGTCCACCCCACGGACGAAACAACACCCACCTCCTCCTCGGACGAGAACGGCAATCGCACCCTGCGCCGTGGCCTGACCGTGCTGGACCTGATCCTGCACGGCGGCCGGGAAGGCTTGCGCGTGGTCGACCTGTGCCGCGCCACCGGCCTGGAGCGGGCCACGGTCTACCGCCTGCTGGCCCCCCTGCTCGAACTGGGCTATGTGGCCCTGCGCGGCCGCTTCCGCTATGTCCCGGGGCTGCGGCTGGCACCGGCCCACCTCGTCGACGGCAGTTCCAACTGGGCGGTCCGCCTGCAACCCGTCCTGGCGCGGGTCAGCGCGCAGGGAGGCGACGCGAGTTTTGCCATCGTGCGGGAAGGGGCGCAGTCCCGGTGCATCGCCCGCCAGGTGGGGACCCATCCGGTGCAGATCCTGGTGATCCAGGTCGGCACCGCCCAACCCCTGGGTGTCGGTGCGGCGGGCCTGGCCCTCCTGGCTGCCTTGCCGGATGCCGAGGTCGAAGCCTGCATCGACGCCAACGCGGCACGGCTGGCAGACTACGGCGGCATGACGCCCGAGCGCCTGCGCCTGCTGGTGCGGGCCAGCCGCGAGCGGGGCTGGGCCGTGGTGGGGAACCACGCCACGCGAGGCGTGCTGGCCGTGGGGCAGGCCGTGCGCGATGCCCGGGGTGAACCGGTGGCCGGCATCAGCGTCGCCACCACCATGGCGCGCCTGCCCAAGGCCCGCCAGGCACTGATGGCCGCCGTGATGCGCGATGCCCTGCAGGCCGAATTGCCGGATGGCCTGTAGACCGCGCGGGCCCCTCACCCTGCCGCGCCCGGAGAGCCCTGCAACACACAGCCTCCGGCCAGGGAGGTCAGTCTGAAGTCACGACGCCGGCCGCTGCGGGCTGTCGGCCGCACTCCGCGCCACCGTGAGCGCCCCGAACGCCAGGCCCTGCGGCGCCTCGACCTGGGCGCCCGGCTGCATCACCCGATGGGCCAGCAGCACGCAGCCGCGCAAGGCTTCGCGCAGGCTGTCGACGGTGTCGGTCACGTCGAGCAGCCATTCGCCGAGCTGAGGAGCCCCTGTCACTCGGGCACGTGGATGCGGCCCTTGATGTGTTTGAGGCTGGCCACGATGGTGAAGGTCATGACAACCAACAAGGACCAGGAGCTCCATTTGCCGACATGGACCACCGACCAGGCACCCAGTTGGTTCGGGTATTTCCAGATGCCGAAGAAGGTGCTGATGTTCTCGGCCAGCCAGATGAAGAAGCCGATCAGCACAAACGACAACAGCAGTGGCATCTTCCGTTCGCGGTCCAGCGGCCGATAGACCACGGTGGCCCTGGCATAGAGCCCGAGGGCGCAGGCCGCCAGGTACCAGCGGTAGTCGCCAATGAAATGATGGGTGAAGAAATTGACATAGATGAGCACCGCCAGGGTCCAGGCCATCCAGTACGGGGGATGGTGCTCGACACGCAGATCGAACAGTCGCCAGGCCTGGATGATGTAGCTCCCCACTGCGGCATACATGAAGCCCGCAAACAGAGGCACCCCCAGGACCTTGGTGTAGGCGGGATCGGGGTATGACCACGACTGGATGCCACCCGATGTCTTGAAGACTTCGAGGGCGAAGCCGATCAGGTGAAAGAGGGTGATGGCTTTCAATTCGTCCCAGGTCTCGAGTAGAGCCCAGAGCATCCAGATCTGGATCACCAGGGCAATCACCAACAGGGCATCGTAGCGGGGCAGGCCCCAGAGGCCGGTGCGCGGCACCAGAAAGACCGCACCAAAAAACAGGCCGACAAAAAGGCAGGCGCGGGCCTCCTTGAGGCCAAAGTAGAAAAATTCGGTCACGAAGCGCGGCCAGCCCGAAAGCCCCGGCCTCACAGGCGAACCCAGCAGATGGTCGTCGAGCGCCTGCAGGCGAAAAGAAAGCATGCGTTCCATTTTGAGGTGGCCAATCATCGGGTCATGGCGCTGCATCCTGGGCTGCGGTCCGGTTGGGGCGACATCATTCGCAGCCACCAGAGCCAGCACCCGGCCCCTCCCGCAGTTCCTGCGCCTCCGCCCCCAGATTGCGCAGTGCGGCCGCCGAGCAGGCGGCCCGGCCGGGCTCGGTGTGGAACAGCGCCCCGCCCTGCGCCAGGAAACGCTCGACCAAGGCGAGCCGGCCCCGACGGAAGTCCGGGTCGGGCACATGGGCGTATTCCTGGCGCACCTGCGCGCGGTACTGGGCGTAGCGCACCGGCGACGCGCCCAGGATGCTCAGGTCGAGATCGACCATCCACTTCTCGTCTTCGCCCTCGGGCCGCGCGGCATGCCGGGTGACGGCGATGAGGCGGCCCACCGTCAGCAGGGTCGGCGCGTCGAGCCCCAGTGCCCCGAGAGCCTCGCGGGCGAGCTGCGCACTGGCTTCTTCGTTGTCGGCGCGCCGGGGGTCGTAGACCGCGTCGTGGAAGAACAGCGCCAGGGCCAGCGGGCCAGATCCGAACGGAGGACGCCAGGCCTGCAGCCCTTGCAGGGTCTCGTGCAGGTGCTGGCAGGTGTGGTAGGCCCGGTGGGGTTCGCGCCAGCGTTGCAGCAAGTCTGGCAGCACCCCGGCGCGGTCGACCACGCCCGCCTGGGCCAGGCTGTCGGCCCAATGGCGGCGCAGCGACGCCTCGAGCGCTTCGGGCGGCCGTGGGGTCATGCCGGTTCCGCCTGCGTCGGCCGAGCTGGCCTCGGCCGTTGGAAGCGCGACGGGCTGAAGGCCGTCAGGTCCTCACCCGGCGACTGGCCGGCCAGCAGGCGCGCCACCCAGAGCCCGGTGCGGGCGCTGCCGCCGAGGCCGACATGGCCATGGCCGAAGGCCAGCACCACATCGTCGCTCGCGGCGGAGGGTCCGATGCAGGGCAGGCCGTCGGGCGTGCTGGGGCGGTGGCCCAGCCAGCATCGGACCTGCGGGTCGTCCAGGCGCTCCGGCAGACCGGGAAACAGGGTCTGCAGATGCCGCCACAGAATGCCCGCGCGGCGCCAGTCCGGCCCGGCCCGCAGGCCGCCGATCTCCACCTGCCCGGCCGCGCGCAGACCGCCCTCCATCCAGTGGGCGATCAGCTTGGCATCGGCCACCATCATGGGAGTGCGCGGTCCGTGTCCGGGCGCCGAGACCTGCACGTGGTAGCCGCGTTCCGATTCGAGCGGCACCCGCGACCCTGCGGCCCGGGCCAGTGCGGACGAGTGCACGCCGGCACAGAGGGCGGCGGCGTCGCAGGCGATCTCGCCGGCCTCGGTCAGCACCGCCCGCAGCCGCCCCTGCTCGATGCGCAGGCCGGTCGCACGGGTCCGGACCAGGTGGGCGCCCGCCGCCTGGGCATGGGTCGCCAGCGCGGCCACATAGGCCCCGGGGTTGCGGCAATGGCCGGCCTCGGCGACAAAAATCCCGAACCGGTAGCGCCGGTCCAGATCGGGTTCGCGGGCCCTCAGGGTGGCCTCATCCCATTCGTCCCATCGCACGCCGGTGCGCGCACGCACGCGCCAGGCCAGGGCATCGGCCTCGAAGTCCTGGCGTGTGCGGTAGATGTGCAGCAGCCCCCGGTGTTCGATGAGCTGCGGCACCCCAGCCTCGTCGGCGAGCCGGCGGTGCAGCACCGGGGCATCCACCAAGAGCCGGCGCAGCGCGTGCGCGGTGCGCTGCACCCGGGGCTCGGTCCGACCTGCGGCCAGGTAGCGCAACAACCACGGAAGGGCGGCCGGCAGATGGCGCCAGCGCAGGGCCAGCGGGCCCAGGGGGTCCAGCAGCCACGACGGGACCTGACGCCAGGCCCCCGGCAGGGCTGGCGGGACGACCGAATGGCTCGACAGCCAGCCCGCGTTGCCGTAGCTCGTGGCCTGCTCGCCCCCCGGCGATGCCGCCTCCAGCACCGTGACCCGCAAGCCCAGGCGCAGGGCTTCGATGGCGGTGGCACAGCCCACGGCGCCGGCGCCGATGACGACGACGTGGCGCGGGGAAGAAGGCGGAGCTGGGTGGGCCATGGCTGAGGCGGCGCGGATTGAAAGCGCCATTGGAACAGGGTTTCGGGGGCCGCCCCAGACAGAAGCGCCCACCCCCTCTCGATCCGGCGCCCAAGCCCCTGTTCAGGGGCTGACGCGAACCCGTTTCACAGCCCGGAGGGCGCCGTGGCGCGAGGCGCCGAGCTGGGCCGCGTCACGCTCGGTCGCAGATCGGCAACCCGCCCGCCTCATCGGGCGTCTGAATCGCTGCCACGGGATCGGCGGGCGCTGCAGCGCCGGGCCGCCACCCCAGCTCGGGTGCCACCTGGCGCACAAAATCGGTCAATATCTGGACATAGTCTCCATGGGCCAGGTCATAGGGCAGTTCAAGCCTCAGCTCGTCCACCAGCGGCAGCACCGGATCGCGTCGCAACTGCTCGAGGATCTGGTCGGAACTGCCCACCAGGTCCCGGGAAAAAAGCGTGCGCCGCTCGCCCTGCGGGGCCAGCGTGCGTTCAAAACGGCTGGCCGCATAGTCCTGATAGCGCCGCCGGGTGGCGCGGTCTGCGCTGTCCCAGGGCACGATGACCCGCCCCAGACCGATGCGGGCGCAACGGTCTGGGCTGTGCCGGGCCCACTGCTGACGGTAGATTTGCAGCTGGCTCAGCTGAGCCGCGAAGAAATCATCGGTCTGCTCCCCTCGGTTCAGGTTGCCGATGAGCAAATGGAAACCATGCTGTCCGGCCCACGAGGCTGACGCCAGGGACCCGCCGCCATACCAGAGCCGATCGACCAGTCCGGGGGCATGCGGCTGCAGCCTGGGGCGCTGGCGGCCCGCAGGGGACTCCACAAAATCCTGCTCGCCCCCCAAAGCCTCCCCGGCGAGATTGCGCCGCAGCCGGACAAGCCGTGCATGGGAGAAATCGATCAGGGCCGGGTCGGCGTCGAGCAGCCGGTCTCCGAGCAGGTGTCCATGCCCAGGCGCGCCGGCGCTGAGCCCGACCTGCAGCCGCCCTCGGGAAAGCACATCGACCGTGGACAGGTCCTCGGCCAGGCGGAAGGGGTTCTCGTAGCCCATCTGGATCACGGCCGCCCCCAGCTCGATGCGGCGGGTGCGCTGGCTGGCCGCGGCCAGAAAGGTGGGGGCAGACGAGACCCCCCGCTCCAGATGGCGCTGCCGCACCCAGGCCCCCTCGAACCCCAGCTGTTCGCCGGTCGAGAACAAGGCCAGGCCCTCCTCAAGCCCTCGCAGGGGCTGTTCATCGGCGTAGTTGCCGGGCGTCAGAAAGGCGATCCTGCGGATGGGCATGGTGACTCTCCCGCCGGGCTCAGAACTTGGGCAGGCCCGGCGGATTGACCTCGGACCGTTCCACCGCCTCGGCCTGCAGACTCCAGCGTGCGAGCGATTGCTGGTAGCGCCCACTGGCAATCAGGCCCTGGGTCGCGGTCGCCAGGGCCTGCGCCAGGCCGCTGCCCTTGCGGCTGGCAATCGCGACATCGGCCTTCAAGGGCCAGCCCGCATTCACGGTACCGACTTGACGGGTCTTGCCATCCTTGGCCGCCTGGAAGGCCTGGGGCGCATTCGGGTTGAATTGGGCATCGGCGCGCCCGGTCTGCAAGGCCAGATTCGCCGCCGCCTCGTCGTCGTAGTACTGTAGTTCCAGGGCCTTCAAGCCCTTGGCCAGGTTCTGGCGATTCCATTCGAGAAGGATGCGCTCTTGGATGGTTCCCGAGCCCGTGATGATGCGCAGACCAGCCACATCCCTGGGTTCCTTGATCGCCTTGATGGGGCTGTCGGTCTTGACATAGAAACCGTGCAGACCCAGTCGGTAGGTCGTGAAATCAAATTTCTCCTTGCGCTGCTCCGTCACACCCACGTTGGAGATCACCGCATCGTATTTTCCCGAGCTCAGGCCCAGCGGCCAGTCGGCCCAGGCGATCGGCAGCAGATCGAGTTTCAGACCCAGGGCATCGGCCACCAGCAGGGCGTAGTCGGGGTCCGAGCCGACAACCGTCTGGGCATCGGTGGCATAGGTGGCGATGGGCGCAGCAAACGGCGTGATGGCCACGGTCAGAAAGCCTTCCTTGACGAATCTGAAGCCTTTCGGAATGTCGGCGATGGCGCGCGCATCCCTGTCTGCGCGTGGTCGACCCGCCTGCTGAGGGCTGAAATCGAAGCTCTGGGTCGCTGCGGCGGCAAGGCGGCTCAAGAAGGCGGTCGCCCCAAGGGCGCTGAGCAGTGTGCGGGTGAAAAAGCGTCGGGTCAGCATGGCAAGGGCTTCAGGACTTCGGCAGTCCGGGTGGGTTGGTGCGGGATTGCGGAATCGCCTCGGAATCCAGGTTCCAGCGCTTCAAGGCTCTGGCGTAGTTGCCGTTGGCGATCTGGGCATTCAGAGCCTGGGTCACGGCATCGGCCAGACCCGAGCCTTTGCGGGTGGTGACCGCGATCTCGGCCGTCAAGGGCCAGCCGCCCGCAAAGGTGCCGACCAGGCGGGTCTTGCCCACGGTTGCGGCCTCGAAGGCGGCGATCGCATTCGGCCCCAGATAGGCATCGGCACGCCCCGACTGCAAGGCCAGGCGCTGCACCGCATCGTCGTCGTAATACTGGATCTCGACCGGTTGAAGCCCGGCGGCCACGTTCTGGCGGTTCCAACGCAGCAGGATCAGCTCCTGATTCGTGCTGGCGCCGACGATCACCCTCAGGCCGGCCAGGTCGCGCGGGGCCTTGATCTCGCGGATGGGACTGTCCTTGGCCACATAGACGCCCAGCTGATCGGTCCGGTAGGTCGAGAAATCGAACTTCTCCTTGCGCGCCTCGGTGACGGTCACATTCGCCACCACTGCATCGAACTTGCCGGACTGCAGTCCCAAAGGCCAATCGGCCCAGGCGACCGGCACGATCACCAGCCGCCGCCCCAGGCTGTCGGCGACCAGCTGGGCCATGTCGGTCTCCGAGCCGACCACCGTCTTGTTGTCGGTGGCGTATGACCCGAAGGGCAGAAAGGCCACCGAGGTGGCGACGGTGAAGACGCCGTCCTGCGCGAACTTCACCTCTTTGCCGAGCAGCCGGATCGCCTCGTCCACCCGTTGCGCCCGCACCCGGTTGGACTGCTCAGGGCTCAGATCGACACCCGTCTGCGCCCGCACCGAGAGGGCGGCGCTGGACAGCAGGAGCAGCAGCACAAAGCCTTGGGCCATGCGAAGGGCCCATTGACGCGACGAGGACATGTGGATGACTCCTTGAAGGCCCATCGGACCGGTTGGTGGACAAGAGGACACGGACCGGGTCAAAGCACCTTGGCCAGGAATTCGCGCGTCCGTGCGTGCTGGGGCGCAGACAGCAGGCGCTCGGGTGCCCCCTGCTCCAACAGCCGCCCCTGCTCCATGAAGACAAGGTGGTCCGCCACCTCGCGGGCGAAGCCGATCTCATGGGTCACCACGATCAAGGTGGTGCCCGAGCGGGCCAGTTCCTTGATCACGTCCAGCACCTCGCCCACCAACTCAGGGTCGAGGGCCGAGGTGGGCTCATCAAACAGCAGCACCTTGGGCTTGAGGGCCAGGGCCCGTGCAATCGCCACCCGCTGCTGCTGGCCACCCGACAGCTGACGCGGGTAGGCGTCGGCCTTGTCCGACAGCCCCACACGGGCCAGCAGCTCCAGCGCCAGGGCCCTGGCCTCGGCAGGCGCCGCACCGCGGACCGCCACCGGCGCCTCGACCAGGTTCTCCAGCACACTCAGATGCGGGAACAGATTGAACTGCTGGAACACCATGCCCACGTCCACACGGCGGCGCAGGATGTCCTTCTCCTTGAGCTCGTACAGGGTCTGCCCCTTTTTCCGATAGCCGATCAATTCGCCGTCGATGGCGATGGTGCCAGCGTCCACCCGCTCCAGATGGTTGATGCTGCGCAGCAGGGTGGACTTGCCGGACCCCGAGGGCCCGATGATCACCGTGACACTGCCCGCCGGCACCGTGAGGCTCACATCGTCGAGCACCTTGTGGTGTCCAAAGCTTTTCGAAACCCCGTGCACCCTGACCTCGCCGCCGCCGGCCCGGCTCTGCCACGCCGACGCTGCGGCCCGGGGACCCGGCGCGGCGGCTGCCGGTGCGGTCGGCGCCGACAGCCGGTGCCGGCCGGGCCGCAAGGTCTGCCACCAGGTCTTGGGCAACTGCCGCAAGGCGCCCCGCGCATAGCGGCGCTCCACCTGCGACTGGACCAGGGACAGCACGGTGAGAATGATCAGGTACCAGACGGTGGCCACCATCAACAGCGGCACCACCTCCAGATTGCGGCGGTAGATCACCTGGATGGTGTAGAACAGTTCGGGCAAGGCCAGGATGTAGACATTGGCGGTGCCTTTGGCCAGGGCGATCAGATCATTGAAGGCGGTGGGAACGATGGTGCGCATGGCCTGCGGCAGCACGATGCGCAGCGCCTGGCGCCGACGGGGCAGGCCCAAGGCGGCTGCGGCCTCCCATTGCCCCTGGTCCACCGACAGCACACCGCTGCGGATAATCTCCGCCGAAAACGCCGCCTGGTTCAAGGACAGGCCCAGCACCGCAGCCATGAAGGGGCTGATGAGCTGGGTGGTCGGGTAGCTGAAGAAGGTCAGTTGGGTGTAGGGGATGCCCAGCCAGACCGTCTCATACAGGTAGCCGAGGTTGTTCAGGATCAACAACAGCACCAGCAGGGGAATCGAACGGAACAGCCAGATGTAGGCCCAGGCCAGCGATGCCAGCAGGGGCGAGCGCGACACCCGGGCCGCCGCCAGCAGCGCGCCGAGCGAGAAGCCCAGCAGGGCGCCCAAGGCCGTCAGCAGCAGGGTGCGCCCCAGGCCGACCAGAACGGGTTCGGAAAAAAACCATTCGGCAAAGACCGGCCAGCCCCAACGCGGATTGCCCAGCACCGACTGGGCCAGGGCCAGCAACAGCAGCACCGAGACCGCACTGCCCAGCCAGCGTGCGGCATGGCGCGCGGGCACCACGCGGTAGTCCGAGTAGTCGCCGTCGGCCGGCGCCACGGTCTGCTCTTGCGAGGTCTCACGCGGGGCGGCGCCGGAATGCGCGGTGCTCGCCGGCAGCGGCCGATCCGTCAGCGGGCTCTGCGGCAAAGCGACAAGGGAAGGAGCGGAAGCAGTCACTCGCATGGGGTGTTTCCAGGGTTCAGGCGTTGGATCCGACAGCCGCCTGTGGCCCTGACCGGACCGATGCGAGCGCAACGGGGGTTGGCGGCCTGAGCTTTTTTTCGAACGGCAGGGTGCGGTGGATTTCGGGGTCGATGCGCGGGTCGTACAGGGCGCGATAGCCCCAGCCCAGGTACAGCGCCACCGCCTCAGGCTGACGGCAGCCCGTGGTCAGGTAGATGCGCCGATAGCCCTGGCGCCAGGCCTGGGCCTCCAGTTCGACCAGGACCCGGCGCGCCAGGCCCTGGCGTCTCAGGTCCTCACGGGTCCAGATGCGCTTGAACTCGGCCGTCTGCCCGTCATGGCGCTTGAAGGCCCCGCCGCCCACCGCCTGCCCCTGACGCAACAGCAGCAGGAAATTGCCTTCAGGCGCGAGGAAGGCCTCGGCCGGGTAGCGCTGCATCTCGGGCGGCACGCCAGGCTCCCGGAAGAAGTCACCGTAGCGGCTGTCGTACTCCTGGGTCAGCGCCTCCACCAGGGGCTGGGCCAGCGGATCGTCGGCCCGGGTGTACAGGAACACATCGTCGGGAGCTTGGCGCCCAGCAGGCGCCGCATGGCTTCGGCTCATGCCTGCCTGGCACGGGGCAGATCGGCCACCGAAACGCTGTAGCGGCTGGCTTTGCGCGGCAGGCCCAGATGGTCACGCAAGGTCTGGCCCGGCAATTCGCGCCGGTAGCGACCCCGCGCTTCCAGCACCGGCAGCACATGGGCGATGAAATCGTCCAGGCCCTGCGACAGCACCGGGAACCCGAGAATGAATCCGTCGGCGGCACCTTCATCGACCCACCGGATGATCTCGTCGGCAATGCGCTCGCCACTGCCGACGAACTGGGTCTTGGGGGTGGCCACCGCCAGCGCCACCTCGCGCAGCGTGCTGCCCTGGAGCCGGGCATCGGCCTTGATGAGATCGGTGGTGGAGCGGAAACTGTTGCGGCCGACATCGCCGAGCTCAGGAAACGGCGCATCGAGCGGGTACTGACTGAAGTCATGGTGGTCGAAGAAGCGGCCCAGGTAGGCCAGTGCCTCCTCCACTGTCAGCAATTCACGGATCTGCTGGTACTTGGCCAGCGCCTCCGCTTCCGTGGCCGCCACCACCGGCCCGATGCCCGGAAACACTTTCACCTCATCCGCCTGCCGCCCTTGCGCCACCGCGCTGTTCTTCACCTGGCGCAGAAAGCCCCGGGTCTCGTCGAGCGAAGGCGAATGGGTGAACACCGCGTCGGCGTATTTGCCCGCCAGGCCGATGCCCGCCTCCGAAGACCCGGCCTGGAAGATCACGGGTTGTCCCTGTGCCGACCGACCGATGTTCAGCGGTCCGGCCACCTCGAAGAAGCGCCCCTTGTGGTTCAGCGTGTGCAGGCCTGCCGGATCGAAGAACTGCCCGGTCTGGCGGTCGCGCAGCAGCGCGTCGTCGTCCCAGCTGTCCCACAGGCCCTGGGTCACCGACAGGTATTCATCGGCGATCTCGTAGCGCAAGCCATGCTCGGGGTGGGGCCGGCTGTAGTTGAGTGCGCTGCCCTCGAGCGGCGTGGTCACCACGTTCCAGCCGGCGCGCCCGCCGCTGATCAGATCCAGCGAGGCAAATTGCCGCGCCACCGTGAAGGGGTCACTGTAAGAGGTGGAGATGGTGCCGGCCAGACCGATTTTCGAGGTCACCGTGGCCAGCGCCGACAGGATGGAGATGGGCTCGAAACGATTCAGGAAATGCGGGATCGACTTCTCGTTGATGAAGAGACCGTCGGCCACGAAAGCAAAGGCGATGCCTGCAGCCTCGGCCTTGCGGGCGGTCTGGATGTAGAAGTCGAGGTTCACGCTGGCGTCCGCCGGCCCGGCCGGGTGCTTCCAGGAATTCATATGCCCGCCAGCGCCCTGCAGCATGAAGCCGAAGGGAATGTGCTTGTGTCCCATGTCCTGGATCCTTCCTGGCCGATCAGGCGGCCACGCTGCTCAGCGCTTCGCCGAGCAATTCAATCGACTGGCGGCGCAGCGCAAACGGAATGACCGGGGTGTCGATCACGAATTCGGGGATGCGGTAGCGCCGATGCAGCCGGTCCAGCGCCTCATGCACCTGGTCGGCGGTGCCGGTCAGCACATGCGGACGGGTCTCTTCGCTGCGGTAGTTCGCCATGCCGGCCTGCCGCGCGTATTCGGCGGCCGCGGCGAGGCTGGGCAGATTCACACTGAGGCCGTCGGCCAGATGCACCTTGTGGATGCGCAGCTCGCCCACCTGCGCTGCGGCCTCTTCGGCGGTCGGTGCCGCATAGGCGTAGAGCGCCAGCGAGGGCACACGCCCCGTGACCCGCTCGTAAGCCGCCAAAGACTGCTCGATGTTGGCTGGATCCCCGTTGAAGTGCCCCGCATAGCAGAAATCCCATCCCAGTCCGGCCGCCAGGCGGGCGCTGCCCGGGCTGCCGCCCAGCAGCACACGCTGAGGCAGCTCCGGGGGCACCGGCGCCACCAGCGCCTCATCGACCGCGACCGTCTGGCTCAGGTAGGCATCCAGCTGGGTCAGCTGGGCATTGAAATCCGGTTTGCGCGCCGGGTCCTGCCAGGCCTGCAGGGCCCGGGTTGACAGGGGCAGCCCACCGGGCGCCTTGCCGACCCCGAGATCGACCCGCCCCGGGGCCAGCGCGGCAAGAAGACGGAAGCTCTCGGCCACCTTGTAGGGACTGTAGTGCTGCAGCATCACGCCGCCCGAGCCGACCCGGATGCGCGACGTCTTGGCCAGGATGTGCGCCACCAGCAGCTCGGGCGCAGAACCGGCCAGTCCCGGCGTGCCGTGGTGCTCGGCCACCCAGAAGCGGTGGTAGCCCAGCGCCTCGGCACGGCGCGCCTGCAGCACCGTGTGCGCCAGGGCGTCGGCGGCGCTGGCCCCCTCGGGGATCGGACTCTTGTCGAGCAGTGAGATCAGGTAGGACACGTTGTTGACGCAACCAGTGCGGAATGGATTCAAAAAAATTCTCACACAGCACACCACTCCGAGGTGGTTCGTTTTGCGCATATCCATATGCCCCCCGCCATCAGCGACCGACGTCCCCGCCTTTCTCTGCGCCACGGGCCGGCGGCACATCCGGCCGGGGATCCCCGACAAAGCCATCGCGGTTCGGCATGCGGACGGCGGGCAGGCTGTCCGCGTCCAGCACCGTGTCCTCGGGCACGATGCCGTTGCGCCACAGCAGCCAGGCGCTGAGCGCGTACACCTCGTCGGGCTGCAGGCTCTGCGGCGCGTTGTAGGGCATGGCCCGGCGGATGAAATCGAACAGCGTCGTGGCATAGGGCCAGAAGCTGCCGATGGTCTTGACCGGCGTGGCGCTGCTCAGGCTGCCCTGCCCGCCCACCAGCCGGTCCGCCGGCTTGCCCTCGCCCTGCGGGCCGTGGCAGGCGGCGCAGCGCGCCGCGAACAGGGCGGCCCCCTGGCGGACACTGCCGCGCCCGGGCGGCAGGCCGTGGCCCTGCGCATCGACATCGATGTCCCAGGTGGCGATGGCCGCCTCGGTGGCCGGCCGGCCCAGGCCGTAGGTCTGCGCCTGGGCGGCCGGGACACCGGCCAGCAGCCAGGCCAGGCACAGCAGCCGCGCATCACGCATGGACATTGGAGAGGCTCCCGTCCGGCGCCACCGCCCAGCTCTGGATGGCGTTGTAGTGGTAGACCGAGTTCAGCCCCCGCACCTCGATCAGTTGCGCCCGCGTCGGCTGCACATAGCCGGTGTCGTCGGTCACCCGGCTCTGCAGCACCGCAGGCTGGCCCTGCCAGCGCCAGCCCAGCCGGAAGCGCGTCAGGGCGCGCGGCAGGACCGGCGCATCCAGTTGCGCCAACTGCCATTGGAGCCCGCCGTCGACCGACACCTCCACCGAGCGCACCCGGCCGCGCCCGCTCCAAGCCAGGCCGGTGATTTCGTGGAAGCCCGGCCCGGCCAGCCGCTGCCCGGCCGAAGGGCGGGTGATGACCGACTTGGCGTCCATCAGGAAAGTGAACTGGCGGGCCTGGCCATCGGCCAGGGAGTCGGTGTATTTGGAGGTCTCCTCACGGGTCATGAACGGCGCTGCGCCGAGTTTCAGCCGGCGCAGCCATTTGATGTTCATATTGCCTTCGAAGCCCGGCAGGAACAGGCGCAGCGGGTAGCCGTTCTCGGGCCGCAGGCGTTCGCCATTCTGGGCATAGACCACCAGGGCGTCTTCCCAGGCCTTCTCGATCGGGATGCTGCGGCTCATGGCGGCGCCATCGGCGCCTTCGGCCAGGATCCACCGCGCCTGATCGGCGGCCCCGACCTCGTCAAGCAGCACCGACAGCGGCACGCCGGTCCATTCGCAGCACGACAGCAGGCCGTGCGAAAACTGGACGCTGGCCGCCGACGGGGCCGACCACTCCGAGCCGGTGTTGCCCGAGCACTCGAGGAAGTGGATGCGCGACACCGATGGAAAACGCAGCAGCTCGTCCATGCTGAAGATGCGCGGCCGCGCCGCCAGCCCGTGGATCACCAGGCGGTGCTGGTCCGGGTCGATCTGGGGGATGCCCGCATGGTGGCGCTCGAACACCAGGCCCGACGGCGTGATGATGCCGAACAGGTCCTGCAGCGGCGTCATGGAGGAGGCGGCCCCCCCGAAGGGCGTGCCGCCCCGGCTGCGGCGCTGCACGGACTTCTCGTGCACCGAGGGCAGGCCGTAGGGCTGCCAAAGCACCGGCTCGCCGGGCTGGCGCGACCATGGCGGCACCGACAGGACCTCGGGGGACTGCGCCCGGGCCCCGGACAGCAGCGACGCGCCGCCGCCCAGGGCGGCCGCACCGCGCAGGAAGCGGCGCCGTGCGGACGGCTCTGCGGGCGGGGTGTCTTTCATCTCATGCCCTCCGGGCTCAGGCGCCGTTGAACTCGAGAATGCTCAGCCCGGCGTTGTAGTCGGTGGCGTAGACCAGGCCGCGCGCATCGACGAACAGATCCGCCGACTGGATCACCCGGGGCCGGCCGGCTCGGCGGTCGACCATGCGCACCGGGTCGGGCGGCACGTAACTGGCCACTTCACGCGGCTGGTAGGCATTGCCGAGGTCGAAGACCCGGATGCCGGCGTTCTGGTAGGTGGCGAACACCAGCTGTTCGCTGACAAAGCTGCCGGGGCGGTTCTCGTGCAGGTTGTGAGGGCCGAAGTGCCCCCCCTTGGCAAGGTAGTCCGCATCGTCCGGCGTCGGAAAGGTCGAGATGCTGACCGGATTGGCCGGGTCGCGGATGTCGAACACCCAGGTCAGCTTGAGCCCGTCCTCCTGCTGGTCGAGCACCGCCTCGTCGGCCACCACCAACAGGTTCCGGCCGGGCAGAGGCAGGGCGCTGTGGGTGCCGCCGCCGAAGGGCGGCGACCAGTTGCGGTGGCTGATCAAGCGCGGCGCGCTGCGGTCGCTCACATCCAGCAGCGTCAAGCCGCCATCGCGCCAGCAGGCGTAGGCGGTGTCGCCATGCACCACGGCATGGTGCAGGGCATGGCGCTGGTGCGGCAGCCAGTGGGGCGTCTCGCCAGCGGCCGCGTGCATGCCGGGCAGGCTGTAGCGCCCGGCCTCCACCGGGCGCGTCGGATCGGCCAGGTCGACGATCAGCAGGATGTAGTCGGTGTAGCCGTCAAGCAGGGCCGAGAGGTAGGCCCAGCGCCCGCCGGTGTACCAGATGCGGTGCACACCCACCCCTTCGACCGGGAAGAAGCCGATCTGACGCGGAGCGTCCGGCCGGGACAGGTCATGGATCGCCATGCCGGCCGACCAGTTGCGCTGTGACGAGGTGCCACGCACGCTGCCCACGGTCTCGCCGACCGGACGGGTGTAGTAGGTCTTCTCGTCGGCAAAGGCCGCATCGGCGAACAGGTCGCGCGCATGCACCACCAGCAGCAGGTCGTCGTGGGTCTGCAGGTGGATGGTCCAGGTGTTGGGCGGGGCCGGCACATAGCGCAGCGTGCGCGGGGCCGAGGGCTCGCGCACATCCAGGACGCTGAAGCCCTGGGACCAGGGATGGGCCACATAGGCATGGCCCCGGTGCACCATCACCTGCAGACCGTCGGCGCGGCCGCCCTGGTCGCTGTGCCCCAGGTAGCGCAGGTGATGGCTGCGCGCGCCGGCACTCACGGCTTGACCTTGGGAATCCAGGCCGCCGTCGCCGCCTGACTGGCATTGAAGGCGGGGAACTTGGCGGTCAGTTCCTCGATGGTCTTGATGTCGTTGTTCAGCAGATCGTCACGGGTCACCAGGGACGGCGCGATCTCGACCGAATGCCCGGGGTCCTGGTGCGCGATCAGGAGCGACACGGCACGCACCGCCACCTCGCCCACCACGGCCGGGTTGGTCGCCGCCGTGGCCACCCAGGGACTGCCCGGCTCGCGGATGGCCTGGATGTCCGAGGTGGAGATGTCCACGCCGTAGATCCTGACCTTGTCGCCGAGCTTGAGTTCGTCCACCGCCAGCTTCACGCCCCGGGCAAACTCGTCCCAGGGGGTGAAGATGGTGTTGATGTCGGGATGGGAGCGCAGCACCGCCTTGGTCTGGTCGGCCACCGAGGCCGGCACGCTGTCGTTCACCACACCCCAGACGGCTTTCTCGGCAAAGCCCTGCTGACGCTGGTAGTCCTTCCAGACGGCGTAGCGGCGATCCAGGGGGGCGAAGCCGGCCACATAGACGGCGCCGCCGACGATCTTGCCGCCCTGGCGCTTCACCGCCTCGTCGAGCACCAGCTTGGCCATCAGGCGGTCGCTCTGTTCCACCTGCGGGATGTGCGGGTTGTCGAGGTTGACGTCATAGGCCACCACCTTGATGCCCGCGTCCAGCGCTTTCTGGGCCAGGTCCTTCAGGGCCTCGGGCTTGCCGTTGTTGATGATCAAGCCGTCCACCTTGCGGTTGATGGCCTGCTCGATCAGTTCGCGCTGGGTGTTGGCGTCATTGCGCGCCTGCGACAGGCGCAGATCCACCTTCAGCGCCTGGCCCTGCTTTTTGGCGCCCGACTCGAAGGCCTGCAGCCAGTCGCCGGCGCCCAGGAAACTGACCACGGCGATCTTCACCTCCCCCTTGTCGAACGGGGCCGGGGCACCAGGCAGGCCTTCGGCCATGGCCTGGGAGCCGGCAAGGATCAGGGCGCCCAGGAGAAGGGGTTTGAAATAGGTCTTGAACATGGAGGATTCTTGAGAATGGAGAGGTGAAAGAAGAGGTGGCAACGCCCCGGCACCGGGGCGGGGCGCAGCGGTTCAATCGGCTGGTTCAATGGGCCGGTTCAATGGCCCGGTTTCGGAATCCAGGCGGCCGAGGCGGCCTGGCTCTGACCGAAGGCCGGCAGCTTGGCGTCCAGGTCTTCGACGGTTCGGACACCGGCCTCGCGCAGCTGCTTCTGGGTCAGCAGGGTGGGTTCGACCACCACGCGGTGGCCGGGGTCCTGGCCGGCCAGGGTCAGCGCCAGGGCGCGCACCGAGACCGCGCCCACCACCGCCGGGTTGGTGGCCACCGTGGCCACCCAGGGGCTGTCGGGTTCGGTCAGCTCCTGGATGTCGGCGGTGGAGATGTCGGCGGAATAGATGCGCAGCTTCTTCGACAGGCCCAGCTCGGTGGCCGCCAGCTTCACGCCCCG
>Ga0213872_10001222_pt1 | contig 17362 bp, 18 predicted proteins | sample VelepicomBERX_R2_FD_160071 | JGI IMG/M metagenome (GOLD analysis project Ga0213872, IMG submission 160071) | Rhizosphere microbial communities from Vellozia epidendroides in rupestrian grasslands, the National Park of Serra do Cipo, Brazil - RX_R2 | ecosystem: Host-associated > Plants > Roots >...
GCAGAAACTGCTGATCAGGCTCGTAGGGCAGGTAGCTGGTCGGCATGGGCTGAATCTTCCCAGCCCGACCTCATTCGCGCATCCGGCGATGCCCTTGAAATCAGGTTTCTGCCGCGCGCTCACCTAGACGTGCTTTGATCGTCTCGTTGATCTGCCGGTAGTACGGCACTGTGGACTCCCAACTCATGCCGCCGATCAGGCCAATGGTCTTCACCGATTCTCCTTCGTGGATCGCAACGCTCAAAGCGACTTCAACGCGGACTTCAAGTACCACCCCTCGACCCGCTCGCCATTCCAGCGCAGCGTGACTTGCTCGGCCTCTCGGGCTGGAGGCACGAGGGCCAAGGGTGTGAACAAGGCCGCGCATTCGCCGCCCGCATGGCGCACGCTGTCGTAGGCGATCCCCAACAACCCCGCCGCGCCGACTCGCCGCGCGTGGGCCTGGGACGCGGCGTAGCTGTCGAGCGCGTAGAGCAGCGCGTCCTTCTCGCCGCGCAGCTCGCAGACCCTGGCCTTGATCTTCACTCGGTAGCAGCGCATGTCGATCTCGATCGGCGGCTCCTGGGTCCGCGCCAGAAAGCGCGCGCGGTGGTAGCTGACTTCGGCAACCGCGGTTTCGAGTTTGTGCGCTGCGTAGTAGACGCCGTAGCTGCCGTCCGAAAAACGGCTGCCCTCGGGGTTGAGGTGGGTGAAGGCGGCCATGATGGCGCTGGTGCCGGGGCCGCTGATGCGTTGATCGGGCGGCACGAGGCGCAGTTCGCCGACGGCCTCACGCAGGCGTGGGTTGCCAAGGGCCTCAATGGCGAAGACCACCTCCAGGTCGGCCGGGTCGGCCACTTGCTCGAAGAGGCTGACGGGCGGGAAGCGGCTGGGAACGAGGCGGCAGGAATCGCGCCAGAGCAGATTCGTCGACTTCACGCCCAGCCACCGCGCTGCGCGTCGAGATACTGCCGCACGACGAACAGATCGGAAACCTGACCGCCGCGCAGGCGATCCAGGGCGGTGCCGCCGCCGAAGAGCGGGGCGGTGTTGGGCTGCTTGATCCAGGCATTGGCCCGCTCAGGTACCGGCAACAGGATCTGCAGGGCGGCGTAGATGCCGAAGAGGTGCGAGAGCCGCTCCAGCGTGGCTGCATCCAGCGCACCCTTGATCCGGCCGGCTTTCCAGTCGAAGAAGGTGCTGCGGCCACAGCCCAGCAGGCGCTGCTGGTCGTCGTTCGCCAGGCCCCAGGCCTCTGCGATGCGGAAGAAGGTGCGCAGCCCCGCCGCCGCAGCGGCCGGGGTGTCCAGCGCGGGCGTATTGGGATGGGGGACGGCGACGGCAGACATGAGGCAAGTCTAACCGCCGGTGGACTGAACGGCAATTCCAGTCCGGCGGTGGATTCAGCGCTTGCGAATCGCCATCAGTGCCACGCCTGCCAGCAACAGATAGAGCAGGCCACTCCACACTTCATACGGCAGGCCGAGCAGGCGGTAGGCCGCGGCCTCCGAGCAATTGGCCGTCACCATGAAGACCGAGGGCAGCAGATCCTCGAGGCCAAGCGCGGTGTTGATGCGGTCCGCCAGCGTCATCGCGCAGCTCAGCGACTGCGCGGCCACCTGATTTTGGTAGACGGCGGCAGCCACACCGCACAGCGCCAGCACCGTCACGAGGAGCAGCGCGCCCTTGCGCGGCAGGCCCTGCAACACGAGGCCCAGCAGCGACAGGGCGCCCATGAGCAGGAAGATGCCCCGCTGCATCACGCACCAGGGGCAGGCCTTCACGCCGAACTGGTGCTGGGCGATCAGGGCGACAGCCACGGCGGCGAAGGACAGGCACGCGATCGCGGCCAGCGCGCGGGCCGGAAATTTGGATGGTTTGAAGAACATCAGTCGCGCACTTCCGCAATCATCTCGATCTCGACGCAGGCTCCCATGGGAATTTGCGCCACGCCGAAGGCGCTGCGGGCATGCTTGCCTGCCTCGCCGAACACCTCACCCAGCAGCTCGGAGCAGCCGTTGGTGACGAGGTGCTGCTCGGTGTATTCGGGCGTGCTGTTCACGAGGCTCATGACCTTGACGATGCGCACGACCTTGCTGAGGTCTCCGCCCACGGCGGCCGAGAGCGTGCCCATCAGCTCGATGGCGATAGCGCGCGCGGCTTGCCGGCCGGTGGCTGTGTCGGTGTCGCGGCCCAGTTGGCCCACCCAGGGCTTGCCGTCCTTCTTGGCAATATGGCCGGAGAGAAACACCAGATTGCCGGTGCGCGCGAACGGCGCGTAGGCCGCCGCCGGAATGGCGACAGGCGGGAGTTCGATGCCGAGGGACTTCAGGCGTTCTTGCACACTGCTCATGATCTGATCAACAGGGGTGGAAATGGGTCGGCGGGCATCGTACACCTGAGCCGTGAAACCTTCGCCGCGCCCCTGGATCTGTGCGGGCCTGCCGGTGGCACGCCTGATCTTCTCGCTCGAGCGCGAGCACCCCCCGGGCGCGGTTCAAGCTGCCGCAGGAGCGCTGCCTGTCTGGCCAGCACTGGGACCGGGGCGGCGAGCTTTTCGAAATCCTGCATCCGCCGCCGCAGCGTTGCACGCGTCGAGCCAAGATCAAGGTCATGTCCTGCCCGGTGAGGGTACGCGTGGCCGACGGCCGCACAGCACTCCTCAGCGGAGGCATCATGGCCGCCAGGCCGCGCGGGAGCGTGAACTGGTCATCGTCGGCGCCGTTGCTGCAGAGCGAATGGCTCATGGCGCCCCACCAGGGCAGCAAGACTTCGAGCAGCGAAGCGCTGCTGGGCTGGGTAGCCATCGTCGATTCACCTTGACGTGGCGCTTTGCGCTGGCGCAGCGACGAGGCGGGCTGGCGCTGCGGCGCGAACTTGGGCGGTGCGAGCGCACGTCCCGGCACCTCGCAACGGGGCGCGGTCACGGGACCTTGGCCTGAGGCATTCGGGGGCGGCTGACGTCGATTGAGCAATGACCCTGCTGTCGGCGTGTTCTTTGACTTGGGCGCAAGCCAAGCGTAGCGTGGCCGGCCTGTCCGTCCATCCAGGGAGGCTGGCATGACTGCATGGGAATTCGAGGGCGTCGAGCTCGTGAACTGCAACTGTTCTTACGGTTGCCCTTGCCAGTTCAATGCACTGCCCACCCACGGCTTCTGCGAGGCCATGGGGGCGATCCGCATCGATCGCGGCCGCCATGGAGACGTGGTACTGGACGGCCTGAGTTTTGGCTTCGTCTTCCACTGGCCGGGGCCCATACACGAGGGCGGCGGCGTGTGCCAGGCGGCGGTTGATGAACGCGCCACGCCTGCACAGCGCGAGGCCCTGCTGCGCATCATGAGTGGGCAAGACACTGACCCGTTCGCCACGGTGTTCGCCGTGTTTGCGTCGACGGTGGCGACAATGCACGAACCGCTATTCACGCGCATCGATTTCGCTGTGGACGTGGACGCCCGCCGCGGCCGTATCGTGGTCGGCGACCTGTTCGAGGTCGAGGGCCAGCCGATCCGCAATCCCATCACCCAAGCCGAGCATCGCGTACGCATCGAACTGCCACATGGCTTCGAGTACGAGATCGCTGAGATCGGTTCGGGGGCGAGCCGCTCGCAGGGCAAGCTGCCGCTGACACTGAATGACAGCTACGCGCAGTTCGCCCGCTTGCACCTGAGCGGCAAGGGCCCGGTGCGCCACCGCGCGGTGCATTGAGGCCCCTGGCTTCGCTGCTGCGCCAGCAGCGCCTCTGGCTCGTCCTGGCGCTAGCTGCGATCGTGGCCCTGGCCTGGGCGTATGTTTGGCAGGGCGTGGGGATGGGCATGCCGGCGTCGGACATGACGGCAGCGCTGCTCTTCCCCCATCGAGCGGCCGAGACACCGGGCAGCATGGTCGTTGCCTGGCCGCTCCTGCTGAGCATGTGGTGGATGATGATGGTGGCCATGATGGCGCCGGCCGCACTGCCGCTGCTGCTGCTTTATCGCCGCGCAGTCCTGCACCACGCGCCATGCGGGTCCGTGGCCGCGATCTCGTTGGCCGGTCTGCTGCTGGGCTATCTCGCGAGCTGGGGTGCCTTTGCCGTGCTGGCGACCGTGGCCCAGGGCCTGCTGCAGCCCGCGGGCCTGCTGTCTGGCGCGATGTGGTGGTCGCGCAGCCGCGTCTTCTCCGCTGCCCTGCTGATCGTGGCTGGCGTCTATCAGTGGACCCCGCTCAAGAACCGCTGCCTGAACCATTGCCGCGACCCGGTGCGATTCCTCGTCGACTCGCGCGCCGGCCCTGGCTTCGCCGCGGCGCTGCGTCTGGGCCTGCGGCACGGGGCCTACTGCGTGGGCTGCTGCGGGCCGCTGATGGCGCTGCTCTTCGTCGGCGGCGTGATGAACCTGCTGTGGATGGCCGCGCTGTGCGTGCTTGTGCTGTTCGAGAAGTTGCTGCCTCAGGGCCCGCGGGTGGCGCGCGGCCTCGGAGTGGCGCTGGTGAGTTGGGGGATGGCGACCTTGTTGGTCTAAAAATGATGGTCCTGCAGCCGTCCCCCTTGCTCCGGCTCCATTGAGCGGCGTCAGTGTCTACCCATGGCCACTGGAATGAAACCTCGGCCGTCGAGGTTTCTTACACGATCGCGCCATCGACAGCGGTTGTCGTGCAGCGCGTTGCTCTAAGTCATTGATTGCAAAGCACCTGGCCGATCTGGCTCGATTGATGCTTGCTGGCTGGTTAGCGAGGCTTACCCGCTTGAATTCCTCGGGACGAGGCGTCGCATGCTCACCATTTGCCCCCAAAGGAGCGAGATATGAGACAGACACTCCGAGCCGGCAAGCCACTCCTGCTAGCCATTTCCTTTGTCGCCTTTTGCGCTCATGCGACGCCTATCGTGTTTGATGAAACCGGGGCGCTCCAGAGCTTCACGGTGAGTACGACTGGGCTCTATGACATCTCGGCGATGGGCGCTCAGGGTGGCTCTGCTGGATCCACTCCAATTGCGGGTGGGTTCGGTGCTGACCTGAGTGGGCAGATTTTTCTGACCGCGGGCACGCAGCTTGAGATCGCGGTCGGGGCGATGGGCAGCACCGGCAGCTTCACCAGCTTATACGGCGGCGGTGGCGGCGGTGGAAGCTTCGTTTACGTCTTCGGCGCGTCATCCCCTCTGCTGGTTGCTGGCGGCGGCGGCGGGTCAGGCTATTCGGGCAATCCCGGCGGCAATGCCCAGACTTCGAGCTCCGGCCAGGCAGGCAGCGGCTCCGATGCAGGGGCTGGCGGTACCGGTGGCAGTGGTGGCCAACCGGGTAGCCGTGATTCCTATGACGGAGCGGGCGGCGGCGGCTGGTCTGGCAACGGTGGCGACGCTTCGGGCACCTCCCAGTTTCGGGTGGCGAGGGGCGGTGGCGGTGCCACTGGCTTTGCCGGTGGCGACGGTGACTGCGCCACGTCGGGTCCGGTTCAATGCGCCAACGGAGGATATGGTGGTGGCGGCGGCGGCGGCTGGCAAGGCGGCGGCGGCGGCGGCGGGTACTCAGGTGGCGGTGGGGGCGACGGCAGCGGCAGTTTCGCGGGCGGTGGTGGTGGCTCCTTCATGGATGCGGCCTTCATGAATGGCTTCATGGGTCTGGCAAGCAATGGTGGCAATAACGGCAATGGCCAAGTCTCGATCGAGTTGGTCGGTGACGTTGGCGGAACGCCGGTGCCCGAGCCAGATTCCCTCTGGCTGGTTGGTTTGAGCCTGAGCGCGCTGTACTTTGCTCGCCGCAGGCAGTAATGCAGTAAGGCAGTAAGGCCGACCTGGAGGGGCGCGTGGCGCGGCAAGCGTTGTGAACAAAGGGCAATGCAGTCTGAATTTGCCCTCTGAAGCGAAATCCAACCTGCACCGCCTTCAACGATGCCGGCTCGTCCGGTATGGCCCTTTCGATCCACGCGCCATTGGGCATTGGGCTGCGTATCGGGCGCTGGGCACTAGGCATTGGGTATTGGGTATAGAGCGCTGGATCCGATCCGTTCAGCCGCGTGCCTCAGGGCAGCCCGTTCACAGCAACAGGACTGTCGTTCACCGCCGTCTCATGATCGGCCCAATGCTTGGTGGGCGGCCTCATCAGGTCTTTCATTGGGTGTAGCTCGCGCGTCGCGGCGAGCTCTTGACGTCTTGATCCAATCTGGCCAGGTGTTCGGCCAGTTGATTCACCGCGACCGCCAGCGACGCGCCCGGCAGGTCGTTCCAGGCAGCTGCTTGTCACGGCACATCTGTTTTGATGTCCGCTCTAAGGTGCAGGCGCCGCCGCTCCCGGAGCCTGCGCCTTCCAGGCATTCGCAACCGCGCGGCCGAGCTCGATCACGGCCATAGCGTAGTAGCTCGAGTGGTTGTAGCGTGTGACGACGTAGAAGTTGGACGTTCCCAGTACATGGCTGGCTGCCTTGGCGCCGTTCTGCAACTCGACCACGGCCACCTTGCCGTCGAAATCCATCGCGGCTTCCGAAGGCCGCGCTCCGGCAGCCTGCAACTCGCGCGCGGTGAAGCTCGGGACCACGTCGGGCGTGAGCAGCCGGGCGCGCGTGGCGGTGTCGGCCGGCAGGGCTACGCTGTAGTGCGTCATCATGCCGCGCTGCCAGCCATATTCGGACAGGTAATGCGCGACGCTGCCGATGGCATCGGCCGGGCTGCCGATGAGATCGATGTGGCCGTCGCCGTCGAAGTCGATCGCGTGGCGGTTCCAGCTCCCGGGCATGAATTGGGCCAGTCCCATGGCGCCCGCGTAGGAGCCCAGATAGCCAAGCGGGTCGGCCCCTTCGCGCTTGGCCAGCTTGAAGAATTCGCCGAGCTCGGTGCGGAAGAAGGCGCTGCGGTCGCTGCGACCGGTGGGAAAGGCGAAGGCCAGCGTGGCCAGAGCGTCGAGCACGCGGTAGCGGCCCATGATGCGGCCATAGAAGGTCTCCACCCCGATCACGCCGACGACGATCTCCGGCGGCACGCCGTAATCGTTCTCGGCCTTGGCAAGCGCCGCAGCGTTGGCGTTCCAGAACTCCACGCCCGCACCGATGCGTTGAGGCTCGATGAACAGGGCGCGGTAGGCGGACCAGTCCTTGGCCTTGCCGGCCGGCGGTGGCATCACGAGGCGCTGCACGGAGGGCTGGATCTGCGCCTGCGTGAGCACGGGCAACACCTCGGCCGCATCCAGCCCGGCATCGATGGCGAAGCGGGCCAGCTCGGCGGCGGGAACCTTGTCCGTGAGCGGGTAGGGCGGCGCGTCCTTGGGCGGCGGCGGCTTGCGCGGCCTGGCAGCCTGGGCGGGCGCCATGGTGAAAAGGAGGACAGACAGGGCGAGGGCGGCGCCAAGCGCCAGCGAAAGACGTGGGTACATCGGGACTCTCAGGATCACTTCGCTTGCAGCATACGGCCTGCGGCATGCAGCCGATGACGCCAGGCGATGCTTTCTCGCCACCCCCAACGCGCACCACTGGGCGCGTAACGCGAACGCTCCAGAGACATCAGCAGTTCGGCCAGGATCTGACCTCGCGCACCGAAACGCTGGCGCACCTGCTCGGCCCATCGCAGCGGGGATTCATGCGTGGCTGAGGCCAGGCCCAGATCGTGCAAGAGCCTGAGCACGACGGCGCGCCGGCGACTCCAGGCGTCATGCGGGCGACGCTGCCACACGATGATGCTGGCTGAACCGAGGGCGATCAGGCCGATGACCACGGCGCCGGCTTGGCCAAGCGCGACCCAGTCGGGCTCCTCCACGCCCATGCGTTTGAGCAGGTCGAACTGGTCCTGACGCGAATAGTTCAGGATCATCTGCTGCCAGCGGTTGTCCAGCCGCTCCCACAGGCCGCGCACGGCAGGCCAGACGGCCGGGCTCAGGCGCTCGAGCGCGCCGGGGGCGGGCCGCAGAGCGCGGCCGTACTGCACCCGTTCCGGGGCGATGGCCGCCGTGGGGTCGGCGCGCTGCCAGCCGAGGCCCGGCACCCAGTACTCGGCCCAGGCATGGGCATTGCTGTTGCGGACGATCCACCAGCCGTCCACCGGCTCGGGATCGAAGCCCTGGAAGCCTGTGACGATGCGCGCCGGCACGCCAGCTGCCCGCATGATGACGACGAAGGCCGCCGCGAAGTGCTCGCAAAAGCCCAGGCGCCGATCGAACCAGAACTCATCGATCAGGTCGGGCGTGGTGTCGCCGTAGCGGCCGGGCGAAAGCGTGTAGAAGAAATCACCCTCGCGCACATGCTGCATCACGGCGGCGGCCAGGGCGGTGGGACGAGCACTGTCGTCCAGGGCCGCAATGCGCGGCTGCCGCCACAGCGCTCGAGCCCATGCGATGGTGCGTGGATTGCGGCCCGCGGGCAGTTGCAGGTCGGGGAGCAGACTGGCGTGCGTGCGCTGGGCGCCGGCCTGCTGCTCGGGCCAGGCCTGCACGGTGAACCGCAGCCTCTCGGTGACGGGCATGTCGGCTGTCCATTGGAGCTCCGGGCCGCGCCGCAGGACGTAGGGGCCCGCCGACATCGCGCCGGCGCCACCGGCCGATTCGAGCAGCGGGATGGCGCGCATGCGCAGCGGCTCCAGCGTCATCTCGTAACGCCAGGGTTCGCCGGAGTTGATGAGCGAGTCGGCGGCGCGCGGGCCCTCTTGCGCAAGCCAGTGCTGGCCGTCGAACGCTTCAAGCACCGGACCGCGCAGGTAGCGGCGACCGGGCGGCGGCACGGGGCCCATGAAGCGCAGGCGCAGGGCGATGCTGTCGTCGTTGGCGATCTCGGACATGGCGCCGAAGCTCATCTGATTGGACAACCCCGTCTTGCCCAGCGAGTCGGCCGGAATGCCCCACAGGGGTGCGATGCGCGGGAACAGCAGGTAGAGAAGGATCATGATCGGCAGGCCGGCCAGCGTGACACGCGCGGCGCTGCGCGCGGCGAGCGCGAGGCTGGGCTGGCCCACAGGCATCTGCGCGAGCACCAGGGCAGTGAGCAGCGCCCAGACCACGAGCAGCATCCACAGTGCGGTCGGCAGGCTCTGCGAGTCGAAGAATCGCGTGAGTATCAGGAAAAAGCCGAGGAAGAAGACCACGAAGGCGTCGCGCCGCGCACGCAGCTCGAGCGTCTTGAGCGCCATCAGTATGCACAGGAAGGCGATGTCGGCCTCGCGGTTGAAGAGGCTGCGCCAGTTCAGCAAGACCAGGGTCGTGCTGGCAGCCAGCGCGGCCGCGAGCAGCCAGCGGTTGGGCAGTTTGTGTCCACTCCAGGCGATCCAGCCTCGCCAGACCAGCATCAGCGCGCACAAGGCCTGGACCCAGACCGGCAGCCTCGGCACGTGGGGCGCTACCACGGCCGCGATGGTGGCCAGCAGGAAGAAGACGTCGCGCGATTCGCGCGGCAAGCCGCTGCCGAGCTTCATGACCACAGCGCCAACTGTTCGAGACACGCGCGCCGATGCTGGGCCCCCAGCTCGGGCTCGATCTTGCGCGTCGCCAGGCGCAGGCCGTAGGGCGACTGCATGCGATCGGCCTCCAGCACCCAGGCGCTCAGGCGCGAGAGCCGCTCCTCTAGCGCACCGCGCGTGTCCTGCAGATCGAGCCAGAGCTGGCGCGAGGCCGGCGCGTGGGTCTCGCGAACGGGCAGGGCCTGGTTGGTTTCAAGCGCGAGGGCGGCCTTCTTCCAGATCACCTGGCGCAGCGTATCGCCGCGCCGGTAGGGCCGCACGCCCTCGAACTCCAGCCCCTTGTGCAGCTGAACGCTCGCGGCGTGCTCACCTTCGGGGCCGGCCTGCTGGGGAGCAAAGGCAGGGGCCGGCGACTCGGGCCGCGGGTAGACCCAGAGCCGGCTCGCGGGGCGCCACAGGCTCCAGGCGCGGAAAAGGCCGAGCGGAAAGCGCGTGATGATCTGCAGCTCCGGCAGCTCGTGCAGGCCGCGGGCGGGTGCCGCATAACGGAGCGACACCACGGCGTGGCCCTTCTCGGGCGCGTCGACCCAGGCGATCGCGGCTTCAGGGGTGCCGCTCACCCGGAATCCCAGGCCGAAGCGTGCGCGGCCGGCGTTGTGCAGGCGGATCTCGAGCTGCACCTCCTGGCCGGCGAACACCGGTTGGGGCGGCTGCAGGTCGAGCGAGAGCCCGCGCAGATTGCCGTGCGTAGCCTGCATGGAGGCCAGCCCCGCACCGGCGAGCAAGAAGCTCAGCATATAGCCCAGGCTCAGCTGATCGTTGATCGAGCCGATCAGCAGCACGCCGATGGTCAGGCAGAAGAACAGGCCGGGGCGGCTGGGGACGATGTAGATGTTGTTCTGGCCCATCGTGTGCACGTCGGCGCGCGGATGGCGTGCATCGAGCCACTTCTGCCAACGCTGCCGCAAGGGATTCACGGCACCACGCTCTCCAGCATGGCCCGGACCTGCTCGCGCGAGCCGCGACCGGCGCCGGCGCGCGGATGCAGCCGGTGGGCGATCGTCTGCGGCAGGATGGCTTGCACGTCGTCGGGCGAGACGAAGTCGCGTCCCGCGAGCAGCGCCATGGCGCGCGCGGCGCGCAGCACGGCAAGCCCGGCCCGCGGCGAGAGGCCCTGCGCAAACCATTGTCCGGAGCGGGTGGCCTGGATCAGGGCCTGCAGATAGTCGAGCAAGGCCTTGCTTGCATGGACCTGCTGCACGGCCGCCTGCACAGTCACCAGATCGGCAGGGGTCATGACGGGCTGCAGCGTGCGCAGCGCGGCACGGCTGTCGATGCCTTCCAGCAGCTCGCGCTCGGCGGCCTGGTCGGGGTAGCCCAGCGAGATGCACATGAGGAAGCGATCGAGTTGCGACTCGGGCAGCGGGTAGGTGCCGAGCTGCTCGCTGGGGTTTTGCGTGGCGATGACGAAGAAGGGCTGGGGCAGGGCGTGGCTCACGCCGTCGATGGAGACCTGTTGCTCCTCCATGGCCTCGAGCAGGGCGCTCTGGGTCTTGGGGCCGGCGCGGTTGATCTCATCGGCGAGCAGCACCTGGGCGAACACGGGACCGGAATGGAAGACGAAGCCGCCTTTTTCGCGCTCGTAGATGGACACGCCGAGCAGGTCCGAGGGCATCAGGTCGGCCGTGAACTGCAGGCGCGAGAACTTCAGCCCGAGGCTGATGGACAGCGCATGCGCCAGCGTCGTCTTGCCCACACCGGGCAGGTCCTCGATCAGCAGGTGGCCGCCCGCCACGAGGCAGGCGAGCGCGTCGCGGATCTGGGCCGTCTTGCCCTTGATGATCGTGCTAACCTGCTTTTGCAGCTCAGCGAGCTTCTCAGTTGTCTGCATGCGCAGACCATAACGCAAAACCTCGATGCCAACTGCCTACCTGACGCACCCTGATTGCCGGCGCCACGACATGGGCGCCATGCACCCAGAATGCCCGCAGCGCCTGGCCGCGATCGATGATTGGCTGCTCGCCTCGGGGCTGGATGTGGCCCTGGACAGGATCGAGGCGCGCAAGGCCGAGGAGGTTGAACTGGCTCGCGCCCATGATGCGCTCTACGTGAAGCGCATGCTGGATTCGCTGGCCCAGTGCGAAGGCCTGGGCGAGTTCCGCGCGCTGGATCCCGACACCATCGCCGCGCCCGGCACCTTTCAGGCGGCCCTGCGCGCCGCCGGCGCCGCCGTGCAGGCCACCGACCTGGTGCTCGACGGACTCGCCGACAACGCCTTTTGCGCCGTGCGACCACCCGGCCACCATGCGACGCGGCGCGAGGCCATGGGCTTTTGCTTCTTCAACAACGTCTGCGTGGCGGCTCGCCATGCGCTGGACGTGCGGGGGCTCTCGCGCGTGGCGATCGTCGACTTCGACGTGCATCACGGCAACGGCACCGAAGACATCATTGCCAACGACTCGCGCGTGCTGATGGTCTCCATCTTCCAGCACCCGCTCTACCCGGGCAGCGGTGCCGTGCCCCTGGGCACGAACATGATCAACGTGCCGCTCGATCCCTACACTCGCGGGCCGGCGGTGCGCGAAGTGATCGAATCGCAATGGATGCCTGCGCTGGAGGACTTTCGTCCTGAGATGATCTTCGTCTCGGCCGGCTTTGACGCCCATCGCGACGATGATCTGGGTCAGCTCGGACTCGTGGAGGCCGACTACGCCTGGATCACCGAGAAGCTGGTTCATATCGCCCAGCGCCATGCGCGGGGGCGCATCGTGTCCTGCCTGGAAGGCGGCTACAACCTTGACGCGCTGGCGCGCAGTGTCGCCGCCCATCTGCGCGTACTTGCCGGAATCTGAATGACCAAGAAGAGCCTGACCCAGCCGCTGTCGCTGGATGAACTCCAATCGCTCGGCCACTCGTTGCTCCAGTCGAGTGCCCTGACCGAACTCGCCCTGATCGGCACCTGCCTGGCGCTGGCCTGGCTGGTGGTGGCGCGGCTCAAGCGCGGCATGGGGCAGCAACTCGGGCCGCTGTCGGTGCTGTTCGGCAGGCGTGTCGTCGATGGCTTGCTGTTCCCGCTCGTGGCCCTGGGCCTGGCCTGGGGCGCCAGCCATCTGCTGCCCTTGCTCGGGGTACCGTCCGCGGTGTTCCGCGTGGCAATTCCGTTGCTGATCTCGCTGACGCTGATTCGTCTCACCGTGCGGGTGCTGACCGCGTCGCTGCCCGATTCGAGCCTGCTGCGGCCGGCGGCGCGCACGATGTCGTGGCTCGCCTGGGGCGGCTCGGTGCTTTGGGTGCTGGGCCTGATGCCGCGCCTGCTCGACGAACTCGACGACATCGGACTGCACGTCGGCGGTCACCAGGTTTCCCTGCTGGATTTGTTCCAGGGCGGCTTCACGGCCCTGATCGTGCTGGTGCTGGCGCTGTGGATTTCCTCGGTCGTGGAGGCGCGTTTGATGCGCTCCGATCGTCTGGACCGCTCGCTCCAGAAGATGGCCACCAACGCCACGCGGGCGATCCTGCTCTTCGTCGGTCTGCTGGTGGCGCTCTCTGCCGCGGGCATCGATCTCACGGCCCTCGGCGTGCTCGGCGGTGCACTCGGCGTAGGTATCGGCTTTGGCTTGCAGAAGCTGGCGGCCAACTATGTCTCGGGCTTCGTGATCCTTGCCGAGCGCTCACTGCGCATCGGCGACATGGTCAAGGTTGACGGTTTCGAGGGTCGGGTCACCGACATCAAGACGCGCTACACGCTGGTGCGCTCGCTGGCTGGTCGCGAGTCCATCGTGCCCAATGAGATGCTGATCACGCAGCGAGTGGAGAACGCCTCGCTCCAGGACAGCAACGTCTACCTCAGCACCGTGGTGCTGGTGGCCAACGATACGGACCTGGAAGCGCTGGTACCGGCCATCCTGGGCGCAGTTCTCAAGGTGGCACGCGTGCTGCCCGACCCGGGGCCGGGCGTGCAATTGAGCAACTTCGCCGCCGATGGCCTGGAGCTGACCATCGGCTTCTGGATCGGCGACCCGCACAACGGTGCGGGCGGCGTGCGCTCGGACGTGAACTTCGCGCTGCTGCGACTCTTCAACGAGCTGGGCGTGGAGATTCCCTACCCGCAGCGCGTGGTGCGTCAGCTCACTTGACCGTCAGCACCCATTTGGCCAGCGTCTTGGCCTCGTCCTCGGTGACCTGGTTCGGCGGCATGGGGATGGCTCCCCAGACGCCCGAGCCGCCCTTTTGGATCTTCTCGGCGAGCTTGGCGACGGCGTCCTTGTCCTTGGCGTACTTGGCCGCCACGTCCTTGTAGGCCGGGCCGACGACCTTCTTGTCCAACCCGTGGCAAGCGAGGCAGTTCTTCTTCTGTGCGAGATCCTGGCCGGGGTCGGCCGAGGCCAGGGCGGGAACCAGCGTCACGGCGAGGGCGAAAAGCAGAGGCTTCATGGCAACCTTTCTATGCAGGCGGTTTAAAGTCTGGGCATTCTAGGGATTCGGAGCCTGCTCATGGCGTTCGTGGTGATCGGTGTGCTGCTTGTCTTGCTCAAATACGGCGAGGTAGGCCCGGTGGCGGCCTGGTCTTGGCTGTGGGTGCTCTCGCCGTTTGCAGCTGCGGTGGTCTGGTGGGCTTGGTCGGATTCCTCGGGCCGCACCTCGCGAAAGGCCATGGAACGCTTGGCGGACCGCAAGGAAAAGCGGCGTGAAGAGGCGCTGGAGAAGCTGGGCCTGGACGCCAGGCACCACAACAAGAAGTAGTCCGGATTCAGTCTCCGCCCCCGCAGCCCCCGCAGCCGCTGCCGCCTCCGTCACCCCCGCCGCCATCTCCACCGCTATCTCCGCCGCTGGAGCTGTCGCTGGCATGCACTTGCCGGTGATACCCGGCATAGGCTGTTCCTATCAGCACGCCCGTGCCCCCCAGGGCGACGGCCAGAGCCAGGTCCGAGCTGCGCGGTGCGCGCACGCTGTGCTGAAGGGACTGCTCCAGCTCGCTCAGTCGCTCCTCGCCCGCGCGTGAACGGCGGCCGGCTGCCAGGGCCATGCCGAGGGAGCCGAAGAAGGTCATGATCATCAGGATGACCAGCAAGCCCACGGGCCTGTCGTTGCGCAGTCCCACCGCCAGCTTGGCCGCGCCGAACAGCAGCAGTCCGGCGCTGATCAGCATGGGCCGCCAGGCGAGCCGCCTGGACTGGTCCGGATCGAGCCAGAGCCCGCCGCGCTGCAGTCTGTCACCCAATTGACGGATGCAGTCGCTGAGCGCCCCACGAGGCGACAGCGGCGGGCGGGCGTTCCGTTGGAGTTCTTGCAGCACGCCGGCCAGCACCGGCTCGACCGGTGCGGCGCCGCCAGGTGCCTGGACGAGCTGCTTCTTGTCCCGGTCCCAGAGCAGCTGATCCGTCGACAGCATTTCGGCCACCGCCGCGTCCACCACCCGCTGCGGGCCTCCGGCCAGCAGCGCAGTCTCGAATCGGTCGAGTTGCCCCATGGACGCGGGCTGCGGGCCGACTCTGAGCGCACGTCGCCACAGGCGGGTGGCGACGTAGCCCAAAGCCATGAGCACGATGTAGAGGAGCAGGAAGTTCTTGCCCGGCCAGGCGAGCGGATTGGCGGGCAGCGCCAGGGCCGGGGAGGGCAGCGCAAGAATGAAAGCGGCGAGCGCCGCAGTACCACCAATCCACAGCGTCAGCCTTAGCCGCGGCAGCAGCCAATGACGGCGCAGGTCGACTGAGCGGCGTCGCGCGGCGAAGCGCTCGCGCGTGCTGGGCCACCACGCCTCAGGCGGCGGGCCGAAGGTCTCGGCGTAGCAGGCCAGGGTCTGCGCGTACCGCTCACGCATCAGGGCACTGCTGGCAGCATCGCCGGGCTCATGATGGAGGTCTCGCCCCAGGACCTCGGGGCAGAAGCGCTGCCAGTAGTCACGGGTGAAGGTCAGATGCAGATGCCAGACCTGATCGACCGCGTCGCTCGGCACCGCGAGCTGCGTGCCGGAAATGGCCAGCAGGCAGAAGCGCCGGTATTCTTCGATGGCTGCGCAGACCTCCTGGGGCACCAGCCTTGCTCGGCCGCCAGCTTGGGGGCGAGGAAATCGAGCCGATGAGCCCGCAGGCGCTGCCACGGCGCATTCATGTGCGCATTCATGTGCGCATGATGGCAGCGCGCGAGGCCTCAGTCGAGCACGGCGCCGGTGCTGGCGCTGGAGGCGTTGCGGGCGAACTTGGCCAGCACGCCGCGGGTGTAGCGCGGCGCAGGCTGCTTCCACGCCGCGCGGCGCCGAGCCAGTTCTTCGTCGCTGACGTTGAGCTGCAGCAGCAACCGATGGGCGTCGATGGTGATGGAGTCGCCTTCATGCACGAGGGCGATGGTGCCGCCCTCATAGGCTTCGGGCGCCACGTGGCCGACGACCATACCCCAGGTGCCTCCAGAGAAGCGGCCGTCCGTGATCAGGCCGACGCTCTCGCCCAGGCCCTGGCCGATCAGCGCGCCCGTGGGTGCCAGCATCTCGGGCATGCCGGGGCCGCCCTTGGGGCCGAGGTAGCGCAGCACCATCACATCTCCGGCATTGATCTGCTTGGCCATGATGGCGGCCAGCGCCGACTGCTCGTCGTCGAACACGCGGGCCGGGCCGGTGATGACGGGGTTCTTGAGGCCGGTGATCTTGGCCACGCAGCCTTCGGTCGAGAGATTGCCGCGCAGGATGGCGAGGTGGCCTTGCTCGTAGATCGGCTGGCCCACGGCCCGGATCACGTCCTGCGTGGGGCTCAGGTCCGGCACGTCGGCGAGGTTCTCGGCCACGGTTTTGCCGGTGATCGTCATGGCGTCGCCGTGCAGCAGGCCGGCCTTGAGCAGCTGCTTCATCACGGCTGGGATGCCGCCGGCCTTGTGCAGGTCCACGGCGAGGTACTTGCCGCTGGGCTTGAGGTCACAGAGCACGGGGATCTTCTTGCGCATGCGCTCGAAGTCGTCGATGGTCCAGTCCACCTCGGCCGCGTGGGCGATGGCAAGGAAATGCAACACCGCATTGGTGGAGCCGCCCGTAGCCATGATGACGGCCACGGCGTTCTCGATGGCCTTCTTGGTGACGATGTCGCGCGGCTTCAGGTCGGCCTTGACGGCCTCAACAAGCACCGCCGCGGCCTTCCTGGTGTTCTCGACCACCTCGTCCTCCACGTTGGACATGCTGGAGGAGTAGGGCAGGCTCATGCCCAGCGCCTCGAAGGCCGAGCTCATGGTGTTGGCCGTGTACATGCCGCCGCACGAGCCGCTGCCGGGGATGGCGCGTTTCTCGATCTGGCAGAAGTCTTCCTCGCTCATCTTGCCGGCCGAGAACTGGCCGACCGCCTCGAAGACGCTGACGATGTTGAGGTCCTGGCCCTTGTAATGGCCTGGTTTGATCGTGCCACCGTAGATGTAGATGGCCGGCACGTTGGCGCGCAGCATGCCCATCATGCCGCCGGGCATGTTCTTGTCACAGCCGCCAATGACCATCACGCCGTCCAGCCACTGGCCGCCCACACAGGTCTCCACGCAGTCGGAGATCACCTCGCGCGACACCAGGCTGTACTTCATGCCTTCCGTGCCCATGGCCATGCCGTCGGAGATCGTCGGCGTGCCGAAGAGTTGCGCGTTCGCGCCGGCGGACTGGAGCCCCGCCACTGCGGCATCGGCCAGCTTCTGCAGGCCGGAGTTGCACGGCGTGATCGTGGAGTGACCGTTGGCCACGCCGATCATGGGCTTGCCGAAGTCTTCCTCCTTGTAGCCCATGCCGTAGTACATGGAGCGGTTGGGCGCGCGGGCGACGCCTTCGGTGATGTTCTTGGATCGGCGGTTGAAACTCATGGGGAATCCTTCAAGAGAAGCGTCAAGTGTCCCGCGCCCCCGCATCGCTTTCAAATATATTATTCGTCGTCCATTGATTCATAAAATGTATTGATGGTGCGTCACGAAGCAAAGGCTCGACTGAACCCTCTGGGGCGAGGTGGAGCTGCTGCATGCTGCGCATGTCCAACGGGTGAGAGTCCCGTCCCGGTAGGCGTCGGTGCACCGGGTAGCAGACCC
>Ga0213872_10001223_pt1 | contig 17358 bp, 15 predicted proteins | sample VelepicomBERX_R2_FD_160071 | JGI IMG/M metagenome (GOLD analysis project Ga0213872, IMG submission 160071) | Rhizosphere microbial communities from Vellozia epidendroides in rupestrian grasslands, the National Park of Serra do Cipo, Brazil - RX_R2 | ecosystem: Host-associated > Plants > Roots >...
GCCAAGGGGTTCTGCGCACCGCTGGGCGAGGCGATCATCCCGGCATAGGACAGTTGCCCGCCGCCGACCAGTTGACCGTTAGCGCCGAAGGTCACATAGCTGGGCTGCAGCACGGGTGTCGCACCATCCATGCTGGTCTGCGTTTCCCAGGTATTCACCCCCACCTTGGTGAAGTAGAACGTCAGCGTATGCGACACGCCCTGCGCATCATAAACGGTGGCCGAGGTCGACGAGGTATAGGTCGTCGGGTCGGACGGCGTCACCTGCGGTTCGCTGCGTGTTTCCGTGCTGCCGACCGTCGTAGCCGAAGTCTGCTGCGTAATGCCGGACAGGTTGATGTTGAACGTCATGTTCAAGGGATTGCCGCTGACCGGGTCGGTACCATACTGGAAGCTGGCTGCAACGGGCGTGCCGCTGGTCAGCAGGCCATTGCTGTTGAAGATCAGTGGCGTGTTCGACGACCCCGTGATCGCAGCACCCGCAGGGTCGATCGTGTAGGACGCGGCCCATGCGTTGGTCGTTGACTTGGACAACGTAACCTGGACGGCGTGCGTTGTGCCGTTGGGGTCCAGCAACGAAGCCGAGTAAACCTGAGTCGTGCCGTTCGGGCTGGCGGCATTCAAATTGGCGTTGAAGACGTCGATCGTCGCATTGGAGATGGCCGTGTCATCCGTGCCAATCGTACCTTGGGCCGTCGCCGCGGCTTCGGTCACGCCGGAGAAATTCAGGTTAAGGCTGAGCGGCGTCGTGCCGTAGGCCGGGGACTGGGCCGCCAGCGTATAGGTAATCGCCTGCGTGGTGCCCGACTGCGGTTGGCCCGTTGCATTGAATACGAGCGGCGTCGGCGTGGTTTGCCAGGTACCGCTGTTATCCAACTGGGTCTGGACCTGCCAGGTATTGGGCGACACATTGGTCACCTGCACTTGCAGGTTGTGCATCTGGCCGCTCGAATCGATGATGCGCGTCGTATAGATGCTGGGATTGCTACCGCCGGTAATGTCCAGCGTCAGTCCCGAAATCGAGACGTTCTTCGTGCCCTGATTGATAATGGGTGCGGTTGCATTGAAGTTCATGCCCAGCGTCAAGCCGGCGTTGGCCTGGTTGGACGCGCCCGTAGCGAGGGCGCCGATATTGGCGGTCTGCACCTGGATAGCCTGGGGCGTACCGCCGCTGGCGATCACACCGTTCGAGTTGGCGATATAGCCGGCCAGGTTCTCACCCTGGTTCACGATAAAGCCGTTGCGATCCAGCTGGAACTGGCCGTTACGCGTGTAGGTGAAGCTGCCGTCGGACTGGATCAGGCGGAAGAAGCCGTTGCCCTGAATAGCGATATCGAGCGGATTGTTCGTGGTCGTCGTCGTACCCTGGCTGAAATCCTGCGCTACGGCCGAGGTCCGTTCGCCGATACCGACCTGGATGCCGGAGTTCGCGAGGGTATTGGCATACACGTCGGCAAATTCTGCCACCGACCCCTTGTAGCCTACCGTGTTGGCGTTGGCGATATTGTTGCCAACCACATCCAGGTAGGTGTTTGCCGAGTCAAGGCCGCTCAATCCCTGTTGAAAACCCATGGTGTTTCTCCCGCTTGATTCTTTGAAGCACGCGACACCGCAGTGTCGAACTTATTCTTTCCCTTGCCGATCAATGCCTTACTTGATCTGCTGGATGTCCGTCATCGCTATCGTTTCGCCACCCGTGGTCTGGATGCTCAGGCCGGAGCTGCCGACGCCGACGCTCTGCACCGTTACATAGGTTGCCGTCTGCAGCGAGCTGGAATTGCCCTTGGCATCCGTTGCCTTGGCGACGATGGTGTAGTTACCCGAAGGCATGGCCGAACCGTTGCTGTTCGTGCCATCCCAGCTGACCATCGTATTGCCGGCGGCGGGGCTGCCCAAGTTCATCGTGTCGACCAGGTTACCCTGGGAGTCGTATACGGATGCCGTCACCTTGCCGGCGTTGTCCGGCACGGTCACCTCGGCCTGCGCGGCGTTCTTGCCGTCGTAAATCATGGTGTCGCCGTTGGCTAGCACTTGATGGCCGATCAAGCCTGCCGCCTGGAACGACTGGCCGGCGTTGTAGGCCGACGTCATGCTGGTCATGCTGGCGTTCAAATCCTGGATTCCGCTCACCATGCTGATCTGGGCCAGCTGCGAGGTCATCTGGTTGCTGTCGGCCGGATTCGTCGGGTCCTGGTTCTGCAGCTGCGTCGTCAACAGCTTGAGGAACTGGTCCTGCAGCTGTTGCGCATTGCTGGTCGCGGCCTGGGCCTTGTTCAGGTTCAGGAAGACGTTGCCCGTCGAGTTGCTATTGCTGCTGGTGTTGTTGACCGCGGTCATGGCGTCAGGCTCCGTCTATTACGATTGACCAAGCTGGAGCGTGTGCTGCAGCAGGGTTTTGGCGGTGTTCATCATGTCGGCGTTGGTCTGGTAGGAGCGTGACGCCGCAATCATGTTCGTCATTTCTTCGACCACGTCCACGTTCGGCATGGCCACGTAACCCTTGGCGTCGGCCAGCGGATTCTTTGGGTCGTACACGAGGCGCGGTGGCGACGAGTCTTCCGACACCGCAGCAACTTTCACGCCAACAGCCAGCGGCTGGTTCTGCGTCATCTGCGTGGCGGAGAACACGACTTGCTTGGCGCGGTAAGGTTGGCCCGTGGAGCTGGTCGCGCTGTCGGCGTTGGCCAGGTTGCTGGCCGTGGCATTCAGTCGGATCGACTGCGCCGTCATGGCCGAGCTAGCGATATCGAAAACTTGAAACAGCGACATGGGACCTACTCCTTCCTTATTGCTTTCTGCCGACTACGGGGGCTTTATTGCGACTGCAGGGCGCTGCGCAGGCCGGCGACTTGCTGCTGCGCGAACGACAAGCTGGCCTGGTAGCGCAATGCGTTGTCGGCAAAATTTGCCATCTCGGTGTTCATATCTACCGTATTGCCGTCGATGGACGGTTGCACATCGTTCCGATACATCAAGGCCACTTCCAGCGACTGGCGCGGCGATGTTGAGATATGGCGTGGATCGGTCACGGTCATCTGCAAGGCGCCGGCCGGCTGCTTGGCGCTCATCACATCCTTCATCGCCTGCGCGAAATCGAAGTCGCGGGCCTTGTAGCCCGGGGTGTCCGCGTTGGCGATATTGCTGGCGATTACCTCTTGGCGGAGGTCGCGCAGATGCAATGCGGCGCGGCTGGTAGCGAATTCGGAATCGAGCTTGGAGAACATTTCAACCTCTCATTGGCCTTGGCGTTAGGCCGGACGAGGTTGTTACAGCACGTATCGTGCCAAGGAGCGGGTCACCGCTTCAAACCGGTGGATTGCCCAAACGACATCGGCCCCAAGCAGTGCAGCTTGGGGCCGATTGGGAAGCCGAATACGGAAGCGAATCAGCCGTACGTACTGAAGCCCGTCAATCCAAGGACGTTGCTGCCTTGGGCAATCTCGTTCTGGATGAAGGCATTGAGCTGGTTGGCCGATAGCGAATTCAAGCTGGGGTTCGCGCTCGTCACGCTATTCTGGTACTGCGTGATGATCGACTGCTGCTGTGCCTGGATGCCGTTGGCAGGATTCGAGTTGCTCGGATTCAGATAACCGTTCACGACACCGGACAGCTGCTGAATCGCCTGGTTCAGCAAGGTCAGCACGCCCGTTGGGTTGGCGTTGTAGGCATTGTTGAACGTGGGATCGCCCGTCGGGTTGAACGCCAAGGTATTGCCCGCTGCAGTCGTAATCCCCAACTGGCTAAGGGAGCTCGGCGAACCACCGTAATTGTGGGTCGCCGCAGCCTGCAGATCGGTAGACAACTGCGTAGCGGTGGCGGTATCACCATTCAAGGCGCCAGTAGGTGCTGTTAGCTGGGTAATGTCGCCCTGCAGGGTGTTGTATGAGGTAACCAGGTTTTGCGCGATGCTTGTCGCGTTGCCCGTCACGATATTGGTCGTACCGGCAGTCAACAAAGTCGCGTTGACATTGGTGTCCAGCGTGACGGCATTCGTCGTGCTTGTCTGGGCTGCGCCACCGTTGACGGTGTAGCTGGCATTCTGTGCCGCTTGGGTTTGCGTCAAGCCCAGCTGGTTGAGCGTCTGCTGGCCGCCATCCAGCGGCCCGCCCTGCCCAGCCGTGGTGATACGGAACGCGTTCCCGGCGCCCGTTGCAGTGCCCGTGATTTGCAGCTGCGAACCATAACTGTTGGTGACCACGGTCGCGCTCACACCCGCGCCGGATGCATTAATCGCGCTGGCGATGCCATTCAAGCTTGGTGTCGTGATGTTGACAGTCGCCGGAGAAGTCGCATCGGCACTGAAAACACCGCTGCCATTCACCGTCCCCGTCTGGATAGTCAGGCTACCTGCACTAAACACCGTCGCATTAGGGTCGGAGACGTAACTGCTCGAAAGCGTTTGCCCTTTCGCCACCTGCGACACGTTGAGCGCGTAGATGGCCGAAGGCGAACCGGCGCCGTAAGTGGCGGTAGCGACCGCAGGCGTCGTGCTCGCGGCAGCCGTCGTCGTCGTGGTCGTGCTGGACGGGCCGTTAGCCAAGGCAGTCGCCGATTGCGATGCCGCGTTCAGCAACTGTCCATAGCCGGACAGCTGCGTAAGCGTACTGGCAGACGGTGCGTAAGGATCAACACCCGGTACCCCGGTCTGGCCGGCCGGCGGCGGCGTCGCACCGGCTTGGGACAAGCGTAACGAAACAACTGCATCTAGCAATGAGACTTGCATCGCATTACCCCCTACTCAGGCAGGCCTGCCTTTGGATACCCCATTATCGATAATTTCCCACAAATATAAAGGTGGAAAGTTACCAAATGTATCAACTTTCTGCCAAGCGGCAGGCCCCTGCCCTCACTTGCCTGCCGCCGGCTCCGCAGGGCACGGCCCGGCCCACAGAGCCGTATCGTTATAGCTGATCCAAGGCTGGGCGTCAGCCGCCAGCGACTCATTGATGGCCAACTCGCTGGTCACCTTCTTACCCTCGTAATGCATATGCAACGAGCCATTCTTTTGCCCGCCCTCGCACACCAACTTGGCCGTCAACTCGTGCTCGCCCACCTTAACGTCGCTTACCTCGCAGCTGTCAGTTAAATCGTTCTGACCCTTGGGAGAAAGCAATTCCAAATGATTCGGGATGTCTTCCTTCTTCAAGCATTGCGTCAGGTACTTGGGCTTAGGCGGCAATGGCAACGCGCGGAGCACCATGCGACGGTCGATATTCCAAAGCCCGGGCTCCACATCCGGCTTGTCGCCCGCGTGCACGACGCCGATTGCAGACAATACCGCCAATACCGCAACGCCAATTACTTGAAACTGCTTGTTCGACATAGGCTCGACGCTCCTCAAATTGAATTCCGCAGCCACCTTAGAACGACGCCGTACCGGTGGAACGCGTGACGGGCGGGGTAATCAGGCGCTTCTCGACGACCAGCATGCTGTCATAGAAGTGCAGGCCAAAGGCCGACGTCGTGATGCCTGTCGGGCGGAAGCTAGCTGGGTCATTGCTGTGCCAGGCATGCAGGTCGTCGATAAAGCGCTTTGCATACTCGATGAAGGTGTAGGGGTGGCGATAGCCGCCGCCAAAACTGGGCCAGTACGAAGTATGCAAATCCTCGCACAGGTACAGGCCATCGACCTTCACCTTGCCGTAGAGTTCCTCAAACGTCACGATCTGCTGCGTCATCGTGTGGCCGCCGTCGTCCAGCACGATATCGAAAGGACCATGCTTTTCGGCCAGCTCACGCAGGAAGTCGCGGTCTTCCTGGCTGCCGATTTCAACGGTGATACCTTCCTCTTCGAATTCCTTGCACTTCGGATTGATATCGACGCCAATGATCTTTGCCTTGGGGCCGAAAAAATTCTTCCACATCTGCAAGGAACCGCCGTGGAACACGCCGATTTCGAGGAAGGTGATTTCACGATCCCTAAACGGCGCAAAGTGACGCTCGTAAATGTCGAAATAGTGCAGCCACTTGAAAATCAGCCTGCCTTCGTTGTCGCAAAAGTAGTCGAACAAATCGCTCATTGTGCAGTCCCTGTCTTGATCTCGATCTTGGTTTTTCAGCTAGACGGATTGGTCCGCCACCGTCGTCTCTTCAGCCTTCTCTGCGTTCTCGCACCAGTCGGCCCATACTTCCTTGAACTTCTCTTCCAGGTCGCGCGTGACCAAGACCGCATCCATCAGCGGCGAGGCAAGCATGGTTTCGCGCAGGGAAGCACGAATCTTCGCCAACCCAGGCAAGTCTCGTGCCCAGCGCTTGCCCACCTCGACATAAGCCTCCTCGCTGTCCACGACGAAATCCGACAATCCAACGGCGCCCATCATGGTGGCACCCATGCGTTGGATCGATTTACGCCCAGCCAAGGATAGCACCGGCACCGCCATCCAGATCGCATGCGCGGTCACCGTCCCGCCGTTGTAGGGGAACGGATCGAGCGCGATATCGATTTCGCTATGGAACTCCAGGTATTGCTTCATCGGCTTCTTGCCGAACAGGCGCAAGCGCTCCATCGGGAAACCGCAATCGGCAAACACCCGGCGTACTTTCTCGTTCAATTTTTCGTCATCATCCTTGCCGCCCGTGGCCATCCACAGGATGGCGTCGGGGATAGCATGGAACATCTTGCCCCAGAGAGTAATGACCTTGGTATTGATCTTGCCGAAGGCGTTGAACGAGGCAAAAGTAAGATGCCCATTGCGCAAGGCGGGAAGGTCTCCCACGGGCAAGTCCTTGCCCTCCTCGCTTGGGCGGTAACACCAGCCCGACACCAGGCGCAGCAACTTCTCCGCATGCAGCGCCTCGGTCATGCCGGGTGGGTCCATGCGTTCGTCGGTAATACGGTAGTCGATCGCCGATACGCCAGTTGTCGTCGGCATGCCGATCCAGGTCATCTGGACGGGCGCAGCGCGGCGCGCGAACATGTATAGGCGGTGGTAGGCCGTGTGGTTGGATAGGTCGATCAGGATATCGATCTCGTCCATCCGGATCATTTCGAGCACCGCTTCGTCGTTCAAATCGAGAATCCAACGCCAGTGGTCGGCGAAGTGCATGAACTTGGCCGTCATGCTGTCCACATAGTTGTGGTTCGCATAACAGTAAATTTCAAAGCGCTCGTGATCGTGATGTTCCAGAATGGGTTCCGCGAAGAACCCAACGGAATGGCTGCGGAAGTCGCCGGACACATAGCCGATGCGCAACTTGCGATCTGGATCGGGGTCGTTGCGGAACGTCGCCACGCGATCGCGGTAGCGGGCATTGAAACGCTTGTCCCACTCCTTGTACGCCTCGGCGAGCGCCTCCGGTGTCAGTTCCGGATCGTAATTCATACAGAACAGCATGCCCGACATCGCGTCCGAGCTGCGGGGTTGTTCGGCCAGAATCTCACGAAATACGGACATGGCGCCCGCGATATCGGCCCGCTTCAGGCAGAGATCGGCACGGGCATGGCGCACTTCCTGCGCCGAAGGCCAGCGCTTCTCCGCCTGGACCAGCACCGATTCGGCCTCGTCGAACTCGTCGGCCTCCTTGAGGAACGCGACCAGCGTAAGGTATAGCTGCATGCGCGTGGGATCGAGCTTGATCGCATCGCGCAGCAAGGCTTTGGCATCGTCGATCTGGCCCATCACCTTCTTGCGCGTAGCCAGGCGAGCCATCGTATCGACGTGGTTTGGATCGTACTCCAAGGCCTTGTTGTAGTATTCCAGTGCCTTCCCGTAATCCTTGATGCTTTCGTAAATCGAGCCGGCGCGGGCCAAGGCCTCTGCACAATCGTGGGCAATGCCGATGGCCTTGTTGTAGTAATACAGCGCTTCGCCCAACTGACCAAACATCTGCAGGCAGATACCAAGGTTCACGCAGGCATCAACGTCGTCGGGGAAGTACGCATAAAGCTTCTTGAAATACTCTATGCCCAGGTGCGGCGAACCCTGTTCCTGGCATTCGGTCCCCAGGTCGAATATCGACTGCTTTTCCACCGGCAGCGATTCGATGATTTGTGCCACGCGCCGGGTCGCCTCGTGAAAATACCCCATGCGCGCCAGGCAGATTGCAATGCAGTTGCGCAGCCAAGGGTCGCCCGGTGCTTCCTTGAGGGCAGCCTCGCATGCGCCCACGGCTTCCGGCAGCTTGCCCAGCTCGCGCAGGCACACCGCCAACAGCTTCAGCACCTCGGGTTCGCCGGGTATGGCATGGTCGACCGCCGACAGGTGCTCCAGCGCCTCCGGGTAGCGGTCCTCGATGATTTCCAAGCGCCCAAGGTGATAGCGCACGGCAAGATTTTCCGGCATGGCGGCATAAGCGGCTTCAAGCGTCTTGCGAGCCCGCTTGTTGCGCTTGTAACCGATATTGGCGACGCCGGCATTGAGCAGGAAGCGCGGTTCGTCACCGACCAGCTTCAGCAAGCGATTGTAGTTTGCAACTGCCTTGCCATGCTGCTTCAAGGCCATCAGCGCAATACCACGAAAATTCAAGGCTTCGGCATCGTTGCCGTCGGCAATCAAACGGTTGTCGGCCGCAGCGACCACTTGCGGCCACTGGGCCAGATCGAGCATGCCGCGAATCTCATCATCCGTGGCCGCCGGCGCGACAAACTGTCTAACTTTCGCCATCAGGAAGCAGCCAGGACGTCAGCCAATGCAGGCTGCAACTCAACCGCCTTGTCGCGGAACTTGTCGGCCTCGGCAGTGCGCCCGGCACTACGCAGCATCAGGGACAAATTGCCATAGGCTTCCGCGTAATTGGCATTGAGCGCGATGGCCGCACTGAAAGCCTTTTCCGCAGATTCGATATCGCCCTTGGCCTGGAAGGCAAGCCCCAGGTTGTTCTGGACTTCGTGTGCGTTCGGGATCAGTTCCACCGCCTTTTGATAAGCACGAATGGCCTCATCGTAGCGCTCAACCAAAAGCGCCACGTTGCCCTGCTCGTACCAGGCCGGCGCGAGCTTCGGGTCCAACAGGGTCGCCCGACGCAGGAAGCTGCGCGCGTCCGTCATATCCTGCTTCTCCTTCAGGCACATGCCGACCCAGTAGTAGCCTTCCGCATTGTCGGGTTGGAAATCCAGGGCGCGGCGAAACGCTGCCAAGGCAACGTCCATGTCACCCAAGGCGGCGCGGCAGCGGCCTTCCAGCAACAGGCGCTGTACGACGATATCGGTCGCATTGGTCGTCTTGGCCAGGAAATCGATCGCATCCTGGAAGCGGCCTTCTGCATGGGCTACCAGTGCGCGGAAGAACCAAGCCTGGCCATGGTCTTCACGCCATGCCAGCAGCTTTGCACACAGCTTCTCGACGTCCTCATGCTTGCCCTCGGCCATGTACTTGGCGGCAAGCTCGGTGATCTGCTGCGCATTCAGATAGACGGGATCTTCACCGGAGTTGGTGAGCGAGTCGGGAGCGGAGGTCATGAGCAACTGTCCTGTATCTGAAGAATTGTTGTGTGGGTAATGCTATGCAAGGTGCTTAGCAAGCGGCTCGATAAAGCAGAATTGATGCCAGATATGTTCATCCGCAAACGCGATCCCGAGTGCTTGGTCAGAGGCCCCCTAGCTTCAGACACCCACGCACCTTTGTTCGCAATGCCCTACGCGGCCATTATAAGCACAGCAATGAATGCTCGGGGAAGCGACAAATGCCGCGCTGGCCCAAGGTATCGCGAAGTCGACAAGAAGCGCCTGAACCTATTCCGGCGGAGCCGACGCCGTGCTGTGAAGCAATGTAAAAAGCCACCGTGAGGTGGCTTTTTACGGTGCAGCAAAAACAGCAACTTACCAGAGGCGCAGCAGACCTTGCTTGCCACCAACCGTGAACGGGCTTGCGTTGTTCGCCAAGCGGTTGTTGGCCAGCGTTGCACAAGCTGCGTACTCCTTGAGTGCAGCGCTGCCGAACGAGGTCGCGGCACCATCGATCGAACCGCTCAGGTAGGTGTAGGCCGGAACCGCGTAGCTGGTACCCGTACCGTAGGACTGACCGAACAGACCACCAAAACCACCACCCGTGACCGTACCCGACGCTGCACCTGCTGCCGCTGCGGAAATGGTATCGGAGGCGGCGCCGCCCGACTTGGTCGTAAACGAATAACTTGCGCTGTTGCTGGCGGCGGCAGCCAAAACCGCATCCAACCCAGGCTGAATGCCGGTCTTCAGCTGAACGCCGGCAATGTGGTAGTGCATGTAGTCGTCCGAACCCACATAGGCATTGAACGACACATTACAGGTCGCGCTCGCGCTCGACACTGCCGTGCTGTAGCTGAACGGCATCATGATCTCGCCGAAATTCGACGAGAACGTGCCAATCGAGATGCTCGAGCCGGCGCTCGAGTTATTACCGACCGGGCCGTAGTAGGTCAGGGCAGACGTGCCGCCAAACAACATCGGTGCGCCAGCTGCCTTGGAGTCGGACACCGTGTTGGAGATCGACCAGACCGTCATCTTGATGTCGGTCGGCGTAGCAGCGGTCGTGAAGTTGAGGTTGTAGAGACCGCCCGACGCAGTCGTCAGACCGCCGTTGCTGATGTAGTACTGCCACGTACCCGGCGCGGTGCCCGTGCCCTGCGTCAGCTCCAGCAGAATCACACCGTCGGTGGTCTGGTTGCCGCTGGGGATGAACGCCGTGTACAACGGCGTCGTACCGCCCCTGGCGTAAACCATCGGATCGCCAAAGGTGTGAAGGCTAAGTGACGAGCCGCTGGCGAAGGCGGCAGCGGACGTTGCCATCAACCCCACGCTTACGCCGAGCTTTTGCATTACATGCTTCATGGTGGAACTCCTAGTTAAGGTTGGCGCTGAGCTTGGCGCTGAGCAGAAAAGCCGCGTACAGCCGACGCGATTGCAGCAGTCGAACCTGCCATCAGGCCCAGGCCGCCGACTCTTGGAACAACGTGTTTCATAACAATCTTCTCCTTGCCAGGAAGAGTGTATATTCCCTCACGCACAGCATAAGCACTTGCTAATGCAAGTTCAAGTCCCGTGGTAAAGATACCGTTGTCCAGCGAGTCGCAGCCATTACACGAGACAACTTACACTTCTGAGGACGTCATCGGCACAATCTTCGAAAACTTTAGCCCAGAATGTAAAAATTCTTTTCAAAATTCGAAATCGCAGTTTGCGCCAAGCACTAACAAGCACAAAACATGCCGGCACGCGCCCTTGGGGTTACAAAATGCATCGCTTGTTACCGCCAAAGGCAACACTGGACAGAGCTGCGCCAATATTAGTAGTCTACACAATAGCATCGCGCAAGGTGCTTCGCAGGCCAATTCCGACAAAGCGGCTGCGATATATATTTGCAACAATATAACTGAGCCCGATCAAGCGCCAGCGCCATCGTGGTGAAAATTACCCGGGGCGCACGTTGAGTTGGTCGCGGCGCCCGTCCGCCCTGCCTACCAAACTGAACACACACCCTCGACGTCATGACGAAAAAGAGCCGCGCCAAGCATTCCGAACAACCTGCCGCATCCGCGCCTATTGCCGACAACTCGGCTGGCCCATCGCCTGCGCCCATTCAGCCTGATGTCTTCGCTAAAGCAGTCGCTGACTGCCAGGCTGGCCGATTCGACGATGGCATACCTCCCCTGCTAGCGATACTCACCGACTACCCAGACTTCCTTCCCGCGTGCATGGCGCTAGGCGCAGCGTACGGCCATATGGGCCGCCTGGCAGAGGCACGCACGCAGTTCGAGCGCGCCATCGAACTCGACCCCAAGTTATCGCAAGCCTATGCCAACCTGGGCAATGTACAAAAGCTCAGTGGCGACATCGAGGGCGCAATGAGCAGCTATCGCAAAGCCATTGCGCTGCAGCCAGGCATCGCCGACGGGCATTACAACCTGTCCACCCTTCAGCTGGACATGGGCGACCTGGACGAGGCCCAGAAGTCGCTCGAACTTGCGCTGCTGTTCCGACCGAACTACGCCGAAGCGCAGAACAACCTGGGTGACATCAAGCTGCGCAAGGGCAAGATTGAAGAGGCCGTTTCCCACTTCCGCCAGGCTCTGGTCTGGAACCCGGACTTGCCGCAGGCGCAAGCCAACCTAGTGTTGGCGCTTTACCGACTCGGGCTCTACGTGGAAGGCGAGGAAGTCGCCAAGAAGGCACTGGAAGCCCGCCCGGACGATACGGTCGTGCTGATGAATCAGGCCATGGGCCTGATTTCGCAGGGCAAGGGCGAGGCGGCCGAAGCGATCTATCGGGGCTTGATTGAACGCTTTCCGGAATCCGTCGAGCCGCTGGTAAACCTGGGTAGCGTGCTGCAGATGGAGCGGCGCTACGACGAAGCGGCCGACGTTTTCCGTCAGGCCCTGACGCTGCGCGGCGTAAATGCAGCACTTTGCCTTGCCGGCCTGGCCAATTTGCGCCTCGCACAAGAGCAGCCTTCGTTGGCTGTTAAAGAGCTGCAGCATGCCGTCATGCTGGAAAGCCGCCATGCGGGGATGTTGGCCAACCTGGGCTGGGCATTCGTACAAAGCGGCGATGTCGCCCTGGGTATTGAAAATATCCGTCGCGCAACAGAACTGGCGCCGAAGCTGGCGGAACTCCGTTCCAATCTGGTCTTCGCGGCTCACTACGACGCAAATCTCACGCCCGCACAACGTCGAAAGGTTGCCAATGATTGGAACGAATCGTTTGGCGATCCCGAGGACGTATTGCCGCCGATGCCCATGCGTACGCTATCCGAAAACAACGACCGCCTACGCATCGGCATGGTGTCCAGCGACTTCCGCACGCACTCCGTTGCTCAGTGCCTCGCGCCGCTGCTGCAGCACTATGATCGCAAGCGCCTGGAGATCACCCTGTACTCTACTTCCGGGCAAGAGGACGAGGTCACCAAGCGATTCCGCAGCCAGGTCGATATGTTCCGGCAGGTCGCCCCGCTGGCGCCCATCGACCTCGCCAATCGAATCCGCCGCGACGGCATGGACATCCTGATCGACTTGTCTTGGCACACGGGCGGCAACAAGCTCAGCATGTTTGCACTCAGACCGGCGCCGATTCAAGTCGGCTGGCTAGGCTTTTTTGCCGACACCGGGCTCGACGCCATCCCCTTCCGCCTGAGCGACGACATCATGGACCCGCCGATCGAATCGACGGAAAAGGATGCTGGCGCGGCGCATGTGGTTTACTTGCCCAGCGTGCTGTGTTTCGAACCGCCGGTCGACGCGCCGGAGATCAAGCCATTGCCGGCATTGCGCCGCCATGCAATCACTTTCGCATCCATTTCCAGATTCAACCGTGCGAGCGCCGCGACGCTCGACGCATGGGCGCAGATCCTGGAGTCGGTGCCGGATTCGCGCCTTATCGTATTCAGCAGTGTGGATGAACGCGACACCGGCACGTTTGAGCGGATTCGCCGCCTATTTGCGCTGCGCGAAATCGGCGAAGAGCGCCTCGACATACGCCCGCGACTCAAGCTTCCGGCATTTCTTGCCGCCTTGAACGAGGAGGTAGATGTGGTATTGGACACCTTCCCCTACCCGGGTGGCGTAAGCACGCTGCACGCGCTATGGATGGGCGTGCCGACACTGACTCTCGCCGGAACCAGCTCTTACGAACGCGCCGGCGCCAGCATCATGACACATGCCGGCATACCGGATTTCGTCACGAACGACGTGAAAGCCTATGTAGCGCGGGCCGTGCGTCTTGCGACAGAGATCGACAAGCTTGCCGAATTGCGCGACACCATGCGCAGCCGCCTGAGGCAGAGCCCTCTGTTCGACGGCGCAGCATTCGCGCGTGGCTTTGAAGACGCCGTCACAAGACTATGGCAGGTGGAATTCGATAAGTATATTGAGGAAGCGCGGGCGAAGAGTGCCCAGCAGGACGCGACAGACTAGGAAGTGGACTCGGGTACCGTGGGCAGGAGTTCGGCAAGATTCAGCTGGGGCATACCAGCTTCGCCGAGCCCCTGCTCCAGGAAGTGGATAAAGGCCAGCAACTCCGCCACCGCGCGGAACAGCTCGGGCGGGACGTTCTTGTCCAGGTCGACCTCCATCAGGAGCGCGACGAGCTCCGAGGACTCGTGGACGTAAACGCCCGCCTCCCTGGCCTTGGCGATGATGGTCTCTGCAATCAGCCCCCTACCCTTGGCGACCACCTTTGGAGCGGCGGTGCCTTCGTTATAGGCAAGCGCGACGGCCTGCTGCTGGGTGACGTTTTTTTGGGCGCGAGACATGGGCCGCTATTCCTCGTCAGCCACGGCAACTTGCTGCCCAACCAATTCGAGGCCAGCCGACTCCAGCTGCGTTTTCAGCCGGTCACTTTCGCTCCGTATCAAGCCAGCGGTATCCGCGCGCGATACGGTGAATTTCACGCCGACGTGTGTCTTGTCCGATAGGTTGATGACGGCATCAATGCTACCCAGTGTGGGCAGATCCAGATGAATGCGGGTATTCCACGAACGCTGGGTTGGCTCGTCCTGCCCCGACTGCTGCGAGCGGTCCTCTTCGACCTCCCAGCGCATCGGCTGCCCCGGCCAGGCCTGCCCGTGCCAGACGATGGGTCGCTGATCCATCACCTGCAGCTGCTGCTGAATCAAATCACGGACGACGGGTGGAGAATCAGCCAATCCTCGACTTGCCGCAGCCAAGCTCGACTCGCTAGCCGGTGCCGTAGCCTGTCCCTGCGCCTGAAGTGCCGCCTCGGTACCGACTGCCCTTGCCAATGCGGCGGCCGGCGCAGTGGTATTGCCTTGCCCTCGGCTTGCAGTGGCTGCTTCCGCTTGCGCCGCTGCCGTGTCCTTTGCATCATTTGCCGCCGCAGCGGCATTGCCCTGCCCTGCCTGCGGTTCAGCCAGAATGGACTGCAAATCGCGCCCGCCCTGTACCCATTCGGCAAGGTGCGACTCATAGAACAGGCCACTGCCGGAAAATATCTTTTGCAGCGTGTTGGCAAGCGATGCCGTGTCGAGCTGGCCACCGGGCTGCATGACAATCTGCCCACCCGGTAGCTTTGCCGCCTGCTGGGCGCTGCCCTTCTCGGCGATCTCGGTGAGCAGATCACCCAGGAACTGAGCCGTATTGCTCAACGCCACCTGCGCGGAACCAGTCCCCGCCGTCGGCAGTTGCGGCACAGTCGAGCCATCAATCGACTGGCGTGGCATCAGAAAGGCCAGGCGCGGCGAGTTCGCAATCACGCGCATGTCGATCTGGTCGCCGGCTTGCGTATTTCTCGGCAAATTCAGATCGAGCATCTGGTCCTTCACCAGGACTGCGAACCGGCCATTGGGTAATTCGCCCGTCACTTGCGCGCGCACCTGCTCGCCGACGGTGAAAAGCTGCTGTATCTCCTGGATCGTGTCGACCAGCTGGATTAGCGGTTGGGCCGACGACCGGATATAGGCTTCAAGCTGGTTGATAAGCGAATTGGTCGGGATCATCGCTGAACCACGCTGATCTACGGCCTCAAGGAGGCTCGGTATAGGGCCACGATCAGCTCCGCCTCGCCTCTGGAAATGCCGCAGCCTGCGGCGACAGCCGAAGAGTCGAGCCCTTGTTGTGCCAGTTTTAGCGCCTGGCTGTATGCAGTCTCGGTAACCGCCTGCTCCGCAACCGCAGTTTGCGGCGAACGCAATTGCTCGCGGATGATGTCAAGCTCCGAGCGCAAGGACTGCGTCTGCTCGCGAAGCTGTTGCAGTTCGATGGAAAGGTCGATCGGTACACGCCGCGTGCGGCGGCTCTTCAGAAAGAACAGCAGCAGCTCCAGCGCATAGACCGAGACGATCAGGGCGGCAGCGAATGCCAACTCGGGCCAAGTCAGGAAAACGCCATTCATGATCACGTACCTTTCACGTCTTGGCTGATTAAATCAACCCTAGCCGTAGGCACGTGCCAGTTTGCGAACGTTGACTCGTGCCGAACCGATATTTTGCAGAATGGTGGACAATTCATTCTTCCACAAGTCGACCCGATCAGCGAGTTCCTTATTGGCAATTTCGGTATCTTGCAGCAGGCCAGCGATTTCCTGCTGAAGCGCATCAGACAAGGCATCGAGCACCGGCGGCTGCGATTGCAGTTTATCGACGATGCGCTGCTGCTCGATCATGGCCTCGCGCAGACCCGGCCAATCCTCACTCCGTGCCAGGTCGAGCAGATGCAGCGTCGCACGATGCAAGGCGCGATATTGCTCGACGATGTCCTGGTCAGACACGGCCATAGCTCAATGGTTTCCGCTCGGCAATCTGCGCATCGTCGGCCACAGTGGTGGCCGGGCGAGGCTGCTCGATTGCATTCCAGGCCTCGCGCAGTTGAGACACCAGACCGTGTACCTCGTCGAGCGCCGCGACATCGTTGTGCAGGTTGGCGTAGAGCAGGCGGCGCAACATGTAGTCGTATAGCGCGTCTAGATTGGCGCCCAGCTCACCGCTACGCTCGATATCGAGGCTGGGGCGCAAGCCTTGCTCAATGACCGCAATGGCATTGGAGATTGTCATGCCTTTGTCGGCAATCTGACCTTGCTGCATGAACATCTTCGCACGCGAGATGTAGGCAAGCATGCCGTCAAACAGCATGCATACCAGCTTATGCGGGGACGCGGAGTCCACTTCGTGCTCCAAGCGGTCGCGCCCGTAAGCACTAAGTGCGTTCTTGAGTTTCGTCACCATTGCACCGGCCTAGGATCTATGTCGTTGCATCAAGAAGTGGAATTCTTCGACAGCGCCGATAATTGCTGCGTCAAGAATGTGCCCGTTTGCTGCAAAGTAGCCACGGTCGCATCCATCGCATTAAATTCTGCCAAGTAGTTCTGCTGCAAGTCAGCCATTTTCTGGTTCAATTCCGTCTGCTGTTTCTGCAGATCAGTAAGCTGACTATTATACCCGTCAGTCTCTGCCTGGATACCGCCGGTTTTCGACAGTATCTGCGTCAAGGTCGCATCGAGTTGCGACGCGAACCCGACGTTGTAGGATATGTTGCCGACGGTACCGGTGCTGGTACCTGTCACAGTCACTGCCAGACCCAGTGCGTTACCGGTTCCAGTCAGCTTTTGCCCGCTGCCGGTCGCATGCCAGCCGCCGATCGTACCAGCGACATCCATACCAGTACTCGTCGAGGTCGTGCCGAAACCGATTGCCGTCGACAGGTCGCTGCTCGCGTTCAGGATGGCTACGCTGGACGCGGAGCCATAAGTATTCGACGTGAGATTGATTTGATTGTTCGTCGCGTCATACGTCACGACGACTGATTTGCCCGCCGCTTTCAGCGTTGCGTCGCCGTTGATCTCGCTCTGCATTTCGGCAACCAGTGCGTTGTTGGACGCGTAGGTGGCCTGATTGAGCTTGATCTGTCCTGACATCACGCCGTCGACCGAGACCGTGAACGAGTTGTCAGTCGTGCTCAAGTTCAGGCTGCTCACAGTTCCTGGAGCCGCGACCGT
>Ga0213872_10001224_pt1 | contig 17356 bp, 11 predicted proteins | sample VelepicomBERX_R2_FD_160071 | JGI IMG/M metagenome (GOLD analysis project Ga0213872, IMG submission 160071) | Rhizosphere microbial communities from Vellozia epidendroides in rupestrian grasslands, the National Park of Serra do Cipo, Brazil - RX_R2 | ecosystem: Host-associated > Plants > Roots >...
ATCGAACAGGGCGGACAGATCCTTGCGCGGGCCGTCCAGGCTGTCATCCGCCCAGCCGTCGCGGCCGACCGCGAACAGGGTGTGGAAATCGAGCTGCTCATCGGTCGCGTCGAGCGCGGCGAACAGGTCGAACACCTCGTCATGCACTTCATGCGGACGGGCGTCGCCGCGATCCACCTTGTTGATCAGCACGATCGGACGCAGGCCCAGCGCAAGGGCCTTGCCGGTGACGAACTTGGTCTGAGGCATCGGTCCTTCGGCCGCGTCGACCAGCACCACCACGCCATCGACCATCGAGAGGATGCGCTCCACCTCGCCGCCGAAATCGGCGTGGCCGGGGGTGTCGACGATGTTGATGCGGGTATCCTTCCACACAACGCTCGTGCACTTGGCCAGGATGGTGATGCCACGTTCCTTTTCCAGATCGTTGCTGTCCATCACTCGTTCGTCCACCTTCTGGTTTTCGCGGAAGGTGCCGGACTGGCGGAGCATGGCGTCGACGAGCGTGGTTTTGCCATGGTCGACGTGGGCGATGATGGCGATATTGCGGAGGTTCATAACGATCACACAGCAGACAGAGTGGACTCGACTAAGCGAGCAAGATTGGTTTCCGGACGCGGCCCCATATGGCTGATGATCTCGGCGGCGCAAATGCTGCCGATGCGGGCACAGGTGGCCGCATCGCGTCCATGGGTATATGCATAGAGAAAGCCGGCGGCATATAAGTCACCGGCCCCTGTCGTGTCAACCAGTCGTTCGACCGGCTCGGCCGGAACCGAGACCGTCCGCTCTCCGGTGGCCACCACGGAACCCGAGGCTCCGCGCGTCACCGCGGCCAGCTCGACATGGCCGCGAACCGCGCTCAAAGCCTGATCGAGATCGGTGCGGTAGAGGGCGGTCAGCTCGGCTTCGTTGGCGAACACCAGATCCACATGGCCCTGGATCAGAGTCATAAAAGAATCACGGTGCCGTTCGACGCAAAACGGGTCGGAAAGCGACAGCGCCACCTTGCGGCCTGCTTGGTGGGCCAACTCGGCGGCCTTGAGGAAAGCCTGCTTGGCGCCCGGCGGATCCCACAGATAGCCTTCGAGATAGGTGACCTCGGCACCCCCGATCAACTCTTCATCGACATCGTCGGGGGTCAGCTCGATGCAGGCGCCGAGATAGGTCTGCATGGTGCGCTGGGCGTCCGGCGTTACCATGATCATGCAGCGCGCGGTCGGCGCCGCCTCGACCCCGGCCGAGGTGGGGAAATGGACACCGAGAGCGGTCAGGTCATGGCGGAACACGGCGCCCAGCTGGTCATCCTTGACCTTGCCGATGAAGCCGGCCTTGCCGCCCAAGCTGGCGATGCCGGCAGCGGTATTGGCGCCCGAACCGCCCGACACTTCGACGGCCGGCGGCAGGCGGCGATAGATGGCCTCCGAGCGCTCGGCATCGACCAGCGTCATGATGCCCTTTTCCACGCCCAGCTCTGCCAGCAACGGGTCTTCGACGCGGGCCAGGACATCGACAATGGCATTGCCGATCACGGCGACGTCGTAAGGGGCTCGCAAGGCTTATTCCTCCGGGAATTCCAATTCGGGCCGGAGTATAGCGAGCGATGGTTTTGGGACAAGGAAATTAGGGCGGTCACTAGGTGCCCAAATTCCGTCATGCCCGGGGAGGCGGGCATCCAGAAGTCATGTCGCCGCCGACGCGGCTCTACGTCTGGGTCCCCGCCCCCGTCGGCCTTGCCGACAATTATTGAATCGCATGCAAAGCATGCGCGGGGATGACGTCCTCAATACACCATCATATTCTTTATCAGCACTTCACCCTTCCACTCATGACCGAGGCTGGCCTCGACGGCGGCGTGGATGACGCGCTTGGCTTCCGCCGAGCCCTGGTCGGGTGATTGCAGCGTCTCGAAATTGCGGTTGGGGAATTCGCGATCGGCCTTGCCGATGATGACGTTTTTGAGGCTTTCCAGCCGCTTGGCGTTGTCCGCGTCGGTGCCGGCAAGCCAGGTGTCGATCTTGATATGCTTCCAGCCGCCGTCATCGGTGCGGATCGCCACGGCGATGGTCGGCAGCACGATCATGGTGGGTGGCAGCTTGCTTCCCGCCTGACCGCCCAGCTTGATGTCCTTGGCCGCGACCGGGCTTGCCGCGAGCAGAGTCAGCAGCAAGACGGCCAAGAATCGACTAGAAGAATACTTCCCGGACATGCTCCCACGAATCCTTCTTCGCTTTTTTACATAATACACAAGATATAGACAAAAGGCCGACAAATATTAGCAATCCAACTGTTGGCGCTTGGCGGTGAAGGGAATATTTTGAGGCGGCATTGGTTCGCGAAAGGACAGCTTATGATTGCGCGCCTGAATTCCCTCTTTTCCTTCGTCGCCGTTATCGCGGTGCTGGCGGCCGGACCGGTTGCGGCGGCCAAACAAAAACAGGGCGAACCCGCCCCCTTGGCTCCGAACGAGATCAACGGCAAGGCGCCGTCCAACTATCTCGCTTTGTCGCGCCTGCATATCCCGGTGATTGTCGATCAGAACCGCCAATACCGCGCTTTGGAGCTGGAAGTTTGGCTCCAGCCGACCGACGAGGAAAATCTCGCTCTTGCTCGTTCCCAGAAAAAGGCGATCATGGCGGGCCTCCAGGACGACTTCTCGAACTATGACTGGGAAGCCTTCAAGGACTCGAAAAAAGGGCCCGATATCGCCAAAAAGATTGTCGCCTCCGTGGTGGAGCGTGTATCAGGCGCCAAACTGCAGGACGTTTTGATCAAGACGTTGCTGCTCAGATGAAATTCTAGGAAGGACACGATGACGCAGCATATCGATGAGCTTAAGGAACGAATTATCCAGCAAGCGGTCGAAATAGGGCGTCAAAGATTGTCCCCCGGCCAGCACACGCTGGCCGAACGCCTGCTCCGCGCCGCCTACGCCAATGTCGCCCCCGAGGATGTGCTCCGGCGCGATCCCGAGACCCTCTTCGGCGGCACCGCGGCGCTGCTGGATTTCATGAGCGAGCGCAAGCCGGGCCTGCCCAAGCTCAGGGTCTATCAGCCGCGCTATGACAGCGCCGGCTGGGACTGCGAGCATGGCGTCATCGAGATCGTCAATGACGACATGCCGTTCCTGGTCGACAGCCTGTCGGCGGCGCTGCAGAAGCGCGAAATCGATATTCATCTTCTGGTTCACCCGATTCTGTCGGTGACCCGCGACGCGTCGGGTAAGCTGGTCGATGTCGGGCCCTCCAAGGAGGGCAAGGGCGTCTTGGAAAGCGTCATGCACATCGAGATCGACCGTCTGGCGGCCGGAACCGATGCGCAGAAGCTGACCGACGATCTGACGGTGGTGTTCGCCGAGGTGCGCGCCGCGGTCGAGGATTGGCAGAAGATGCGCAATACCGCGCTGGCCGAGATCGAGGCGCTGAAAACCGCGCCGGTGCCGAAGGACGCCGGCGACGTGGCCGAGACCCGGGAGTTTCTCTCCTGGCTCGCCGACGACAATTTCACCTTCCTCGGCATGCGCGCCTATGACTTCACCCTCAGCAAGGATGAAGTCGGCATCGATCCCGAAAGCTGTCTGGGCGTGCTGCGCGACGCGTCTCTGGGACTGTTCGATTCGGACTCGCACGGCAATAAGGCAGGCCCCGAGGTCGAGGCATTCAAGCGTCCGCACTTGCTGATCCTCACAAAGGGCGACCGCATCTCGAGCGTGCACCGCGCCGTGCAGCTCGATGTGATCGGCGTCAAGCGCTTCGACAAATCGGGCAAGGTGGTCGGCATGCTGGCCATCGCCGGCCTCTATGGCCATTCCGCCTATAGTCTTTCCACCCTCGATATTCCGATCCTGCGCCAGAAGGTGAGGTCGATCATCGAACGCGCCGGATTCTCGCCGACCAGCCATGACGGCAAGTCGCTGCTGGCGATTCTCGAGAATTATCCGCGCGACGAGTTGGTCCAGGCGTCGGACGAGCTGCTGTTCAACAATTCCTTGGGAATCCTGCGCCTGCAGGACCGCCAGCAGACCGCTCTTTTCCTGCGCCCCGACGATCTCGGCCGTTTCGTCTCGGCGCTGGTCTTCGTGCCGCGCGACCGCTACGACACCAATTTGCGCCATCGCTGGCAGGATGTGCTGGAGGACGCTTTCGGCGGGACGGTGGTGACCTGGTTCGCCCAGGTCGCCGAAAGCCCGCTGGCCCGCCTGCATTTCATCGTCCGCAAGAAGGACAAGGCGCTGAAGCAGCCTGACGTCGAGGATCTGGAGAAGCGTCTGGCCGATGCCGCGCGGTCCTGGGCCGACCGCCTGCGCGAAGCCCTGCTTGAAGCCCATGGCGAGGAGAAGGGTCTGGCGCTCTATCGCCGCTGGGGCGATCTGTTCCCGCTGTCCTACCGCGAGCAGGAAACCCCGCGGGCGGCTCTGGGCGACATCGATCAGCTGGCCAATCTGGGCGGCAAGGTGGCGGTGCACCTGCATCGTCCGCTCGGCGCCGCCGAGACCGAGGTGCGCTTCAAGCTCTATCACAAGGCCTTGCCGGTGGCCTTGTCCGACGTGCTGCCGCTGTTTGAGCATATGGGCTTTCGCGTCATCTCCGAGAACCCGCATGAACTCAAGGCGAAGGCCGGCGACGTGGTGTGGATCCATGATTTCACCATGGCCACCCTCGATGGGGTGAAGCTCAATGTGGAGGCGCTGCGCCATCGATTCGAGGAGGCTTTCCTGGCGCTGTGGAATGGCGACGCCGAGGATGACGGCTTCAACCGCCTCCTCGTCGGAGCGGATCTCGCCTGGCGCCAGATCTCGATCCTGCGCGCCTATGCCAAATATCTCCGGCAGGCCGGCTCGACCTTCTCGGGCGCCTATGTCGAGCGCAGCGTGGTGGCCAATCCCGGCATCGCCCGGCTGCTGGTGCAATTGTTCGAGCGCCGCTTCGATCCGGCCGGCAACGGCAAGGACGAAGACCTGCTGGCCGCCATCGACAAGGCGCTGGACGCCGTCACCAGCGCCGACGAGGACCGCATCCTGCGCCGCTTCCTCAACCTGATCGACAGCACGCTTAGGACCAACTATTTCCAGAAGAACGCCGAAGGGGCGCTGAAGAACTATATCTCCTTCAAGCTCGACAGCAAAAAGGTGCAGGGTCTGCCCTTGCCGCGCCCCAATGTCGAAGTGTTCGTCTATTCGCCGCGCATGGAAGGCATCCATCTGCGTGGCGGCAAGGTGGCGCGCGGCGGCATCCGCTGGTCGGACCGTCCGGAGGATTTCCGCACCGAGATCCTGGGCCTGATCAAGGCGCAGATGGTCAAGAACGCGGTGATCGTTCCGGTCGGCTCGAAGGGCGGCTTCGTGGTCAAGCGGCCTCCGGCAACAGGAGGGCGCGAGGCGTTCCTGGCGGAAGGCATCGAATGCTACAAGATCCTGATGCGCGGACTTCTGGACATCACCGACAATCTGGTCGCCGGCGCGGTTTCTCCGCCGAAAGAGGTGGTGCGCCGCGACGAGGATGATCCCTATCTCGTGGTGGCCGCCGACAAGGGCACGGCGACCTTCTCCGACATCGCCAATGGCGTTTCGGCCGAATATGGCTTCTGGCTGGGCGACGCCTTCGCCTCCGGCGGTTCGGTCGGCTATGACCACAAGGTCATGGGCATCACGGCGCGCGGCGCCTGGGTCTCGGTCCAGCGTCATTTCCGCGAAATGGGAATCGACTGCCAGAGCCAGGATTTCACCGCCGTGGGCATCGGCGACATGTCGGGCGACGTGTTCGGCAATGGCATGCTGCGCTCGAAACATACCCGCCTGCTGGCCGCCTTCGACCATCGTCATATCTTCATCGACCCCAATCCGGATGCGGCCAAATCCTTCGCCGAACGCGAGCGGATGTTCGCTCTGCCGCGCTCTTCCTGGGCCGATTACGACAAGTCGCTGATCAGCGCCGGCGGCGGCATATTCCCTCGCGACGCCAAGACCATCGCCTTGTCGCCGGAGGCTTGCGCGGCGCTCGGCGTTCCGGCCGACCCGCTGACCCCGGCCGAACTGATCCGCCATCTGCTGTGCGCCGAGGTCGATCTCCTGTGGTTCGGCGGCATCGGCACCTATGTGAAATCCGAGGGCGAAACTCATGCCGAGGTCGGCGACCGCGCCAATGAGGCGTTGCGTGTCGATGGCAGCAATCTGCGCTGCAAGGTGATCGGCGAGGGGGCCAATCTCGGCGTCACCCAGCTGGGCCGGGTCGATGCGGCGCTGAACGGCGTGCGTCTCAACACCGACGCCATCGACAATTCGGCCGGCGTCGACTGCTCGGATCATGAGGTCAATATCAAGATCCTGGTCAATGACGCGGTGGCCGAGGGCGACATGACCTTGAAGCAGCGCAACGAGCTGCTGGCCAAGATGACCGACGATGTCGGGCTTTTGGTGCTGCGCGACAATTATCTGCAGACCCAGGCGCTTTCCATCTTCCAGTCGCAAGCCATGCATATCGCCGAGCAGCAGATGCGCTTCATGCATATGCTGGAGGAGACCGGACGCCTCAATCGCGCCGTCGAATTCCTGCCGACCGACGAAGAGCTGAAGCGCCGTATGCACAGCGGCTCGGCCCTGACCCGGCCGGAGCTGTCGGTGCTGCTGGCCTATTCCAAGATGTGGCTCTATGACGCCGTACTGGCGTCCGACCTGCCGGATGATCCGGTGCTGGTCGACGATCTGGTGCGTTATTTCCCCGCCGAGCTCAGAAAGAAGGAATGGCGCGCCCGCATGGACCGCCACCGGCTGAAGCGTGAAATCATCGCCACCTCGGCGGTGAATTCGATGGTGAATCGCATCGGCGGCAGCTTCGTGTTCCGCATGATGGAGCGCTTCGGTACCACGCCGGAAGAGGTGGTTCGAGCCTATTTGGTGACCCGTGACGCCTTTGCGCTGCGCGAGGTCTGGGAGGCCATCGAGGGGCTGGACGGCAAGGTTCCGGCCGAGGTGCAGATCACCATGCTGAATGAGGGCAACCGCCTGATCGACCGCGGCGTGGGCTGGATTCTCACCCATGCGCCGCGCCCGATCGATATGGGCAAGCTCAAGACCATGCTGGCGCCGGCCATCGATCTTTTGCGCAACCACCGGGACAGCTTCATGGCGCCCGACGCGCTGGCGATGTTCGAGTTCCGCGCGGACGAATATGTCAATCAGGGCATGCCCGACGATCTGGCCCACAAGGTGGCCGGCATGATCCTGCTGGTGGCGGCGGGCGACATCGCCACCATCGCGCTGCGGATCGGAAGCACGGTCGAGCGCGTGGCGCAGTTCTATTTCCGCGTCGCCCAGCGCTTCGGCCTCGGCTGGCTGCGCGCCACCGCCGACAATCTGCCGGACAGCGGGCCGTGGCAGCGTCTGGCCATCGATGCGGTGATCGACGATCTCTATGTCCATCAGGGCCAGCTGACCGCCAATATCGTCCAGACTTCCGGGGTTCTGCAGCCCGAGGAAGCGCTGGCGGCCTGGAGCGAAGGGCGCCGTCAGGCTGTCGATCGGGTCGAGCGCCTGCTGGGCGAGATGCGCACGATCGGCACGGTCGATCTGGCGACTTTGGTGGTCGCCGGCAATCACCTACGCGCGCTGGCGCAGTCCCAGTCGGCGTAGCACAAAGAGCAAGACGGCGGTCATGAGGGTGGCCGCCGTCAGACTTTGCCATAGACTGACCCGCGACCAGCGGGCCGCTTCGATCAGCGCGACATTCGCCATCAGGATCAGCAGCGCCACCCGGGCGTGGCTGGCTCCGCCCTGCACAGCCTTCTGGTAGAAATGCTGGCGGTGCGCCTGCCAGATCTTCTCGCGCCGCAAAGCCCGTTTCGAAATCGTAATGGTGGCGTCGGCCAGATAATAGGCCGGCAGGATCAAAGCGGGCGCCCAGAAGCCGTCGCCCGCCATGCGCAGCAGCAGCCAGGCCAGCAGATAGCCTAGCGGCACGCTGCCGGAATCGCCTAAGAAGATCTTGGCCGGATGCCAGTTCCAGATGAGGAAGCCGGCCGCGGCGCCGGCCAGCACCGCCGATTGTTCCTGGGCCGGGCTCAAGAGCCACAATCCGGCGGCGATGCATAAGGTCTCGATGCCGGTGATGCCGTCGATCCCGTCCATGAAATTATAGAGATTGAGGAACCACAGCCACAGCAGGCCGGCGACGGCGCGGTCGAGCCAGAAGGGCAGCCACCCCTGAAAAATCAATTCGCTGGCGGGCAAGGCGTAAATTCCGGCGATCACGGCCAGTAGATGGACCAGAAGGCGGGTGCGGGCCGGCAGGCTCTTGCGGTCATCCTGCCAGGACAGCAGCAGCAGCCCCAGCGCGCCGCCCATCACCACCAGCTGGCCGGATAAGACCATCCCGGCGCCGGCCAACAGCAGCCATCCGGTCAAAATCACCGGGGTGACAGCCAGGCCACCGCCGCGCGGGGTGGGACGAGAATGGCTGGAGCGCTCATTGGGAAGGTCGAGGATCTGGCGGTGGCGCAGGAAAGCAAGCACCAGACGCACAGCCAAGGCCGTCACCGCGAAGCTGGCCAGAAAGGCGTAAAGGGCGACGCTCACGCCGAAACCGGCTGCAGGGTCAGAGCCCCGCTCCAGGGAAGATTGGCGCGCACGGCGATGACGATCCGGGTCAGCGGCAGCTCGTCGCCGCGATGACTCCAGCGCTTGAAGGGTTGCAGCGAAACGGTTCCTTCGGTGGTCAGACGGAGCTGATGCCCGCCCTGCGACAACAGCACGGCGCCTTCGTCGCGCGCCGCCACCCAAGGCGTGATCAGACGTCGCTCGATGAGAGGCCGGCCGGTGCCGAGCACCAGATCCTCGATGCGCAAGCTTGCGCCCTCGAAGCGCCAGGAGCGCTCGATCTGCCGGTGTCCGCCGAAGCGGGCGAAGCCGTCCATGACAAGCTTCGCCCCATCATAGGTGGCGCGCAGTTCCGGAGCGGGGCCGGCCACTTCGCGGCGGAACGGGGCACTATAGCCGGCGCGGTTCTCGGGATAGGGATTTTGGCGGTCGAGCGACAGCCCGCCATGGGACAGGGCAGACCGATAGAGGGGTGCCAGCTCCTCTTTGGCCGAGCCGGGGTCGACCAGCAAAGGCAGCCCGTTCCAATGCAGTTCGGGGGCTCCGAGATCGTGATGGCCCAACCCCTTGAAGCCGGGCCAGCCGCTTAAGGGACAATGCCACAGTCCGGACCAGGGACCGTTGTCGAGTCGCAGCCAGCCATCACGGCGCAGCGCCTCGAGATCACGCAGCTTTCCCTGCCGGTGCAGTTCTTCCGCGGCTTGACTGTCGGCTTCGTCCAGGCCGTCGAAGGGCGAGAGGTTTTTCAGTCCCGCCGGCTTTTCGCCGATCTCGGGCAGGCCGCCGGTCAGATGCATGGCGTCATAGGCGCCGATCACCGATCGCGCCATCGCGGCCAGGCGCCATTGCTCCGGCCGCCCGTCGCTGCGCGCCGCCAGCCATGCTTTGAGGGTGAGGCGGGCCAACTGCGCCTGCCGCAGGGTCGAGCCTTCCAGCGTAGCACCCGAAGCGCCGATCGCCTGCTCGGCGGCGCCGAACAGAAGATGCAGTCCCTTGGTGGCGCGCGCCTCATCCTTGGCGGCCAGAGCGGACAGGTAAAGGGTGATGCCCTCCACCACCCCGTCGCCGGGACGGGCCTCGGCATCGGCGACCGGCTTGACGCGGCCGCGCAGCCGCTGCCAGCGCCAACGACGCAGGACCGGGTCATGCCAGCTTTCAGCAAGGGCGGAGAAGAACGCGGAAATGATAAGCTCCTATTAAGCGAATTTGTATTGGACCAGGACCGGCCCGGCGTCAAGATTTGCCGGTCGCGGGCGTTTAAGCTAAGTTGCCGGTGATGAGCTCCGCCGGCCTCCCCTCCCTGTTCCGTCTGCATCGCGGCCATATCGCCTTTCTCCATGACATCGTCATGGCCGCCCTCTCGATCGTGCTGTCGCTGTGGCTGCGCATGGGCAACACCATGTGGCTGACCTGGGACGTCGAACGGCTTGCCCTGCTGGCCGGTATCTTCGCCGCGGTGGCGGCTCCGCTCTTGCTGTCGCAGCGTCTCTATCGCGGCATCTGGCGCTATGTCTCGACCCAGGAGCTGATCGCGCTGGTGCGCGCCGTCACCCTGATCATGCTGGTCTTCCAGCTCGTGCTGTTCCTGCTGACCCGTTCCGCCGACCTGCCGCGCTCGCTGATGATCATCAACTGGTTCGTGCTGCTGGGGCTCCTGGGCGGTCCGCGCTTTTTTTACCGGATCCTGCGCGACCGCCGCACTGCCGCCGTGCCGCTGCCGGAAGGGGCGCGGGCCATTCCGGTGCTGCTGGCCGGCGATGGGGACGGGGCCGATCTTTTCCTGCGCGCCATCCATCGCGGTGATGCCCATTATCAGGCGCTCGGCATCCTGGCCCGCAAGGATGCGCGGGTGGGACGCGATATTCACGGCGTCTCGGTTCTGGGCCGTATCGACCAGCTCGACGAGGTGGTGGCGGCGCTGAAACAAAAGGGCTCGGCGCCGGAGCGGGTGATCGTGGTCGACGACACCTTGTCGGGCGGCACGCTGCGCCATCTTCTCGACCAGGCCGACTCTTTGGGTCTCAGCCTCGCCCGCATTCCGCGCCTGACCGATCTCAAGGACGGGTTGGCCGACCGGCTGCAGGTCAAGCCGATCGCGGTCGAGGATCTGCTCGGCCGCCCGCAGGCGGTGCTCGACCGCCAAGCCATGTCCGATCTGATCTCGGGCCGCCGGGTGTTGGTGACTGGCGCCGGCGGCAGCATCGGCGGCGAGCTCGTGCGCCAGATCGCCGACGCCGGGCCGGCCTTGCTGACCCTTGTCGAGAACAGCGAGTTCGCGCTCTACACCATCGATATGGAAATGGCCGAGCGCTTCGCTTCGGTACCGCGCCGCGCCGTGCTGGGCGATGTGCGCGACGCCAGGCGCATCCGCCAGATCTTCGCCGAGGCCAAGCCGGAACTGGTGTTCCACGCTGCCGCCCTGAAACATGTGCCGATGGTCGAGGCCAATCCGCTGGAAGGGCTGATGACCAATGCGGTCGGCACCCGCATCGTCGCCGATGCCAGCCGCGAGGCCAATGTCGCGCTGATGGTGCTGATCTCCACCGACAAGGCGGTCAATCCGACCAATGTCATGGGCGCGACCAAGCGGGTGGCCGAATCCTATTGCCAGGCGCTCGACATGGCGGCGCAAGGCTCGACCTCCTATGTCACCGTCCGCTTCGGCAATGTGCTGGGTTCGACCGGGTCAGTGGTGCCGCTTTTCCAGCGGCAACTGGCGGCCGGCGGGCCGCTCACCGTCACCGATCCCGAGATGACCCGCTATTTCATGACCATCCGCGAGGCGGTCGAGCTGGTCCTTCAAGCTTCGGCCTTCCGCTTCCATCATCCCGAGCTGCATCGCGGGCGGATTTTCGTGCTCGATATGGGCGAGCCGGTGAAGATCGTCCATCTCGCCCGCCAGATGATTCGCTTGGCCGGATTGAAGCCCGATATCGATGTGAAGATCGAATTCACCGGCATGCGTCCCGGCGAGAAACTGTTCGAGGAAATCTTCCACGGCGCCGAGGCGCCGGTGCCGACCGAGATGGACGGCATTCTCGAAGCCACCGTGCGGGCCGGCGACCTCGATTCGCTGGCCGAAGCGCTCGACACGCTCGAAAGAGCCGGGGTGGCGATCGATATCGAGGATGGCCTGTCGGTGATACGGCGACTCGTCCCCGAGTACGGGGTGTCCGCTTAATGTGGACAGGCGGAAAGCTTTCTCGCTATAAAGCCGCCCTCTTCTCCAGCTGGACCGCCAAACCATGACCGAACCCGTCATCCGTCGTGCTCTCATCTCCGTTTCCGACAAGACCGGCCTGATCGATTTCGCCCGCTTTCTGGTGGGCCAGAATGTGCAGCTGCTCTCGACCGGCGGTTCGGCCAAGGCGATCCGGGATGCGGGTCTGCCGGTGACGGAAGTTTCGGACCATACCGGTTTCCCCGAGATGCTCGACGGACGGGTCAAGACCCTGCACCCCAAGATCCATGGCGGCTTGCTCGGCATCCGTGGCAATAAGGATCATCAGGCGGCGATGGAAAAGCACGACATCGCCCCGATCGATTTGCTGGTCGTCAATCTCTATCCCTTCGAGGCGACCGTGGCCAAGGGCGCCGAATTCGAAGAGTGCATCGAGAATATCGATATTGGCGGGCCTGCTTTGATCCGCGCCGCGGCCAAGAACCACAATGACGTGGCCGTGGTGGTCGATCCCCAGGATTATGCCGCCGTCACTGAAGCGATGACCGCCAACAAGGGCGCCACCACCCATGTGCTGCGCCGCCATCTCGCCGCCACCGCCTACGCCCGCACCGGCGCCTATGACGCCGCCATCTCCGGCTGGTTCGCCAAGCAGCTTGGCGAGAGCTTCCCGCGCCGCATCGCGGTCGGCGCCGAGGTGAAGCAGACGCTTCGTTATGGCGAGAACCCGCATCAGGAAGCGGCCTTGTATCTGTCGGGCCCCTCGCGCCCGGGTGTCGCCACCGCCCAGCAGCTTCAGGGCAAGGAACTCTCCTTCAACAACATCAACGACACCGACGCGGCCTATGAGCTGGTCGCCGAATTCGACCAGCCGGCGGTGGCCATCATCAAGCATGCCAATCCCTGCGGCGTGGCTTTGGGCTCGGACATGAAGGACGCTTATCTCAAGGCCCTGTCCTGCGACTCGGTCTCGGCCTTCGGCGGCATCATCGCCCTGAACCGCCCGCTCGACGGTCCGACCGCCGAGGAAATCGCCAAGATCTTCACCGAAGTGGTGATCGCGCCCGGCGCCGACGAGGCCGCCAAGGCGATCTTCGCCGCCAAGAAGAATCTTCGCCTGCTGGTCACGGATGGCCTGCCTGACCCGGCCGCGCCCGGCATGACCTTGCGCTCGATCGCCGGCGGCTATCTGCTGCAGAGCCGCGATTCGGGCCGCATCCTGGAGGCCGACCTCAAGGTGGTGACCAAGCGGGCGCCTTCCGCGCGCGAACTGGCCGACCTGCTGTTCGCTTTCCGCGTCGCCAAGCATGTGAAGTCGAACGCCATTGTCTATGCCAAGAATGGCCAGACCGTGGGCGTCGGCGCCGGCCAGATGAGCCGCATCGACAGCTCGCGCATCGCCGCCTGGAAGTCGAAGGAAGCCGCCGACGCCGCCGGTTTGAAAGAACCAGGCGTGATCGGCTCGGTGGTGGCTTCGGACGCCTTCTTCCCCTTCCCCGACGGCCTGCTGGCCGCCGCCGACGCCGGCGCCACCGCAGTGATCCAGCCGGGCGGTTCGATCAAGGATCAGGACGTCATCGCCGCCGCCGACGAGAAGGGTCTGGCGATGGTGTTTACCGGAATGCGCCACTTCCGGCACTGAGTTTCCGGTCGAGCTGATCGCAGGCCATGTCGGCGACGGCGGAGAGATCCGCCTCGCTGGCCCCGTCACGCGCCTGGATCGACATGCCCTGAATGATTGTCTGCACAAAGCGGGCAACCGCCAGCATGTCGATTCCGGCTGCCACGTCTCCATCCTCGATGCCTTTTTCGATCCGGGCGCGGAACCTCTCCAGCGCCTCCTGACGCATCGTCGTCACATGCTGGGCGATCGCCCGGTTCTCCTCGGCGCAGCTGGTCACACCCGTCGACATCATGCAGCCGGGCGGCAGGTCGCGGCGCGCATATTGACACGCCGCCTCGTGCAGGACGCGGCGGAAAGCTCCCGCCGCCGTCGGCTCCTCTTCGATGGCGCGCCAGACATAGGCGCCGTCCGTGCGCCGATATTGCGACAGGGATTCCTTGTAAAGATCGGCCTTCGAGTGGAAGGCGGCATAGAGACTCTGCGGCGTGATGCCCATCGCGGCGGTGAGATCGGCGATCGACGCGCCCTCATAGCCGAGTCGCCAGAAGGTCCGGCGCGCCAGGCCCAGGGCTTCGTCGCGGTCGAAGGCGCGGGGGCGGCCGCGCGGGCGCGGGGTTTCGATATTTGTCACAATGATCACTCTTGAATTGAAAAGGGCCCCCTTACATATAAGGAGCGATCGTTGTGATTATAGGGTCCTCTATCATGAAAATCAGCCAGGAAAAAGTCGCCGCGGCTCCGCTGAGCGAAGCGACCTCCTCGTCGGGCGTCTATTTCAAGGGCATGGTGGCCTGCATCGTCGCAACGCTTCTTTTCGGGACAATGTTCCCGGTGATGACCCACGCACTGGTCCATATCGATCCTTTCAGCTTTACCGCGCTGCGCTACATCACCGCCGGCGCCGCCTTCCTGGCCTTTCTCCGCTATCGCGAGGGACCAGGCGCTTTCAGTTTGGACGGCCATTCCGCCTGGCTGGCCTGGCTGCTGGGATCAGTCGGCTTTTGCGGCTTCGGCTCCTTCGTCTTTCTCGGCCAGCAGTTGGCTGGGCCGGAAGGCGCCCTGACCGCTTCGATCATGATGGCGACCCAGCCGATGATCGGGCTTTTGGTCAATTCGGCGATGAAGCGGGTGGCGCCGCCGCTACCGGCCTTCCTGTTCATTCTGATGTCCTTTGCCGGCATCGCTCTGGTGGTGACCAAGGGCGACATCGCCGCTTTGCTGTCGGCACCGCAGAATTATTCGGCCAATGCGCTGATCGTGATCGGGGCGGCCTGCTGGGTGGTCTACACCTTCAGCGGCGCCTATTTCCCGCGCTGGTCGGCGCTGAAATACACCACCATGACCTTGATGCTCGGCCTCTCCACCATCATCGCGCTGGCCGTGGGCTTCCTGGCGACCGGCGTCGAGCCTGTGCCGTCGCGGGCCGACCTGGCCGCGATCCTGCCTGACCTGCTCTATATGGGCCCGGTCGCCGGTTTCGTCGCCGTGCTGATGTGGGTTACCGGCAACAGGATGCTGACGCCGCTCAATGGCGTGCTGTTCGTCGATATCGTGCCGATCACCACCTTCACCGTCTCGGCCCTGACCGGCGTGGTGCCCTCGGCCGGGCAGCTGATCGGCGCCGGGTTGAGCGGCACGGCGCTGATCTTGAACAATCTCTATTTGCGCCGGCGGGCGGCTGCCCGGACTTGAGAAAGCGCGGCGGTTCTCGCCGCCGCGCTCTTTCGTTTTACTGGCTCACGCCCGAAGTATTCTTGATGAACTCGGCCGCATTGTCGTGCAGCTGCTTCAGCGAAGCCTCCTGGGCGTAGACCATGTGGCCCGACTCGTAGAATTTATAGTCGATATTGGCCTGCAGCTTGGCCGGGATCGGCAGGTGCTTCATCTCATAGACGCCTTCATAGAAGGGCGTCGCCAGATCGTAATAGCCGACATTCAGCTGCACCTTGAGCTTGGGATTGGTCTTCATCGCATTGGCGAGATCGACCATCACGTTCGGGCTTTGCCACGGGGCCTGGTCGGCGCCCGGGGGCACATGCTTGAAGTCCCAGAAGCGGCCGACATCGGCGAACAGCTTGAAGCGCTTGTCGTCGCCCCATTTCAGATCCTTGCGGGCATAATCGTTGAAGCCGGCGATATAGGCCGAGCCGATCGCCGGGATGAAGGGGTCGTAATCGGATTCCTTGGCCAGCGGGTCGATATCGGGACCGGAGAAGCGGGTATCGATGCGGCCCGTCGTGGTGCCGCTGTCATCCTGCAAATTCTTGGTGAACTCGCCACCGGAAACGCGGATGTCGGCCTTCTTGATATAGTCGACCGGCAGGCCGGTATATTTGTGCAGCTTTTCGGCGATGGCGTCGCGCTCGGCCGCCGGCAGGTCGGAGCCCTTGGCCAGGGCCAAGGCATAGTCGGTCGTGGCGAACTTTTCGACCTCGTCGAGGAAAGACTTCAGATCCTTCGGCTGCTCCGGCAGCTTCTTGTGATAATAGGCCGTCGCCGCATAGGTCGGTAGGGCGGTCTCGTAAGCCACATCGACGCCCGGATTGAAATAGGGGCTGTCGGGCGACAGGTCGAAATTGAGGATTTGCGACAGCAGCATCACGCCGTTGAAGTCGATGGCGCGCTGTTCCAGCATATTGACCAGCACCGCCGAACGGGTGGTGCCATAGGATTCGCCGAACAGATATTTCGGCGACTGCCAGCGGCCATATTTGTTCAGGAAGCCGGTGATGAATTCGGCGAAGGCGTAGCCGTCCTGGTCGATACCCCAGAAAGCCTTTTCCTTGTCGGGGCCGGCGATACGCGAGAAGCCGGCGCCGGGAGCGTCGATGAACACCAGATCGGAAGCATCCAGGAGGCTTTCGTCGTTCGGCGCCACCTTGTAAGGGGCCGCCGGCAGATGCTGGTCGGTGTTGGTGACGATGCGGCGCGGACCGAAGGCGCCCATATGCAGCCACACCGTGGCCGAACCCGGACCGCCATTGAAGATGAAAGTGATCGGACGGTTCTCGCTCCTGGCGTCCTTCTTGAAGTAGGCGACATAGAACATCGAAGCTTCGGCCCCGGCCTTGTCTTCGCCCTTCTCGTCGCCTTCCGCCTTGGACGACACGTCTTCCCAACCCTTGGCATGGACCACCAGAGTGCCGGCCACCGCCTTGTAATTCACCTGCTGGTGATTGGTCACCACCGAGCCCTCGGAAATTTTCTCCTCGGCGGTAAAGAAATGCGGCCGGCCTTTTTCGGCGGCCGGCTTGTCGTCGGCCAAAGCGGGGCCGCCGCACAGCAAAGCGGCGAGCGCAACGGAGGTCAGAAATCCGGTCTTCTTCATGGTCGTCTCATTCTCCTGGGTGATAGGTCCGCTCGGCATGGGCCTGAACGTCCGGTTTGTAGAACAGTACGTCGCGGAATTGCGCCTTGCTGTAAATTTCCATCTGATCGGCGAAATGCTTCGACGAAGGGTTGCCCGACGAGCCGCCGGTCATCAACGCCTTGGCGTGGATGGTCGGGCCGAACTCGACCACGGCGACGAAGCTGTTGCCGACCGAGCCATAGATGCGCTTGGTCAGACGCGGCTTCGTCGTATTGTCGAACGAGGCCAGCGCCCCCCAGCGCGACGGTGCCATGCCGATCGGATAGCTGAAAGCGCTGTCGTCGAAGGGCTGGACGATGTCGTCGGTGCGGCGCTGAAAGCGGTTGATTTCGCCCCAGGGCGTCTTCCAGCCGCCGAAATCGCGGGAAAGCTTGTCGAGCGCGACGCCCATCGCGTCGAGCCGTTCGTCATCATTGAGACGATCGGCCAGGTAATCGAACACCGGCTCGTCATCTTCGCGGGCCAAGGCGCCCTTCTTGTTGATCAGCTCATCGCCCCAATAGATCGCCAGCGCCGTCGCCACCGAATCGGCCCCGGTGCGATGGTCCCAGTTGCGCAGCATGCCGATCGGCTCCAGCAGCGGGCCTTTCC
>Ga0213872_10001225_pt1 | contig 17354 bp, 16 predicted proteins | sample VelepicomBERX_R2_FD_160071 | JGI IMG/M metagenome (GOLD analysis project Ga0213872, IMG submission 160071) | Rhizosphere microbial communities from Vellozia epidendroides in rupestrian grasslands, the National Park of Serra do Cipo, Brazil - RX_R2 | ecosystem: Host-associated > Plants > Roots >...
CCCTTATGCCGCAATCACAGTTTTATGATGAAGCGCTGCTTGCTATATGGTGGATAACTCATTAGAAAGACACGGCAAGTGCGGGCGTGGCGGAATTGGTAGACGCGCTGGATTTAGGTTCCAGTGATTATATAAAAAATAGCAATAAAATCAACGTATAAAATCGCGACAATTTTTACTTGTGTCCAATAATGTGGCCGTATGTGTGCCCAAGGGCGGGTTTGGCCGACAAACCCAGGCGATGGGCGTCGGCCAAGTCCAAGCGAAAAAATGGGTCACCCGAACAGATCGAGCTGCTTGGTCGCGGCCTGGAGCTTGCGCCAGGCGGGCGACTTGGCGGCGTGATCCAGCCAGGTGCGGACATAAGCGGCGGGGCCGCCCGCGTCCTCGACGATGCCCTGACCGAGGAAGTGCGAGCGATAGCCGGTCTCGGTCATCGGCAGGACCGCCCGTTCGGGCCTGATGGCGCGGATTTCGAGATGAGCGATGGGGAAGATCGAACCGCGCGCGCCCGAGCCGAGCCAATCGGGCTCGTAGGACACGCCGACAGTGATGCCTTGCCAATCGAGCGTGGCGGTTTCGAAGTGGCGTTCGCGGTCGTCGAGCGGTGAGGTCATGGCTGACCTCCCGCCGCTCTCGGCTTCGGCTCGATCAGACGGAGCACGATGCGTCCCTTTAGCGAGATCGCGTCACACGACAGGCTGAAGCCCTTACCGTCTTTGTTCGGCCAGGCCGCGCCGACGGACGTCCAGAGCGCACCCGGGCCGTCGCCGACGACGCTATAGAGACGGTGAGTAGGTCTGCGCACAACCGGATCGGCTTGCGCCGGCGCTGCGTGTTTGGATTTTGATTTGGTCGCCATGATGGTCTCCTGCATTTCCGCCGCGGGACCATCCCGCGGCTTCATGGGGAGCCAGAGGACCCGGCCAATGAGCCGGTGGTCACACCCCGCGCGTCAGCGCGCCCGAAGGGGGCGGAGCTGCACGGAGCGAAGCAGAGGAAGCGAGCCGGGTTGAGCGACGGCGGGACGGGTCCAGAACGCTCCCCCAACGAGAAGCCGCTGATGTCTTGTCGCACGATGACTGGAAACTCATCGCTGTATGCGACTAATAACAACGTTGTGTCGAATAAGGACCGTCAGTGGAAAGCTAGCCTCCAAGTTGCTCAAGTACCTGTCGCGTGGCAGCGGGCAGGTTCATGCGCGTAAGGAGCTCGTCGACGATGATTAAGCCGACTGGCGTCCGGGCGGATTCCAGCACACGCATATCCGGCGACAGAGGCAAGTCTGGTGTCAGTGGGCCGGAAAGAGCGATGGCGAATTGTCTATTATCCCGAGTACGCGTGGCAAGGAGCGGTGCAGTGACGGTGCCGCCTCCCGGCAGCGTAACTGGCATGCCTGTTTCGTAGACGAGCCCTTGGTCGGCGCGCCGGCGAAGGTCCTTTTCGAGGAGTCCGGCCGAGGCGTCGACCCGGCTCTGACCGAGCGTAGGCAGCTCGCCTCTTAGCAAATAGGCCAGGAGCGCCGCTCCAATATGCCTGTCGAGCATCGCGTGCTCGAACTTGTTGGTGAAAGAGCGCAGGCAGCGATAGCAGGAGCTTTGGCAATGGCCCTCGCAGCCTGTCAGGATTTCCTCCGCCAACCCGAACAGCCTGGCCGTGTTGCCGACCAGCTGGCTCGTGAAGCCGGCCCCGCCCGGCAGCGTGTCGTAGAGGAATATCTCCGCCTCATGTCCCGACGGGCCGCGCGGCGTGAGCGCCGGCCGATACTCCGCCATAATCTCGCCCGGCTCGATCTCAAGCATCCGGCAGGCGGACAGGGCGAGGGCCTCGCTCAAGGTCCGAAGCGCGATATGCGTCGAGAACCAGTCGGGCCGCAGGCAGACCGGTTCCTCGAACTGCATCGAAAAGAGCGCGATGTCGGTGATGAATTTTGTGCCCAGGACGATCTTTGGGCTCGTGAAACCACCGGGGCAATTCTCCTCGCCGACCTTGGTCGGGTAGGGCCGCCGATGGGCGCTGCCGAGCAACGGCTGGGAGGTGACGCTCGACTCAATGCGTCCGCAGCTCGTGCAGTATGAATAGCCAGCGTTGTCGGGGCCGATATTGGAGACCAACAGGTGGGTCCGGGTGCGCAGGCTGCGCAGCCGCTCATTCGACCTCGTCCATGACTCGCCCTCATCCGGCGTGTGCATGGTCAGCTTGGCACGCGTCGCCCGGCTCGATTCCGGCACATTGTCGGGCGAGGTCTCCTCGATCACGTCGATGGGGTGGGCGAAACCCACGGGCCGCAGCCACCAGCGTCCGGGACCGAACTTGGCGGAAGCGCCACAGGCCTCGCAGTCGAGGAGGTCGCCGGGCTGGGCATTGGTGATGCCCGTCTTCGCAAAGCCGCAGACCTGGCACTGGAAATAGATTTCCTTGTCCGCCCACGCGTCGCGACGGGCATCCTTGGACCGCGAATAGATCGCGCCCGAGGTGTAGCACTTTCCCGAAATCCAGACTTGGCGGCCCGGCGCATACTGGCTCAGCGCGATCGGCAAACCCTGCGCCGGCGTGAAGCTGAAAACGGGATAGCCGCCCTTGGAATTGCCGCGATCGAAGACATGGAAGGTCGAGACGTCTGTAGGGAACGCATAGCGGGGCAGCACGCCGCTATACAGGAGGCGGTCGAGAAGCATCGCCCGGTTGGGGTCGGCCTCGATCTGGTCCTCGCCGGTCGCGGCGGGATCGGTATCGGCTTCCTCTTCGTCGATTCCTTCCTCCAACGCACCTTCCGGCGGCAGCGACGCTGCTGGGTCGAATTCGATCGCCTTATCGATCTCGGCAAGGCAACTGTCGAACATGGTGGCGAGTAGGCTGGATCGGGCGGCAGCCGGAAGCTCGGCCGGTAGCCAGCCATCGACTTTGGAGCGCAGCTCGTCGCGGTTGGCCTGAAGCCAGGCCGCGAAGCCGTTCCTGTTGAGAATGCCGCGCCCGGTCCGGAAATTCGCGACCGTGCCCAGCACCGAGAAGAGGTCTGGCGGCGCGGACGGGTCGAAACCTGGCAGCGTCGCTTCATGGAAGCGCTGGAGGAAGTAGCCGTAGACATGGCGCTTGGCGATGTCGGGGTTATCGAGCGTGAGACGCGGGTCGACGACCGGCCCCGAAATCATGTCGGCCGGTTCCCGGAAATAATGCTCGTCATGGCTGCTGTCCGAGCTACCGAAGGCGACCACCGTCGCGACGGCGTTGCCGCGGCGGCCGGCCCGACCGGCACGCTGCTGATAGTTAGCCCGGCCCGGTGGCATATTCCGCAGAGCGACTCCGGATAGCGCGCCGATATCGATGCCGACTTCCATCGTCGTCGTGCTCGACAGGATGTCGATCGCGGTGCCCGCGCGCGCATTAGCCCGCCAGGCGATATCGACATCCTGAAAGAGAAGCTCGTTCTCCTCGGCTTTTGAGAAAGCGTTGTTGTTCTGGGTCGAGTTCAACTGCGCCGTATGTTCGGCGGCGATGAGCGCCATCGGCGGCACGGGCGGGTCGGCCAGGGCGGCGGCGACGCTGCGGCGATAGTAGGATTTGCGGGCGATGAAGGCCTCGTCCTTGTCGATCTCCAGCGGTGCCACCACCCCAATGTCGCAGTCGAGGCAGCGCGTCACGTCAGGCAGCGGACGATGCACCGAGCGGCAGGACGGGCAGCGCACCCAATCACCTCCGAGCTCGATGGACAGATTCTTAGCGAGGATGCGCGGGGGAGAGTCCGACTGGTCGAGAAAGATAGTCGTGAGCGCGGGAAGCCAGCCGTCCCGAAAGATCTTTTTCTTGGCCGCGTCGTTCAGCAACCGGTTCATCGCGGTCGGGAACTTTCCCGAACTGCCTTTGACCTCGTTCCCCCAGAAAGCCTGCGGCATTCCTTCGAACCAGATGCCCTGCTTCAGCCAGCAACGAAGCCAGGCACGCGTCACCGCGATCTTGGTCTCGGTCGTGTCGGCGAGTCCCGGTAACGCCGGCAACGCCGCCAACTCAGCGCGCTGGTTCGGCCGCTCGGCAAGCGAGCCGAGGGCCAACGCCTCCAGGCCAAGGAAGCGGTCCGTGATGGTCCGGTGGATCTCCTCCATGAGCGCGCGCGGACCATGGTCGGTCCGGTGCTCCATCCAGAGCCCATGCAGCGCTTCGTCATCCTGGACCGCGCGGGGCATCGCCCGCTCGATCGCGACGTTGGTGGCGAAGCTCTCGCCGGACGCCAGCTCGGGCCTCAGCCGGACGCCGAGGGCATTGGCCGCGAGCAGGACGGCGAAGTAGGCGTCCGAAAGCCGGCAAAGCGGCCGGATGGAGTCGACGCGCTGAAGACGGTCGAAGCCCCAGACGAGCAGGGGCCGCAGCGCATCACGGACGGAGTACATTTGCAGGTTCGGCGCAAGGCGCGCCGCCACCTGCCGCGAGTCCGAAAAGACCAGCACCTTGCGGCCGCGCAGCGGCGCAAATCGCAGATTGTCCGGCGGACCGGGCGGCTGAATATGAATCTGCCGCGACAGCAATGTCTGAAAGGGCTGATCGCCCTTGGTCTGATGGTCCTGGACAGAGGTGCGATTGAACCCCGCCCGCTGGCCGCAAAGTCCGCAAGGCACGAACTTCCCGGGCGGCTCCGTCGCCGTCCCCGTCGCATTGCCGTCTTCGTCGGGAGGCGGCGCATGGCGGTCGAGGCGCAGGAAGACACTGCGCGTGTGCTCGGCCGCCACCTTCGGATTCAGCCGGCCCGTGTCGAGATCGTACAAAGCCTCTTCGCAGGTCCCGTCGGCGGGCTCCTCGAGCAGCAGGTCGAGAGGCTCCAGCGAGTCAAACCCGCCACCGGCCAGATTGATCGGCTTGCCCGCGCTCGACCAAAGCGCCTGAGGCTCGACGACATCGTCCGTGTAGGCGCGGGCATAGGAACCGCCGCAGTTCCGGCAGGTGTAATATTCGAGGACGCGCGATTCACACCGGCACTTTTCCCGGGGCTGGCTGTACATCTTGCCGCAAGGGCCGCCGCGCTCGATCTCGGGAAGCTCCGTGCACTGAGGGTCCATGCACACCCAAAGCCCGGGCAAGCCGCGAAAGAAGGTGTGGACGCGGCAGGGCAGCAAGCCCGGCTCATGCTCGACGAGACGTGCGCGGCTACCCAGTGCGAGAAGCGCCGTCAAAGCCCTGTCCGCGGTAGCGTTCTCGACGCTCGGGAAGATGAGCTCTCCCAGCGACGCAATCGGCAGCGCCTTGCCCATCGTCTCGTTCACGACGAGACCGAGCGGACCGAAGGCCTCAAGCGCGTGATAGAGCTTGGCGTCGACGGTGTCGCCGGCCGTCGTTCCCCGATAGGCAAGGAAGCTCTGGACCGCCCGCGTCTGAACCAAATCGTCGGCGCCCTCATAGAAGGCGTCGAGGTCGATGTCCGCGAGGACGGCAGCGTCCTGCGGCGAGCCCGGCGTCGCTCCCGGCCGATAAGCGAAGCTGCTTGTGATTGAGCGAAAGCTGTCCGGCGACGCTCCTGACAGTTGAGCGCCGAACTCGCGCGCATAGTCCTTGTCATCAAAGCTCGCGGTGGCGCAGATGACCTGAAACCGGTCGGCCGTTATGCCGAGCCTTTCGCGCAACCGCCGGAGCAGCAGCCCGACTTCCGCGCCCGCCGCCCCCCGATAGAGGTGGGCTTCGTCGAGCACGATCATGAGCCGTTCTGACGGGTTGGCGGCCAGCCAGTCGCGTGTCTTGTCGAAGATTGGTCGCTCGATCGGCCGCATCAGCATATATTCGAGCATCGAGTAGTTGGTGACGAGAAGGTCCGGCGGGTCCTTCTGCACTTCGTCGCGCGTAATCAGTTCGGCATCGTCGGGCAGGGCGTTGGCACGGATGAATTCCTTGGTCCGCCGGTCCTGCCATTCGCCCGAGCCGTACCATTGCCGGAGATCGAGCTTCGCCGGCCATTTGCCTTTGCTCTTCAACTGCTCCTGCACCCGCTCCGCCGAGGCCTGGTCGTCGGACTCCGGATCGGCCGCGGCACGCTCGATATCGACATAGAAGTCTTCGAAGGATCTGAGTCGCTGCTGGTCCTTCTTCTTCGACCGCACGCCGGCATAAGGGGTGCGGCTCGTGTAGCGCGCGAAACGGGGCCGCCGCCCCGTCCAGCCGTCAAACAGCGACGCCAGACGCGTGTCGCCGAACAGCGAACGCAAACGGCCAAGCTGGTCGTTGACCAGGGCGTTCATCGGATAGAGCAGGATCGCGCGCACGGCCGGCGCAGCGAAGCTTTGCGGTCTCTGTTCCGCTTCGCGCGCCAGCTTGCCGAGGATCGGCAGCAGGAATGACTCGGTCTTGCCCGAGCCGGTCCCTGTCATGATCACCAGATTCTGACTGCCGACGAGGGCTCCCTCGATCGCCGCCGCCTGATGCTGATAGGGCGGGTCGTAGAAAATCCGGCGCTGCCGTCCCGAAGTTTGCGAAAGCGCTTCGTAAATCCGAAGCGCCGCCTTCGGCAGCCCGCTTATCTCGGAGAATTTCGGACCGGGGGCGTAGCGGGGCGTGGATTCCAGATAAGGCGATTGATGGATGACGCCGGTGGCGTTCAGAAGGTGGCGGCGCTGCCGGATCAGCCCCTCATCGCCGATATGATAAGTTGCCTCGATATATTCGCACAGGGACTTGTGAAGTTCCTCAATGGATTCCTTGATGGTCTTGACCATTACGCCCCCGCACTGGCCGATATATCGGCCGTCAACCAAAGATAATCTTGCAGAAATTCAATCGAAGATTCAACTTCTGCGTTCGGAAGCCAATAAGCGAACAGGCTGCGGTCTGGAGAAACAGAACTGCCAAGCGCTATGAATCGGCGCTCAGCCCAGTTTGGGATCGGCGCGAAGAAGTGGAAATTCCGCCCGCTCTCGGCCTGGTCCATTCGGAAGGTCTGGGGAGCGGAGCGGGCGCAATCGATGGCCATTTGCAGCCGCCAGGCGGCATCGCAACCTCGGAACCGGTCTCCCCTGAGCGGCAAGTCGAGGAATATGTCGGGCCGTCCGCCCGTAAGCTGGACATATCCCCAGATGTCTCCACCATAGGCCTGAGGCCGCCGCGCGACATAGCTACCGGTCAAGCCGTTCGGCTCTCGCCATCGACCCTTGTAGAAGCCCGCCGGGCGGGACGGGTCCAGGACGGAGAGCCCTTGAATATCACCCGCCGGGCCCTGTTGCGCGAGCAGCCGTTGCATGTGCTCGATCAGCGCTGCGGCCGTTTCTCTTCGCGGATGCCGGAGCCATAGGGCCTCCGACAATTCGATCATCCCGAATTGCCGAAGGATCGCGCCAAGATCCTCGCCGTCGAGGGGGAGCAACTGCCGTGCCGCGCCGCGGTACTGAACACGACAGGCCATCTCGACCGGCAACAAGGTCGGCTCATCGGCAGACAAGCCGAGCAACAAGGCTGAACCGTCCGGCCTTCGCACAAAGCCCGGCGGGGCGGCGAAGAGCCAGGATGGGCGGGCCTGCGGATCAAGCGAGGTCACATCGCCAAGCTCAAGCAGGTCCCCCTGGACGACCAACTGTTCGACCATCGCCAACGCACGGTCGCGGAGCTCAACCTGCGACGTCTTCGTCAGCCGAAACAGGCTTTCGGCAAGACGAGACGCCAGGGTCGAGGGCGGGCTCGACGATGGAGGCTGCGCCGGGGGTGCTGCCTGCTGGCCGCTCGGGGGCGGTCTGTTGAGGTCCATGTTCCGGAAGACATCGTCTCCCGCCGGGTGTGCCGGAGGCTGGGTCTGCTCGGCCCCATTCTGAGCCGCAGCCGGATTGGTCGCCGTAGCGGGCTGGGCTGGTGGAGGCGCGACAGCCGATGCAGAAGCTGGTGCTGTCGCTCCCGCAGCGGGCGTCTGAGCCGCGGGTGCCGGGGCGGCTGTCGAGCTGGCGTTGTCGCTCCGGCGGCCGCAGAAGGCGAGCGTACAGAGGATGATGACGATCACGACAACGAAGCTGGCGAGACTGGACGTGCCGCTGTCTCCATCAAGCGAAATGCCGTTGATCCAGGCCACCAGCCCGATGGCGATCATGATCAGGAAGCCGATCAGGATCGGGATGAAGCTATGCGTCACGAACGCGATGACGATCGCGCCGAGGATGACGGCCATATAAGCAAGGCGGTACCCGCCGCCCGCATACCTGACTTCGATACTCATGGGATTGCAGTTCCTTGAACCGACGTGTGATTTGACGTGGTCGGGGAACAGTCATTCGAGCCGCATCCAACGCAACATTACTATCCATAATGTTGCGCGCCATCTTCCCCCGAATTTTCAGCGATTTAGCGTGCTACTTAAGGCCGCCTCAAGCGTTTTGGCTAACGATAGGCGTATAAATAGCCCACATCCGCATGAGGTGCAACATTATGGATAGAAAGGTTGCGCGCAAAAGCAGCGGTTCGACGCGCCATTTCCCTGAAGCCAGCCTCTACGCGCCGGGCGGCGACCGCAAATATGTAAGCCCGGCCGAGCGGCGGCGGGTGCTGAACGCGGCCCATGGCCTTGATGCCGACCACGCTCTCTTCGCGCAGATGCTGGTCTGGACGGGCGCGCGGGTGAGCGAGATTCTGGCGCTAACGCCAGCGGCCTTTCGGATTGAAGAAGGCGTGGTCGCGATTGCGACCCTGAAGCGGCGCAAGCACGCGATCCGTGAAGTCCCGCTCCCAGCCAGACTCATGGCTGCCCTGGACCGGGCGTTTCGTCTGCGCGAGGCGCAGGCCGATCCCGAGCACCATCACAGGCGCTTATGGCCCTGGCACCGCGCCACGGCCTGGCGGTTTATCCATCACCTGATGGCCAGTGTGCAGATCGCCGGCGCCCGCGCTTCACCCCGTGGCCTCCGTCACGGGTTCGGGATCGCCGCCCTGCAAGCAGGTGTGCCGCTCAATATCCTCCAGCGGTGGCTGGGCCATGCCCGGATGACCACGACCTCGATCTATGCCGATGCGCTTGGCCCCGAGGAGCGGGCGATTGCCGAGCGGCTTTGGACGGGTCCTTGCAAGCCCGGTAAATCACTCGAATAATCGGACACCTCTGGCGCTAGATTCAAAGCCGCTGGTCCCCGCTCGAACGACTGGCGGAAAACAACGCGCCGCTTTGGTGTCATGGTATGCATTCTTGGTTCTTATCGCGATCTCAGAGCGGTAGAATGATGTCGTAAACCACATAAGGATAGCCGGTGCCGTGAGACGGCACTTGCGCTCCAAGATAACAGCCAACTCGATGTCCGTAATATGCGGGCGAGTTGGTATTGCCTATCGAAATCGGATAACCACCATAGACGCCTTCGAATCCTGCGCCGTTGGCATATTGGGGAGGTGAGGGCGAGGGTGTGCTTCCGTTCACATAATTTGATACGCTTATGCCAACGGCTGCATTGACAGCGTTACAGATGTCGACCGTCACATATGGCAATAATACGGCGAGGGAATAGCTCGTGCAGCTCCCAGTCTGGCAACTGCCGACGCCATAAACGGCGAAAGACCCTGTATACATGTATCCATTGTAGGGATTCGGCCATAGGGTGAGCCAATTCGGATTTGGATTTATCCAGTTTAGCCCACCCCCGGCGATCAGGCCGGTGATCGTGGGATTGAATATGTCGCAGCTGCTGTCGCCTGGTGCATTAGGGTTGTTGTAGTTACCTGCCGAATTCCACATCGTGGTGTTGGTGTTTTCAAAACGAAACTGGGTAGTTGTACAACTACCATTGGATTGAACCATTTGGACAGCGACGCCAACTTGATCCATAAAATCGATAATCGCGTGCGCAGATATTTTTCCGCCCTCGCTATTCGTGCTTGGCGAGAATTCGCCAGAGCCAGCGGCAATGACGGCGGCGATGATCGCGACAATCGCAATTAAGAACAAAATTGGCCCTAATGCTATACCACGAGAATTAGTCTGAATGATAAACATTGAAACGACTATATCCTACGGTGATGTGTATTTTATCTTTCTGCGAGTGTTAAATAATCAAATAAAATAAAAATTGAATATTGTAAATATGAGAATGTATTAATGTAATTTGTATTCGGCGCATTTGTGGCCCGTTGACAAGCTCGCCTATAATACGGATTATGCCGTCACATTGATCGAGGCGAAGCACTCAAAAATTGTTCATACTGAACAATTACCGAACACTCGCAAAAACACTCGCCTCAAAAGACAAGCTTGCCAAGCAAACCCGCACCGCCTCTGCGGGCTCCGGAAGCTCGAAGCCCTCGTGACCTATGAAATGAGGGCCGCGCAGGTTACGCGCGCCACACCGGTCTTGGACGCTTGATTTCAGCCAATCGACAGGCCTCGGGCCAATAGCGCGCAAGCTCGTCGAGCGTGAAGCCGCGCGACCGGAGGTCGATGATGCGGCAATGGCCGGTCTCCTCCAGACAGGCGACGATCATATCGGCCATGCGTTCGGCAACAGTCTGGGGCGGTGGTGGAAAATGATCGCTCATGGCGTGACGGGACGGCATCGCTGTGAAAGCCCGGCCCTGCATCAGGCGCTCGCCTGCAGGGGATTGCTGTCGCGCTCGGCGATCTCGGCATCGAGATAAGACAACACGCGCTCGGCCAGCATCTCGCCATGCGCCTGCACGTAGAACTCGGCCTGCTCGCGGCGGATCGCGCGGTGCTGAAGCCGGTCATAGAGGCGGAGCAGCGTGTCGCGATCTTCAGGGAGGCGGGTTTCGTCAGTCATGCGCAGCTCTCGGACATGGTGCTCGATGACCTGATCGATCGCCTCGACGGACATGGTGCTGTCGAGGTCGATCGCGGCGGCTCCTGCCTGGGCATTGTCGCGGCAGAAATCCTCCAGAAGCCCGGCGAAGGCGCGGGCGCGGTAGGCATGGTCAGCGGACTCGCTGTTGCCGTCCTTCATGCTGACGGCGAGAAACCCGAGCGCCGTGAATAAAATCCGTCGATCCTGCCAGTGCATGCGCCTCTCCCTGATTGTTGAGAAATTGCCCTCCGGGTTCGCCTGCCCGGTTCTGCACTTAATCTGGCCGGATGGCTGCTCCGGCGCGATCTGCGTTTTCGCCGGAAATCGGCAATAAGTCCGGTCTTCAGGCCCGAATACCGGTCACAGCGCCTTTGCGGCGAAGGATACGTTCTCGTCTTCGGTCACAACCAGATGCGCAATCTGCGCCGCGCGCTTCGGCTTTGAAGCCGCGCGCACGGACGCCAGGCCCGGCAGGGCGGCGGCCCCGCCCCAGACGCCCGAGAAATGGCGGCGGAACTCGACCGTCGTCGCGACAAGATCGAACACGACGAACCAGACAGCGCCGCAGGACTCGCGGCGGATTTCGGCGGCCTGGTCACCGAAGTTGAGGTAAGCCGTGGGGCCGATTTCGTTCTCGTTCGTCAGGCGGCAGGCGAGGCCGGGCCAGAAGGCGGCCTGCGCCAGAAGAGACGGCGGCTCTGCAATCAGGCAACGGAGCTGCCCGAGCGGTTCCAGAAAATCCGCGAGCGTCCGCTCCGCGAAATGGCCCACGCCAAAAGCGCGGGCGAGCAAGTCGAGCGAGCGGCCCGCATACAGCATCTCTCCGCCGGTGAGCGCAGGCGCTCGCGCCATGACGCCTGCAACGATGTCGCCGAATTCTTCAGGGGCGCATCGGCCACGAATAACGCGGACCTGGTCGTCACGGCGCTTGACGCCGATCTCGCCGATGAAGGCGACGCCCGCCTGCTCAATGGCGCGACGCACCGCGTCGAGGCTTTGCGGTGATCTTCCGCCCCCCTCCAGATTGCGCACCGTCTTGACGCCTAATCCCGCAGCCGTCGCCAGCTCCTCCTGTCCCCAGTCGAGAAGGCCGCGGGCGGCTTTGATCTGCTGGGCGGTGATGACGGCCATGGGACGCACCTATGCGGCAAGGGCGTCGAGCGCCCGTTGCATCCGGATGTTGCGGTCGAAGGGGATTATCTGAGCGCTGCCAGCGTTCGCGGCGTGGCGCTCAATCACACGCAGATAGGCAAAGGCCAGGCGCTCACCGTAAAGCTCTACCAATTCTCTATAGGTGACGGGGCCGCTCGTCATCGGATCACGCCGCCACATTGATGGCGACGTTCCAGCGGTAATCGAGCGGCTGGGGGCTCGCGTGGCTGATGCCGTTCGCCCGCTCGGCGATCTCGACGACCTGCTGGGTAAAGCCTTCGCCGTGGCGCATCACGAAGCTGTCAAAATCTATGATATTCATACAATCACCTCGGGAAGAAAGGTTTTGCATTAATCTACCGAGCGGAATGTAATGGATCGGCGAGTTTGAAAGCAATTGAAAAGATGTATGATATATTGCAATAGATAGTTTTAAACAATCTAGAATTCCCTCTAGGCTGGCGTGGAGAGATAAATTAGCCTTATATAACAATTGTATTAGCCGTATTGAGAAATATACCCCGAAATATCCTCTTTTATATAATTAACCGTTATGCTATATAATGTTCAAAATTATCTATTCTCATGTCACATATGATTAAAGGCCGTCAAATCCGCGCCGGTCGGGCGCTTATCAACTTCACTGCCGATGAGTTGGCAAAGCAGGTGGGCATGGCGACGCCTGCGCTCTTGAATATAGAAACTGGCGCGGTCGTCCCACGGGAAAGCACCGTGAAGCGCATAATCGACGTGATGGGCTCCAACGGTGTCGAATTCACCCCCGACGGCGGCGTCCGGCCGAAGCCGAGTGGTATCGAGGTATTTGAAGGCCCCGCACGTTTCGATGAGTTCTACGACTTCTTATACGTGCATCTCCGCGAAAACGGCGGCGACGTTTGCCTCAGCATAGCCGATGAGACCGTCATTTCAAAATACCGCTCCAACTCCGAGCTTCATTTCAAGCGCATGAAGGAGCTGAAAGGTAAGGGTGGGTTCAATTCATTTCGCGTGCTCGCGAATAAGAGCACGTTCACAAACAAATATAGCTATAGCGAATACAGAAGGGCTCCCGACAGCGCCATCGCGCCTGGCGCATTTTATACCTTCGGTGATTGTCTGGCGCTGATGTCATTCAGCCACGATCCGGCCCCCTATGTTGTTGTGCTGCGATCCGCTGCATTTGCCGAGACCTACCGGAAGGCATTCAATGCTGGATGGGAAAGTGCTGAACCTATGCCGTCTTTTGATAAGAGGAGGAAACAATGAATCTGGAGTTCTCAATTCGACCGCTTGTCGCGGATGATGCGGAAGCCTACCGGGCGCTGCGGCAAGGGGTCCTGCTTGCAGGCGGGGGGCGGTATTTCAGCGACAGCTATGTGAGGGAGCAGTCATTCACATCGCTCGACGACTGGCGCGCCTGGTGCGCCGAAACCGACAAGCATTGCATCATCGGGACGTTTCACGGAGCCGCACTGATCGGCATCATGGGCGTGATCGCCTACGGTGATCCGTCGGAAAAGACCGTCGAGTGGGAGCTGACCTGGCTTGATCCCCGCTATCGCGGCACGGGTCTGGCTCAGGCCGCCTATGAAATGGAACACAGGTGGTCGGTGGAAAAGGGGTTCTCTAACGCCGTTGTTTTCATCCGGCAGGACAATGTTCGATCAATAGCGATCCGCCGGAAACAGGGCTTCGAACTCTTTGGATCAAAGAAAGAGGAGTGGGCGGACGGCAGCGTCGCGACGGCTCTTTGTTTCAGAAAAAGCCTGTCCGAACATTCGATCAAACGCTTCGCCGCCTTGCGGTTCCTGGACCAGACAGTCAACGAACTGTCTCCGACCGTGATGATAGACCAGACGCTTCAAAGATCAGACCGCTTGCGAGCGTAACCTCGGGGCGTTGCGGGGTGTCCCCGCAGAAGGGGTGGCGGAGAACGGCCTGCATCATTTGCTGGCCGGTCGCAGCCAGGGGAAGGCCTTCCCATTATCCGATTGAAATAAAAGGTAATTCCCACCAGAGACCGATTTCCCTCGCCAAAGGATGTGACAAAGTGTATATAGTTAGAACCAACTCTATACGTTATGGCACATGCGCATGGCTTCGCAGTCTGATACGGCGCTGACAACGCTGCGGGAACAGGGGATCGCCCGTCTGAGCGAACTCATGGCGGCGGGCGTGCGCCAGCAGACCGTGACGCGTCTCGTTGAAAGCGGCCGGATCGTGCGTCTGGCCCGCGGGCTTTACCAGCTTCCGGATGCCGAGATTCAGGCGGAGCATGGCCTGGCCGAGGCCTGCAAGCGGGTGCCGAAGGGCGTCGTCTGTCTTTTGTCGGCGCTACAGTATCATGGCCTGACGGTGCAACTGCCGTCCATGATCTGGATGGCGATCGAGCAGGGGGCGCGGACGCCGCGCATCCTCTATCCGCCGATGAAGTTCGTGCGCTTCGGCAAGGCGGCGCTCACCAGCGGCGTCGAAGGTCATGTGATCGAGGGCGTGCCGGTCAGGATCACGGACCCGGCGGCGACCATCGCGGACTGCTTTCGTTTCCGGAGCAAGGTCGGGCTCGACGTGGCGCTGGAGGGCATGCGCGAGGCGCTCAAGCGCAACCTGTGCAAGCCGGATGCGATCATGCAGGCGGCGCAGCAGCGCCGGATATGGAGCAAGCTCCGTCCTTATCTTGAAGCGATGACAGCCGATGCCGGATAGGCCCGCCAATATCGGCGCGTCGGTGCGGGCGCGGCTTCTCAATCTGGCGCGGGAGCGGGGAACGGATTTCCAGCTCATTCTGACGCGCTATGTGCTGGAACGTCTGCTCTACCGGCTGAGCGTCTCGGCCTACCGGGAGAAGTTCATCCTCAAGGGCGCGATGCTGAACGCGCTCTGGCTCGAAGATCCGTTCCGGGCGACGCGCGATCTTGACCTGCTTGGCAGCATCGAGGCGGATGCCGATGAGGCGCGAGCGACGTTTCGGGCGATCCTTGCGACGCCGGTCGCGGATGATGGCGTCGCCTTCGATGCCGAACACCTGACCGCCGAGGCGATCCGCGAAAACGCCTCTTATGGCGGGATCAGGCTGACCACGACGGCGCAGCTCGGCGGTGCGCGCGTGCCGGTGCGGATCGATATCGGCTTCGGCGACGCGGTGACGCCGGGTCCGGTCCTGGCGGATTATCCGGCGCTGCTCGATCTGCCGCGGCCGCGCCTCAGGATTTATCCGCGCGAGACAGTGGTGGCTGAGAAATGCGAGGCGATGGTATCGCTCGGCCTGACCAACAGCCGCCTCAAGGATTTCTATGACGTGGCGGTGCTCGCCACGACATTCGCTTTCGAGGGTCCGCAGCTTGGCGAAGCGCTTGCCGCGACCTTCAGGCGGCGCGGCACGCCGTTGCCGCGTGAGATGCCTCCGGCGCTGACGGACGCCTTTGTCAGGCGACCGGAAACGCTCGCGCAGTGGCGGGCCTTCACGCTACGCGAAGCGATCACAGAAGCGCTCAACGATCTCGATCATGTTGCGGCGCTGCTGCGCGTGTTTCTGGTGCCGCCCCTGGAAGCGGCTGCGAACGGCGTGGCCTTCGATCAGGAATGGCCGTCGGGAGGACCGTGGCGCATTCAAACGGATGGCGGCGACGTCACAGGCTGAAACTGACGTAAGATTATCTTTGAAGGAGAGCCGATAGCCGACCCGCGTTCGCGGCTCTTATGGCTACCGTGCGGCCCGTTCGGTCCGCACTTCGGGGGCGCGGCAGGCCGGGCCGTTCGGCCCTTTGTCTGCCGCTCGGCGGTTCCGCCTTGAAGGAGGGGTGGTGCGGGCGGAGGGACTTGAACCCCCACGACTTTCGCCGGCAGGACCTAAACCTGCTGCGTCTACCAGTTCCGCCACGCCCGCAGCGCTCCCGTTATAGCGAGTTGAACTGATTTGTCCAAGCGTAAGTATTATCGAAGAAATTCAGGGATCGAGGGTCGAATCATCCTGTTTGGAATCAGCTTTTGATCTCGCTTTATCAGTCTTACGCGAAGCCTGCCGCACGGCGCGCGGGCGTTGCACATTGATCGCGGCGGTGTCGAGCCTGTCTTTGATATGGGCGGCGTAATGCTCCTCGATCATCTGAACGCTGGTGCGGCAGTTGTTCGCGATCTGGTGGATATTCGCGCCCTCCATGAGGCGCATGGAGATGTAGGTGTGGCGCAGGCTGTACGCCGTGCGCCGCTGGCCGTCGCGGTCGAAGCGAAGCCCTTCCTCGTCGAGGATCGCATTGAAGGTGTGCCGGTCGAAACGGGGAAAGACGCGGTCTGTCGAAGGGGGTGCCGTCACCTCCGGCGCGCCGGGGTCGCGCGCGGCGTTCAATTCGGCGATGCGTCTGCGACGGACTTCCTCGAAGGGGAACACGGCGTTCGGCATGCTCTTGCAGTAGCCGACGCCGGTCTTGCCGCGCACATCGATGACGAGGATGGTCTTTTTCGTGGCCGGATCGTTCTCGACGCTCACGTCGCGGAATTCAAGCGTGAGCGCCTCGTCGGGGCGCAGGCCCGTGTTGGCCATGAACACCACGAAATTGTGCAGATCCTCATAGTGGCTTTGCCAGCCTGGACGCTTGCCCTCGGTGATCCGCCGCCGGGTGGCTTCGCGCAGCTTCTTGTATTCCTCGGGTGAGAACCAGGCGCGACGGCCCTTCTTGCCCTGCGTCAGGTAGGGCGTCTGGAGATTGGGGACGTAAGGAATCCAGCCGAGCCCTTCGGCGTGTTTCAGGACCTGCCGGATATGGACGATCTCCTGAAGCATGGTGCTCCGGGCAGGGGGCTTGCCGCGCGCGGCGAGCGACTCCTCGCCACGCTTCACGCGGTAGGCCTGCACGAGGCCACGGTTCACCTCGGAGATCGGGATGTCTTTGAAAAACGGGAGGACGTTGCGGGTGACCCGCTGTTCCATGACCTGAACATATTTCGGGGTCCGGACGCCGATGGCGAGCACGCGCACATCCTTGAGATAGAGCGCCCAGGCGTCGCCAAAGGAAGGCTCCTTCTTCTTGGCGACGATCTCGCCGCGCCGGGTTTTGCCCCGGAGGTCGAGATACCATTCCTCGGCTATGTCCTTGGCCCGGTCGAGATTTTCCTCATGGGTCGACTCACGGAAACGGACTCCGCCCACGCGCGCGGCGCATTGCCAGACACGTCCGCCGGGGCGGCGATACACCTGCAAACGGCCATCAAACATGAGGTGCGTGGCCGGTCCTTGCTTGTGTCCAGATGTGTCCACGGTGTGTCCAACCATAGTTAACATAGAATACCACCAAACAGCTTGACTTTAAAGGGGATTTCAGGAATTGAGATGCGCCGGACTAGGATTTAGGTTCCAGTGACCAAAAGTCGTAGGGGTTCAAGTCCCTTCGCCCGCACCACGCTCATGGCTCAATGCCGGAAAATGACACGATAACACAGGATTAAGAACATCATGGCCCAGATTAAAGA
>Ga0213872_10001226_pt1 | contig 17343 bp, 13 predicted proteins | sample VelepicomBERX_R2_FD_160071 | JGI IMG/M metagenome (GOLD analysis project Ga0213872, IMG submission 160071) | Rhizosphere microbial communities from Vellozia epidendroides in rupestrian grasslands, the National Park of Serra do Cipo, Brazil - RX_R2 | ecosystem: Host-associated > Plants > Roots >...
ACTAGCAAACCCAGACCGTTTTCTCAGATTGAGCGAGGGTCACGAAGCGGGCGATCGAATGTGACATGCGAAGCCTGTGGAGTGACGTATGAATGTTCAGGTTCAATTCTAAAGAGGACGGCTGAGTTCCCGGCTGTTCCGGAGGTTGTAAAGTTCGATGGACACATGCACGCCGCTCAGGCGTAAGTGTCGCCGTCACCGAAGTCTGAAATACCTCTGAGGACATTGTCAAGAAGGATTTGTGTGACAAACCGGAGGGTACGGGACAGCGCGGTAGCGGTATAGGGCTCCGTCAGGTATCCAAACGTGATGCAATCGCTAGTGAATGCAGCGAAGCCATTTCGGATCAGCAATGCGGATGCGCCCACGTTGTTGCTTCACGCGAACGCAGTCGGCGAAGATCGAGGGAAATCGACGGCATCACATTTCCTTAGAAAGGGCGCTTTCGGTCACCGTGTCCTTACATTGATGTCGGCGATAGTCGTTGCGCAGGTGCTTAGCGTCTTGGCTGCGCCGATTCTGAGCCGCCTCTACGATCCGGCGGCTTTCGGTGTTTATGCGATGTATACAACGGTGTTGATGCTGTCAGCACCGTTCGTTTGTGGACGTTATGAACTTGCTATTGTTCCGGCCGATACGGATGACGAAGCATTCGGACTGCTTTTAATTTCCTGTGTGACAGCGGTGCTCTTCGGCGTCGTCACTCTCCTGGCGTTACAAGAGTACCGGGCGCTGGCGTTTCTCGGACTGAAGCCGATCGCTAAGTACTCCATTGCAGTTGCCATCAGCGCGGTGCTCAACGGCCTCTTCCCCGCCTTTGTGCAGTATTGGATTCGCGAGACGCAATTCCGCAAGCTTGCGGTATCGCAAATCGTCCGGTCGGTCGCCATGACCGGCGGGCAGGTCTCAATCGCTGAGATCAACCCGGCAGGTGCATCAGGCATGATTATTGGCCAAATGGGTGGAATCGCCCTGTCGATTCTTATCCTCGGCCGTACGCTCCCAAGTAGATTTGCATCCTGGAAAACCCGACACCGTGGTGAAGCCCTGCGAACCCTGCGAACTCTTGCGGTCCGCCATCGCAACCACCCGATATTTCTCCCTTGGGGGGGACTGGTGGATGCTCTGGGGCACAAGCTGCCGGTTCTTATGCTCTCAGTCTTCTATGGGCCTGTCTTCTTGGGCATGTACTCTCTTGCGGACCGTCTGTTGAAGACTCCATCGATGCTGATCGGTGAGTCTAGCGCGCAAGTCCTCTTTCAAAAGATGACCGAGCCTGACGTCAAGGCCAGAATGCCGCGATTAATCGCGGTTTGGGCTCTCGGCATGACACTCCTAGCAGTTCTTCCGTTCACGTTGTTACATTTTTTCAGCCGCCCTCTATTCACGTTCGCTTTAGGAAAACAATGGGCACTGGCTGGTAGCATAGCGGCGGTGTTGATCCCGATCTATTGGGGAGGACTGGTTGTTTCTCCTATTTCGAATCTTCTGGTGATCGGTAACCGGCAGGCGCTTTCAGTTCTAATTCAGGTTCTGTTTCTCGTCGTGGGTTTTGGATCCCTCTGGATTGGTCATCGCATCTTCAGCGATGGCGTGCAAACTCTCCGGCTTTATTCGATCGCACAATGGTGTGTCTACGTAATCTATTACGCGGCGCTCATCGGGACCGCCAAGCTGGTAGCCCGGAAGCAGACGGAATGGAGTGACCAATGTGCGGTATAGCCGGCCTAATCGACTGCAGTCAACCGGTCGACGCGCGCTTTGCGAAGCAGATGGTTGACGTGGTGAAGTTTCGAGGACCGGACGATGAAGGCTTCGCTTACGGAGGAGACGTTGTCAACACGGGCTTGTTGCCCAAAACTAAGAGTGTGTCACTGCCCAGTTTAAGTGTAGGCGACTCCTTTGGCAAAAAAGGCGGCTTGGTGCTGGGCCATCGCCGGCTCTCAATCCTAGATTTGAGTCCGGCCGGATGGCAGCCAATGTGTTCATTGGATAGTCGCTTCTGGATTGTCTTTAACGGGGAGATCTACAATTATCAGGAGCTGCGGACCGAACTGCGGACTGCGGGTCATGAATTCAGATCCAATTGCGATACCGAGGTGCTCCTTGCTGCATATGCCCACTGGGCCGAGGAATGCGTTCACCATCTCAATGGAATGTGGGGCTTTGCGATTCTTGATATACAGAGGAAGCTTCTCTTTGCCAGCCGCGATCGGTTCGGAGTAAAGCCCTTCTACTACGCTATTGACGGCGATCGATTTGGATTTAGTTCAGAGATAAAGCAGCTTAGAAAGGCGGGGTTCGGTACCGGTCGTGCCGATCGCTTTCGCGTAGCCCAATTCCTTCTCTATCAGACCTCGAACGCTGAGAGGGAAACGTTATTCCAAGGAATCAGGCAGCTACTTCCGGGCGAGGCGATGCAGTGGCGAATAGACCAAGGAACGAAAGCTATCGAAACCTTTCAGTACTACAATCCAAGCTACAATCGCGCGATGCGGCCGAATGGTTCGTTGGGCGCACATCGTGAAGAATTCAAGTATCTCCTGCAAGATGCCGTCCGCCTTCGTTTGAGAAGTGATGTCCCCGTCGGCACATGCCTTAGCGGTGGGCTTGACTCGTCCTCCATTGTCATTACAGCCAATCGTCTGCTTGCACGTAACAATGGATGCTGCAAACAGAAATCCTTTACTTCCTGTTTTGAAGACGCGAGATTCGACGAATGGAATTTCGCTGCCTCCGTTGCCCTGGCAACGGGAGTGGAAGCCCACAGGGTTTTCCCGAACATGGATAAGCTGTGGGACGAGATAGATCAGATTACCTGGCACCAGGAAGAACCGTTCGCATCGACGTCGGTATATGCACAGTGGAATGTTATGCGACTCGCTCACGAAAACGGCATTAAGGTGCTGCTAGATGGGCAAGGGTCTGATGAAGTGATGGCCGGATATCACTTGTATATCCCGTTTTTCCTCTTCAGTCTCGCAAAGGAAGGGTTATGGCTTCGGCTTTGCCGTGAAATTCGAGCACTTCATCGAACAGGACTTTGGGATGCAGCGATAAACGCTATTGGAGATCCGTTGCCACTGCTGATGCTCAAGGCTCTACGCAAGGTTCTCGGGGTTCGTCCCATGATGACGTTCCGCCTGTCTCCCATAATGAAAGAGGAATTCGCGCTCCCTCCCGCAAGCCCAATACCTCAACGCTTTCAAGACCAACTGCACCACAGCATTTTCGGAAGCCTCCAGCCACTTCTCCGCTTTGAGGATCGCAATTCTATGGCGTTCTCAATCGAGGCGCGGACTCCGTTTCTTGACTACCGTCTGGTCGAACTGTTTCTACGGATGTGCGGTGCCTTCAAGTTTCGAGACGGATGGACGAAGCCGTTTATCCGCGATGTGATGCAAGGGACGATGCCCGAAGATGTGCGCCTTCGTGCGGACAAAAAAGGATTTGTCACTCCCGAAATTGTGTGGTACCAGAAGGAGTTTGATCGCATCCGAAGCCTATTACTTTCGGCTGATTCGCCTGTTCATTTGTGGGCAGACGGGTCAAAATTGACCGCATGGCTGGATAGACAAAAGTTCGACCGTCCTACCGATTTTCGTCTGTGGCGACTTTTGTCAGTCCATTTGTGGATGTTGAGATTCGGACTACAATGAGGCTCTCAGAGGGACTTGTAATTCCTAATTGGCGAGGGCCCTTTGAGAGCGTTGAGTATGTTCTCCTCCTCATTTTGCTCCTGTCCCTCTACGGCGAGGCATTTCCGTACGGAATACCACTCGTACTGCCAGTGGCTGTCTGTGGCTTTGCCTGGTTTGCTTTCATCAACCGACGATTGTCGTTACCGTTGAATTTAGGCTTTGTGCTTCTGCAGTTATGTTTCGCTTTCTACCTTCTTGGCATAATCCACACATCGCATATCTACGAGACCAACACACGTGATTTGCGTAACGGGTTATGCGTGTTGCTAACAAGCATCCTACTGTTCTGCGAAAGAACGCCACTAGACTTTCTGCTCTTTCGTGATAAGGCTCAGATGACAGGTGCGCTTGCTGGTACGCTTCTTGCGGTCATTGGATTATATAAGTTTCATTTGATGGCGAGCGGCCAGATGTTGCAGCTGCTTTGGGTAGATGGTTATAAATACCCATGGGGCACCTCTCTGACGGTAGATTACAATTTCTATGCGTTTGCCATACTGTGTGGCGCAATTTCGTGTCTGTTTTGCTTTTCCAAGGTTTCATCTATCATTGCGAAAGTAATGTACGGCGCGGGATTTGTTCTGAATATTATGTCCCTCTCGCTCTCCGGCTCCCGCCGGGGTTGGGTAACTGAGACGGTGCTACTGATGGCGGTGCTCTTTATACTTTTCAGGTGGATATTTTTGAGTCTTCTGTGCTCGCGTGGCGGCGTGTTTCTCTCACAACAACGGCTCAAAGCGCTGACCGCGATTGTGCTTCTGGCGGCAGCGGGCCCAATATTGATGGAGAAATATCTGGCATGGTTCGCGGAGAACAACCATACGGATTTTGAAAGTGAGAAAAAAGACCTGCAATTTAGGTTCAGTACCCTTAGCGATCCCAGCGAAAGTTTTGGGCCGAGGATAAGCCGCTGGGAATTTGCCGCTCAGCTACTGGATCACGCATCGCCAGTTGAGTTAGTGTTCGGTCAGGGATTTGGCTATCTCGACCTATTTGCGAACTCGCTAAATATCACCAGGAAGCATACGGAGGCGGCCACGTGGCCCGAAGATTACCCTCACAATCCTGTCATTTCAGCTGCCCTATATTCGGGGGTAATCGGCGGTGTGATTGTCCTCTCTTTCATTCTCCTCGCACTGTTTCGCTATGTAAAACAGAGACACATTGATGTGTATTTCGGCATTTTGTATTTTGCTTCGCTTTGGTTTATTCTACCTGCCTATAATTCACTGTTCTCTGGGAAGTTTTTTGGAATACTGATGTTGATTCCTTGGGGAATGCCACCGGGGGGAGGAGCCATTGTAAGTGTCGATAGATTGCGATTGCGTGGGCCGGGGGGTTCTGTCTGGAGCTGAAGCGGAGATGCCACAAACAGCGGAGGAGGAAGAGATTTGCCGCCTCAGACGCGTATACCATTGCCGCGATTCGTATCACACAGAAAGCTATGGATTGTGTCAGCGCAGTAATGTGCTTCAGATCGAGGAGGTGCAGCGCGAGATGCAGTTCCTGATCAGTCGTCGGATTGGACCTGATCTAAGTAAGAAGCGAATTCTGGAAGTCGGATGTGGTAGTGGTTATTGGCTGAGACAATTCATTCAATGGGGAGCACGACCAGAGAATCTTTCCGGGATTGATTTGATACCCGAGAGGATAGCAAAGGCGCGAGAGCTGTGTCCGACGGCAGTCTACGTGCAGTGCACGGAGGCATCCAAGCTTGGCTTCGATTGCGGCAGCTTTGACATGGTTCTTCAATCCACTGTGTTTACATCCATTCTCGATACGCGAATGAAGGAGGCGGTTGCCGCGCAAATCATCCGCGTGTTAAAGCCGGGTGGGTGCTTGCTCTGGTACGACTTTTTTGTTGATAATCCGTGGAATCCAGATGTTAAAGGACTACGAAAAGCCGAGATTGTACATCTGTTTCCGGGTTGTCGTATTGAGTTGAGACGGGTAACTGTGGCTCCTCCACTAGGCCGAATATTGGCTGTGATTGCTCCTCTGATGTATTACGCTGCCTCGTCAGTTAAGATTTGTTGCACCCATTATTTGGGCGTTATCGATAAACCATAACGACAGGAACGGCTGGAAGCTGCGCGAAGGAAGCTGAGCCGCGTTACTGAGGATGCGCTTCTTGGTGGCTAAAGTGCACGCATCGCGAGCAACTCAAACGAACGTTCATTACCAAGCGGTTTCTGACTCTCCCGTTAGCAAATGCCGTGAAATAGTGATGCTGACGACTGTTCACGATGCTATTGACGTACGGATTTTTCATCGGGAAGCAAAGACGTTAAAAGAGGCCGGTTTCAGGGTCAGCATCATCGCGCCACACCCGGTGACAGAGAGGAGAGACGGAATTCTCATCGATGCACTTCCGCATCCGGCGAACCGTCTTAAGAGATTGCTTCTTTCGCGTGTTGTGATTGAACGTGCGAGATGCCATCCGGGTGCGCTGTTCATTTTTCATGATCCTGAACTCCTGGGCGTCGGAATTGTCCTGCGTATCCTTGGAGAACGAGTGGTCTATGACTGCCACGAGAATCTGCCGATGCAGATCTTTCAAAAACCATGGCTGCCGTTTATTCTCAAATGGTGCCTGGCTCCTGCGGCGTGGCTCGTCGAGCACGTGTGCTCCAGGCTTCTGACCGGCGTGATCGTTGTAGGTGAGACATATGCAGGGCGATTTCCAAGGAAAAGGACGGTGGTCGTCAGAAACTTCGCTTTGCTTGGTTCAATTCCTGATGACGGAGATGTAAAACCTATTGGAGAGAGACGGGCGGTCGTTATATATGCTGGTGGCCTCAGCCACATTCGGGGAATCGCGGAGTTAGTAGAGGCATTTATTGGATTAGAAAGTGTGGGAGCCGAGTTATGGCTGGTAGGGGCGTTTGATTGCGAGAAATTCAGACTACGGATCCTTAGCTCGTTACCTCAGAATGTAAAGTGGCTGGGTCGCAGAACATACTCCGAGGTTCTGCGGCTTTACAAACAAGCCAAGATTGGCGCTGTTCTTCACTGTTCAGCTCCTAATCACCGACACGCGATTCCAATCAAAATCCTTGAATACTTAGCTGCAGGATTGCCGGTCGTTGCGTCCAACCTTCCACAGTTTTCGGATATCGTCCGGGACTGCGGCTTGCAAGTGGACCCTCACAATGTTGAAGAGATTAGAAAAGCGATCCGAACGCTGTTGAGCGAGGACTGTAGGATTGCAGAAATGTCGAAGATTGCTCGCGATCGCGCCGCAAAGTGTTATTCTTGGAACACCGAAGGCCAGAAGCTCGTCGACTTTTGCTGCAGAGTGCTATCAGCGTAAAAGGTGTTGTTCAAAGGGATGCGAATAATCCAGGATGCTCTCGCAGCACCGGAGCAAACAGTTACGCGGGATGCTTTTTACCCGACTCTTGAGCGAATTTTAATTCTGGCTCCGCATACAGATGACGCGGAGCTCGGGTGCGGCGCAACAATCGCCCGGTTGGTCGAGGCTGGGCGGGAAGTCTACCTGGCTGCGTTCTCGAGAGCTGAAGCTTCTTTGCCACTCGGGTCGAAGCCCAATCGCCTCGGGGAAGAGTTCGTCAAGGCGACCGATACTCTGGGCATTGTCGAAGAGCGAGCAGTTATCTACAACTACCCTGTTCGAGAACTGACGTATCACAGACAAGAAATACTGGAGGAGTTGATAGCGCTTCGCTGCAAGATCAAGCCGCAGGCTGTGCTCTTACCCGCCGCGACGGATCTGCATCAGGACCATCAGGTTGTCCATCTCGAGGGTGTACGAGCGTTCAAGGACATCACTGTTTGGGGCTACGAACTGCCCTGGAACCACGTTACGTTCTCCGCGCATGCATTCGTCACTGTTCAACTGCGCCATCTCCAAAAGAAATGGGATGCGCTGAAATGCTACGAGTCTCAATTCGAACTTGGCCGGTCGTATTTCAGCTGGGAATTCATCGCTGGACTCGCCCGCGTGAGAGGCACTCAAGTGCATGAGCAGTATGCGGAAGCGTTCGAAGTGATAAGAGTCAAATGCTGATAGCGCGCGACGAATCGGGAGCCGATCGTCTGGCACTTCTAATTACTGGTGTAGGTGCCCCTGGGACGCGGGGCACGATTTACGCCCTGCGGCAAAACTGTGAACGACGGCCCGTGCGAATTATCGGCGTCGATGTCAAGCCGGAGATAGCAGGGCGATATCTAGTTGAGAGTTTCTATACGGTTCCCAATCCGGAATGCCCGGCATACATCGATGAACTGGCCAGTATCTGCGCGCGGGAAGGCGTTGAGATTATCCTTCCCCAGACATCGCGCGAGGTTAACGTCCTGTCGAAATATAAGCACATTTTGGCTCAAAAGGGCGTCGGAACAATGGTTTCGGATTGGCCGGCTATTGAGATCGCCAACAACAAATGGCGATTGATGCAAAATTTCGAAAAATTGGGCTTGCCGATCCCTGCCTATTTTCTTGCCAGATCAGAGCGAGAACTGACAGATGCAGCTGTCGCTCTTGGTTATCCAGGGCAGCCGGTTGTAGTGAAGCCCCCGTTATCGAATGGTATGAGAGGAGTTCGAATTCTCAAGGAGGAAGCCTGGAGTGTGGAGCGCTTTCTCACCGAAAAGCCGAGCGGTTTCGAGATTTGCCTGAACGATCTCTTAAAGATCCTGCGCAGGGGCGAAGCTTGGCCTGAACTGCTTGTAACGGAGTACCTGCCCGGTCCCGAGTACTCCGTGGATGCATTTGTGGGTACGGACACCCAAGTTGCCATTCCGAGGTTGCGACGATCTATTCGGTCTGGGATTACATTTGAGTCGGAGCTTGACTTTCGCGAAGACCTTCGCGCATATACGATCAGAGCAGCTAGGCATATCGGTTTGCGATACGCCATCGGCTTTCAGTTCAAGGTCGATCGCGTCGGTGTCCCAAAATTGCTGGAGTGCAATCCCCGAATCCAAGGGACGATGGTGGCCAGTGTATTTAGCGGCGCAAATGTAATCTGGCTTGCCGTAAGGGAACTCCGTGGTGATTGTCCGAGGGATGCTCCAATCCACGTGAAGCAGGGATTGTTCCTTCGGTTCTGGGGTGGCATCGGTATTTCTGGAGGGTACTGTGAGGAAATCTAGTATCTTCACCGGAAGATACCTGTTTCATTTTCATACCCGGCACACGGATGGTGAGCTCTCAATTGAAGACTATTTCACCTACGCTAGGAATGCACGGGTCGATCGGTTGATTTTTCTCGAACATATCCGTCGCCAGCCGACATACGACGTTGAGAAATTTGCCAGCGAAGTCATACAGGCCTCACAGCGGTTTGGAATCGACGCGGTGTTGGGTTTCGAAGCAAAGCTGCTACCGGAAGGAGATCTCGACATCAGCGATGAACATTTCACCCTAGCCAAAGTGATAGGTATCGCTGAACACAGATTCACTGCGGATATTACTCTGTTGCAAGATGCCTTGTGCCGGACCATTGATAGGTACCGCGTCGCCGCGGGAGACACAAGTTTGGTATGGGTGCATCCTGGCCTCACATTTCTAAAGAGCGGAGTGAATCCTGTGGACAATCCGATTTACGAATCCATGATTCGCTGGGCCCGTGGGGAGCAGCTGCTTGTGGAACAAAATCTTCGTTACAAGCTCGTTCCAGAATCTGCACTCCAAATCGTCGAGAATGCCGGAGTCGTTTTGGGAGCGGACGCACACACCGCTGCGGATTTGGAGTTGTGGGCCGATACTCTTCACCGATCGCGGATTCAATACGTGGGCGAGGGAGCTCTGCAGGAAGAGGTTCCAGGCATCTTGTCTTAGTGATGGATTACGGCTGGGCTCAACACGGATTCAGCGCTTAGTTATCTGTGCACCGATTAGTGATCGGTGCACGGATAGTCTGGAGTTCAGAGCTTTCGCGAGAAGCGAGAGCGTCGGAGTCCACTTGGGTACTGCGGTGACTTAGGGGGTAGCCAGCGCTGCGATTTCACTGGGCGACAACGCCGTAGGATAAATACGAATCTGCTCGAGTGAGCCCGCTCCGAATAATGACGAACCGCCTCGGGACATTACAAAGAGCTGGTTAACACCAAAGTTGTTCGTATTTTCGGCTGCGTATGCAGACTTGGTATAGGAGACAGGCTTTCCATCTACGTAGGGAATGACCTGACTGCCCGTCGCGGCCCCTTTGTTAAGTACGAATGCGTAATGATGCCAGACGCCAGCGGATGGTCTGGGGAAAGCTGCGTTGTTATAGCCGGCATTGCCGTGCACACTCACCCAAAACTGGCCACTGGAGGATTCGTCCGGATCAATGATGAAACCGGTGGTCGAATTGTTGAAATTGCTGCTGAATTCAAACGCCAGCTTGTTGTCATTGGCGTAGGCATTCCATTTCATCCAAAATGTGATTGTAATCACCTTTGTAGAGGAAAGATCTAGCGAGGCAGTCCCATACTGATTGGATCCATTGAAACCGAGGCATCCAGTTGCCTTGCAGTTCGTAGATGCTTCCCACGTGGGAGAGTTAGCCAAGGTCATGATATGACCGTTGCCGCTAGAATCTGCGGCCGCGGACCCTCTGTCGTCATCTAGTGTCCAGTAAGCAATCGGAGAGGGATCGCCAGTCGGAGTGCCGGTCCCCGAAGAGGAAGGATCGTTGAACTGATAGGCCCCTTCAGTGATCGGAGGCGTTCTCGTGATGCCCGCATAGTCTGTTGCAGGCGCATCCGTGCTTGTCCCGGCGCCGATGGCCGGACTGCCAGACAGCACAGCATAATTGCCAAACGCTGTGCCCGTATTATTCGCGAACAGAGGGTCTTTACCTGTAATGCACTTTGTACAGGCTACACCACTTCCCCCATAATCCTCCGAGTTGCCGAACGTCAAGTTGTTTTGGTATGAGACGGTTCCCATGCGACCTCCATCAGAGGCGCCTTCGCCGATGCCATAATTTGTGTTATCTACTGCAACGTTATTGATGACAAGTGTATTGGTATCGCCGGAACAACCAGTCGTGCTGCATGGGGCGTCGCCGGACCCAACATATATACCCACACTATTATGAACAACGGTATTGTTCACGATAAGGGTGGAGCTGGCTGCATGCCAAAGTACAATTCCGGTGTCGCAAACGTTCACCACTAGATTATTAGCGACGGTGCCTCCTGGGTGCTCGTGATAGATTCCCTGGATCGTGCCGTTCGTTCGGTTGACGCACGATGCATTCACCATCCCGATATCATGCACGAAGTTGGCATATTGGCTATTTCCCGTCGCGGCCCAGTTAGAGTCCACAATTCCGCCGCCGCCGCCCGAGTTATCACAACCCTGAGCAGAATTATGAACGTTGTTGCCGATGGCGGTCTGATTGGTGTTGTCTTGTTGAATTCCGGTGCATTCACTTCCACCTACATCGAAGTTCTCGATAATAGAATAAGCGGCGTTGTTATAAATGCCGGGGCTACTGGCGGAAGGTGGCTGTATCGAAGCAGCCCATTTAGTATCTGAGATATACGTGACAGGAGCGCTTGACGTTCCAGGCACAGCATTACTGATGGCAACGTTCTCGCTATATGTTCCAGGCGCCACGTGAACAATCGTGCCTGTGGAGCCGAGAGTAATAGCGTTAGAGGCGTGCGTGATGGTCTTCCACGCTGTGCTGGGACTTAATCCATTGTTGCTATCACTGCCTGTCGGCGATACGTAATAGTTATTTGTGGCTACCGAGGCGGGTGCTACAAGAGCTCCGCAGAGAAATAAGAGGCAACTGGCAGCCTTAATTGCGCGCTTTGGTGTATTGAAAGTTGCAAAAATAAATTTACGCACATGTATTTCTGAATTGGTCAAATGGATCTCCTAAAAACAGAAGTCAACAATCGCGTTTCAGCGTGTTTTACTGGAGGAAATGCGAGAGGGGTAACACCCAGCTCAGGGAGCTGACACACTCAAAAACCGAGTGAGCTTCGAAAGGTAAGTGCGCTCACACTGATTGCGTGCAGGGCACTTTCTTTATGGAAGGATAAACAGCAGCCCATCTAATTTCAAAATCATTATAGCTGATGTGCGACACAGTGCAAGGGTTAAACCCAGCCAAAGTAGGAAATGCCTAGCAAAGTTATGAGCTTTGCCTAGTACTAGTACGGGCGAACAGCCGATCTCATGAGAAGGGAGGGGTTCTACGCGGTGAGGCTGTACCGATCTACGATATCGCTCTTGTGTGAAAGGTCTTGCACTGCTGTGCAGCCGTTGCAATGCGAATGCCCACCACTCGGCATGGCATCGCTAGTGAATAATGTCTGCGAGTTATGGTGGATGGGGTTGCTATTAGGCTCAATAGAGGTGCTTAGCGAAATATGCCGTCGGTTGCAGGCGTTTGGCCGGTGAAAAATCACTGCGAGAAGCGAATGAAATCGGCAGTAATTATTGTCCTGAATCCATTTTTGTATGATTCGCGTGTTCTGCGGCAAGCGGAAGCGCTGGTAAGACGAGGGCACCCAACCACCGTCTTTTCCTTGCACGAAGGCAAACTGGCAACGGATGAAGCGCGAGATGGATATAGGCTGCGGCGATTCAGACTGAAAACGCGGCCCTGGCCAAAGCGAAAACTTGTGCAGGGTATCAAATACTTGGAATGCATGTTGCAAATGACGTGGACGGGTGTAAGGCTCAAACCCGATTTCATCCACGCCAACGATATCGATGCGCTGCCTATCGGGTATTTGATTGCGAAGATTGCGAGATCGAAGCTGATATACGATTCACATGAGCTCTGGTCAGATCCAACGTGCAGTGAGTTCCCGAACTGGGTGTTCAAGATAGTTACTGCAGTGGAGGCGTTCTTGGCTCGACGTGCCGATGCAGTTATCACTGTAAACGACAGCATCGCGCGTACGATGGCGAAGGAGATGGATATTCCAGTTCCTGCCGTAATTCGTAACGTCCCAAAATATACGACGAAGATGTCGGAGGCAGGAGAGCATCTGCTGCGTCGCGCTCTCGGTCTCGCACCCGGGCGTCCGATCATCCTATATATTGGAAGGCTCGCGTCGGGAAGAGGTCTGGAGACGCTGATCGACGCAATGGCGTTTGTGAACCCGCGCGCGGTAGCCGTATTGATGGGTCCCCCCGAAAGTGCGGAATACCTGGAAAATCTGAAGAATCGAGGGTCGGCGGCGAATGTGAGCGGCCGCGTGCTCTTCCATCCGCCCGTAGCTCCAGCAGAAGTAAACCGATATGCGACAGATGCCACAATAGGCGTTTGCCCGATTGAGAACACCGGCCTGAATTTTCACTACTGCCTACCTAACAAGATATTCGAGTGTCTGCAGGCGGGGCTGCCATTGGTCGTCACGGATCTGCCGGAAATGTCATCATTGGTGCGGCAGTATGGGGTGGGTGAAACTTTCCCCGATCGCGATGCCAACGCGCTAGCGCATGCCCTCAATCATCTGCTCTCGTCACCTACGGTTCTGGCGGAATATCGGGCCAGAGTGTCCGTCGCAGCGCACGTTCTGACATGGTCCAATGAAGAGCCGAAGCTGCTAAAGGTTTACGATTACGTATCCCATTTAGATAGACAGATCCATAACAATCTTGCTCCTGAGCAAATGGCTGCAGCTGCTGGAACGGATCGCACTACGGACGCGCGTGAATAGAGCTTTTTGCTCTTGGTTCGTGTTTTTCGCGCTTCACCGCAGCGCGCGGCAGGAATATCACTGGCAGTCCCCCTATCGGAGCCAGTTCAGAGTAATTGAGCCGAGTCTCTTGGCTGAAAAGTGCGATTCCTCATTCTGACCCAGTACTTTCGACCCGAAATCGGAGCCCCCCAGACGCGACTCGACGCCATGGCGCGCGAGTTGGTATCGCGAGGCCATGAGGTCGAGGTAGTCACGGGGTTGCCGAATTATCCCGCAGGGCGGATTTTGCCCGGCTATGAGAGATGCTTCTATCGCTGCGAACAAGACGATGGCATTCGTATTCACCGCGTCTGGCTGTATGCATCTGTTGGCGCAGGATTCAAACGACTCTTAAATTATCTCTCGTTCTCCGCGAGCTGCTTGGTTGGGTTGCTGAAGTCAAACAAGCCCGATTATCTCTTCATTGAATCGCCGCCGTTGTTTTTGGGCGTTCCGGGCCTCACGCTGGCTCGAATCTGGGGCGTGCCGGGCATTTTTAATGTTTCGGATCTTTGGCCGGATTCAGCGGTCGCAATGGGGCTTATGAAAGACGGGCTGTTGATCCGCATTGCGACGCATCTCGAGAGATGGGCGTATCGCCGCGCCATGTACGTGACTACCGTCACCGAGAGTGTTCGTGACGTTCTAATCAGCCAAAAAGGTCTTTGCTCTGATCGAGTCCTCCTTTTTCCTAATGGTGTTGATCTCCAGCAATTCCAGCCCCAGAGCCCTGATTTGGAACTGAAGAGGAGCCTTGGATTAGATGGAAAAAAGATTATCCTTTACCAGGGCACAATGGGTTTTATTCATGGTATAGGGGCCGTTTTACAAACAGCAGCACTCTTGCAAACCGATACTGACGTTCATTTCTTGTTTGTGGGGGCTGGATCACAGCGTAGAGCTTTAGATGCACTCAAATCCGAGCTGAATCTTGCGAACGTGACATTTCTGGATCCGGTCCCAATTCCGGAGCTAGCGCTCTTTCTTTCCATCGCAGAGTGCGGTTTGATTTCGCACAAGGATAACGCCGTTTCGCGCGGGGCACGCCCGGCGAAAACCAATCCTATCTTTGCGTCCGGCAAACCGGCGATTGTTTTCGGCGGCGGCGAAGGCGCTGACCTGGTGCGAAGCGCTCGGGCTGGCCGAGTAGTCCCCCACGGTGACATTCATGGTTTGGCTGAAGCGATCCGCCAGATAGTCCGAGATCCGGATCTTGCGGCAGAGTTCGGCCGGAATGGCCGGCGATATGCTGAACAGCACCTCAGTTGGTCCGCCATTGTCGGCGAATGGCTGCGGCAACTGGAACAACGGCCATCGTCCAGTTCAGAGGCCAACCATCACATGTTTACACGGGCGCGCGAAAGCCGGCCGGTTTAAAGACCTGCATTCTCCATCTGCAGCCACTTTGGAACATTCGACGCGTTCTCCTGCTGTGAATACGTGGAACGTTGATATGACACCCACAATTACGAAATTCCTGCCGTTTAATATTCCATTGATAGAGAAAGAAGAAATCGATGCCGCTGTTGAAGTTCTAGAATCTGGGTGGCTAACAACTGGCCCGAAAGTACAGCAATTTGAAGAAGCCTTCGCTGCGTACCTAGGCGTAAAGCATGCAGTTGCTGTGAGTGCTGCAACGGCTGCCTTGCACTTGGCATTAGATGCAATCGGTCTGAAAGATGGCGATGAAGTAATCATCCCTACTCTTACCTTTGCTGCCACTGGCAACGTCGTGACGTATTGCGGCGCCAGGCCCGTTTTAGTCGACTGCGAGCCCTGGCACTTTACAATCGATCCGGGCGCGGTGGAACGCGCGATCTCCCCAAGAACAAAAGTCATAATCCCAGTTCATTTCGCGGGGCATCCGTCCGAAATGGATACTTTACTGCACATCGCTAAGCGCAACAATCTAAAAATTATCGAGGACGCAGCACACGCGCTGCCGGCAAGATATGACGGCAGGATGGTCGGAACAATCGGCGATATTACTTGCTTTTCCTTTTATGCGAACAAAACGATGACAACCGGGGGCGAGGGAGGGATGGCCGTGACAGCCAGTCTCGAGATAGCCGATCGCATTCGTATGATGCGGCTTCACGGGATAACAAAGGATGCATGGCAGAGATACACGCCAACCGGTTCCTGGCGCTACGAGATTCTTGACGCAGGCTATAAATACAATCTTTCGGATCTCTCTGCAGCGATAGGGTTGGCCCAGTTGCGCAAGTCCAGCCGCATGTGGAACCGAAGGGCAGAACTGGCCCAACGATACAATCTAGCGCTCGCGAACTGCGATGCGTACCAATTACCTATGGTAAGCCCAGACGTATCACATGCCTGGCATCTGTACATAATTGTGGTTAACCCAATCGCCTTAGGCATTGGAAGGGATCAGCTTATGAAGGAACTCAGAGAACGAGGCATAGGAAGTTCCGTTCACTTTATCCCTCTTCATCTACATCGCTACTATCAGGAATTCTGGGGATATGCGCGGGGCCAGTTTCCGGTTGCCGAAAACTATTCAGAACGCTGCCTTTCACTGCCGCTCTTCCCTAGAATGTCCGACGATGACGTAGACAGGGTGGCAGAAGCGCTATTGGACATAGCGCACGAGTTTTGCGCATAAGCAGTCCGTATGAGCAGGGCACCTCGGCGTATGTCTGCTTATCAAAGGTGGGGCAAGCGAGTGTTGGATCTCTGTGTGGCCCTTCCAAGTCTGCTCTTGCTGCTTCCGGTATTTTTTTTCTGTGCCGTGGCGGTGGGGCTCGATTCGCGTGGGCCGATTTTGTTCCGGCACATACGTGTCGGTAGATTCGGTCGACCGTTCCGGCTGCTGAAGTTCAGAACTATGGTGCACCAGGCAGCAGGAAAAGGATCAAACCTGACCGTATCCGGCGACCCGAGGATCACGCGTAGTGGACAATACTTGCGGAGATCTAAACTTGATGAGATTCCTCAACTTCTGAATGTAATCGCCGGGCATATGAGCTTAGTTGGGCCCAGGCCGGAGGTGCCGGAATATGTCGCATTGTATAACCCTGAGCAGGCCGCCGTTCTGCAAATGAGACCTGGAATCACCGGAGCAGCAAGCGTGGTTTTCGACAATGAGGAACTCGAACTCTCGAGGCATCCGTTACCTCACGAGTACTATGTACGAACACTGATGCCTCGCAAGCTGGCGTTAGATCTTTCGTATGCGTCTGCAATGTGTTTCAAAACGGACGTGAAGCTGCTCGCATCAACAGCTAGAAAAATACTCGGGGCTGGCTTAGAACGCTTCAGGCGTATCGAAGTAACACCGACGGGGAATGTCGACAAATGGACTCGCCTGTAAAGCGATAAAGTCCCGTTTCAAAGAATATCGTGAGAGTTGAAGACGGTAGAGTATGCAAGAGTACGCGATGAGTATAGAGGCGCTTCAACACCAACCACCCAGCACAGTAAAGCCTGCCATCTCTTTTCTCGATCTCAAGGCGCAGTTTGCGTCAATTAGAGACGAGTTGACTAAGCGTGTTCTTGAAGTGCTCGAGAGTCAGCGGTTCATTTTGGGCCCGGAGGTCGAGGCTTTCGAACGGGAAATTGCCGCCTGGAACTCAAGTCGCGCTGCGGTCGCTTGTGCATCCGGTTCAGACGCATTGTTGCTCGGATTGATGGCTCTTGGAATCTGCCCGGGAGACGAAGTCATTACGACGCCTTTCACTTTCGTGGCTACCGTCGGCTCTATCGTACGGCTTGGTGCAAAGCCGGTCTTTGTGGATATCGAGCCAGAGACTTTCAATCTCGATCCGCAGAAGGTCGAACAAGCGATAACAAGTAGGACGCGGGCGATAATACCAGTTCACCTTTTCGGTTGTCCCGCGAACCTCGATCCAATACTTGCTGTTGCGAAAGGAAACGTGATCCCGATAATCGAGGATGCGGCGCAAGCAATCGGCAGCAGATATCGAGGCAAACCCGTAGGGAATTGGGGTGCTGTCGGTTG
>Ga0213872_10001227_pt1 | contig 17343 bp, 20 predicted proteins | sample VelepicomBERX_R2_FD_160071 | JGI IMG/M metagenome (GOLD analysis project Ga0213872, IMG submission 160071) | Rhizosphere microbial communities from Vellozia epidendroides in rupestrian grasslands, the National Park of Serra do Cipo, Brazil - RX_R2 | ecosystem: Host-associated > Plants > Roots >...
GTTCACCATCACCCCGCAGGATTGCGACAGGCCCTTGGCCGAGCTGTCGCCCTGCCAGTTCAGCCGCTCGAGGCGGGCGCCGTTCGACAGGTGGAACTGCGCCACCGGATCGCGCGAGCGCCCATTATCGGGGTTGATCTCGGTGAGATAGCGCGCGACCAGCGGCAGCAGCGTCGTCTCGGTCGCGCCATCGAGCGCGCCGGCATGGCCGTTCTTTTCGGCCCAGGCGCGGAAGCCGGGAATCGGCGACAGGGTGGCGAAGGTCTTGAGATTGGGCAGCTCGTGAGTCAGCGCGTCGACCACCCGCTTGATGAGGAAATTGCCGAAGCTGATGCCGTTCAACCCGCGCTGGGCGTTGTTGATGGAATAGAAGATCGCCGTATCGGCCTTCTCGACATCCTCGACCGGCGCATGCTCGTCCAGCAGCTTCTGGATGTTGCCGGCCATGCCGCGGGTCAGCGCCACCTCGACGAAGATCAAGGGCTCGTCGGGCATGCGGGGATGAAAGAAGGCATAGAGCCGGCGGTCCGAATCGAGCCGGTTCTTGAGATCGGCCCAGCCCTGAATGGCGTGCACCGCCTCGTAGGCGATGATCTTTTCCAGGATCAGCGCCGGCGAGCGCCAGGTGATGCGATGCAGCTCGAGGAACCCGACGTCGAACCAGCCCGCCAGCAAGGTCTTGAGATCGTCAGCCAGCCCCTCGAAGACCGGGTCGTTCCGGGCGATGTGCGACAGCTCCTCGCGCAGGTCGACCAGGAATTTCACCCCCTCGGGTAGCGAGGTGAATTGGGTCAAGAGCTTGACGCGAGCCGGCTCCAGCACCGCCCTCAGCTTGCGCTCGGCCCGGCTGCGCGCGGCGGGGTCGGGCGCCTGCGACACGGCCGCCAGCGCGGCGTCGACCGCGGCACCATCGGTACCGAACTCGTCGGCCAGGATACGCAGGAATTTCAGCCGCCCCTCGGCGTTGAGGTCGAGATAGGAGCGCCCCAGCACAGCGGCGCGCGCCCGGGCGGTGACCTCGCCGCCCTGCGAGGTCAGGCATTGGCGCATCCGGTCGCGCAGGAAATCGGCGTCGTCGGCCGGCAGATCGGCGGCAATGCGCGGGGCGACGCCCACCGCCTGGGCGATGTCGCGCCACAATCCCCTCAGAGAACGGAATCGGCTAAACCAGCCGGAACGATCGTCGTCCATCGTCTTCCCGAAGCTTTGCCAGCACCCTGGGAAGATAGTCTATCAGGTCCTCGGCGACCAGCCCCGGCCCGACATAGGAGGCCGCCTCGCCATGCATCCAGACGGCGGCGCAGGCCGCCTCGAACTGCGGCATGCCTTGGGCCAGCAGCCCGCCGATCAGGCCGGCCAGGACGTCGCCGGCTCCCCCTGTGGCGAGATCGGGCGGGGCGTTGTCGGCGATGGCGGCGCGCCCGTCGGGAGCCGCCACCACCGTGTCCGAGCCCTTCAGCACCAGGATCGCCCCGCTTTCCCGCGCCGCCGCGCGGGCCCGGCTCAGCCGGTCGCCCTCGTGGCGGAACAGGCGGGCGAATTCGCCGTCATGCGGCGTCAGCACCGGCGAGCCGTGGGCGCACCACAAGGTCAGCGGGTTGCCGGCGAAGCTGGTCAAAGCGTCGGCGTCCAGGACGCAGCCTTTCGATGCCGCCAGCGCCTGCAGCACCAGCCGCCGCGTCCCCTCGCCCACGCCGAGGCCGGGCCCGAGCACCGCCGCCGTGACCCGGTGATCGGCCAGCAGCTCGGGCCATGAGGTGAGCGGCCGCACCATGGTGCCGGGCGCATCCTGTCGATAGGTTTCGGCGGTGCCGGTGGGCACCACCAGCGTCGCCAGTCCCGCCCCGGCCCGGCGGCCCGAGCGCGCCGCCAGCCGCGCCGCGCCGGTGAGATCGGCGCCGCCGGCCACCAGCAGATGGCCACGATCGAATTTGTGTCCCTCGGCGCGCGGGCGCGGCAGATGGTCGCGCCACAATTCGGGGAGATCGCGCCAGGTGGCGCCGCCCAGCGGCGCCACGCCGATCTCGCACACTTCCAGCCGCCCGCACAGATCGCGGCCCGGCAGCAGGAAATGGCCGGGCTTGGCGGCGCCGAAGGTGACGGTCAGCTCGGCGCGCGGGGCGCCCCCCATCACCGCGCCGCTGTCGCCATTGACGCCGCTCGGCAGGTCGACCGCCACCACCGGCAATTGCAGCGCATCGACCCGCTCGACGATGGCCAGCGCCGCCCCCTCCAGCGGACGCGCCAACCCGGCGCCGAACAAGGCGTCGATCACCAGCGGAGAGCCCCGCAGCAGATCGTCCGAAACCGGATGAACCGGCCCGTCCCACAAGGCCGCCATGTGGGCGGCGTCGCCGCGCAGCGACGCCCGCTCGCCCAGCAGCCCGACCACCACCGGCCAGCCCCAGCGCGACAGCAGCCGCGCCGCGACGAAGCCGTCGCCGCCATTATTGCCGGGACCGCACAGCACCACGACGCGGCGCGGCCGGTAATGCTTGCGCACCAGCCGGGCGACCTGCCAGCCGGCCGCCTCCATCAGCTCTATCCCGGGGGTTCCGGCGGCGATGGCCGCACGATCGGAAGCCGCCATCTCGTTGGTGGTCAAGAGGATGGCGGAGCGGCCCGTCATTCCCCGTAGCGGGCCGCGTCGCAGGAGAGGTCGTGTTTACGCAGGGATTTGCACAGGGAGATCGCCGCTTCGTGATCGGGCACCGGGCCGGCGACGATCTGGTAATGGGTCGGGCGATGCGGCCGCGGGATCTTCTTCAGCGACAGGCCAAGCTGCCCCAGTTCGGAGGGATGGGCCTTCTGCAGCGCCGCCCAGGCGCGGCGGGCCTGGGCTTCGCTGTTGTGGGTCGAGAGCGCGACGCCGACGCCGCTGCCATAGCCCGCCGACGGCCCCGCCCCCGCCGCCATGCCGGCTGCCGCGCGCGCCGCCGCGTCCGAGGCGGCGATCGAGGCGTCGAGGAGTTGCGCCGCCTTGAGCTTCTCCTTGGTCGCCTCGGCGTCGGTGATGACATTGGCGTCCCGCAGGCGCTCGACCAGGCCGATCTCGGCGGCGACCGCCATCTCGTCGGTGATCGGCGGCGGCGGGTCGGCGCGGCGCTTGACCACCGCGGGCAGCAGCCCGTCGAGGATCACCGCGCGCTCGGCGGCCTGTTCGCCGGCGCTGATGCTGTGCTCGGCATAGGCGGAGGCGAGATAGCGCAGGCGCTGCACCAGAGCGTCCGGCTGGGGCGGCGGCCGGCTCAGGTCGCGGGCCGGCGGCACCACCGAATAGCGCAGCAGGGCGCCCAGATTGGCGCCGCGCCGGGTATTGTATTCGTCACGGGTGATCAGCCCCTCGTCGAGCAGGACGCGCAGCGCCTGGAAACGGGTGACCATGTTGTCTTCGGCCATGCGTTCGCGGTCGGCCAGGGGATCGAGCGGCCCCGGGATGCCGCGCCCGCCGTCGATGCCATAGCGCGGACGCTGATCATAGGACGGCGACGCCGCCATCGCTCCCATTCCCATACCCGTCCCCGCCAGCGTGACGGCGATGCGCTCGGGATAAAGATCGGAGGCCGCCGCTCCGGCGCCGATGGCGTCGATGCTCGCCCCGCCCTGGCTGCCGGCCTGGATGCTGGCCGCGCCGGACAGTCCGTCCGGGGTGCGGCAGGAAACGGTGAGCGGGGCGGTCGAGCGCGCCAGGGCCACCGAGGCCGGGGTCATGGTGTTCCAGCTGCCGCGGTCGTTCTGCAGCGTGCACTGCGCGCCGGTGCGGGGCTGGGTGTCGACCATCACGATCTGGGTGTCGCCCGGGGGGCCGTCGGCGCAGCCGGTCACGCCGGCCAGCAGCAACAGCACCCCCAAGGATTTCAATTGACGCACGGCTCTTCCCCTGTCGGCGCGGTCCTACCCAGTCCTTATACGCCGGACCCGACGCGATCAGGCGCTTTCGCTCGCCTTTTTGCAAGGGTATCATGAGGGTAACAGGAGTTGGACCGGACTTATGGAACTACGCATCGCGCTCAATCCGGCCGATCTCGATCGATTTCGCGCGCACTCCATTCTCAAGACGTTCCGCAACGGCCGCCCGCGGAACAGCGTCGAGCAGGGGGACACGCCCCATTCCTTCCGTCTGACCCGCTCGGTTTACGCCCTCGGCGGCGGCGCCTGGAGCGCCGGGATGGTGATCCGCCACGGCCTGATGGCCGGGATCCCGGTCTGTTTCGCCGATTTCCGCCTGCTGTCCGGCCCCCCGGCGCCGCTCTGCGCCCTGCTGATGGCGCTGGCCGACGCGGTGCCGTTCGAAGTTGGCGGCGGCGACCCGACGCTGCCGCCGGCGCCGATCAAGGCCAAGCCGCCGCCGCTGCTGGACTCGATGGGCTGCGGCGAGGGCTTCGCGCTGATCGCCGACTCGGCGATCGCCCATCTGGCGGCCAATCACGACTGCCTGATGCGAACCGGCGAGGCCGAGGCGATCCATCAGATGCGCGTCGCCCTGCGCCGCCTGCGCTCGGCCATGTCGATGTTCCGCGAGATCCTCGACGATCCGGAAAGCGTCGATCTGCGCCCCGAGCTGCAATGGCTGCAGCGCACCCTGGGGGCGGCGCGCGACTGGGATGTGCTGCTGGCCGAAACGGTGGTGCCGCTGCAGGAATTGTTCGGCGGCACCGCCGGCTACGAGAAATTGTGCCTGGCCATCGCCGACCGGCGCCAGCGGGCGCGGGCGTCCGCGCTGGCCGACCTCGCCACGCCGCGCATGACCCGGCTGATGCTGCGTCTGGCGTTCTGGTGCGACGCGGTGGGGCGAAGCCATCCGCAGGCGGATCGGCCGGTGGGCGAACTGGCCCGGGCCATTCTCGACAAGCGCCACCGCAAGATCAAAAAGCAGATGGACCATTTTGGCGAGCTGTCGATCGACGGGCGGCACCAATGCCGCATCGACATCAAGAAGCTGCGCTATGCCGTCGATTTCTTCGCCGGCCTGTTCCCGGCCAAGCGTGGCCAGCGCCTGCTGCCCTTGCTGGCCGCCCTGCAGGACCGGCTGGGCGCGCTCAACGACATCGCGGTGGCGCGCTCGACCATCGAGGCGCTGGTCCTCGAGGAGGGTGCCGCGGACATGGCATGGGCGGCCGGGCAGCTGATGGGCTGGCATGCCGGCCGGTCGAGCGGGCTGCTGGCCCAGATCGTCAAGGATTGGGACGCGGTCGAGCGTCTGCCCGCCTTCTGGCGCGATTAGGTAAGTTTCTTACCGTCCAGATCGCGGTCGTTGCGGTCGCGCTCGCTGGAGGTTTCGCGTTTTTCCGCCTTGCCGCGGCCGTGGCGTATGCGGTTTTCCTCGGCCTGCTGGGTCTGTTCGGCCTTCGCCCGGGCCTTGCGGAAACGGTTCAGGTTCACCACCTCGCCCATCGCTTCCTCCTCTGTCGATCTCAGAGCCTCAAAATCAAACCGTCCGCCGCCCCGGATGTCAATCCCGACGAGGCCGATTCACAATTTAGATTCATTCCAGTCCGATTGACGGAAAGCGGTCCGAGGGCCATAGTTTTGCCGCCGGTTTGCCGGCACCCACCCCCCTTCCCGATGGAGGAGCGCCATGGCGCTTAAAGGTACCAAGACCGAAGACAATCTGAAGGCAGCTTTCGCCGGCGAGTCGCAGGCCAATCGCCGCTATCTGTACTTCGCTCAGAAGGCCGACGTGCAGGGGCACAACGACGTCTCCGCCCTGTTCCGCTCGACCGCCGAAGGTGAAACCGGTCACGCCTTTGGACATCTGGAATATCTGGAAGAAACCGGCGACCCGGCCACCGGCCACAAGATCGGCGACACCGCCGACAATCTGGCCTCCGCCGTCGCCGGCGAGACTCACGAATATACCGACATGTATCCCGGCATGGCCAAGACCGCCCGCGAGGAAGGTTTCGACGAGATCGCCAGCTGGTTCGAAACCTTGGCCAAGGCCGAAAAGTCCCACGCCGGGCGCTTCCAGCGCGCCCTCGAATCGCTGGGCTCATAAGCCGCTCTTTCTGTCCGTCCGGGCCTCCGGCGGAGGACCCCGGACGGACGGCTCTCGGATGACCGTCAGCAGCGACTATCGGGGGATCGTGCATGCGTGAAGGCAATCTGGAGGCGCCGACGCGCCATCCTTACGACTGGGAAAATCCCGACTTTACCGACGAAGCCAAGCTCGACGAGGAATTGCGCCGGGTCTTCGACATCTGTCACGGCTGCCGGCGCTGTTTCAATCTGTGCGACAGTTTTCCCCGGCTGTTCGATCTGGTCGACGCCGCCGGCGACGCCGAGATGCACGGCGTCAAATCCGAGGATTTCAAATCGGTGGCGGATGCCTGCACCCTGTGCGACATGTGCTTCCTCACCAAATGCCCCTATGTCCCCCCGCATGAATTCAATCTCGACTTCCCGCATCTGATGGTTCGCTACCGCGCCGTCGAGCTGAAGAAGGGCGAGGTTTCCTTCACCGACCGCCAACTGACCGAGACCGACCGCAACGGCCGATTGGGCACCACCGTCTCCGGCCTCGCCAATTGGGCGACCAAGCGGGGCAACGGCCTGACCCGGCCGCTGCTGGAAGCGGTGGCCGACGTCCATCGCGACGCCGAACTGCCGCGTTATGCCGGCAGGACCCTCGAGAAGCAGGTCGCCGCCGCCCCGCCCGCCCGCAATCCCGACGGTCCGGCCAGGGACCGCAAGGCGGCCTTGTTCGCCACCTGCTTCGCCAATTACCACGAGGCCGAGATCGGCATGGCCGCCCTGGCGGTGCTGGCCCGCAACGGCGTCGAGACCCGCCTCGCCTATCCCGGCTGCTGCGGCATGCCGCAATTGGAGCACGGCGATCTTGCGCGCCTGTCGGCCGAGGCCACGCGCATCGCCGCCGAACTGGTCCCGCTGATCGAGCAGGGTTGGGACATCGTCGTCCCGATCCCCTCCTGCGCCCTGATGCTGAAATTCGAGTGGCCGCTGATCGCGCCCGATGACGCCAATGTCGCCAAGCTGGCCCATGAGACCTTCGATATCTCCGAATATGTCGTCGATATCGCGAAGAAGGAGGGACTGGCGCCCGGCCTGACCCCGATCGAGGGTGGGGTCAGCATCCACCTCGCCTGCCATGCCCGGGCGCAGAACATGGGGGCGATGGGTGCCGAGATGCTGCGCCAGATCCCCGACACGCGGGTCGCGGTGGTCGAGCGCTGCTCGGGTCATGGCGGGTCGCTGGGCGTCAAGAGGGAGTTCTTCGAAGTGGGGCTCAAAGTCGGCAAGCCGGCGATGAACCAGATCGTCAAGAACAAGACCGAGCATCTCTGCTCGGAATGCCCCCTGGCCGGCACCCATCTGGTGCAAGGCATCGAGGGACTCGAGGCGGAGAGCAAGCCCGCCACCTCGTCCCACCCGATCCAGATTCTCGCCAAGGCTTACGGGCTATAGTGAACATCCCCTCGCCCCTTGCGGGAGAGGGAGGGGCCCGCTTGGAGAGTGAGGGGAAAAGCAAAGACTCTTTCCGCACCCCCTCACCCCAACCCTCTCCCACGAGGGGAGAGGGAGTAACGAACCAGGAGAAGTGCCGTGTCCCGATCATTGACCCGCGACGACATCCTGCCGATGGCCGACTATGTGAAGATCCGCCTCGAGAAGCGCCGCGCCCTGGTGGCGCTGAAGCGCAACCGGCAGATCCATGTCGGGCCCCACGTCACCGTCACCTTCGAATGCTGGGACAGCATGTGGTACCAGGTGCAGGAGATGCTCTATATCGAGAAAGGCGGCGACGAGCAGCTTGCCGACGAATTGACCGCCTATGGCCCGATGGTGCCGAACGGCCATGAGCTGGTGGCGACGCTGATGTTCGAGATCGACGAGCCGGCGCGCCGTGCTCGAATTCTGGGATCCTTGGGCGGGGTCGAGGAGACCATCGCCCTCACTTTCGCCGGGCATGAAGTCAAAGCCGTCTCGGAGGAGGATGTCGACCGCACCACCGCCGACGGCAAGACCTCGGCGGTGCACTTCCTGCACTTCCCCTTCACCGCCGCGCAGATCGAGGCTTTCCGCAAGCCGAGCACCCAGGTTCTGTTCGTCGTCGCCCACGCCAATTATCAGCACATGGCGGTACTGCCGGAGGCGACGCGCGAGAGCTTGTCCACAGATTTCGACTAACAGCGCAATTTATCCTATTGCACCCGAATCCAGCGCCTGCTATATGACCGCTCCCCTGAGGGAACAAGGGGGGTGTAGCTCAGTTGGTTAGAGCGTCGGCCTGTCACGCCGAAGGTCGCGGGTTCGAGCCCCGTCACTCCCGCCACTCCCCTGGCGACTTCCAAAAATCGCTGATTTCGCGCGGAACGATTTATAAAGAAAATCGTGCCACCCTGGCGCTTTAACGCTGGGGAGCAATCATGGTTGGGTCTGCAACGCGATTTCCGGAAGCCGTCTTTCTGAAGCGGCCCGATCGCACCGGCTACGGCTTCTTCTATAACGGCCTCGCCGATTTCCAGGCCGCCGTCGACAGCTTCGCCAAGCCCATTCTGCGCTCCTTCGCCGGCGAACCGGTGCCCGGCCAGCCCGATCCCAACGATCATCTGAAGACCGCTACCGCCACCCTGCTGGGCCAGGCCTTCGACCGCAGCTTTCCGCCGGAACTGGGACCGGAGGGCATTTCCCGCGCCGTCGCCGCGTTGGTGCGCCAGCATTTCGCCACCGCCGTGCCGCGCGTGCTGCTGATCGAGCGGCGCGACAACCGCTTCGCCATCCGGCCGGGCATCGAATTCCTGCGCCATCCCGGCCATCCGCTGGCGATCGTCGTCGACGGCCTGCCGCATGGCGGCGAAGCGCATTTCTTCGATCACGAGGACGAGTATCGCACCACCGGCGAATCCCAGCCCGACCAGCAATGCTGGCTGCCGCAGATCGTCTATCGCCTGTACAGCCGCACCCCGTCCGTCATGCTGGGCCACCCGATGCGCGACAATGCCGCCGGCAGCAACAGCGTCGCCTGCCGCGGCATGAGCTTCGGCCTGCCCGGTCCGCTGGTGGAACGCGCCTGAGGCGTCTATTCGAGGCCGTAATGCTTGTGGCAGGCGGAACAGATGCCGTCCAACCGGTCGCTGACCGCCGAGACGCCGGCAAAGTCGTGCGCCTCGGCCGCCCGATAGGCCTGGTCGGCGGAACGCGCCAGATCCCCCACATAGCCCCGCCAGGCCCGGTCGCGCACGCGCGCGGGAATCAGCATGGCGTTGGTCGCCTCGGCCAGGGTCGCGGCACCGCTGACCACGGCTTCCCAATCCTCGTCGGAATGAGGCGACAGATCATGCTCGCCCTCGCGGTCGATGATGACGCCGTTCACGCGCCAGATGACGGTCGCGGCGGGTGTCAACACATGCTCCATGAAGGTCTTCATGTCGACATGGGCGGTGAAATCCGGCTCCGCAGCCGCTGCGGCGAGGAATAGAACCGAGAGGATCGCTGTCGCCCGCCGCACGGCTCACCCCACCGGCATCGTGAAGCCGATCAGCCGGCCGCAGGTGATCACCGAAATCCACAGCGCCATCGACAGCCCGCCGGCGATTCTCGCTCCAAGCGGCGGGGCGCCGGTATCCCAGGTTGCGATGTCGCGCGCCGTCAGCAGATGAAAGACCATCATGTTGAGACCGGCGGCGGCGATCAGGACCAGCTTGGCGTCGAAATAACCGTTCTCGAGATATTTGTGCGCCTTGGAAATGAACATCAGCCCGCCAGCGCCGATGGCGACGACGAAAGCCACCCAGGTGACCGGCAGGATGCTCGCCGTCAACCGCGACACCGGCCGGGCGCGCGATGCCGCCCCAAGCAACCGGAGATCGACCACCATGATCGAACCGAAAACCAGCGATACCGCCAGGATGTGCAGGGTTTCGATCAGCGGGAACAGAAGATCGCCCTCGCGCACGCTGGTGGCGATGGCGGACTCCTCGATCAGCGTAATCAACTGATTCATCATCCCCTCATCCCGGCTGCGAATAGGCGATCCAGCGGCCGGCGAAAATGACGCCGGCCCACACCAGCATCGACAGCACGGCCAGCGCCCTGCCGCCGCCGCCCGCCCTGACCGTTCTGCGCGTCAGGGCGGTCGCCGCCAGGGCGATCAGAAGAAGCAGCATCTTGAGGTGGAAGCTTTCATTCATCAGCGCCCGCCTCGGCTCGCCGACAATCATCAGCACGCCGGTCGCGACCGCCAGCGGCACCGTCGTCCACAGCGCCGGCAAAAAGCGGTTGGCCGCCTGCGCCAGCGGCGCGTCGCGCTCGACGAGGCCCAACACGCGCAGATTCAGCAAAATCGCCGATGAGAAGATCACCGAGATGGCGAGGATATGCACCGTCTGAAATGCCGGGATCATCCAAGCGCTGGACTGGATGAGGCGACACGCCGCGGTGCCGGCCAGATAGTGCGAGAGGTGGCCGAGCAGATGCTCCATCAATCGACCGGGGTAAGGCTGTAGGACACGGTCCGCCCGTCCGGAAACGCGACCTTGGACAGAAGGCCGCCATGCCCGCCGGCACGCAGCGGCGCGTAGTAGAATACGGCTTGGTCGCCCGGCCGCACCGACTGCTTGGTCCATCCCGAACGGCCCAGCACGCCGGGGCTCGATGCCTCGAAGGTCCACAGTTCCTCTTCCCCGCCCACCTTGGCGGCGGCGATGACGAAGGTGATGTGGGGGTTCGTCCAGCTCACGGTGCGGACCGTGCCTTCCAGCGGGACCAGATGCTCCATGTCGTAGTTCGCGGTGGAATGATGGGCCGAGGCGGCGAGCGGAAGCACCACCCCCGCCAGAGCCAGCAGCTTGCGCCGCACCGATGAGATCATGAGCCCCCCCCTTCAATGCGCCAACTGTGCGGTTCCGTTCGGATTCTGCGGATGCGGCACGAAAATGGCGTTGCCGTAGGCGTCCATGCCCTCCGCCAGGTCCTCCTGGACGCACTCGCCCTCGACGATCTCGTAATGACGCTCGGGATAGCGGCGGAACAGTCGCGTCGTCTTCCACGGACCGCTCAGCACCTTGGGCGCGACGATCGTGAGGTCGTCGGCCAGAGTGTTCGGCGCGACCAGATGGATTCTTTCGCTGATCCGCATTCCGCCATCATTCGGGATGCCGACGGCTTCATTGATGGCGATGTAGGATTGCGGCGCGACCCCGACGGTATCGACGACCAGCGCGTCCCCCTCCCAACGGCCGATCGAATGACCATGCAGCGACGGGTCGACATCCTCAGGATGGCCGCGCCCGTCAGTATAGATTCGCCGCATGCGGTTGCCGTCCCCCTCGCCCAACAGAGTGACGCGGCCGGGAGTCTGCAGAAACTCGAAGGCGCTATGGGTCATCAACATCCAGCTGGGCATGCCGTACGGCAGACAGTGATCGAGAACTAGAAAGGGCCGCCCGGCCCTCTCCTCGGCGGCAAGATGCTGAATCTGCGGCAGAACGGACGGCGTCCAGGGTGGCGGATTGGCGCTCTCCTGGCGCACCTGATCCCTCACGTCGGGAACCCACACGCCAGCGAAATCGGGTAAACCCTGAGCGTATGAAATTGTAAAATTAAAGTAAAAACACGTGAGGGCCAGCAAAACAAAAACAAAGGAGAACCCGGGTTTACAGCCCATGCCAACCCCACCACTTTGTTTGCACGCAAAATATTTCACACCGTACTTTAAGTTGCAACACGGAATAGGCCCCCGGAAGCCGGAGAACCACGTCGCGATGCCGTTGGAGTCCGCCTTGCCGCGGGCGCCGGGAGATAGTATTCTTTAAAGGAAGAAAATTTCTGCCTGGAAAGATAATGGCTCTCAATATCAAGGATCCGACCACCGAGCGCTATGTGCGGGAACTGGCTAAGGCGACCGGCGAGGGAGTCACCGTGGCCGTTCGCAAAGCGGCTCAGGAGCGCCTGCAGCGGGTGCGTCGCGACCGGACGGGGCGCTTGGCGGCGGAGCTTCTTCAGATCGGTGCCCGCTGTGCCGCCTTGCCGGATCTCGATCTCCGGGATCCGGACGAGATTCTCGGTTATGACGAACATGGTCTGCCGCGGTGATGGTGGTGGACAGTTCGGCATTGGTGGCAATTCTCCTCGGTGAAGCCGAGGCTGCCCACTTCGCCGAGGCGATCGAGGCATCGTCTTGCCTTTTATCAGCGGCAAGCCTGCTTGAGGCCTCGATCGCCGTCGAGACCCGTAAGGGAGAGGCTGCAGGGCGGGAGCTGGATCTGCTGATCTATCGTGCCGGCATCGAGATCGTACCAGTCGATCAGGAACAGGCCGAAATGGCCCGGGAGGCTTGGCGTCGCTTCGGAAAAGGACGTCATCGCGCCGGTCTGAATTATGGCGACTGCTTTACCTATGCGCTGGCGAAAATCAGCGGAGCGCCCTTGCTGTTCAAGGGTGACGATTTCATCCATACAGACCTGACCGAAATCCGGCGTTAGCGCTCCACCAGCGGACCGGGCAGGCAATCCGAGCCTCTTTCGGACGTGCGGAATTCACGCCATGATGCATCGCGTCAACGATGTCACGGATGGGGTCATGTCGAGATTTCTGGTTTTGGCGATCGGGCTGCTGATCGCGGTGCAGGCACGGGCGTTGGAAACCGTTACCTTCGCCACCGATTGGAAGGCCCAGGCAGAGCACGGCGGTTTCTATCAGGCCCTGGCCACCGGGCTCTATGCCAAATACGGGCTCGACGTGAAGATCCATCAGGGTGGGCCGCAGACCAACACCTCGCAGCTGATCGCCGCCGGCGCGGTCGATTTCGCCATGGCGTCGAACGCGTTCTTCATCGCCAATTTCGTCCAGGCCAAGGCGCCGGTGGTGGCGGTGATGGCTAGCTTCCAGAAGGATCCGCAGGTCCTGATCACCCATCCGCGCGACGATGTGAAGGACATCGCCGATCTGCGCGGCAAGCCGATCATGATCTCGACCGACACCCAGACCGCCTTCTGGCCATGGCTGAAGCAGAAATACGGTTTCGCCGACACCCAGATCCGCCCCTACACCTTCAACACCGCACCCTTCCTGGTCGACAAGAAGGCGGTCCAGGAGGGGTATCTCGGCAGCGAGCCGTTCCAGATCGCCAAGGCCGGCGGCTTCACGCCGCAAGTCTTCCTGCTGGCCGATCACGGCTATCCCGGCTATGCGGCGATGGTGGTGACCCAGGCGAAGACCGCCGACAAGCGCCCCGATATCGTGCGCGCCTTCGTCGCCGCCAGCATTGAGGGCTGGCGCGACTACCTGAACGGCGACCCGACCCCGGGCAACAAGCTGATCAAGGCGTCCAATCCCGACATGACCGACGATCTGATCGCCTTCGGCATTTCCCAGATGAAAAGCCATCAGGTCGTCGAGGCCGGCGGCGTCATCGGCGCCATGACCGACGCGCGCTGGGCCGAATGGCTGGAAGAGATGAGCAAGACCGGCGTCTATCCCGCCGACCTGCCGATCAAGACCGGCTATCGCCTCGATTTCCTGCCGGCCGCCCGGTGAAGCTTCGATCGGTCGGCAAGCGCTTCGCCAATGGCTATAGCGCGCTCGAAGATTTCTCGCTGTCGGTGCCGCCCGGGCAGTTCGTCAGCCTGATCGGTCCGTCGGGCTGCGGCAAGAGCACGGTGCTGGGCCTGATCGCCGGCCTGGCCGAGCCGACCGCCGGATCGCTGGATTGGGACGGGCGGGACAAGCCGGATATCGGCTTCGTCTTCCAGGAGCCGACGCTGATGCCGTGGGCGACCGTGGCCGAGAACGTCGCCCTGCCCCTCACCCTGGCCGGCAAGCCGGCGGTGGTCGCCGATCAGCTCGGCAAGGTCGGGCTGGCCGCCTTCGCCGGGTCCTATCCGCGGCAATTGTCGGGCGGGATGAAGATGCGCGCCTCGCTGGCCCGGGCCCTCGCCTCGCGCCCCGACTTGCTGCTGCTGGACGAGCCGTTCGGCGCGCTCGACGAGATCACCCGCTTCGATCTGATCGACCAATTGCTCGGGCTGTGGCAGGAGCAGTGCTTCACGGCCTTGTTCGTCACCCACAGCATCACCGAGAGCGTCTTCATGTCGCAGCGGGTGGTGGTGATGGGCGGCAAGCCCGGCAAGGTCGTGACCGAGATCGCCATCGACGAGCCCTATCCCCGCGCGCCGTCCTTCCGGGCCGAGGCACGCTACGCCGCCTGGTGCGGCGAGGTGTTGGACGGGCTGAGGCGCGCCGCATGAGCCGCTTGCTCCGCATCATCTTGCCGGCGCTGGTCGGGCTTGTCGCGCTCGCAACCTGGGAAGGCGCCGTGCGTTACTGGGAGGTGCCGCTATTCGTGCTGCCTCCTCCCAGCGCGATCGGCGCGAGCCTGATCACCGATCTGCCGTCGCTTCTGGAAAGTCTGCTCTTCACCCTGAAGATCACCGTCGGCGCCTTTGTGCTGGCCAGCACGGCGGGGATCCTGCTGGCCGTTCTATTCGCTCATTCGCGGCTGGCCGAACGCGCCCTGATGCCCTATGCGGTGGTGATCCAGGTGACGCCGGTGGTGGCGATCGCGCCGCTGATCATCCTGTGGACCGGGCTCGACAATGCCTGGGCCGCCTTGTTCATCCTTGCGACGCTGGTGGCGTTCTTTCCGGTGCTGTCCTCCAGCCTGCTCGGCTTCCGCTCGGTCGATCGCGGCCTCAGGAACCTGTTCCGCCTCTATGGCGCGACGCCCTGGCAGGTGTTCTGGCGACTGGAGCTGCCCTCGGCCCTGCCGCACATGCTGGCCGGCATGAAGGTGGCCGGCGGGCTGGCGCTGATCGGCGCCATCGTCGCCGAATTCGTCGCCGGCAGCGGCACCGCCACCGGGCTGGCCTGGCGCATCGTCGAGTCCGGCAACCGGCTGAACATGCCGCGCATGTTCGCCGCCCTGCTGCTGCTGTCGGCCACCGGTATTCTGCTGCATGTCTGCTTGTCCGCCGTCGAACATCTGCTGTTGCGCCACTGGCATGAGAGCAGGGTCAAACAGGAGTGAGTGCGATGCCGTTTTCCTTGTTCACCGTGGCCGTGGTGGTGCTGATCCTGGTGGTGCTGTCGGTCGTGCTGGGGTCGTTCTTCACCGTGCGCACCGCCGAGGCCGCCATCGTGGTGCGGTTCGGCAAGTTCCTGCGCGTCGCCCAGCCGGGGCTGAACTGGAAGATGCCCTATATCGACGCCATCGCCGGCAAGGTCAATCTGCGGGTCAACCAGCTGTCGCTGACCATCGAGACCAAGACGCGCGACAACGTCTTCGTCACCATCCCGATCTCGGTGCAGAACCGCGTCCGCCCGGAGAAGGTGGCGCAGGCCTATTACCGCCTGTCCAACCCGATGGAGCAGATCAAATCCTATGTCGAGCAGGTGATCCTGGGGCATGTGCCGGGCATGGCGCTGGACGACGTGTTCGCCAGCCAGTCCAGCATCGCCCTGGCGGTGAAGAAGGAGCTGGACGCCGACATGGCCGAGTTCGGCTTCGAGATCGTCAATGTGCTGGTCACCGACATCATCCCCGACGGCAAGGTGAAGTCGGCGATGAACGACATCAACGCCGCCCAGCGCGAACAGGTGGCAGCCGCCGCCCGCGGCGAGGCCGAGAAGATCCTGGTGGTGAAGAAGGCCGAGGCCGAAGCCGAAAGCAAGGCCCTGCAGGGCCAGGGCATCGCCAATCAGCGCAAGGCGATCATCGACGGGCTGCAGGCCTCGGTCGAGCAGTTCCACAAGACGGTGCAGGGCGTCTCGACCGCCGAAGTGATGCAGCTGGTGATGATCACCCAGTATTTCGACATGCTGAAGTCGATCGGCGAGAGCGATCGGACCAACACGCTGTTCCTGCAGCATTCACCCGGCGCGGTGAAGGATTTGTCCCAGCAAATTCTCGAGGCGATGCTGGGGGCTGAGCGCGCGAAGGGATGAGAAATTTCACCACAGAGACACCGAGATCACAGAGAAAAGATGAGGATTTTACTCCTTTTTCTCTCTGTGTCCTCTGTGTCTCTGTGGTGATTATACTTCGTTAAGCGTTCGCCGCCGCGATGACCGCCGCCTGGACCTTGGCGAAGGCCCGGTTCTCCAGCTGGCGGACGCGCTCGCGGCTGACGCCGTAGCGGGCCCCCAGCTCTTCCAGGGTCATCGGGTTCTCGCGCAGACGGCGCTCGGTCAGGATGTCGCGTTCACGCTCGTCCAGCGCCTGGAAGCCGGCGGCCAGCAGCTTGCTGCCATGGGCCTCCTCCTCGCGGTCGCCGAGCAGATCCTCCTGGTTCGGGCGCTCATCCATCAGCAGGTCCTGGCGCTCGATGGCGATGTCGCTGGTCACCGGGGCGTTCAGCGAGCTGTCGCGGGCCGAGAGGCGCTGGTTCATCAGCACCACCTCATTGGCCGGAACGTCCAGCTCCTCGGCGATGCGGGCGACGTCGTCGGTGCCCAGGCCGTCGGTCTCGATGATCCGCAGCTGGGCCTTCACCCGGCGCAGATTGAAGAACAGCTTCTTGTGCGCCGCCAGCGTGCCGAGACGCACCAGCGACCAGGACGACAGCACATATTCGTGCAGCGCCGCCTTGATCCACCACATGGCATAGGTGGCCAGACGGAAGCCCTTGTCGGGATCGAATTTCTTGACGGCCCGCATCAGGCCGAGATTGCCCTCGCCGATGAGATCGGACAGCGGCAGCCCGTAATGGCGGAACCCCAGCGCCATCTTCGCCACCAGGCGCAGATGGCTGGTCACCAGCCGATGGGCGGCTTCGACGTCCTCGTGCTCCTGCCAGCGCTTGGCCAGCATGAATTCCTCATCGGGGGTCAGCACCGGAAACGCGCGGATGTCGCGCAGATATTTCGGCAGGCCGCCATCCGAAGACAGCATGGGAACGGGAAGGGAAAAAGACGCCATAATATGTACTCCTGGAAACGCTGAAACGACGAGAGCCGGCTTCCGCGCTTCGCGGAACCGGTTGGAACAAAACTAGAACGTCAGCCAGGAAGTACCGAATGCACAAAAGCCATCGCCATATCCTCCTACAGAAGCGACACGACCAGAGCCCACCTCATTGGTCGGGCAAATCGCACGGCCCCACCTGGGCCCCGTGCTTGGAGCGGATCATTGCCGAAACCTTTCTAATTGTCAAGCGGCCTTTCCTGGTCACGATATCGCCACCGCAAGTATCCCCTACCAAGTGTTATTGGAGTGAATTTCATTAACATCTTCGTGATTACATAGTCTTAGGCGCAAACACTCGAATGAAATCTGCGTCTAATCTATCGCATCTGCGAAAAGGATGGCTCGATTGGACACTCCCGAACAGATCGACTACAGCTTCAATCAGGCCAGCATCGACCGCACCGTCCGCTACATGACCC
>Ga0213872_10001228_pt1 | contig 17331 bp, 20 predicted proteins | sample VelepicomBERX_R2_FD_160071 | JGI IMG/M metagenome (GOLD analysis project Ga0213872, IMG submission 160071) | Rhizosphere microbial communities from Vellozia epidendroides in rupestrian grasslands, the National Park of Serra do Cipo, Brazil - RX_R2 | ecosystem: Host-associated > Plants > Roots >...
ATGACGTTCGGCGCGGCGAATCAACTTGGCGCGCGCCACCTTTCGCTCGACGCGGGCGATGGCGTTCTCCATCAGAATCAGGGCGCCGGGCAAGCCGAGCACATCCATGTCGCGCCCCAGCTGCGGGTAACTGGCGCGGAGCGCTTGAGACAGGCCCGTTGACGGCCGGCGGCGGGTTCGCGGCCAACCGGTTTCCAACAGGCGGATGCGCGCAATGCCGACCTGACGGTCGCGAACCGGCGAGGTGGCGCGATAAGCCAGGTCGAGCACGCGGGAGAAGGCGTCGTAGGCGGGATCTTTGCGGGCGAAATGACGCAGGATACGGCTGATGCGCAAGGCCAGGCGCAGATCATAGACTGCGTCGGCGGCCTTGGCCGGCCGGTCGAGCAACATGCGGGCTTGCAACGCCTGACGATGCAGTCGCTGGAATTGCGCCTGCAGCACAGAGCCGTTTTGCGCGTTAGTCATGATATGACCGCTGCTTCTAAGGAGAAGTCAGATTCCTTGGCCCAATGGAATTTGTCAAATGCATAAAAACCGTCGAAGCCATTATGTTCCTTTTATTCCGATAAAAAAAGGGAGCCGAAGCTCCCTGAATATGCCTTGACGCAAAAACGGTTATTTCCAGTTTGCCGGGAATTTGTAGCCGGCGTACTTCTGCTTAGCCCAGGCTTTGAATTCGGCCGAATTGTAGGCAGCGATCACATCCTTGACCCACGGCTTGCCGCTATCGGCGCTCTTGACCACACCCCAGTTGACGTAGGCGTAGCTCTTTTCCTGGTACAGCCCTTCAGTCAGCTTGATGCCGGAGCTCGTGGCATAGTTGCCGTTGATCACGGCGAAGTCGGCATCGCTGCGCGCGCGCGGCAACTGCGCGGCTTCAAGCGGCAGGATCTTGATGTCTTTCGGGTTGGCGGCAATATCGTGCTGCGAGGCGGTCAGCGGGTTGATGCCCGGCTTGAGCTTGATCCAGCCCAGATCCGACAACATCACCAGCGCACGGGCAAAGTTGCTCGGGTCGTTGGGCGCGGCCACGCTGGCGCCGTTCTTCACGTCCTTGAGCGACTTGCTCTTGCCGGCATACAGGCCCAGCGGCGCGGTCGGCACTTGGAACACCGCCGTCAGCTGCAGGTTGTGTTCCTTGCTGAAGCTATCCAGGTACGGCTTGTGCTGGAACACGTTGACGTCGAGCGAGCCTTCCGCCAGCGCCAGGTTCGGCCGCACGTAGTCGGTAAACTCGACGAGCTTGACGCTGTAGCCTTCCTTTTCCAGCTGCGGCTTGATTTCCTGCTTCACCATGTCGCCGAAGTCGCCGACCGTGGTGCCGATGACGATATTTTTCTTGGCCGGATCAGCGGCGAACGCCGTGGTCGCGAGCGACAGGCCGACAACGGAAGCAACCAGCGATTTCACAATCCATTTTTGCATCTTCTATTTCTCCAACTTGATGATTCATGAGTGGGCCTGAGCCCGATTAACGCTTGTCCAGCCGATGCGCCAGACGATTACCGACGAATTGGATGGCCTGCACGATCACTACCAGCAGCAACACCATCGCCACCATCACGTCGGTTTGAAAGCGGTAGTAGCCATAACGGATAGCCAGATCGCCGATACCGCCGCCACCGACCACACCCGCTACCGCCGTATAGGAAAGGAAGCTGATGGTCAGGATCGTCAGGCTGGAAATCAAGCCGGCGCGGGCCTCGTTGAGCAGCACTTTGCGAATGATCTGCCACGGGCTCGCGCCCATCGCCTCGGCGGCCTCGATCACGCCGCGCGGGATCTCGCGCAGGGTCTGCTCGACCAAGCGGGCAAAATACGGAATGGCGGCGAAGGCGAGCGGCACCGAGGCGGCCACCGGTCCGATCGTGCTGCCGACGATCAGCCGGGTCAGCGGCACCAGCGACACCATCAAAATGATGAACGGGAACGCGCGCACCAGGTTGACGCACCAGCCGAGAACGCCATGCAGGCCGCGATGAGCGAAGAGCTGCCCGGGGCGAGTCAGGTAGAGCACGATGCCAAGCGGGCCGCCGAGCAAGACGGCGGAGGCCAGTCCCAAGCCCAGCATCAGCGCGGTTTCCACCAGAGCTTGGGCGATTTCGGGGCCGAGCAGGCTGAGATCCTGCCAAATAGCGTTAAGCGCGGCGATATCCATTTATGCGGCCTCCAACAGTGAGCGGGCCAGTTCGGAGCGGGCGTCGACCTCGCCGCCGGCGATGTCCATCACTTCCACCACGCTTCCTTGGTCGAGCACCGCGGCACGATGGCAAACCGACCGCACCACGCCCATTTCGTGGGTAACGATCACCACGGTGACGCCGAAACGCTGATTGATTTCCTTAAGGCAGGACAGGATCGACTGCGTGGTTTTCGGGTCGAGCGCCGAGGTCGGCTCGTCGGCAAGGATGACGTGCGGGCGCGGCGCCAGGGCGCGGGCGATGCCGACGCGCTGCTTTTGGCCGCCGGACAGCTGAGCGGGGTAATGCTCGGCGCGATCGGACAAATGCACGACATCCAGGCATTCGGCAACACGTTGGGCAATGTCGGCCTTCGACCAGCCGGCGATCTCCAGCGGAAACGCCACGTTTTGCGCCACAGTGCGGTTGGCAAGCAGATTGAATTGCTGGAACACCATGCCGATGTTCTGACGGGCGTGGCGCAAGTCACGCGCGGACAGCGCGGTCAGATCCTGGCCATCGACCAGGACACGGCCGGCATCGGGCCGTTCGAGCAGATTGATCAGCCGCAGCAAGGTGGATTTGCCGGCGCCGGAAAAACCGATCAGACCGAAGATCTCGCCTTGTGCGATCGAGAGCGTGGTGTCGTCAACCGCGTGAAACCATCCCCCTTCCGGGTGCTGGAACCGCTTGGACACCGACTGCAAATGAATCATGGACACACTCCAAAAACAGAAAGCCCGCCGATGATCGCGGCGGGCTAACTAAACATGGAATGCATCCCGTGTGAGATGGCTGTAGCCCTATGGCTACCCACGCTTTAGCTGTTTTACGCCCGCAAGCTGTGTTCAAATCGGCGTTAAATTGTGTTTTTATTGAACCAGGATGTTCGGATTGTGTCAAGCGGATTTTCTTAAAACAACATCGGGCAGCAGTGAGGCGGCAAGCGGCAGGTGGTCCGACAGGTTCGGCCAGGGCCTGTCGCCCAACACCTCGGCGTGCAGCGGGCGCAGGCCGCGCACGTAGATTCGATCCAGCGCCAGCACCGGCAGCCGCGCGGGAAAGCTGCGCGCCAAACTGCCGAACAGCGTCTGATGCACTTCGGTCAGCCCCGCTTCCTCCTGCAGGCAAAGCGAGGCCTGCCCGCGCCAGTCGTTGAAATCACCGGCCAGGATCAGCGGTTCTTCGGCGGGGATGTTATCGCGGATATAGCGTGCCAGCGCTTGATACTGCTTGCGCCGGTCGTGGCCGAGCAAGTTCAGATGCGCGCAGAGGGCCGACAACGGCACCGGCCAGCCGGGAGGCTGCAGTTGACAGTGCAGCATGCCGCGGCTTTCGTAAGGGTTGACCGAAATGTCGAGGTTGCACCACGACGTGATGGGGAAACGCGTCAGCACGGCATTGCCGTGATGGCCGTGCTCGTAGGCGGCGTTCAAGCCGTAGGCGGCGCGCAGCCTCAGACGGCGGCTGAGGAAATGATGCTGCGGCACAATCGACCAATCAGCATGCCGCAATGCCCGGCGCTGATTCTTGCCCTGCACTTCCTGCAAAAACACCAGATCGGGCGCCTGCACGTCAAGCGCGCGGGCGATGTCGTCCAGGCGCACGCGGCGGTTCAAGGGCGACATCCCCTTATGCATGTTGAAGGTGATGACGCGCAGCGGTTCCATCAGGTCAGCCTGGCGGGCAACAGCCGCAGGGCCTCGGCGTTGGAGGGGGAAAAGACGCGCAGCGCCGCCTCTTGCCACGGCAGCCAGCACCAGGCCAGGTGCTCGCCCGGCGACAACCGCACCGGCACCTCATCGGGCAGCGCGAGGCCGAAGACGTGTTCGTCATTGTGGGTGACCCCTGGCGCATAACGGTGACGCCAGTGGTCATAAATTTCGTAGCGGTTGGTGATATCCCAGTCCGACAACGCCGGCAACGCCGCCTGGATGCCGGTCTCTTCGAAGACCTCGCGCCGCGCGGTGTCGATCAGCGCCTCATCCCCCTCGCGGCTGCCGGTCACCGATTGCCAAAAACCCGGGCGGTCGGCGCGTTCGAGCAGCAGCACCCGGCCGTCGAGGGTATGAATCACCACCAGCACCGAAACCGGCTGTTTGAAGGGTTTCATGCGCCCTCCTCGCCAGGCGGCCGCTTGACCGTCACTTCCATCTGCGGGAACGGCATCTGGATGCCGTGCTCGCGAAACACGCGCCAGATGGTCATGTACATATCCGACTTCAGACCGAGAAAGCCGTTTTCCGGATCAGCCACCCAAAAGCCGACTTCCAGCGAGATACCGCTCGGGCCGAACGCGGTGACGAAGGCGCGCGGCCCCGGGTCGACCACCCGCGGCTGACGCGCCGCCTCCGCCAACAGTGTCAGCGCGAGCTCCAGGTCGGTGCCATAAGCCACGTCGAGCTTGATGCTATTCCAAACCTTGGTGTCGGAATACGACTGGTTGACGACCGTGCTGGCGATCATGGTGTCGTTGGGAATCAGCGCCTCGCTGCCATCCCCGCCCTTGAGCACCACGAAGCGTGAAGTGATCTTGGTGACGTTGCCGACCCGGTCGCCGATCATCAGCCGGTCGCCGATGCGGATCGAGCGGTCGAGCAGAATGATGAACCCGGAAACGTAGCTGCTGGCGATTTTTTGCAGGCCGAAGCCGAGACCGACGCCGAGCGCGCCGCCAAAGACCGACAAGACGGTCAGATCGATGCCGACGATCGGCAGCGCGATCAGCACGGCGGTGGAAACGAGCGCCGTGCGCGCAAGCTTGGCGAACACGATGCGTAGATTCAGGTCGACCTCGGTCAGGCGCATCAGGCGCCGTTCCACCAGCCGGCTAATCCACAGCGCGGCGACCATGATGATCGACACCCACGCCAGCGCGCTGAACACCAGCGACAGGTCGAGCTGCACCTTGCCGATGTGGAAGGTAATCGACGCCAGCCAGCCCTCGACGAAATCGTCGAGCTGGATCGCCCAGGTGACGAAAGCAAGCCAAGCCATCGTGGCCACGAACTGCTCGGTACGGCGTTCAAAACGGCTGCGCGGCAGAATTTCGCGCACGACGGCGGTCAACAGACGGATGAGCGCAAGCCAGAACAGTGTGGCGGCAAAGGCCAGCAGCACATGCGGACGGTGCTGCAGCACCCCGATCCAGACCAGTGCAAAAAACAGCAGCAGCGCCTCGGCGCCGAGCGGCAGCACCAGGCGCAGCCCGACATAAGGCAGAAACAAGTCGAAACGCTCAAGATGGTCGGCGAAGTAGCGCCGGTAGACGGTGCGGCTCAGCCGCCAGCCGAGGAACAGACACACCGCGCCAATCACGAACTCGACGACCCCGGGCAGGGTCTGCATCGCGCCGATCAACGCGTCGATGCTCATTTCGTCTCGCCGGAAGAACATCCATCCTCCTCCCATCAATGGCCCGCCTCCTCCGTATCGGCCTGCAGCAAGCCGTCAGCCAAACGCCATTGCGTGCCGGTGCGCCGCGCCAATTCGCGATCGTGCGTCACGATCAGCAGGCTGGTGCCGAAACTTTGATTCAATTCCAGCATGAGGTCAAATATGACCGCCGCCGTATGATGGTCAAGGTTGCCGGTGGGCTCGTCCGCCAACAGACAGGCCGGACGCGTCACCAGCGCCCGGGCGATCGCCGCGCGCTGGCGCTCGCCGCCGGACAACTCGCCCGGCTTATGCTTGAGCCGGGCGCCTAGGCCGACGCGCGACAGGATGGCCTCGGCCTCGCGCGCAGCCTTCTCTCGCGGCTCGCGGCGCACCAAAAGCGGCATCATGACGTTTTCCAACGCGGTGAATTCGGGCAGCAGGTGATGGAACTGATAGACGAAGCCCAGCTGCGCGTTGCGCCAAGCGCCCAACTCGCGCTCGCTCATGCCGGCAAGCGCCCGTCCCTGTACCGTCACCTCGCCCTCGCTAGGCTTGTCGAGCCCGCCCAGCAGGTGCAGCAGCGTGCTCTTGCCGGAGCCCGAGGCGCCGATAATGGCCATGGTTTCGCCCGCGCCAACGGTCAAATCCACGCCAGAGAGCACGTCGACATCGAGTCCGCCTTCACGGAAAGCCTTGGAGAGGCCCCGGCATTCGATTACGGCAGGATTACTCATAACGCAGCGCCTCCGCCGGTTGGGTGCGCGCGGCGCGCCAGCTCGGGTAGAGCGTGGCGAAAAGCGCCAGCGCCAGCGAGACCGCCGTGATCATGCTCACGTCGCCCCACTGCACGTCCGTGGGCAGGTAATCGATCATGTAGACCCCGGGCGACAGCAGTTTGCTGCCGGTAATGTGTTCGATCGCACCGACCAGGAGGTCGATGTTCCACGCCCCCAATACGCCGAACACCACGCCGCTCACCGTGCCCAATACGCCGGCAACCGCGCCTTGGATCACGAAAATCGACATAATGCTGCGCGGCGCCACGCCCAGCGTGCGCAGGATGGCGATGTCGGCCTGTTTGTCCGTCACCACCATCACCAGCGTGGACACCAGGTTGAACGCCGCCACGGCCACGATCAACGTCAGAATGATCGTCATCATGCGTTTTTCGATCTGCACCGCGCGGAAATAATTCGAATTCATGTCGGTCCAGTCCGATACCACGGCATTCTGATCGAGCGCGTGCTGCAGCTGAAGCTTGACCTCGGGCGCGGCCAGCACGTCGTTCAGCTTCAAGCGCACGCCGGTCACGTCGTCGCCGAGCCGGAACAGCACTTGAGCGTCCTGCAGATTGATCATGGCGAAGGAGGAATCCAGCTCGTACATGTTCATACGAAAAATGCCGACCACGGTAAATTGCTTCAACCGCGGCATCATGCCGGCCGGGGTGATGTTTCCTTCCGGCGTGATCAAGGTGGCCTTGTCGCCCAAGCCGACACCGAGCTGCTGCGCCAGTTGGTCACCGAGCACGATGCCGAACCCGCCCGGCTTGAGCGCAGCGAGGCTGCCGCCGACCATGTGCTGGCCGATCTCCACCACGTGGCTTTCCAGCGAAGGATCGACGCCGCGCACCATGGCGCCGCGCACCGTGCCGCCAAACGACAGCAGACCTTGCGCCGACACGAAGGGCGCGGCGGCCATGACGCGCGGCTGCTTGAGCAAGAAGGGGCGCAGCGTCTGCCAATGGGCCACGCGCCCTTGATAATCGCTGACCTCGATGTGTGCCGCGGCGCCGAGGATGCGACCGCGGATTTCCTTTTGGAAACCGTTCATCACCGACAACACGATGATCAGCGTGGCCACGCCCAACGCGATGCCGAGCATGGAAATCAACGAGATGAACGAAATGAAGCCATTGCGGCGCTTGGCACGCAAATAGCGCAAGCCGATCATCGCCTCGAAGGGCATTTGCATGCGAAGGATCCTTGCGCGTTAGCGGTTGTAGGGGTTTTTCAGCGACTGCATCATGGTGGCGAGCACATCGCGCACCTGATGCTCGTCGCACCCCATCAGAATCGCGTCCTCGAAGGCATCCTGGGCCATTTGCCCCAGCTCTTCGAGGTTTTCGCGCATGACCTTGAGTTTTTCGACACAAGCGACCGGCTTGCCATCGGGGTCAAGCCAGACCGGGAATTCGAATTGCACTTGATTTCCGTCCATCGTAACGACGATGCCCGCTGGCGGCGGGCATCTTCTTGTTGACTATTGCGAATAGTATAAACCGGCAAGCTAATGTTTACGGGCTTTTTTGCCGCCCTTCCTGCCCGAGGCCGCCCGCCCCGCGACGCTGCGACATTTCTTCCCTTTGGCGCAAACCGCCTTGACGCGCTTGCCCGGCGTCGTATCGAGCGAACCCGCGCTATCGGCCGGCACGTCGGCCGTATCGGCCGCCGCGGCATCGGCGGCGGCGGCGTCGGTCGCGCTGCCTCTCGCGACACGGCGGGCGCCGTTGTAATGCGCCACCCAGTAGGCTTGATTCAGCTGCGCGACCTCGATGGTTTTACCGGTACGGGGCGCGTGAATGAATTTGCCATTGCCGAGATAAATTCCGACATGCGAATAGGAAAACCCGCGGGTATTGAAGAAGACCAGATCGCCCGGCATCAGTTCCGTCTTATTGACAGAATGACCGACTCGGGCCATGCCCGCGGCGGTGCGCGGCAAATTGACCTTCAGCGATTTTTTGAACACGTACTGAATGAAGCCACTGCAATCCAGACCCGTACTCGGGTTGGAGCCGCCAAAACGGTAGGCGACCCCCATCAGACTGATCGCCTGCAGCAGCATGTCGCCGACCGCGTCGTCCGTGGCGGACGATGCGTAATTGGCAATGGGATCCCCCGCAGGCTCTGCTGCGGTATTATCGTCCTTGGAAACTTTATCCGGGGCGGACTTGTCCGGTGCTGCGGTGACACAAGCCAACCAGCCGGCCAGCGCGAGGGCGAGTATGCGGCGGTGCAATTTCATAAGGCCGGACTTTAACGGACAGGGCTGGCAGTGTCAAAGCCGCCTACTCAAGGCTCGTACAATATGTTGAGAGAAACGCTGACTGCCATGCGCGATCTGCCGCGCATGAAAGAAATCTCTGGCGTGCTGATCCGGCACGGCCTGGGCGAGTTTGCCGAGCGTCTGCGTTTGCCTCGCGCCGTGGAAATCGCCGGCGAGTGGCTGCACCTGAAAAAAGCGGATGCCGCCGAGGCCACGCCCACCCCCGTGCGGGTACGGCAGGCACTGGAGGAGCTCGGCCCCACCTTCATTAAGCTCGGGCAGATTCTCTCCACGCGCGTCGATGTATTCGCCCCGCATTGGATCGCCGAGTTCGAGAAACTGCAGAACGAGGTGCCGCCCATCGACGCCGCCCAACTACCGGCACTGCTGCAGTCCGCGCTGGGCGCCGCGCCGGAAACCTTGTTCGCCAGCTTCGACGCCGAGCCCATCGGCTCGGCGTCGATCGCCCAGGTGCACCGCGCAGTGCTCAAGGAAGGCGGCGCCGTGGCCGTCAAGCTGCGCCGTCCGGGCATCGTGGACAAAGTGCAAGCCGACTTGCGCATCTTGTCGTACCTGGCCGGGGCGCTGGAGCTTGAATTTCCCGACGCGCGGCGTTTCCAGCCCCAGGAAATCGTGCGCCAGTTCACCCGCTCGATGACGCGCGAGATGGATTTGGCGGCCGAGGCGCGCAATATGGAGCGTTTCGCGCGCGACTTCGCCGATGACGCGCACGTCACGGTACCGGGCGTGCATTGGGCATACACCAACGCGATGGTCAACGTGCAGGATTTCGTCGAGGGGGTGCCCGGCAGCCGGCTCGACCTGTTGGCCGCCGAGGGCATCGACCCGGCCGACATGGCGCGTTACGGCGCCGATGCCGTACTGAAAATGATTCTGATCAATGGCTTCTTCCACGCCGACCCCCATCCCGGCAACGTCATTTTCCAGCCCGGGCCACGCATCGCCTTCGTCGATTTCGGCATGGTCGGCCGCCTGTCGCACGCTCGCCGCGACGAGATCGTCGACTTGTTGGCGGCCCTGGTGCTGCACGACGAGCGCGGCATGATGGACGTGTTGATCGAATGGACCGGCAGCAAGCAGATCGACGAGGCGCAATTTGCCACCGACATCGGCGAACTGGTGTTTGCCTACGAACACGTACCCTTGAAGAACATCCGCATCAGCCAACTCATCGGCGAGATGATGGAGTTGATTCGCAACCATTCGATCCTATTGCCGGCGGATCTCGCCATGCTGTTCAAGGCATTGATCACGCTAGAGGGTCTCGGCCGACAGCTGGACCCCGATTTTTTGCTGATCGAGCACCTGACCCCGTTTGTGCGCCGGCTGGTCGCCGAGCGCCATCATCCCGCCAACCTGATCAAGCGCGGCAGGCACACGCTGACGGAAACGCTGGGCATGCTGTCGTCGCTGCCGCATGACATGGCCAGGCTGGGCAAGGATATGCGCCAGGGCAAGTTCAGCGTCAACCTGGATCTCCGGCGCCTGGACAGTTTCGCGCACCAGCTCGACCGCAGCGCCAACCGGTTGACGATGGGCATCGTCACCGGCGCGCTGATCATCGGCTCCTCGATCGTCATGACCGTCAATGCCGGCCCCCGGTTGTTCGGCTTGCCGTTCCTCGGTTTGTTTGGTTTTTTGATCGCCACCATCAACGGTCTGTGGTTGATCGCCTCCATCTGGCGGTCCGGCAAACGCGCTTGAGCACACAATAATTAAAGGACAAATAAATCAAGACGATATAGAGGTCAGCAACAGCAGGAGCCTCGAAAATGCGCGTTCAATCCGTCAGCTACGCGTCCGGTGCGGGACAGTCAAACGGCCGGACATCCTCGCCGGTCCATGGCATCGCGTCCCAGACGGGCAGCGACGCCAGCGGCGACTTGGTCGACCTGCACCGCGCCAGCGAGCGCGAACTCGCCGCCCTGCTCAGCCTGGAAACCCTGCTGGCCATCATGCAAGGCATACTCGAAGACCATAGCGGCCAGCGGCTGCGCTTCGAAGACCCGCGCCTCATGGCGGACTCCCCCTACGAAAGCAACGATGCGCCCGCCTGGCTCGCCGCCGCGCGGCATACGCTCACCCGTCCTGCCTCGCCCGTGTTGCGCCTGACCGTGGTCGGCCGGCTCACCACGCGCGAGGGCGACGTGCAGCCCTTCGCCTTGGACATGCAGCTGCCGGCGGCGCCCGTCACCCTGACGGGAGGCGGACAGACGGGCAGCTTCGTTCTGGAACACGCCGCGGGAAATGGCCAGGGCGCGCGGGTGGAATACGCGCTAACGACCTTCTCGGTATGGCGCGTCACTGCGGAAGCATCACCGGCACTGCCGGCCGCCGCCATAGCGCCGTCCGGTGTACCCCTCTTCGCCCAGTTTTCGCTAGGCGAAGACCCCGACCCTCTGAGCATGGCCGCCCGGCTCCTGCCGGCCGAGCGGGACCCTGCGTTGCCGATGCGCGCCTATGGCCGACGCGACGGAGGCTATGTCGACATGGGAGACCCTAACGGCAGTTGGCACCAGGTTGATATCAGCGCCTGATCCAAAGCGCGGCTCGCGGCAATTGACAATAAGAATTATTCTCAATTACCGTAAAGACCCGTACGGAACAGGAGACAACGACATGAACGCAATGTTGGTCGGCGCGGATACCCTTGGCAATATCCCCGACGTGCTGGATCAATTCGGCATCACCATCCAGCGTCACGTCAGCGGGCGCAACAGTTCGCATCAGCGCAAACTGGACAAGCTGCCCGTCGGCACCGAGTTGCTGATTCTGTTCACCGACTTTCTCGGCCATAACGTCATGCGCCATTTCCGGGCATTGGCATCGCAGGAAAACGTACGCTTCATCGCCTGCCGCCGCTCGGTCTGCGCGCTGCAGCAGTCGCTGCGCTCCGTCGGGCTACGCACGCTCGACAGCTGCGCCGACTGCCCGCAGCGGCACAGGCCCGCGACGCGCTAGCACCCCTATTTTTCTCGGCATTTCCACCGGCCGCGCGTTGCGCGGCTGTTTTGTGCCTTCGCGGCGCGGTACGTTCGTTGCTTCTTCGCTCACGTCCGGCAATCGCCGGCTTACCCCTAGAGAGGAGATGCATCATGAAGGTATCGGAGGTCATGACCCGGGACGTGCTGGTCATCACGCCCCAAGAGACAATCCAGCGCGCCGCGCAACACATGGCGGAAACCGGCTGCGGCGCCTTGCCTATCGAGGAAAATCAGCATCTGGTCGGCATGGTCACCGATCGGGACATCGTCCTGCGCGCCCTGGCTCACGGCATGAGCCACGACACGCCCGTGCGCGAAATCATGTCAACCGGCGTGAAGTATTGCTTCGACGACGAGGAGCTTGGCCAGATCGGCCGCAATATGGCCGACATTCAGGTCAAGCGGCTGGCGGTACTCAACCGCGAGAAACGGCTGGTGGGCATCGTCTCGCTCGGCGATCTGGCCAACAGCGAAGACGCGGAGGCCGCCAGCATGGCGTTATCCGGTATTTCCGAGCCGTGCGAGGCGCATGTCAGCCAGGGGTCGCGTCCAGGTAAGTAGGCATTAGCGGCACGCCGCTTGCTAAATAGCGGCGCAGGACCGCTGAAGCCAACAGCCCACCCACCGGCCGAAAGCATCGCGCTTCAGCGGTCAATGCGCGCGGGCCGGTGTGGGGCACAATCGCACCCAGAGAGGAAGACCCTATGACGAGCAAACAGACGAGCAACACGCCAGAGCAGGAGACACAAAAAAGCCAGCGCGGCTTCGCGGCGATGGATGAAGAGAAACAACGCGAGATCGCCAGCAAAGGCGGCCATGCCGCGCACGAGAAGGGCACGGCGCACGAATTCACCTCCGAAGAGGCGCGGGAAGCCGGACGCAAGGGGGGTGAAACGGTCAGTGAAAACCGCGAACACATGGCCGAAATCGGCCGCAAGGGAGGAGAACACAGTCATCGCGGCAGCGGCAAATCGGCGGAGGAAACCGCCAAACAAGACGATGAGGACGCGGAAAAAACCAAGAAGGAAAAAAACACCCCCGGCCGCCGTGACAAGGATAAAGACGACGACGAAGAGCGCCATGCCGACAAACGCCGGTAATGCCGGTAATACCAACCAGCGGGGCCGCCTTCGCCCCGCTTTTTCTCTCCATCGATGCCGTTCACAAAAGGGGTGCAGACCGATCCTGATACGGCCCCGCCGTCAACTTGCCGCGAAACACCCAGTGGACATAGACCGTATAAAACACAATGAACGGCAACACCAAGGCCACGCCAGCAAGCAGGAAACGCAGCGAAGCGGGCGAGCCCGCCGCTTGCCACAGATCCAGCCGGCCCGCCACCAGCGAGGGAAACAAGCTATACGCCAAGCCGGCAAATCCCAGGCCGAACAGGCCGACGGCAGCGAAAAACGGCAGCCATTCCGGGCAGCCCTCCCCCTCCTCGCCCGAAGCGGGAGGACGGCTCAAACACCGCAGCGACCATTCCAACACGGCAATCAGCACAAGCGTCGCCAGCGGCAGCGGCGCCAGCCCAATCGGCATGGGCATCGCCAGCCATTTGGCCGCCACGTCAGGGAGGCACATCAGGGTCGCCAGCGAAATCGCCGCCATGCCCAGCGCCGTGCCGCGCAAACTCCGCCGCCCCCATCCCACCGCGCGCCGTCGGATTTCACCGGTCGTTTTCATGATGAGCCACGCCGCGCCCAACAGCGCATAACCGGCGGGCAAAGCCAGGCCGACCCCCAAAGCGAACGGCCAGGCCCAAGCCGCCTCGCTGAACCCCGTGACGTAGCGGCCAAGCATGACGCCCTGAGAAACAGCAGCCAGCAGCGAGGCGCCGCAGAACGCGCCATCCCACCAGCGGCGGTGGCGAATGGGCGCCTTCACCCGAAACTCGAAAGCGGCGCCGCGCAACATCAACCCGGATAGCATCATGGCAACGGGCAGATACAACATGCCGAGAATCATGCCATGCGCCACGGGAAACGCCGCCAACAGTATGCCGACTCCCAGCACCAGCCAGGTTTCGTTCGCGTCCCAAAACGGCCCGATGGCATGAATCATTTGTTCACGCTCGTCGGCATCCTGCGTCGCGGCAAACAACATCCCCACCCCCAAGTCATAGCCATCGAGGATGACATACAGAAATACCGCCCCATAGAGCAGGAAAAAGAACACCAGCGGCAACCCGCCACCCACAGGAACCAGATCAGCCATGCGGTCGCTCCTCTCCTTGCCTGATGATCGGCAACACGGGCACGGGCGTCTCTAGCAGCGGGGCGTCCGGCCGCCTTGCCAACAGAAACAGCACCGTCACGTAAGCCGCCAACAACCCCAACGCCAGTGCCAGGTATCCTCCCAGCGACAAGGCAAGCTGGGCGGACGGCATGTCGGCGGCGGCCGCGCGCGTCAACAGCAAGCCCTGGATAAGGTAGGGTTGCCTGCCGATTTCGGTCACGCACCACCCCGCCAACACGGCGATCCATCCGGAAAATGTCATGCCGATCAACCATCGAACCAACCGCGGCGATGGCGCGCGCCGGCCGCGAAGATGCCAAGCGCCGATCCAGGCAACCAGCCACATGCCGATTGCCATGCCCACCATGACGCGAAAAGCGAGAAAAACCGGCAACACCGGCGGCCGCTCGGCAAAGGCCTCCAACCCCTGGATCTCGCCATCCCAATCGTGCGTCAGAATCAGCGAGGCGACCCCGGGCAGCGCCAGCGCCCCCCGTATCCGGCCGGCCCGCTCATCCGGCCATCCCCATATCACGGCAGGCACGGCGCGCCCGGTGTGCCACAGTCCCTCGATCGCGGCCACCTTGGCGGGTTGATCCCGATGAATCTGCAACCCATGCAGATCACCCACCCAGATTTGCAGTGGAATCAGCCAGGCGGCCAGCCGCACCCCGCTTGTCATGACCACGCGCACCGGCTCGTCGTGCTGGCCGCGCAGCCAGCGGTATGCGGACAAGCCCGCCAACAGGAAGGCAACCGTCAGCCCCGACGCCAGCAACATGTGCGCGACATGCCAAGGCATCGCGGGATTGAACACGATGCGCCACCAGTCGCGGGCATGCAAAACCCCCTCCCGCTCCATGTAACCGTCCGGCGTATGCATCCATGCGTTAAGCGCCAGAATCCAGAAGGCCGACAGCGTCGTGCCCAGCGCAACCAGAAAGACCGCCACAGTCTGAACGGTCTGACTGACCCGACCCGCGCCGAACAGCATCAAACCAAGAAATGTCGACTCCAAAAAGAACGCGGTCAGCACCTCGAAGGTCAGCAACGGACCGGCGACGTTGCCGGCATAGTTCATGAAGCCCGGCCAGTTGGTGCCGAATTGAAAGCTCATCGCCACGCCGCTGACGACGCCAAGCGCAAAGGTCAAGGCAAAAATCTTCACCCAAAAACCATAGGCGGCGCGCCAGCATGCCTGTTGACCGCGCAAGCGGAAATAGAACAACACCCAGGCCAACGCAATGGAGATGGTGGTAAACAGCGTGTGAAAAGCGATGTTGACCGCAAACTGCGCACGCGCCAGAAAAAAAACGTCTAGGCTGATCATAGGGCGACTCCCGGCGGACCTGCAGCAGTGGGCATACCGCTTGCTTTCAGGAGTGCCGCGAATAGACATCCTTTTTCATCTAACACCCCGCGGATACCGCCATGCCACACGCACACCTCTCCGTACCATCGACCAAGGTCATCTCGCTCATGCCGAACAGACCGGACGTTGAACGTCTTCTCGAGGCCGATTTCGGCGATGAGGCCGATATGGCCAGCTATACCGATGACCTGCCTGCCGCCACGTCCAAAAAACGCGGCGGCAAGACGACCGTTCACCCCTCCGAACGCAAGCGATAACGGGCCAGCAAAGCGGAAATGCCGGCATAGCTTTGCAATAGACTTTCGTATTGCCGCTGCACGATCAGACGTACGTTTTCCGGCAAGGGCTGAGCAAGCGCGCGGACATAGCGCGCCTTGGCAACGGCCTCGCCGCGGTTGCAGGCCTCTAAAATGACCTTGTCTTCGTCCTTGTCCAGGATAAAGCTCTGCACCCCGACCCAGCCGCGATGAAGCGCGCCGGTCAACGAGCCGCTCTTGTCGGCATGTCCCCCATGCACGCGCACCAATTCCTGTAGCGTCAGAGCCGCCGCCCGGCAATCCGCGGCACGCTGACGAAATGCCGTTTTCAGCTCGTCGTCGACGGCATGGCCCGCGCATTGTGAAAACCCCAATTCCCCATCTTTGCAGGTCTCGGCCAGATCATTGAGGATCGTGACCAGTTCGCTGTTGTTCATCTTGCACCTCCGAATAGATTGGCAAACATCCAGGGCATCCGGGAATGACCCGCCAATCACAACCGCTGCAAGCGACATGCCCGCCAAGCAGGGCATGCGGTTTGCACCCCCCCCCATGACGAGCGTGGCGCGTGACGCCGCGGCTCGGTTGTCATCCAACCATGAGGAGTGTGCTAATGAAACGATCGACGCGATGGCATCAAGCAACGACGCTGGCATTCGGGCTTGCTTTCCTCGGCGCCGCGAAAGTCTATGCCGAAAACGATCCGCAACCTCAGACGCGAGGGTGGATTCCCTACACCCATGCCGGCTACGTGGGGCTCAACCTTGGCACCGCCCAACACCAGACGCCCTGCAAACCAGGATTTGAATGTAAAAATCCACGCATCGCTGGAAAAATCTACACAGGCGGCATGATCTCGCAAGGCATCGGGCTGGAAGCCGGCTATGTAAATGTGGGGCACGGAAAACGCAACGGCGGCGAAACAAAAGCACAAGGCATCAACGTGAGCCTGGTCGGCCATTTGCCGCTCGCGCCCCAATTCCATGCGCTGGTCAAAGTCGGCGGCACGTACGGCTGGACCCGCACCAGCGTCTCGCCAAAGCTGCCGGGGGAACCTCAGGGCAAGGCGCGGGGCGCCGCGCTGACTTACGGGGCCGCCCTCGCCTTTGACTTGGACCGGCGCAACCAATTGCTGGCGGAGTGGGACCGCCAGCAATTCAAATTCGCCTCCGGCAGGCATCGCACGGATTTCTATTCGCTAGGTTGGAAATATCGTTTTTAAGCGTCCTGCCACAGTCAAAACGCCGGAGCCGCTTCATGGGCCCCGGCGTTTTGACTGTGGCAGGACGCTCGTGTCGCTCATTTCACCGGCAACAGCGCCTCCCCGCGGAAAATCAGCACCTCGACGCGCCGATTCAGCTGACGGCCGGCAATATGGCGATTATCGGCAATGGGCTTCTGTTCGCCGTAGCCGCGCGATGCGATCCGCCCGGGATCGATATGCTGCGCGATCAGTGCACGTCGAACGGTATCGGCGCGCCGCTCGGATAGCGCCAGATTGCGCGCCTCCGACCCGATGCTATCGGTGTGCCCCTCGACCAGCACCTGATAATCGGGATACCGATGCAACACCCCCGCCAGCTTGGCGACCGTTTCTTTCCCCCCCGGGCGCAGCGACGTGCCGGCAAAGTCGAACAACACATTGCTAAGCGTAATCACCACGCCGCGATCCGTCTGGCGCGAGGGGGTCGCCAATGCCGCATCCAGCGCGCGCTGCAATTGCGCCGCCCGCTGCTCGGCCGAACGCGCGCGCGCTTCGGCGAGCAGCCGTTCACGCTCTTGCGAGACCCGGGCGATACGCTCTTCCGCCTCGCGCCCCGCCGCCGCCTGCTCGGCGATCGCTGCCTGAA
>Ga0213872_10001229_pt1 | contig 17329 bp, 13 predicted proteins | sample VelepicomBERX_R2_FD_160071 | JGI IMG/M metagenome (GOLD analysis project Ga0213872, IMG submission 160071) | Rhizosphere microbial communities from Vellozia epidendroides in rupestrian grasslands, the National Park of Serra do Cipo, Brazil - RX_R2 | ecosystem: Host-associated > Plants > Roots >...
TCCAGCATTTCCGCTACAAAGTGAAGGGCGTCATCTAACATTGTCGCCGGAGGTTAACAGTCTCCTGCGACGTTTACAACCCCAAAAGTAATAATGCCGTTCAGTCTTAACTGAACGGCATTACCGCAAGGTGGCCTTTTTGTTACTGCTGCTCGCCGTAGATCTTGAGCAGGTCGTACAGGAACTTGCGTCCTTCCATCAGCGACTGCACGCCAATGAATTCGTTCAGGCCGTGGATGTTATTCAGGCCCGGCTCAAGGAAGATGCCGCTGATACCGTAGGTGGGAATCCCCACGCCGTTCAGGAACTGGCCGTCCGTCGCGCCGGACTGGTAGATCGGCAGCACCGGCACGCCGGGCCACATCTCTGCGGTCAGCTTTTCAATCGGCTCCATGATGGCCTTGTTCAGCGCGGGCGGCTGCGAGTTCGGGCCACGGATCTCCAGCGTCTCCACCTTCACCGCCGGATCGTTGATGGCCTTGGCCAGCGCCGTGCGCACCTCTTCCTGCGATACGCCGGAGAAGATGCGGCAGTTGATGTTGGCGCGGGCGCGCTGCGGCAGCGCGTTGGTGGCGTGGCCCGCGTCCAGCATGGTCGCGACGCAGGTGGTGTGCAGCATGGCGCCCCAGCTCGGGTTACGCTCCGAGACCAGCGCCACCGCCTTGGCGTCCTTCGGATTCTTGACGATGGCCAGCATCGCATCGGCGACATCCTTGTGGCCCTGCGCCGCCTGGATCTTCGCCATGCCCGTCAGATAGCCACGGCTGCCGTCCGCCAGCTGGATGGGGAACTGGTAGGCCTCCACCTTCTTCAGCGCCGATGCCAGACGATAGATGGCATTGTCCTTCAGTGGACGCGAGCTGTGGCCGCCGGGATTGGTCACTTCCAGCATGAAGTTCTGCGCCACTTTCTCGCCTGCCTGCACCGTCATCACTTCGTGCTTGCCGTCCTTGCCCAGCTCACCGGCGGCGCCTTCGTTGATGGCGTAGGCGGCGTCGATCAGTTCACGGCGGTTCTTGGTCAGCCATTCAGCGCCATTGAAGGCGCCTGCCGTCTCTTCGCCGCAGGTCAGCGCCATCTTCAGCGTGTGGCGCGGCTTGTAGCCCTCCTGGCGGAAGCGGATCAGTGAGTCGGCCCACATCGCGGCCTGCGCCTTGTCGTCCACCGTGCCGCGCGCGTAGAACTTGCCGTTTTCTTCGATCAGCGTGAAGGGATCGCGCACCCAGTCTTCGCGCTTGGCTTCCACCACGTCGATGTGGGCCAGCAGCAGGATGGCCTTGGCCTTGGGATCGCTGCCCGGCAGGATGGCGACCAGGCCGCCCTCTTTCGGATGCGCCGGATCGGCGAAGGGATGCAGCTCGGCGTCGGTGAAGCCGGCGGCTTTCATGCGTTTGGCGATCTGCTCGGCGGCCAGCGTGCAGCTGCCGGTGTTGATCGCCGTATTCGTCTCGACCAGCTCCTTGTACAGGGCCCGGAATTGCGGTTCGGTGGGATCGCTCGCCGCAAACGCCTGCGGTGAGAAAGCCATCATGACGGAAACTGCTCCCCATACGATTCGAGACTTCATTGGTCATCCTTTTTCTGGTTAGTCAAAATTACGCGGCGTCTGCAACCGCGTCTTCGTCATCGTCTGACGAATCCTCTTCCGCCCTTGCCTGCTGGCGCTCCCACATCTGCGCATACAGGCCCTGGGCCGCCAGCAGCGACTGGTGCGTGCCGCGCTCCACGATGCGGCCGTGATCGAGCACGATGATCTGCTGCGCGTCCGCCACCGTGGACAGGCGGTGCGCGATGACCATGGTCGTGCGGCTGCGGGCGATTTCCTTCAGCTGCGCCTGAATCGCCTGCTCCGACTTGGAGTCCAGCGCCGACGTGGCTTCGTCGAAGATCAGGATAGCGGGATTCTTCAGCAGCGTGCGCGCGATCGCCACGCGCTGCTTCTCGCCGCCGGACAGCTTCAGCCCGCGCTCGCCCACCATCGTCGCGTAACCGTCCGGCAGGCTTTCGATGAAGTCGTGGATGGACGCGGCGCGCGCGGCGGCGATGATCTCTTCCTTCGCGGCGCCCGGCTTGCCGTAGGCGATGTTGTACTCGATGGTGTCGTTAAACAGCACCGTATCCTGCGGCACGATGCCGATGGCGTGGCGCAGCGTGTCCTGCGTGATGCCGCGCAGGTCCTGGCCGTCGATGGTGATGGCGCCGCTGTTCACTTCATAGAAGCGGTACAGCAGGCGCGACAAGGTGGACTTGCCCGAGCCGCTGTGTCCCACCACCGCCGTCGTCGTGCCGGGCGCGATGGTGAAGTCGACGTCGAACAGGATCTGGCGCTTGGGATCGTAGCTGAACTCCACATGCTCGAAGCGCACCTGCGCGCCGTGCGTGAGCAAAGGCTTGGCGTCGGGCGCGTCGGCCACTTCGCGGTTCTGGTCCAGCAGGGAGAACAGTTTCTCCATATCCGTCAGGCTTTGCTTGATCTCGCGGTAGATCACGCCGAGGAAGTTGAGCGGGATGTAGAGCTGGATCATGAAGGCGTTCACCAGCACCAGGTCGCCCAGGGTCATCTTGCCGTCGATGACGCCCTGCGTGGCGCGCCACAGGATCAGCGTCACGGCGATGGCGATGATCATCGACTGCCCTGTATTCAGCAGCGAGAGCGAAGTTTGCGATTTCACGGCGGCCGATTCGTAGCGCTGCAAGCCTTCGTCGTAGCGCTGCGCTTCGTAGTCCTCGTTGCCGAAGTACTTCACCGTCTCGTAGTTGATGAGCGAGTCGATGGCCTTGGTGTTGGCCTTGGAGTCCAGCTCGTTCATGCTGCGGCGGTACTTGGTGCGCCAGTCGGTGATCATCACGGTGAAGGTGATGTACAGCGCCAGCGCGACGAAGGTGATCACGCTGAACCAGATGTCGTAGTGCGTGACCAGGTAGCCCAATACCAGCGTGATCTCCACCAGCGTGGGCAGGATGTTGAACAGGGTGTAGGAGATCAGCGAGCTGACGCCGCGCGTGCCCCGTTCGATATCGCGCGTCATGCCGCCCGTCTGCCGGTTCAGGTGGAAGCGCAGCGACAGCGAATGCAGGTGGCGGAACACCTTCAGCGCGATGGTGCGCACGGCCCGCTGCGTCACGCGTGCGAAGAGGAATTCGCGCAGCTCGGTGAACAGCGTGGTCGACACGCGCAGCACGCCATACGCCGCCAGCGCCGCCACCGGCAGCACCAGCATGGACTGCGGGTGGGTTGGCGAAATGCTCATCTGGTCGATCAGGCGCTTCATCACCAGCGGCACGCCCACATTGGCCAGCTTGGCGCCGACCAGGCAGCCCAGCGCCAGCAGCACGCGCCACTTGTAGACCCACAGATAGGGGAACAGCGTTTTCAGAGTGTCCAGGTCGCTGCGTGTGGACGCGGCAGGTGCGGAGGGAGAGCGGGAATCGGCATAACGGCGCATGGCAGAGGTCAGCTTTTTGTGGTTCAATCCGATAATTGTAGCCCTTCAAGAGAAATAAAGATGAACATCACCGACAACACCCATTCCACGCCAGTCAATCGCGGCCTGCCCGCCGGGAAGTTCCCCGAGCTGCGCGTGATGCCCGCTCCGTCCGACGCCAATGTGTACGGCGACGTGTTCGGCGGCTGGATCATGGCCCAGGTCGACATCGCCGGCTCCCTGCCCGCCACGCGCCGCGCGAATGGACGCGTTGCCACCATCGCCGTGAATTCCTTCCTGTTCAAAAATCCCGTGTTCGTGGGCGATCTGCTGTCCTTCTACGCGGACATCGTCAAGGTCGGCAATACCTCGATCACGGTCAACGTGGAAGTGTATGCGGAGCGCAATCGCCTGCAGGCATGCACCGTCAAAGTGACGGAAGCGACGCTGACTTACGTGGCCACCGGCCCCGACCGCAAGCCCCGCCCTGTGCCGCCAATCGAGACGCTGATTTCAAACTAAGCCAATAACTATAAGGCTTGCAACTATAAGGCTTGCAAGCCAGCAGCACTATGCTGCTGCAAGTAACTTGCTTGTCCATGACGCATGTTCCGAAGTGGTGCGTAGTGCTTGCAATGGGGTCGCAACGGCCTATACTGCCTACACCATCCCTGAAGGAGGTGTCTATGTTGAAGGTCACTAAAAACGACATTGCCAGCGAACTTGATAGCTACCTCAATCAAGCTCTGACGCAACCCGTTGTTATTGAGAAGGCAGGCCAGGAAGCGGTGGTCGTGCTTTCGATGGTGGAGTATGAAAGACTGCAGGAAGTGGAAGACAGGCAATGGGCGGAAAGTGCCCGCCGCGCCAATACGGAAGGCTATCTCGAACCGCGCTATCAGGTCATGCAGCGACTGGCTGCCGCCATGAAAGACAGGCGGTCGAAGACCACGCCTTCCGAAACCAACTAAGCTGTACCGCGCCGCAATGGCGCGAACCGCAAGACGCTAACGGCCTGCTTCCCCGCAGGCCGTTGTTCTTTATCAAGCCGCCTGCTTTTCGTCGCGCAGCTGGCGACGCAGGATCTTGCCGACGTTGGTCTTCGGCAGTTCATCGCGGAACTCGATGTACTTGGGCTTCTTGTAAGCGGTCAGTTCATGCTTGCAGAAGTCCAGCAGCTGCTCGGCGGTCAGGTTCGGGTCCTTGCGTACGACAAACAGCTTCACCGCCTCGCCCGAGTTCTTGTCCGGCACGCCGATGCAAGCCACTTCCAGCACGCCGGGGTGAGCGGCCACTACGCCTTCCACCTCGTTCGGATACACGTTGAAGCCGGAGACGATGATCATGTCCTTCTTGCGGTCCACGATGCGGGTAAAGCCGCGCTCGTCCATGATGCCCACGTCGCCCGTCTTGAAGAAGCCGTCGGCCGTCATCGACTTGGCCGTTTCTTCCGCGCGGTTCCAGTAGCCGGCCATCACCTGCGGACCACGGATGGCGATCTCGCCCGCCTGACCGAAAGGCAGCGGATTGCCTTCGTCGTCGAGGATCTCGACTTCGGTCGATGGAATCGGGATGCCGATGGTGCCGGTGAATTCCTTGATGTCCACACGGTTGGCCGTGGCCACGGGCGAGGTTTCCGACAGGCCGTAGCCTTCGATGATCGGCGTGCCCGTCAACTTCAGCCAGCGGTCGGCCACCACCTGCTGCACGGCCATGCCGCCGCCGTTGCAGATCTTGTAGGTCGAGAAGTCCAGCTTGGCGAATTCAGCATTGTTCAGCAGCGCGTTGTACAGCGTGTTCACGGCAGGGAACACGCTGACCTTGTACTTGGCCAGCTCCTTGACGAAGCCGGGGATGTCGCGCGGATTCGGAATCAGCAGGCCCAGGCCGCCCACGCGCATGCCCATGAAGGCGCTGATGGTCAGCGAATAGATGTGGTACAGCGGCAGCGCGGTGACGAACACCATCTGCTCGCCGCTCGGCTTCATCTGCAGCCAGGCGTCGTTCTGCAGCACGTTGGCGATCACGTTACGGTGCAGCAGGATGGCGCCTTTCGACACGCCCGTGGTGCCGCCCGTGTACTGCAGGAAGGCGATATCGTCATGGCCTTGCTGCACCGGCTTGAAGGTCTGGCGCGCGCCCTCGGCCAGCGCCTGCTTGAAGGTGGTCGAGCCTGGCAGCGAATAGGCCGGCACCATCTTCTTCACATTGCGCACGACGAAGTTGACCAGCATGCCCTTCAGGCCGCCCAGCAGGTCGCCCATCGAAGCCACGACCACGTGCTTGACGGAGGTCTTGGCCACCACGTCCTGCACGGTGGTGGCGAAGTTTTCCAGCACTACGATCGCTTCCGCGCCGGAGTCGTTCAGCTGGTGCTGCAGCTCGCGCGGCGTGTACAGCGGGTTGACGTTGACCACGGTGCAGCCGGCGCGCAGCACGGCCGCCATCACCACCGGATATTGCAGCACGTTCGGCATCATGATCGCCACGCGGGCGCCCTTTTGCAGGCCCTTGCTTTGCAGCCAGGCCGCGAACTGCTGCGACAGCTTGTCCACTTCCGCGAAGGTCAGGAATTTATCCATGCAGACAAACGCGTTGCGGTCGGCGAATTTGCGGAACGACTCTTCCAGCAGCTGCGTCACCGAACGGTACTGGGTGACATCAATTTCCGCCGGCATGCCTTCGGGGTAAGACTTCAGCCAAACTTTATCCATCTCTCTTGCCTCTTCTAACAGTTATATTCTTTCCAGCATAAAAAAAACCGCCTGGAGGGCAGGCGGTTCAGCCTGTCCCTGTGGACTGGATTTATGCGATCTCTTTTTCCGGCTTGGGCAACTCGTCGCGCAGCACGCGGCGCAGTATCTTCCCGACATTGGTCTTGGGAAGCTCGTCCCGGAATTCGATGTATTTCGGCTTCTTATAGCCGGTCAATTGTTCCTTGCAGAAGGCCATCAGCGCTTCCTGCGTCAGGTTCGGATCCTTGCGCACGACGAAGGCCTTGACCGCCTCGCCCGAATGCTCGTCCGGCACGCCGATGCAGGCGCACTCCATCACGCCCGGATGCATGGCGATCACGCCTTCCAGCTCGTTCGGGTAGACGTTGAAGCCGGACACCAGGATCATATCCTTCTTGCGATCGACAATCTTCACGTAGCCGCGCTCGTCCATCACACCCACGTCGCCGGACTTGAAGAAGCCGTCCGGCGTCATCACGCGCGCCGTCTCGTCGGGACGGTTCCAGTAGCCCGCCATCACCTGCGGGCCACGGATGGCGATCTCGCCTGCCGTGCCCAGCGGTACGGGATTGCCGTCATCGTCCAGGATGGCGATTTCCGTCGACGAGACGGGAATGCCGATAGTGCCGGAGAAGGCCGTGCTGTCGGCGCGGTTGCAGGTGGCGATGGGCGAGGTTTCCGATAGGCCGTAGCCCTCGATGATGGAAATGCCGGTCGACTTCAGCCACTTGTCGTTGACCGCCTGCTGCACTGCCATGCCGCCGCCATTGGCCACCTTCAGGCCGGAGAAGTCCAGCTTGCCGAAGTCGGGATGGTTGAGCAGCGCGTTGTACAGCGTGTTCACCGCCGGCAGCATATTGAAGCGGTACTTGCTCAGCTCCTTGACGAAGCCGCCGATGTCGCGCGGATTCGGAATCAGGATGTTCAGCGCGCCCACGCGCGTGCCCCACAGGGCGCAGGCAGTCAGCGCGAAGATGTGGTACAGGGGCAGCGCGCAGACGATGGTGATCTGCTCCTCGCCCGCCAGATCCTTCAGGCCCGGCTGCGACCATGCCTCGCCCTGCAGGATGTTGGCGATGATGTTGCGGTGGGTCAGCGTGGCGCCCTTCGAGACGCCCGTGGTGCCGCCCGTGTACTGCAGGAAGGCGGGATCGCTGTGCTGGGATTCCACCGGCGTCAGCTTCATGCGGTCGCCCAGCGCCAGCGCCTGCTTGAAGCGCATAGCGTTCGGCAGCGAGAACGCCGGCACCATCTTCTTCACGTTGCGCACGACAAAGTTGACCAGCATGCCCTTCACGCCGCCCAGCATCTCGCCCATGCTGGCGACGACGATGTGCTTGACGGGCGTGCGCGGCAGCACCTGCTCCAGGGTGGTGGCAAAGTTTTCCAGGATGACGATGGCTTCGCAGCCGGCATCCTTCAGCTGGTGTTCCAGTTCGCGCGGGGTGTATAGCGGATTGACGTTGACCACCACATAGCCGGCGCGCAGGATGGCGGCGATGGCGATGGGGTATTGCAGCACGTTGGGCATCATCACCGCCACGCGTGCGCCCTGCTTCATGCCGCGGCTTTGCAGCCAGGCGCCCATGCGGCGGGAATAGACGTCCAGCTCGCGATAGGTCAGGAACTTGTCCATGCAGACATAGGCATTCTTGTCCGCGAACTTGTGAAACGACTCTTCCAGCAACTGCACCAGGGACCGGTATTGGTTCGGATCAATTTCCGCCGGTACGCCTGGGGGGTAGGACTTCAACCAGATTTTCTCCATCCTGTGCCTCGTGTCTCGAATTTATCGTTGTAAGGTCCGGCGCACAGAGCCGGGCAGGCGCGATCAGCCTCATCCTACTTTTTTACTTATTTACTTGACATGATGCTATCGGCCAAAAGGCGAGTGCGCAAGCGCATTTAACCACATTTGAATCGGCCCTCTAGGGCCTTTTTCTTCCGCAACGCAGCATCAGTGCGTGCTGTTATCGGCCGTGGGAGGGGTGTTGGGCGCTTCCGCCTCCAGCATTGGCGGGCGCGACAGGAGCTGAAGCTGTTGCTGACGTTGAGCTAGATCAAGAGTAGCCAATTTTTGCACCGCAGCATAAAAACGCACGAACGTGCTTTCTTTTTTGAGCAAGGCCCGGAAGGCGGGCAGATAATCGTGGTAGGTGCCGACGGCGCTCAGGTGGGCGTTATTGAGGGGCTCGGCAAACCAGCGGTCGTAGCCGGAATAGCCGCCCCAGCTTTCCTTGAGCTTCTGGTAATCCGATTTCAGGTGGGCAAAGATGCGGGCCTTTTCCTCGCGCTTGTGCTTGAGGCTGGTCTTGCGGGCATAGTTATCGGCCAGCATTTTGCGGTGCCGCACAAGCAGCTCCAGAAAGTCCTGCCGCCGCGCGTTGTAGCGGATATAGGCTTCGCGCATGGCGTCGGTGCCGTACAGCTCCAGCCAGCGGTTCACGCCCGCCTCTTCCACCGCCGTGGCAAAGCCTTCGTTGAATTGCGAATCGCCGGGCACGTACACCACCTGGTGCGCCAGCTCATGGAAGACCATGCGCGCCAGCTCGGCGTCGGAATAGTTGATGAAGGTGGACAGCAGCGGGTCGCTGAACCAGCCCAGGGTGGAATAGGCGGGCACGCCGGCCACCTGCACGTCGTCGCCCTCCGCGCGCAGCTCGTTGGCATAGGCTTGCGCATCTTCCTTGCTGTAGTAGCCGCGATAGCTGACGCAGCCGGCGATGGGGAAGCACCACTGGATGGGGCGCAGCGACAGCTCGGGCGTCGCCACCACATTCCACAGCACAAAGGGACGCGTCAGCGCGGCATAGTTCTTGTAGCTGGCGTTGTCGGGCAGGCCCAGTTCGCGCACGGCGAATTTGCGGATCAGCAGGGCTTTTTCCAGGCGAGCCTTGAGCAGGGGATCGGTGCTGGGATCGCCCAGCCAGTCTTCAATCGGGCGCGCGTCCGACCACAACGAATACTGGCCTTGCGCGGCCTGAAAATAGTATTTGAACTGGGCGCAGCCCACCAGGATGAGCGCAACCCCAGCCGCCAGCAGCCAGTACCTGGCGCGTACCACTTGGCGGACAAAGTTGCGCATAAATTACCTTCAAGCAGCGACCCTTTCAACTTGTACCAGTGTATCGTAAAAAGTCGGGGCACGGCCCATATCGGTCAACTGTTGGCTCGTTACCTCATTGACGTTCTTTCCATCTTTCCCCAGCTTGCGCCACCACACGGACAAGCCTACCACCAGGCCCGCGCGCGCCTTGTCCGTCACATGCGCCTTGGCGATGAAGGTACCGCGGTCGTTGAAGATGCGCACCATGTCGCCATTGACGATCTGGCGCGCGGCGGCGTCGTCCGGGTGGATGTCCAGCTCCGGCTCGCCGTCCGCGCCGCGCAGGCTTTTCACGTTGGCGAAGGTGGAGTTGAGGAAGTTGCGCGCGGGCGGGGAAATCATCGCCAGCGGATAGCGCTGCGCCAGTTCCGGATTGCTGGCCACCGATTCGTAGGGCGGGATATAGGTGGGCAGCGGATCGAGCCCGTCTGCCTGCATCGCGGCCGAATAGAATTCGCACTTGCCGGACGGCGTGGGAAAGCCGCCCTGGGCAAACGGCGCATCCGGCATGTTGAGCTTTTGCCAGCCCTTTTGCTTCAGCGATTCCCAGTCGAAGTTGATGGCGCGCGCGTCCCTGGTGTCGAAGGCTTGGGCGCCCAGCTCGTCGTCCGTTTCCTTGAAGCAGGGGTCGTCAAAGCCCATGCGCGCGGCCAGCAGGCGGAAGATTTCCGTGTTGGGCTTGCATTCGCCCATGGGAGCGATGGCGGCGTTATTGGCCATCATGTACAGGTGGCCGTAGGACGTGTGCGTGTCCACGTGTTCCAGCTGCGTGGTGGCGGGCAGCACGATGTCGGCGTAGTCGACGGTATCGGTCTGGAAATGTTCCAGCACCACGGTGAACAAATCCTCGCGCGCGAAGCCGGCCGCCACCTTGGGCGATTCCGGCGCCACCGCCACCGGGTTGGAGTTGTAGACGATCACCGCCTCGATCTCCGGCCCGAATTCGGCCGAGGACGGGCGCAGCAGATCGTCGCCGATGGTGCTCATATTGATCGTGCGCGGCAAGCGCTTGAGCAGGTCCGGCCGCTGCAGCTTGGCCTTCTGCGAGGGGAAGGAGCCGCCCGAGGACAGCTGGATGCCGCCTGCCGGATGCCGCCACGCGCCCACCAGCGCCGGCAGGCAGGCCAGGTTGCGCACCGCCATGCCGCCGCCGCGCACGCGCTGGATGCCGTAGTTGGTGCGGATCGCCACCGGCTCGCCCGCCTTGGCCGTCTCGCCGTACAGGCGGGCCAGATTCACCACCTCGTCGACGGTGATGCCGCAGGTTTCCGCCGTGCGCTCCGGCGTCCATTCGGCGGCGCGCTGCTTGAGCTCGTCGAAGCCCAGCGTGTAGCTGGCGATGTAATCGTGGTCCAGCAAGTCTTCCTTGATCAGCACATGCATCATGCCCAGGGCCAGCGCCGCGTCCGTGCCCGGCAGCAGGGCGATGTGCTGGTGGCATTTCTCCGCCGTCAGCGAGCGATAGGGGTCGATGGCGATCAGCTTCGCGCCGTTGCGCTTGGCTTCCTGCGCGCGCGTCCAGAAGTGCAGGTTGGAGGCAATGGGATTGCCGCCCCAGATCAGCAGCAGCTTACTATTCTGGAACTGCTCCATATCGGTGCCGATGGAGCCGCCGATGGTGTACTTATAGCCCGTAAAGCCCGCCGTCGCGCAGATGGTGCGGTCCAGCAGCGAGGCGCCGATCTGGTGGAAGAAGCGCGAAGACATGGAGTCGCCCTGGATCAGGCCCATGGTGCCGCAATAGCTGTAGGGCAGGATCGCTTCCGGCGCCCGCGCGCTGATGCTCTTCAGCCGCTGCGCGATGGTGTCCAGCGCCTCGTCCCAGCTGATGCGCTCGAACTTGCCCTCGCCCTTCTTGCCCACGCGGCGCAGCGGGTGCAGCAGGCGCTCGGGGTGGTAGGTGCGCTCCGTATAGCGCGAAACCTTGGTGCACAGCACGCCCGCCGTGGTGGGGTGATCGGGATCGCCCTTGACGGCCGTGGCCACGCCCTCTTCCACTGTCACCAGCAGGGCGCATGTGTCGGGGCAATCGTGCGGGCATACCGCCCTTACCTGTGTCGTGGTCATACTATTTATCCAAAAAGCGTACACTGAAACCGTTATCGTAAACGATCTCATGCGCTGGCGCTCCGGCTGTTACAAGGGCTACAATGTACGAACCCGATATGGAGACACCAATGAAATTAGTAGATCCCATCATTGCGTTCCAATCCGAGTTGCAGCTTATCCGCCGCGACCTGCACGCCTACCCGGAACTGTGCTACGAGGAAGAACGCACTTCAGAAGTGGTTGCGGCCAAGCTGACCGAATGGGGCATTCCTGTGATCCGCGGCCTGGGCAAGACGGGCGTGGTCGGCATCATCAAGAACGGCAGCTCCAGCCGCGCCATCGGCCTGCGCGCCGATATGGACGCCCTGCCCATGCAGGAAATCAACACTTTCCCCCACGCCTCGCGCCATCCGGGCAAGATGCACGCCTGCGGCCACGACGGCCATACCACCATGCTGCTGGGCGCGGCCCATCACCTGGCGCAGCACCGCAATTTCGACGGTACTGTTTATCTCGTTTTCCAGCCGGCAGAGGAAGGCGGCGCCGGCGCGCGCAGCATGATCGAGGACGGCCTGTTCGAGAAATGCCCGATGGACGCCATCTACGGCATGCACAACTGGCCCGGCGCGCCTGTCGGCACCATGAGCGTGACCGAGGGGCCGATGATGGCCTCCAGCAACGAATTCCACGTCACCATCCGGGGCAAGGGCGCGCACGCCGCGCAACCGCACAAGGGCACCGATCCTGTCATGGTGGCCGTGCAGCTGGCGCAAAGCTGGCAGACCATCATCACCCGTAACAAGAGCCCGCTCGATACGGCGGTTATCTCCATCACCCAGATCCATGCGGGCAGCGCCACCAATGTGATTCCTGACGAGGCCAAGCTGGTCGGCACGGTGCGCACCTTCACCACCGAGGTGCTGGACATGATCGAGCAGCGCATGGGCGAGATCGCCAAACATACGGCGGCGGCCTTCGGCGCGGAGGCGGAATTCAAGTTCAAGCGCAACTATCCGCCGCTGGTGAATCACGCCAGGGAAACGGCCTTTGCCGTGGATGTGATGCGCTCCCTCGTCGGCCACGACCAGGTCGATGACAAGGCCGAGCCGACCATGGGTGCGGAAGATTTCGCCTTCTTCCTACAGGCCAAGCCCGGTTGCTACGTCTTCATCGGCAATGGCGACGGCGACCACCGCGACGGCGGCCATGGACTCGGCCCTTGTGTCCTGCACAACGGCAGCTATGACTTCAACGACAGCCTGCTGCCCATCGGCGCCAGCTACTGGGTGCGGCTGGTGGAGCAGGCCTTGCCGCTGCGTTAAGTCTTGTCCGGGGCCGTGCCCACGCGCCGCCCCGGATTGAGCCGCTCCAGCGCCAGTAAGGCGGCCGAATGGTCGGCCTGCGGATAAATGTCCGCGATGCTCTCGTAGCGCTGCGTCACCAGTTGCGTCACCGGCAAGGTGACGCCCGCCGCCTCGGCCGCCGCCAGAATATTGTGCTGGTCCTTGATCTGCGTCTTGACCTGTCCGCCGGCGACGAAATTCCGTTCCAGCATGCGCTGGCCGTGCACATCCAGAATCTTGCTCTCTGCGAAACCGCCACGGATGGCTGTCCGCACGGCCGCCGGATCGGCGCCCGCCGCCTGCGCCAGCAGGAGCGCCTCCGCCACGATGTTCAGTGTCGCGCCCACGATCAGCTGGTTGCACAGCTTGGATACCTGGCCGCTGCCCGCCGGTCCCACCAGCGTGGCGCGTCCCATGGCGGCAAATACGGGCTCAGCCTGGGCGAAGTCTTGCGCGCTGCAGCCCGCCATGATGGCCAGTGTGCCCGCCGCCGCGCCGCCCACCCCGCCAGACACGGGCGCGTCGATAAAGCGCCGTCCACCTTCCGCCAGCAAGGCATGGAAGGCTTGCGCCTCCGACTGCCGGGTGGAACTCATGTCTATCCACAGCGCCTTCGGCGCCAGCGCGGGCAAGGCTTCCTGCAGCACAGCGCCCACAGTCGGACCGTCCGCCAGCATGGAAATGACGATTTCCGCGCCATTCACGGCATCGGCCAGCGCCGCCACCGGCCGTGCGCCGGCAGCCTCCAGCGCCGCCGCCTTGGCATGCGTTCTATTCCAGACAACAACGGGATAGCCCGCCGCCAGTAGACGGCGCACCATCGGCTCCCCCATCAGGCCAATGCCAAGAAAAGTGATTCGGATAGACACTAAGACTCCAGAGTTGCGCCAACAACAATAAAAAAATGCCAGCCGGAAGTTTTTCACGAACCCCGGTACAATGCGGGCAGCCGTATACCAAGCTGAGATACAGTAATAACACTTCAAGGATACTATGTTCACGAAAAAGATGATTGTGGCCGCTGCCGCAATGCTGGCCGCACAGGCCGCCTTTGCCGCCGGCGACCAGCTGATTGACTCCATTTCCACCGACTTCGGCACCACGGCCAAGGCACGCATGCTGCGCCTGGACGTAGAGAAGGATTGGGATGCGCGCTGGTTCCAGTCCAACGGCACTCACCTGAGCGGCTACTGGGAAGGCAGCGTCGGCTTCTGGCACCAGAAGCAATACCAGAACATCTCTGGCGCGGACAAGAATCTGTGGGACGTGGGCCTCACCCCAGTGTTCCGCTTCGAGAACGACAGCAAGAAGGGCATGTACTACGAAGGCGGCATCGGCGCGCACTGGCTGTCCGACCTGTACAACAACGACACCTACCGTCTGTCCACCCACTTCCAGTTCGGCGACCACATCGGCACCGGCTATGTCTTCGACAACAACTGGGAACTGGGCGCGAAGATTCAGCACTTCTCGAACGGCGGCTACAAGAAGCCAAACACGGGCGTGAACTACTTCGTCGTCAAAGCGGCTTATCACTTCTGATTTCCGCTCGTTGGATAATAAAAAAGCGCTTCCTCGGAAGCGCTTTTTTTTATTTATACATTCGACTCAGCCACAATCTTCCATTCCTGGCCCTCTTTGGCCCAGTACTGCTTCTTGCGCACAGCGTGGTGATATTTGCCCACGGCGATCTGCTGGGTGAAGTTGCTGACGATGACTTCCTCATGCGTCGGCTGGCGGAAATAGCTGGGATCGCTCACCGTCACGCTGATTTTCTTCGCGCCGGGCAGGAATTGCTGCTTGGCCAACCAGGTAGTCGCATCCTCGTCTGCCGCCGAGCGGAAGCGCGATGAGTAGTGGGCGCGCAGGCTGACTTCGTCGCGATTCTCGACGTCGCGGCGCCAGCCCTCCACCAGCGAAGCGGCCAGCTTCAGATCGCGCTCCATCACGGACTTGCTGACGAACTCCACCTGGTCGCCGATCAGAATCGGCGTCTTGCCGATTTCCACCATGCGGGTCAGGGTATTCAGATCGTCGTTACTGACCACCACGCAGCCGTCGGTCGACAGCGGCGGACGGCTGAACGTCTCCGGCGGCGTGCCATGCACCCAGATGCCGGAACCGCTGCGGCCGTTGACCTTGTCGAAGTCGTTGGGGTAATCCAGCGGCAACGCACCCTTGCCATAAATATCAGGCAGCTTGATGCCCGGCAGATGGGCGGTGATGTAGTAGACGCCGATCGGCGTGCGCATATCGCCTTCGCGCGACTTGTTGATGCCCAGCTTGCCCTGGCTGACATAGAAGTCGGATACCAGGCGCAGCTGGTCGCCCTGGTTCTCGTACAGATAGAGGCGGGAATGCTTGGCGTCCACGATCAGGGCGTGCTTCTGGTCCTTGCGCATCTGCAGCAGCGCGCGTGGCACCAGGGCGTCGGACGGACGGCCAGGCTCGGCCTGCATGCGCACAGCGGCCTCGCGGCGCAGATCGGCCAGCTTGCCTTCCGCGCCCGGCGGCACGGCGGCGCCCAGCTGGGTCACGGCGCGGGTATGCATCAGTAGCAGGTCGCCGCGCACCAGATGGCCCAGACGGAAATTGGGATAGGCCTCCACCAGCGCGTCAGCCTTTTCCTGGGCTGCACGCAGATTGTTCTCAGCCAGTTCGCGGTAAATATCGGACAGCAGCTCTTCCGGATTAGCCTTGCGGATCGCAGCCGCCCTGGGCTTGACCGGCTTTTTTGCGGCATAGCTCACCCCTCCTTCCAGCGAAACGCCAAGAAGAATCAGGCCAAGCAAACCGCTTGCTTGCCAGCGTTGCAAAAATCTAAAGTGTGACATCAGCTACCCGAGGACTCCTGCTTGATCTGCCATTTTCCACCATTTTTGACCAGCACGAGCGTCTTGCGGCTTTTTGCCGTCAGACGGTCGGAGACATAGGTCTGATGGAAGGTGACTTTCGCGGTATTGCCGCTCACGCTCACCTCGGGATTGCTGACCTCTACGCGAATATGGCCCTTGCCCTCGATACGGGCGCGGCGCTCATCAGACCAGGCTTTGCGCGACAGGCCCTTAGGCGGCTCAAATTCGTTGCTGTAATAGCCCAGATAGCCATCCACGTTCTGCGACGCCCATGCCTTGGCCCAGCCATGGACCTGCGCCAGCACAACCTCGTTCTCGGACGTATCCTTGACCGGCTTGGCGGGCTCGGGCTTCGGTGCCGGCTTCGGCTCCACCTTGGCCGGCTCTGGCTTGGCAGGCGCGGCGGCCACCACGGGCTTCGCTGGCTCCGGCTTGGCCACAGGAGCCGGGGCAGGCACCGGCGTCGGCACAGGCTTGGCAGGTTCGGCCTTGGCAATCACCAATGGCGCCGGCGCTGGAGCCGGCTTGGCTGCAGCAAGCACAGGCGCAGGCACAAGCGCCGGAGCAGGCTTGGCCACGACCGGGGCTGGCGCTGCGACCGGCGTCGGCGCAGCGGCTACTTTGGGTGTCGCCGCTGGCGGCGTCACGGACAAGGCAGGAATACGCTGCGGCGGCTGCGACTTGGCCACATCCGGCGACGGCAGCGGAGAAATCAGCGCCACCGGCGCGGGCGCGCCAGGACGCGCGGTAGCCACAGGGCTCGGCGCTGGCGCCGGCGCGGCAGCCACATTCATCTCAGGCACGGTAACTTTGGAGCCGGTACTGCTGGAGAAGGTGCGCAGCAGCGTCAGCTTGGATTTCGCCGGCGCACTGTTGGCGCCCAGGGCCAACGCCTTGTCATACGCCTGGCTGGCCATCTTGCCATATACATCGCCCAGGTTCTCATAGGCGGTCATATAGCTGGGATTGGTGCGGATCGCCTTTTCCAGCGCCACGCGCGCCTTGTCGTACTGGCCGCTGGCGGCATACAGCACGGCCAGGTTGTTATACGGCTCCGGCAGGTCTTTGTAATCTTCGGTTAATTTGGTGAAGACGGCGATCGCCTCGTCCGACTTGTTTTGCTCGGTCAGGATCACGCCCTTCATGAAACGCATTTGCGCATCGGCGGGATGTCTGGCCAGGAATTCATTGGTCTTGCTCAAAGCCTCAGCGACCTTACCCGCCTTCAGCAGTTTACTAACGTCGGCAATATCATCTGCCCAGGCAGGCTGGGCCAGTAACATGGCGATAAAACCGGCGGAGCCGAGGGCGCGACGCATTGTTTGGGCAGTCGTAATTTTCATTGAGGATTCAAGCTTGCATGAAAGCAGACATGGTACACCGTCCGTTTCTTTAGATCAAAAAAAAACCCGCCAGGTCGTTGACCGGCGGGCTTTTTCGTATAACTAGCTTGACGATAACCTACTTTCACACTGGTTGCAGCACTATCATCGGCGCAGAGTCATTTCACGGTCCTGTTCGGGATGGGAAGGGGTGGGACTGACTTGCTATGGTCATCAAGCTTTAACTTGTAAGGTTCCGCGCTTTAACTCGCCGCGTCACCATGAATCTGGAAGCCGTAATTATAAACGATTTATACCGTTTATGCAGTAATTGTTTTTAGAGGTAATGCTGTTTTTAATCTCAACACGCAATTTGTACTTCTTCTATAACCAACCAAAGTTATAGGGACAAGCCGTACGGGCAATTAGTATCAGTTAGCTTAATGCATTACTGCACTTCCACACCTGACCTATCAACGTCCTGGTCTCGAACG
>Ga0213872_10001230_pt1 | contig 17309 bp, 18 predicted proteins | sample VelepicomBERX_R2_FD_160071 | JGI IMG/M metagenome (GOLD analysis project Ga0213872, IMG submission 160071) | Rhizosphere microbial communities from Vellozia epidendroides in rupestrian grasslands, the National Park of Serra do Cipo, Brazil - RX_R2 | ecosystem: Host-associated > Plants > Roots >...
ATCGCCTCGCGGATACGCAGCAAGCCCCAAGGCACGATTCGGTTCATCTGCGAAATCACGTCGTCGAACGGCTCGCGGTAGCAATGCGGCACATGGTCATAGGCCTCGACGGCGAGGTCGCGGTCGCGGAACTGGCTGTCGCGAAAATGGTCCTGATAGGATTTTGGCTGCCAGGCCTCGGCATCCTCGAGACATTCCGGCATGTCCGGAATCAGTTCGAGAAGCATCACGATCTCGTTGAAATGGTTGAGGTAGTCGGTGGCCAAGAGGGTCTGCGGGTCGATATTGGTGCCTTGCGCCCTGGCGCTGAACGCGTGATAGGCGTCATCCCCCGATGCCATCTGGTCCAAATTCGTCGCCATCAACGCCCCGTCTCGTTTATCCACAGGATAGCAGGATTCACATGCGATGGTAGGGATGGTTGGCAAGGATGCACTCGGCCCGATAGATCTGCTCGGCCAGCAAGCCCCGCACCAGCATGTGCGGCCACGTCATGGTTCCCAGGCACAAAAGCAGGTCGGCCGACTGGCGCAGCGCCGGATCATGGCCATCCGCGCCGCCGATCAGAAAAGCGACCTCGCTCCGCCCGGTATCCCGCCACTGCCCCAGCAATTCGGCAAAAGCCGGGCTGGTGAAGGATTTACCCCGCTCGTCGAGCGCCACCACGACCGCGCCCTTGGGCACGCAGCCGCGCAGAAGCTGAGCCTCGCGCGCCATGCGTTCGGGCACCGGCAAGGGCCGCTTCTCCTCGACTTCCTTCAAGGTCAGGCGCCAGCCGAGCCGCCCGCTGTAATGCTCGAACAGCGTCTTTTCCGGCCCCGGCTTGCAGCGCCCGATCGCTGCCAACGTCAGATTCAATGGGCGGTGGTCGCCGGCTCGGCGGCGCCCCACATCCGTTCCAGATTGTAGTAGCTGCGCACTTCGGGGCGGAACAGATGGATCACGATGTCGCCGGCGTCGACCAGCACCCAATCGGCCTGCGGCATGCCTTCCAGCGCCACGCGATAGCGGTTCGCCTTCAGCTTCTCGACCAGATGTTCGGCCATCGCCGCCACCTGGCGGTTGGAATTGCCGGTGGCGATGACGATATGGTCGGCCATCGAGGACCGGCCGCGCAGATCGATGGCCAGGACGTCCTCGGCCAGATCGGTGTCCAATTGACCGGTGACCAGGGTCACCAGATCGTCGGGGGTCATTGAGCTCTTAATCACCTATCTCCTTTAAATAACGGCGGGGTAGCCTACCCCGCACCCTCGGGGTCGTTCGCTACGCTCCTCCGAGCGGGATGAGTCTTCACGTGAAGCTAAGGTCATCCCGCTCTGGTCTTCGTCTTCAATGCGTCGAGGCGCCGGCGAATCTCAGTCGCCGAAGCCGGGTGACGCTTGATATGCATAAAATTCCAGGATGGCGGCGCAGTTCCCGCCAGCCGGGCGGGGGCGGCGACTCGCCAGTGCCAGAAGCGCCGGGCCGCCTTGCTTGCCATCGATTCGCGAGAATAGGGCGAGCGGTCGAAAACCGCAACGGGAACGCTGCGAAAGATACGGGTCCAGCGGTCCCAGCGCGGGATCTGGGTCAGGTTGTCGGCCCCCATGATCCACACCAGCTTTGCCGCCGGAAAGCGCCGCTTCATCACCGTCAGCGTATCGGCGGTATAGCGCGTGCCCCAATCGGCCTCCATGCCGGTCACCTTGATGCGCGGATGGCGCGCCACCCGGCGGGCCTTGGCGATGCGCTCGGACTGGGCGGCCATGCCGTTCTTCGCCTTCAACGGGTTCTGCGGGCTGACCAGCCACCACACTTCGTCGAGATCGAGACGCTTCAACGCCTCCAGCGAGATGTGCAGATGCCCTTCATGCGCCGGGTTGAACGACCCGCCCAGCACGCCGACCCGCCGCTTGCGCCGGTCGCCCCATTTATTCGGAAAGAACTTCAGGGCCGCACCTGTCCGGTGCCGCGCACGACATATTTGAAGCTGGTCAGCTGCTCGACCCCGACGGGACCGCGCGCATGCAGCTTGCCGGTGGAGATGCCGATCTCGGCCCCCATGCCGAACTCGCCGCCATCGGCGAACTGGGTCGAGGCATTGACCAGCACGATGGCGCTGTCCACCGCCGCCAGGAAGGCTTCGGCCGCGGCGGCGTCATTGGTGACGATGGCGTCGGTATGGTGCGAGCCGAACCGCTCGATATGGGTCAGCGCCTCGTCCAAGCCATCGACCACTTTGACGGCGATGATGGCGTCGAGATATTCGGTTGCCCAATCCACCTCGGCCACGCCGCAGACGCGCCGATCGACCGCCTGGGTCGCGCCGTCGCCGCGCACTTCGCAGCCGGCATCGAGCAGATCGGTCACCAAAGGCGCCAGATGCGTCGCCGCCACCGCCTTGTCGACCAGCAAAGTCTCGGTGGCGCCGCACACGCCGGTGCGCCGCAGCTTGGCGTTGACCACGATCTTGCGCGCCATCTCGAGATCGGCGGCGGCGTGGACATAGGTGTGGTTGTTGCCTTCGAGATGCTGGAACAGCGGAATGCGGCTTTCGGCGATCACCCGCTCGATCAGCGAACGGCCGCCGCGCGGCACGATGACGTCGATGAATTCGCTCATCTTCAAGAGGATGCCGACGGCGGCGCGGTCAGTGGTCGGCACCGATTGCAGCGCCTCGGCGGGCAGGCCGGCTTCGCGCAGCCCCTCTTGCAGGCACGCCATGATCGCGGCGGTCGAGCGGAAGCTTTCCGAGCCGCCGCGCAGGATGGCGGCATTGCCCGATTTCAGGCACAGCGCGCCGGCATCGGCGGTAACGTTGGGACGGCTCTCATAGATGATGCCGATCACGCCGAGCGGCACCCGGATTCGGGCGATGTCGAGGCCGTTGGGCCGCGACCAGCGCGCCAGCTCGTCGCCGACCGGATCGGCCAGCGCCGCCACCTCGTCGAGCCCCTTGGCCATCGCCTCGATGCGGGCTTCATTCAGCACCAACCGGTCGAGCATGGCGCCCGACAGGGATTTTTGTTCCGCTTCGGCGACGTCTTCGCGATTGGCGGCCAGGATGACGGTACGATTGGTGCGGATGGCGCGGGCGGCGGCCAGCAGGGCCTCGTTCTTGGTCCTGGCCGAGGCGCCAGCCAATACCTTGGCGGCGGCACGGGCCTGGCGGCCGATCCCGGTCATCAAGGCGTTCAGGGCGGTATCCTGGCTCATGCCGTCAGCACCAGATCGTCGCGATGGATCATCTCGTCGGGACCGCGATAGCCCAACAGATCCTCGAAATCGCCGCTCTTGCGCCCCTTCAGCCGCCGCGCCTCCTCGGCGCCATAGGCGGCCAGACCGCGGGCGAGGTCGCGCCCGTCGGGACCAAGCACGGTGACGGCATCACCCTTCTGGAACTGGCCATCGATCTCGGTGATGCCGGCGGGAAGCAGACTGCCGCCCTTGGCCAAAGCGGCCGCGGCGCCACGGTCGACGGTCAGGCGGCCCTGCGGCTTGATCGAGCCGGCGATCCAGCTTTTCCGCGCCGTCTGCGGCGTCTGGCGCGGATGGAACCAGGTGCAGCGGCCGCTTTCCATGGCGCGCAATGGATGCAGGAGCTTGCCTGGCGCGATCGCCATTCGGCAGCCCGCACCCAGGGCAATCTTCGCCGCCTGCAGCTTGGTGACCATGCCGCCGGTGCCCACCGCGCTGGTCGGATCGCCGGCCATCGCCTCGATATCGGCGGTCAAGTCGCGCACTTCGGAGATGAAACGGGCTTCGGGATCCTTGCGCGGATCGGCGGTGTAGAGGCCGTCGATGTCGGACAGCAGCACCAGCGTGTCGGCGCCGATCATCTGGGCGACGCGGGCGGCCAGGCGGTCATTGTCGCCGAAGCGGATTTCCTGGGTCGCCACCGTGTCGTTCTCATTGATCACCGGCACCGCGCCGAGACGCAGCAGCGTCTCCAAGGTGTTGCGGGCGTTGAGGAAACGCCGGCGATTCTCGGTGTCGTCGATGGTGACCAGGATCTGGGCGCAGGCGATGTCGTGGCGCGCCAATTCCTGCTGATAGGCATGGGCCAGGCGGATCTGGCCGGTGGCGGCGGCGGCCTGCTTCTCGTCGAGGCGCAGCGGGCCGGGCTTGAGGCCCAACGGGCGGCGGCCGACGGCGATGGCGCCGGAGGTTACCAGGATGACTTCCCGGCCTGCGCGGCGGTGACGGGCGACGTCTTCACAAAGGGCGGCGAGCCAGGGCTGGTCGATCGCGCCGTCCTCTCCCACCAGGAGAGCCGAGCCGACCTTGACGACTAGCCGCTTCGCCTCTCCCAGCATTTGATCAGTTCTCGTCCCAATCGACGTCGTCGAGGTAATCATCCTCGTCGGAAACGGGCGACCAATTGCTGGCCTTGCCCACACCGGCGGTGGCGGCGGCGGCCAGGGGCGCCTCGCCATGTTCCTCGCGCGATTCCTTGATCACGCCCAGCAGCGAGAACAGCAACTCCTTGAGGCCGATGCCGGCGATGCCCGACAGGGTGAAGACCTCGGCGCCGCTGGCCTCTTTCAGCGCCGCCAGCTTCTCCTCGATCTCCTCGGGGGTCAGCGAGTCGCACTTGTTGAGGGCGATCAATTCCTTCTTCTCGTCGAGGCCGCCGCCATACATGCGCAATTCCTCGCGGACCACGCGATAGGACTCGGCGACATCCTCCGCCGTTCCGTCGACCAGATGCAGCAGCACGCGGCAGCGCTCGATATGGCCGAGGAAACGATCGCCCAGGCCGGCGCCTTCATGGGCGCCCTCGATCAGGCCGGGCAGATCGGCCAGGATGAATTCCTCGCCGCCCACCGACGCGACGCCGAGATTGGGATGCAGGGTGGTGAAGGGATAATCGCCGATCTTCGGGCGGGCGCGGGTTACCGCACCCAGGAAGGTCGATTTGCCGGCATTGGGCAGGCCGATCAGGCCGCAATCGGCGATCAGCTTGAGGCGCAGCCAGACCCACAATTCCTTGCCAGGCCAGCCCGGATCGGCGCGGGTCGGCGCGCGGTTGGTCGAGGTCTTATAATGGGCGTTGCCAAAGCCGCCATCGCCGCCGCGCAGGATCACCCGGCGCTCGCCGGCGGCGGTGAAATCGGCCAGGACCTCGTCCTTCTCATCGGACAGGATCTGGGTACCGACCGGAACCTTGATCACCACGTCGTTACCGCCGCCGCCGGTCTTGTTGCGGCCCTGGCCGTGATGGCCGGTGTCGCCCTTGAAATGCTGCTGATAGCGGAAATCGATCAGGGTGTTGAGATTGGCCACGCATTCGACGACCACGTCGCCGCCCTTGCCGCCGTCACCACCGTCGGGACCGCCGAATTCGATGAATTTCTCGCGCCGGAAACTCTGCGCGCCCGCGCCGCCGTCGCCGCTTTTGAGGAAGATCTTGGCTTGATCGAGAAATTTCATCGGAAATATCCAATAAAAAAGGGGAATGGACGATCCATTCCCCTTCTTAAAACTCTACATCGGGGAATGGGGCCGTTAGGCCACCGGCTTCACCGCGATGAAGGTACGGTCACCAGACTTGTGCTGGAACTCGACCTGACCCTCGACCAGAGCGAAGAGGGTGTGATCGGTGCCCATGCCGACATTGGCGCCGGGATGGAACTTGGTGCCGCGCTGACGGACGATGATGTTGCCGGGGATAACGGCTTCGCCACCGAACTTCTTGACGCCGAGGCGACGGCCCGCGGAGTCGCGGCCGTTGCGGGACGAGCCGCCTGCCTTTTTATGAGCCATGTTTCAAACTCCTCTGAAACCAGACGCTCAGGCGCCGGCGATGTTGGTGATGCGCAGAACGGTCAGCTCCTGGCGATGACCCTTCTTACGGCGATAATTCTGCCGGCGCTTCTTCTTGAAGATGATGACCTTGTCGGCGCGAGTCTGTTCGAGCACGGTCGCGGTGACGGAGGCGCCGGCCACGATGGGCGCGCCAATCTTGTCACCGACCATCAGAACCTGGTCGAGCGTGACGGTCTCGCCGGCTTCACCCGCGAGCTTTTCGACGCGGATGACGTCGTTGGTGGCAACCTTATATTGCTTGCCGCCGGTCTTGATGACTGCGAACATAATTCTCTACCATTCATACAAACGAAACCGGACGCAGCGCCACTGGTCAGACCGGTTCGCTGCGAGAGGGCGGAAATATATCGAGGCTCGGACTGGAGTCAAGATTATTTGTAACCCTTGAGTGCGAAGCGCAGCGCGGGCCGATTAAACCGAGGAAAACAGCCCCATAATTATGCGTGGAAAAACGGGTTGCACCGAAAAATCCGTTCGGTTATGTTCCGCCCCCTGACCGGTCCCGGAGAGGTGACAGAGTGGTCGATTGTGACGGTCTCGAAAACCGTTGTACCCGCGAGGGTACCGTGAGTTCGAATCTCACCCTCTCCGCCAGTCAGAAAAAAAGGGGCTCCCTCGCGGAGCCCCTTTTTTTCTGACCCTGGCTGCGAGGGTGGAGCCAAGACCTCACGCTGAGTTGTCCGCTACGCGTTCATCTTCGATTCCGGTGAGGGCGCGCTCTTCAAAAGAAGAGCAATACGCGCCCCCGAAAGACCGCGGAGCGGGCAATCTCACCCTCGATGGCACGAGCAGACTCAGCCACATTTCAGTTCGTCACTCGCGCGATATCCACATAGAATTGACGCATCTGCAGGGAGAACCACGATGCGATCGATCGTAGCGCTGTGCCTAGGAGCCCTCATTGTCGCCAGCCCGGCCAGCCGGGGCGAATCTCCGCCGGCCGAAACACCCGGACACGTCACCGGAATCGGCGGCATCTTCTTCAAGACGAAGGATCCGAAGGCGCTCTCGACCTGGTATCGCGACGTGCTGGGCCTGCCGGTGGCGGGCTGGGGCGGAGCCAAGCTGGGCTATGACGCGCCGAAGCATCCTCCCGTGCTGGTCTGGAGTCCGTTCCCGGCTTCGACCACCTATTTCGCCCCCTCGACCGGCGACACCATGATCAATTATGCGGTCGACGACATGGATGCCTTCTTGAAACGGCTGCACGAGAAAGGCGTCGAGCCCCTGAAGCGCGACGATGCCGACCCCAATGGCCGCTTCGCCTGGATCCTCGATCCGGAGAACAACAAGATCGAGCTCTGGGAACCTAAGCGCACAGCGCCCTGAGTTAAATCACCACCGCGCCCAATTCCTCCCGCCAGTGCGCCAGCCGCGCCTTGCGCCAGGCGTCGCGGGCGAAGCTTGGCTCATCTTCATCTCGCTCCTCCAAACTCTCGAAGGCGATGGCCTGCAGTCCGTGGCGCTGGCAGGCCTCCTTCAATGAGCGATGCGGCGTCGCCCCTGTACGCAGGGTGAAGTCCAGCCGGTTGCGGATTTTCTCCATATCCGGCGCATAGCCCACCCACACCTCTCCCGAAGGCGCGCAGCGCAGGGCGTAGATCCCGCACACGCTTTTCCGTTCCTTATAGGCCGTGGTTGCCGCCTTCCTATCCATGAATGCCTCCATATTTACCCGGATATAATTGACAGTAAATTTTTACCCGGGTAAATAGACTTCATGACCTATACAGCTTTTGACGGCCACCGCCTGCTGGCGGCGGGCACACTCCTGGACGTCACCCTCGCGGTGAAAGCCTCGCCCGGCCTGGCGGCGGGCACTGTCCTGACCTTCGACGACGATACGGGAAAGGTGGTCGATCTCGATCTGCATGGCACCGCCGACCAGATCGCCGCCCGCCATCAAGCCCGCGAGGAGGGCATGGCGGCGCGAAGCCGGGGACGGCCAAAGCTCGGGGTGGTGGCGCGGGAGGTGACCCTGCTGCCGCGTCATTGGGAATGGCTGGCCGCCCAGCGCGGCGGAGCGTCGGTGACGTTGCGCCGCCTGATCGACGAGGCGCGCAAGGCCGAGGGCGGTGAGACGGCGGTGCGGACGGCACAGGATTCGGCCTATCGCTTCATGTCGGCGATCGGCGGCGATCTACCGGGGTTCGAGGAAGCGGTGCGCGCCCTCTATGCCGGCGATGCCGTCCGGCTGAAGCAGCATCTGGCGGACTGGCCGGAGGATCTGCGAGTCCATGTCCGTAAGCTGGCGGCGCCCCTCGCCTCATAGCGGCAGGTCGGCATCTCCGAACATGCCGAGCTGCCACTGCATTTCCTCCTCGTCCACCGCATAGGTGCCGTCGGCGGCGGGCGCGATCGCGCTCTCGGTCGTCACCGAGGCGAGGCGTAATTGCAGTTCCAGGGCGAAGGCGGCGGACAATCCCGCCTTCCAGGCCAGCGCGCACATGGCGCGCGCCGATTGCGCCGCGACGATGTGCAATACGGTGCGAACCGGCAGGCCGGCGCGCACCGCCAGACCGGCGATCAGCGCCTCGTCATGGTCGGTCAACAGGAAGACCCGCAGGGTGCCCTCGTCGAGCAGCCCTTGATCCTCGAGCGCATGGGCCTTGTCGAGGGCGGCCTCGATCTCGCCGCCGGGCTCCGTCGCCAGGCCGGCCGCGGCGGCGCCGCGAATGCGGTCCCCGCCCTTCTCCAGCCGCTTCTGCACCATCGCCTGGATGGTCGAGCGCGCCCCGGCGGGCAAATGCTGGTCGGAGGGGAACAGCTCTTCGATCCGGGTCTGCACCTTGTCGACCAGGGTCTGCACCGTGCTTTCGCTGACGTCGCGGCGGAAATGGGGCGGCTCCTGCCAGCCGAGTTCGGCGGCGGCGTTGTCGATCAGCCGGTCCAAGGTGGTTTCCTGCACCCCAGCGCTGGATTTGCCCAGCATATGGGCGATGGCGGGCACGTTGCGGCTGGCCACCAGCATCGAGGCGACCCGCTCGTCGAGCAGCGGCCGGCGCGCGATCGCCGCCAGCTTGGCCTCGTCCGGAGAGCCGGCGATCACTTCGAGCAGATCCTCGGCGGTCAGCACCGGAGAGAATTCCAGCACCGGCAGCGCCACATCGCCAGTGTCGTCGAGCGCCAGCGCCAGGATCACCGAGCGGGTGGCATCGGGATCGTCCTTGAGGATGTCGGACATGGCGGCGCGGATGGCACCGTTGGAATCGCCGGCAAGCTTTTCGACGGTCAGGTCGGCGATGGCCCGCGCCCGCACCTGCAATTCGCCGATGCCGCAATAGCGGCCGTTGCGGGTCAGCTTGCCGGCCAGGGCGTCGCGCACCGGTTCGGCCCCGTCGCCGGCCAGCACCAGATTGCCGAGCGCCGGGGTCAGCGGATTGGCCGCCACCGCGGCGCGCACCACGGCCTCGTCGTCGCTGGCGAGGAAATAGAGCACTTCGGCCGGCACGTCCTGGCGCCGGGCCAGGGCGGCGCGCGCGGTCGGATCGCCCAGGGCGGCGATGCCGCGTGCCTGCTGGTAGGTCAGGGCTCCGCTCATGGCCGGCCCGCCGCCGGCGCCAGCGCGTAATGGCCCTTGCCTTCCCGTTTGACCCGATACATCGCCGTGTCGGCGCGGCTGAGGAATTCGTTGATCGTCTCGCGCGAGGCCGGGTCATAGACCGCCATGCCGATCGAAACGGAAAGCGGGCGGTTGCGGCTGCCGGAATAGACCCGCAGCGATTTGGCGGCGGTCAGGAACACCATGGCGCGGGCGACCGCCGCCGCCTCGCCGGCATTGTCGAGCCAGACCGCGAACTCGTCGCCGCCCAGGCGCGCCACCAGATCGGTGGAACGCGAATTGTTGCGCAGGATGTCGGCGACATGGCGCAGCGCCTCGTCGCCCCGGCCATGGCCGTGCGTGTCGTTGACCAGCTTGAAATTATCGAGGTCGCAATAGACCAGGGTAGCGGCGGCGGTCGAGGTGCGCTGCATACGGGCGAAGCGGCGGCGCACCTCGTCATAGAAGCCGCGCCGGTTCAGCACGCCGGTCAGCGGGTCCGACCGCGAGATGTCGAACAAGGCATGATATTTGGCACGCAGCTCGATAGCCGCCGCCAACTGCCCGGCCACCGAATGCAGCAAGGCCGCGTCGCCATCGGTCCAGCTCGGCCGGCCGGGTCCGCGCCACAGCAGGATGGCACCGACAATGCGGGCGGCGTAGACCGTGCGGGCCGCCAGCACCGACCATTCGCCATGGGCGACCACCTGCACGTCGGCGGAGCCTTCGGCCAGCAGCGGATCGAGCACCGGATCGAGGTCCTTAGTTTCGTCGATCTTGCCGAACCACGCCGCCACGCTCAGTTTCGGGCTGGCACCGTCAGGCGCGCTGGGCGGTGCTGTCAGGATCTGGCAGCCATGGGCCGAAAAACCGTGCGTGCTGGCGCTGGCCGCCAGGCGCAGCATGTCGTCGGGATTGGCCTCGGCGCGGAACACGCTGGTGATGCGGGTGAAGATGCGCTCCTGGTCGCGGTGTTCGGCCAGATGGGCGCGGTTGCGGCGGTCGCGCGTGACGTCGCGGCAGATGCCCCGCGCCCCGCTCCACGCCCCTTCCTGGTCGAACAGCGGCACCGCCGTGACCTCGTAGCACAGAGACTGGCCTTCGATGTTGCGCAGCCAGACCTCGACCCCTTCGACCGGCACCGGCGTCGAAAAAGGCGACAAAGCCGGCGCCGGCACGGCCGGGTCGAACAAAGCGGAGGGCTGCGCCCCGATCAAATCGGGGCCGTCGCGGCCGGCCAGTCCCTTCGGCGTGATCATGCTGAAATTGCCGTCGGCATCGGTCTCCCAGGCATGGTCGGCGGAAATCTCGACCAGTTCCTTGAAGCGCTGGCGCGAAACGGCGAGCGCGCTGCGCATATGGACGTCGATGGTCCGGTCGATCGCCGTCACCAAGCGACAGCCCGGACGGTCGAGCGGCAGGATCAGCAGATCGACCAGGCGCGGCCCATCACGGCCCGGCAGGGACACGATGTGCCCGGGCTCGCCGTCCAAGGCGGCCAGCAGCGCCTCGGCGGCGCGAGAGCCGTCTTCCGTGGCAAGTCCATGTTCGGTGGAAAAAGCGGTGTTGGCGGCAAGGATCGCGCCGGCTTCGTCGAGGATGGCGGCCGGATGCGGAAGCGAATCGAGCGCCTCAGGCGCGAGGCCCGGCATCGCGCTTGCCGCCTGCAATGCCTTATCGCCTTGTTTCGACACGCGCGCCCTCAACCCTGAAACCCGATCCAGCTAATCACGCCAAACGGGCAGGGTAAACATGTCTTCGCGCCGGCTCTGTGATTATCGGCACAGAACCGGCGCGAAGAGAGACGCAGGCTTACTCCGCCGCCAGCTCGGCCGGGGTCACCGACAGGCCCAGCGCGTCGGCGACGCCCTTGCCATAGGCCGGATCGGCCTTGTGGCAGTGGCGGATGTGCCTGAGCTGGATCTCACGCGGGACACCGGTCAGCGAACGGCCGGTATTCTCGAACAGGATCTTCTGTTGCGCCGGGCTCATCTTGCGGAACAGCGCTCCCGGCTGCGAGAAATAGTCAGGATCGTCGCGGTGGTTCCAATGGGCGGCGGGGCCGTCGATCGGCAGCGGCGGCTCGGAAAAATCAGGCTGTTCGGCCCATTCCTTCGGCGTGTTCGGCTCATAGCCCAGCGTGCCGCCATAATTGCCGTCGACCCGCATGGCGCCGTCGCGGTGATAGGCATGCACCGGGCAGCGGGCGCGGTTGACCGGGATCTGGTGGTGGTTGACGCCCAGGCGGTAACGCTGCGCGTCGCCATAGGAGAACAGGCGGCCTTGCAGCATCTTGTCGGGCGAGAAGCCAATGCCGGGCACCACCTGTGCCGGATTGAAGGCGGACTGTTCCACATCGGCGAAGAAGTTCTCCGGATTGCGGTTCAGTTCCATCACACCGACATCGATCAGCGGATAATCGCCATGCGGCCACACCTTGGTCAGGTCGAACGGATTATACGGCACCTTGCCGGCGTCTTCCTCGGGCATGACCTGGATCTTCAGGGTCCATTTCGGGAAGTCGCCCTTTTCGATGCTGTCGAACAGATCGCGCTGATGGCTCTCGCGGTCCTTGCCGATGACCGCCTCGGCCTCGGCGTCGGACAGGTTCTTGATGCCCTGCTGCGACTTGAAATGGAACTTGACCCAATAGCGCTTATTGTCGGCGCTGATCAGGCTGAAAGTGTGGCTGCCAAAGCCGTGCATGTGGCGATAGCTGGCGGGGATGCCGCGCTCGCTCATCACGATGGTGACCTGGTGCAGGGCTTCCGGCAGGCCGGTCCAGAAATCCCAATTGTTGGTGGCGCTGCGCATATTGGTGCGCGGATCGCGCTTCACCGCGTGGTTGAGGTCGGGGAATTTCAGCGGATCGCGCAGGAAGAAGACCGGCGTGTTGTTGCCGACCAGATCCCAATTGCCCTCTTCGGTGTAGAACTTGATGGCGAAGCCGCGGATGTCGCGCTCGGCATCGGCCGCACCGCGCTCGCCGGCGACGGTGGTGAAGCGGGCGAACAGCTCGGTCTTCTTGCCGACCTGAGAGAAGATCTTGGCGCGGGTATATTTGGTGATGTCGTGGGTCACGGTGAAGGTGCCGAAGGCGCCCGAGCCCTTGGCGTGCATGCGGCGCTCGGGGATCACTTCACGGTCGAAATGGGCCAGCTTTTCCAGAAACCAGACATCCTGCAGCAGCATCGGGCCGCGCGGGCCGGCAGTCATCACATTCTGGTTATGGGCGACCGGACAGCCGGCGGCGGTGGTCAGGCCTTTCTTCTTGTCAGTCATCGGGGGTGACTCCTTCCAATAGCTCAAGCGATGGTTATGACCCTAGGCCGGGATGCCGTCTGGAACGAAATGATTAAATTTTGAAGTTATGATCGACCAAATCGATTTATCTCGTCCCGGCCACTTCCTCGAAGCGCACGAAGGCGAAGCGGGCGGAATCCGGCGACCAGCTATTGACGTTCAGCGAGCCCTGACCGCCATAAAAGGTCAGCAGCGTTTCCACCTTGCCGCCTTCCGCGCCGGTCATCCGCAGCGCCATGCCGTCCATGCGGGCGCCGTGGCTCTTCACCCCGGCGGGGAAGGAAATCAGCACCAGATGCTTGCCGTCCGGCGAGGGATGGGGAAACCAATCCTCCCACTCGTCGCTGGTCAGGCGCTCGGCCCTGGAGTCATTCGGCCCCGCCCCGTCCGCGGGCATGCGCCAAATGTCCCAGCCGCCGGCACGATCGGAATTGAAATAGATCCATTTGCCGTCGGGGCTGTAATCCGGCCCGTCGTCATTGGCGGCGGCGGAGGTCAGTTGATGGTCGGCCCCGCTGCCATCGGCGGCGCGGGAATAAAGGTGGAAGCGGCCGTCGCGCGGCGCCACCAGGGCGACGGTCCTGCCATCCGGCGACCAGCCGTGGAAATAGCTGGGTCCGTCCGAGTCGATCGGCGTCCGGTTGGTCCCATCGGCGGCGGAGCGATAGATCAGCGACGGCGCCCCCGGCCCTTGAGCCGCCGAGAAGGCGATGGACTCGCCATCCGGCGAATAGCCCTTGTCATTGTTGGGCAGCAACCCGCCGAGCGGAATCTCGACCGGCGTTTGGGTGGCAAGGTCGAGGCGATAGAGCTTGTCGCCGGCATTGACCAGCAGCGATTTGCCGTCCGGCGACCAGTTCGGCGCTTCCCACACGCCGTCGGCGGCGAACAGCTCTTCGACTTTGCGGGTCTTGAGATCGAAGATCGAAACATGGCTCTTGAGCTTTGCCGGAGGATGCTCGGCCAGATAGCGCAGCGAGCGCTTCAACTGGGCGATCACGTCGGCGGATTCATCTTCGAGGATGTACCACTCCACCCCGCCTTGCCCTGCTGCGGTCAGCAGACGCGGCCAATCGATCGAGCCCTCGCCCATGGCGACGAAATCCTGCTTCGGGGCGTGGCCGGCCATCTCGCCGAGGGTGGCGCCTTTGCGGATGTCCTTGAGGTGCAAAAGCTTCACCCGGTCGGGATAGCGGCGCAGCAGGGCGACCGGATCGACACCGGCCTGGGCGACCCAGAACACGTCGACCTGCAATTCGACGCAGGCCGGATCGGTCTCGGCCAGGAAGCGGTCGAGCAGAGTGCGGCCGGTGTCGTCTTTGCGGAACTCGAAGCCGTGCAGATGATAGAACACATGCAGCCCGGCATTCTTCAGCGCGGGACAGGCCTTGTTGAAGGCGTCGGCGGCGACGTCGACGTCGTGGGCGGTAATGCCGTCATTGGGGCCGGCGCTGGCCGGCTTGATCCAGGCGACGCCGACATGGCCGATGCCTAAGGTCTTGCTTTGGGCGATGATGCCGGGCACGTCGTTCTGCAATTGCGCCAGCTGGACGTGATAGCCGACCGCCTTGAGCCCGGCCCGGTCGAGTTCGGCTTTGAACTGTTCCGGCGTGCGGCCCAGCAGCCCATAGATCTCGACATTCCTGATCCCGAGAGAGGCGACCTGGCCCAGCGTGCCGGGCAGATCGGCGGCCAGTTCCTCATGCAGGCTGTAAAGCTGCAAACCCAGCTTGTCGGGGGGAACGGCCGGCTCGGCATGGGCGCAAAAACTCAGGCAGGCCAGCAGACATAATAACAATCTCGGCATCGCTTCCTCGTTTTATGGTTGCGACACCAGACTACCGTCAGCGCTGTCTGAAAACGATGATCATTTTGCCGCGGCGGCGGCGCGGAGATATTGCCAGCTGGGCGGCGTATAGCGGCCATAAAGGGCGCGCAGATCGCGTTCAACCGAGTCCAGCCGCTCGTCGAGATGGAACATTTGTCCCCCGCTATTGATCTTGGGCTTGGGCCGCGCGATGCGGCCGCGCGCCTCGGCCAGCGACAGGTAATCGAGCCCGGTGCAATCGGCCAGCGCCTGCAGCCAGGCAGTCTGCTGCGGATCGACCATCTCGTCATAGGAGATGGCGCAGCCGCCGAAGGTATGGATGCCGATCAGGGCATTGCGATAAGTGTGCATAGCGCGGTCGGCGATGGTCGGCCAGGGCATGCGCTCGAGCAGCATCTTCGAGCGGGCGAGATCGCCGAAATCGCGATAGACGGCGATGATCTGCGGCATCAGCCCGATCTTGAAGACGTAAGCAGCGGCCAGCGGCGAGCATTTGACGCACTGCCCGAGATTCATCAATTTGCGCACCCGCCGCTTGGCGCGGCTGCGATAGAGGCGGGTCAGGGTGCGCAGGCCGGGAAAGCGCTCGGACAGATCGGACAGATGTTCGGCGGTCTCCAGCGACCGGTTGAGTTCGGCGAGGCCGGGATGCTCATAGGCGCCGCCCAGCGGGTTCCACTCCCCGACCGATTTCATGCCGAGATCGAGGCCGGCGGCGCCGAGGATGGCGGTGATCAGGGTCGAGCCGGCGCGCCCGTCGGACACGATGAGAAACCGGCGGCGGGCGGGATCGATGACGGGCAGGGCAACCGGCCTCTCCAGTTGAGCCGTCGCCAGCCCGTGCGAGCCTCGTCCTAAAAAGCTCATGCCGCTGTTCCCCTGGTGTCCTTTTCAACCTTCCTCGATCCTAGGAGTTCCGCTTTTCAGCCATATTTCGGTAACAAGCTATAATGTAACAATGTGTTTACGGAGTTCGGCCAGCGGCGTCGCCCAGTCGCCGGGGCGGGGCTGGCGGAACAAGCGTGCAGACGGATACCAGGGCGTGTCGTCCCGCCCCTGCCGCCAGCGCCAGCATCCGTCGAAGCGCGACAGGATGCAGACCGGCTTGCCCAACGCTCCCGCCAGATGGGCCACCGAGCTATCGACCGAGACCACCAGATCGAGCGCCATGATCAGCGCCGCGGTGTCGGCGAAGTCGCCCTCGTCCTTCTGCAGACTGACCAGCGAGACGCCGGGCAATGCCGCCAGCTCGTCGAAATGAGCGCGGGTCAGGCTGCGGCGGGCATCGAGCAGATGGGCCGAACGCTGGCCGGGGCGCGGATTGCCCGACCAGGCCAGGCCGATCTTTTTCCCGGGCAGATCCACCGCCGCCGGCTCGGCGAAGAGATAGGGCACCGCAACCGGCATCTCGCCATAGAGATTGGGCAGGCTCATCACCGGCAGATGGAAGTCGAAGGGCGGCGGTTCGTCCTCGAACGCGATCACCGCCGCCACGCCGGGCAGGGTTCCCATCAACCGCACCAGCGGCGCATTGGTGCGCAGGATCACCCGCGCCCCCCGCTCCGCCACCCACACGGCATAGCGGCAGAATTGCAGAGCGTCGCCGAAGCCCTGTTCGGTGCTGAGCAGCAGCGTCACGCCCCTGGGATCGCCGCCCGGCCAATCCGGCGGATCGAAGGACCGACGCCGGAGCTGCGCGGCAGGCGTGCGCCGCCGCCATTCATAGTCGCGCCATCCCTCCTCGAAGCGGCCCATCTTCAGGCGGGGCGACGCCCGGTTGAAATGGATCTGCGCATCGTCGGGAGCCAGCGCCAGGGCATGCCCAAAAGCGGCGTCGGATTCGGCGAGATGGCAGCCGAGCAGCAGGCCGTTGCCGAGATTGTTCCAGGCGCCGGGCTGATCGGGCGCCAGCGCCACGGCGAGACGGCTGAGGCGGGTGCCCTCACCCGCGTCGCCGAGATCGAGGCGCAAGCCTCCTTCATTGAGACAGGCATCGGCAAAGACCGGCAGGATCCGGCGCGCACGCCCGAAGGAGGCGAGCGCCTGGTCATAGGCGCGCGCCTCGAACAGGACATTGCCGAGATTGTTCCAAGCCTCGGCGCGACCCGGCGCCAGGATCAGCGACAGGCGGGCGGCGCGGCGCGACGGGTCGATCCGCCCGAGGGGCAGCAGGGAGGCGGAGAGATTGGCCCACGGCTCGGGCTCGCCGGGTGCAACGCGCACGGCGCGGTGGAACCAGGCCGACGCGGCGGCGGGATCGGAGGCGGCCAGCGCGGTGCCCGCCGCATTGAGCAGCGGCGCCTCGGCCGGCAAGACAACCAGCGCCTGGCGGGGCGTCAACATGGGCAAAAGAAAACGGCCGGCACAGCGCCATTGGGCGCCATGCCGGCCGTTCCGAAACTCAGGCCGTGAGTTAGGCGGCCTTGAAGCTGCCGGCGACCGCCTGAATGCGGGCGTTGATCGGCGCGGCGCTGCTGGTCAGAACCGAGCTGGTCAGTTCCTGCAGCTTGCGGCCCTCGGCGACCAGGGTCTCCAGGCTGGTCTTGGCCAGGTTGGAGTAGACGGTCTGGAATTCGGTCGGGGACTTGACGGCCGACAGAGCCTTGACCGCGGAAACGGTCTGCTCGATCTGCTGGTTGGCCAGGGTGGTGTAGGCCTTGGTCAGCTCCTCGATGCCCTTGACGGCGAGGCTGCTGCTCTTGACGAACGCATCGACGTTTTCCTTGCCGAAAGCGACGAACTGATCGAACGACTGGGTGGTGTTGGCGGTCATGTTTCTGTCCTTGCTGAAAGAGAGGGGGGCACTCACTTTGCTGCAATGCAGCA